>RRZT011133003.1_pt1 | contig 40045 bp, 47 predicted proteins | sample 2165551 | NCBI WGS metagenome assembly RRZT01 (sample SAMN10456910, study PRJNA506462) | wastewater metagenome | biome: wastewater; feature: sludge; material: wastewater sludge; isolation source: wastewater sludge with Escherichia coli K12::gfp cells carrying plasmid... | place: USA: Moscow, Idaho...
GATTAGAGTTCTGGGAAGCGAAAGGAAAGTTATATTGCGGGCTTGTTTTCTACTCTCCAGACTTGTTCATGTTCAGAGAGAAATTACAAAAGATGGGCAATTTCAAATCAACCTATGACGAGTATAAATGTCATTTAACGGTTGGGTATTTTGATAAGTTTGACAATCAAAATATGCTCGCGCCTGCCCTGGCACGCTTTGGAAGTTCAATTTTTAAGCTAACATCTCCTATCCCTAGTCAAATTAAATTCAATAATTTGTCATTCTCGGATTTGAAATAATGGCTGAAAAGAAACTAAGTCCTTGGGACATCGCGGACAACGTGTTCATGAAAAAAGAGCGTATCGACCCGGTTGCAGACGGGTATGATATTTGGATGATGAATAAAATTTGCTCCAATAACATAGATACGATATACTTTGCAGAAATCGTGAACATGTATCCGAATATCTCTAAAATAATGTCTTACGACTTTTACTATTACGGGCTTGATAAAGGACGCAGGTACGGTAAATGGCGTAAGAATTTGAAAGACGGGGATATTGAGATTGTTTGCAAAGCTTTCAAAGTAAATAAGTTGAAGGCAGTAGAATATTTGAAAGTTATAGGCGAAAGTGGGCTTAAAAAGGTCAAAGATTCTCAATTCATCGGTGGTTTAAAATCAAAGAAAAAAGGAGCTTAAGCAATGGAAAAGCAAAAGAAATCAAAAGAAACAGAAGTAGAAATTCAACCCGCACCCAATAATAGCATAGTGGTTCCTATTATGTTGAATTTGGTTGCAAGCGATACGATTATTTTTAACGACGGCAAGCAATCCCAAGCCTCCAACATCAAAGTAACCAATAACGATCGCTATGTAGATATCCCCGAGCACTCAACGCTAACCTTCCGCTGCAATATTCCGGGCAATGAAAAGATTAGTGAAGTTTTAGGGACGTCAAAGCTCTCAAATTCGAATTTCGAAATTCTTGAATCCAAAGTAGAGCATGGGGAAATTACTGTCAAGATTAAGACAACCAAACCCACCTCCTTCTTTAACCAACAAACCGTCGGCATGGCGATGATTATTAAAGGATAGAAATGAATATCAAAGTCTTCCATACCAAAAATGGTATCTTTGTAGGCAACCATTTACCCAATGAAACACAGACAGTGAATGGGCGCGTGTGCGAAGCTGTGCAGAAGTTGGTTATGATTTCTTTCGCAGATTCGCAGATTTCTCTTTCTCCTATATTCACGTTGACTAAAGAGGACGTGTATTTCATTCCCCGAGACGAATTAATCTTCGCAAAACCGATGGAGGCGATGGATAATTTACGCGCCGCGTATGTTTCCAAATACGGTGACCCTCCACCACTCCCAAAACCGGAAAGAATTCCTGATTTAGAATTGACCACCTTTCCAAAGGAATAGAATGAAAAAGTCGTTTACATACGCCGAGCGCCGAGGAGCTCGGCTTTTTATTAAAGAAGCTTGGAAAGACGACAACGGTGTTGTGCAAAAACAACAAAGGGTTATAGACAATTTCAAATTCGAAATGTTCTTACCCGCTACGTCCGGCCGCGCTTATGACGCGCTTTCAATCTTCTCTACTCCTCTAAGCAGAATAGAATTTGACAATGTTTCGGAAATGGTAGATTTTTGCAAAGAGAATGAAAATCTACACGGCATGGAAGATCCGGTTGTTCAATTCCTTCATAAAGAGTATCCTGGGGCGTTAGAGCTGGACATGGACCTCTTTACCATAATGAATTGCGATATCGAGGTCAGCCACGACAACGGGTTCCCGTATCCGGATAAGGCAGAGGATGAGGTGCTGAGCATAACGTTCAAAAACTTCAACGGTCCTTCCTTTACTTTAGGAACGAAATTTAGCAAAAATAAATGTCATATCATTTGCGCCAATGAGGTTCACTTGCTAAAGACATTTTTAGATAGGTGGGAAGCAAACAACCCTGATATCTTTACGGGCTGGAATTCGACAAAGTTTGATATGGTTTATTTGGTTAATCGTATCAGGAAAGTTTTGGGGAATGATGAGGTAAGGCGGCTGTCGTGTTTTCATAAACATTGCAAGCACATTTTCTCTGAGCGTGAAGATAAGAGTGGAGACAAGTTTTTCGAAATACTTGGGTTCACCCAAATTGACTATATGGAGCTGTATAAGAAATTCGCACCCGAAAAGCGTGAGAGTTATAAGCTCGATTATATCGCCATGATAGAGATTGACGAAAGAAAGATTACCTATGCGGAGTATGGGAATTCGTTGATGAGGCTATGGCGGGGGCAACCTGTAGCCAGTAGAAAAGAGGGAGCGATTGAGACGCAGAAATGGGAAGCTTGCCGCGTTGATTTACGCATTTTTGCAGACGAGCGAAATGTAAATTTGGAGCCCTGTGAAGGTGTAGATATTTTTGATATTGAAGTTTTCAATAACTTGGTGATGGAGAGGGTCATAGAGGATGCGGATATTCCTGCCTTCTACGCGCGCGCAAAGGAACGGGTTGAACAATTATCTTACGACTTGTTTATCGAATACAATGAGCGAGACGTGGAGCTTGTTGAGAAGTTAGATAATAAACTTTCCTACATCTCCAACCTCATCGGCGTCGCCTTCATGGTTAAATGTAAGATTTTAGATGCCATGGGTACCATTGCGCCTTGGGATGCGTACATGTATCAACGTCTTTTAGCCAAAAACATGCAACCTCCCCCCTTCCATAAACAAAAGTCCATAGGGCTGAAAGGCGGGTTTGTAAAGCAACCTGTTCCAGGGTTGAGGCATTGGGTGGTTACGCTTGACTTGGCTTCTCTGTATCCTAATATCGTTCGGACTCTAAACATGTCTCCTGAAACCAAAGTCGCTTCCGCGGGAGAATGGGTGATAGAGAGGTTGTTGAATGAGGAAAGAGGGTTGGCGGAGCCAGGGCAAAGCATTGCCGCAAACGGTAGCGCGTATAGGTTAGATACAGTGGGGCTTATTCCTGAAGCCATGAGTGATTTGCTCAATAGTCGCAATGTGGTTAAGGGTGAAATGAAAGAGACACAGAAGCTAAAGGTTAAAGCCAAGACAGAGCATTCGGATAACTTGAAAGAGCTTGAATATAAGATTAAACGTCTTGACTCTAAACAAAAGGCTATCAAAACGCTAGCAAACGGTGGTTATGGTGCATTGGCGTCAGCTTATTTCAGATATTTCGATTTAGATATTGCAGAAGGCATCACATCGACAGGCCAAACCATTATCAAGTTTATTGCAAACCGCATTAATGCCCATTTATCGAAGTTATTAGGAGTTGAGAAGGATTATGTAATAGCTTCAGATACAGACTCCTGCATGGTTGATATAAGCGTGTTCATGTACGGGTATATCGATAACTGTGGAATGCCAGAAAAATATTCTGATTTAATCGATGCTGCTGACGCCTTTGTTAAGAAGAATTTGGAAGAGGATGTGCTTAAACCTTCCTTCGAATTAATCGCTGAATTGCTGGGGGCGAAGGTTTCAACATTATCCATGAAACGAGAAGCGATTGCAGATCGGGGATTGTTTAGGGCCAAGAAACACTATGTGCTTCAAGTTTGGGACAATGAGGGGGTGAGGTATGCGGAGCCTGAGTTAAAGATGATGGGGATTGAGACAGCACGTTCAAGCATCCCTAAATTCTGCAAAGACAAAATCACCGAAGCGCTCAAGATTATTCTAAACAAAGATGAAAGTGATTTGAAAACATCCTTCAAGCAATGGAAATTAGAATTCCTTAAATTAGACATAGAAGATATCGCTTTCCCTCGCGGTGTCTCTGAAACTGAAAAATGGAACGATAATGAAAACCATAACACCAATAACGTTTTCGATGAAGAGGATGAAACACAGAGCACCATAGCAAGCATTAAGAAAGGCGCTCCTCCCCAAGTCAAAGCCGCTCTATGCTTTAACTTCTTTCTTGAGAAATTGAACATCAAGCACCGTGACCCCATAACGCCCGGTTCAAGATTGAAGTTCTTATATCTTAAAAAGGGGAATCTTTCTGGGTATAATGTAATAGGCTTCACCGATGATTACCCTGAAGAGTTTGGGCTAACCCCGTGGATTGACAAAGAGCTTCAGTTTCAAAAATCTTTATTGAAGCCTATTGAAAGTTTCACTAAATTAGTAAATTGGCGTCTTGACGATAAAGCTATCCTAACCAATAGCATCTTTACGGAGGAGGTTGAGAATACGAAAGCCATAGTCAGCACCCCGCAGCCTGTTAAAGAGAAAAAGGCTACCGTTAAACCTTTGCCTGACCAGAAGCCGCGCAAAGTAGCCAAAAAATCTAACACGATACAATTTTGAGGATTAAAGAAATGTCTGAAACGTTTGAAACGTCTGAAATGTTAAGAAAGTTCATCAAAGCATCCCGATCGAAATTTGCTAGCATTGCAGAAGACGGGGTGGTGGGAGGGGATGTTGATACATTCTACGACACGGGAAGTTATATTCTAAATGCCTTAATATCAGGCTCTATTTTCGGCGGTGTCCCCAGCAACCGTTCAACGGGATTTTCAGCGGAGAGTGCTACGGGTAAAACATTCCTAATATTAGGCATCATCAAAAACTATCTAGAAAAATTCGATAATGGTTTGGTTTGTTTATTCGAGAGCGAAGGCGCGATTTCAAAGAAAATGCTTATTGAGCGTGGAATTGATGCTTCGCGTGTTGCAGTATTCCCATGCGATACGGTGGAAGAATTTCGTGATAATTCATTAAGAATTCTCGAATGCCACCTTCAAACACCTAAAGATGTTCGCCCCCGTCTTGCATTCGCTTTAGATTCACTGGGGATGCTTTCGACAACGAAAGAGATAAGTGAAGCATTAGCATCGTCAGGAACGAAAGATATGACGCGCGCGCAGCTAATAAAATCTTCTTTCCGCGTTCTTACTTTAAAGATGAGCGCAGCTAACATTCCAATGTTAATCACCAATCACGTTTACGCGAACATCGGTTCCACTTCACCTTTGCCCAAGAGCGGAGGAGGTGGAGGGTTTAAATACGCTGTATCCACAGAGATCACGCTTTCGAAATCAAAATACAAACCCTCCGACGGCATGGATCCAACCGGAATCATTGTGCTTGCTACGGCGGTGAAATCACGGTTAACTATTGAGAACACTAAAGCAAGGTTGTTGATAAAATATTCGGGAGGATTGGATAAATATTACGGTCTTTTGCCAATAGCAGAAGCGGTGGGGGCGACGGAGAAGGTGGCAGGTGGGAGGTATGTTATTGGAGATAAGAAATATTTTGAGAAAAACATAATCGAGAACCCTTCTTTGCTTTATACTGATGAGGTTTTGCGTAAGATTGACGAGTGGACAAGAGAAAATTTCACTTACGGTGCTGACAAACAAAACAATGTGGTTTTAGACATTTCTGGAGAAGAATAAAATGCTTAACGGTAAAACAGATTTAGAATACGGCGAACTGATTGAAGATTGGTTAAATGAGAACGGATGCGGCACGCCCACATCTAAATCTCAGCACGAATACATAAAATCTGACGTTGATTATGTAAAGATAGAGAAGCTGACAAAGTTATTCAAAAAGGTCATGGACGTTCTTGATTTAGACTGTAACGACGACAGCTTAAGAGATACCCCCAAACGCATGGCGGAAATGTATGTCAAAGAGATCTTCGGTGGGTTGAGGGTGGATCAATTCCCCAAGGCTACCACGGTAGAGAATAAGATGGGGTACAACGATCTTATCGTTGAGAAAGTATCTATCAAAAGCGTGTGTGAGCATCACTTTGTGTATTTTGGAACTGCACATTCGAACAATAATTTGGGATGTTGGATCGCCTATATTCCACGGGACAAGGTGGTTGGGTTAAGCAAACTCTCTCGAATTGCTGAATACTTCTCCCGTCGTCCCCAAATTCAAGAACGTCTGACTAAACAGATAGCGCTTGCTCTCCAGTACATCCTTGATACCGAGGACGTAGCTGTGGTTATTCGAGCCCAGCATTTCTGCGTTTTAACACGTGGTGTGGAAGATGCGGATAGTAATACCACGACATCGCATTTGGGCGGCGTATTCATGAATGAGCCCTCCTTGCGCGCCGAATTAATGTCTATCGTCAATAAAGGATAGCACAATGTATGAAACCAACACTCAAGACGCCACCGAGCTAGTTAAAGCGGGTGGCAAGATTGGTAAATTTTTCATTCGAAATAGTGATGTGAAGCGGATGTGCTCACAATACGACAATTCTTTGTTCAAAGAGTGCATTATCCTACGCGCACGCTATATTCCAGTAAGGGGAGCGATAGAGTACATTGCTATCAATCAAAAATTTCAAAACATAGAGCCCTTCCATCGCATTCCCGTCTATCAAGTTAATGGTGGAAAGTTGAGTTATGTTGCGACTGGACTCTAAGCTTGTCTCTATAAGTGCATCAAGAGTGGCTAATTTATTGATGCACCATTTAGCGGATAGGCAGATGATTTGTTGTCCTAACTGTTATTACACCGGTTATGAGGCTGATGTGTTAGCAGTTAGCAACACCAATCACAAGCTCATCGATCTCGAAATTAAGCTATACAGGAGCGATCTAAAGGCGGATATTAATAAGGACAAATGGAATAAGCGGGTAGGTAGGAAATTGGAGCTACGAGAACACGCTCCAAATATTTGGAAACATTACTACGTTATGCCTTCTAAAATATGGGATGAAACGTTGTTAGATTGTATTCCGAAGACGTCTGGAATTTTGCTTTTGTTAGAATATGATATGCGAAGCTTTTATAGATATCGCTTAGTACGGCGGCCTATCTGTAATAAAGACGCCAAAGCGTTAACAAATTCTCAAATTCTCGACATTGCCAGATTGGCGAATATGCGGTATCTTAGGGAAATGACCAAAATGAATAACGATAGATTTATAGGAAGGTTTAAGGTAGCGCGGCACTATATAACTACCTATGACGGTGTAGGTGACAAAGCGTTGGAAGCCGTTTTCTCTGAAATGGTACCAATAAATATTGATTTTGACGCGGCTACCGATGAGTTCATTTATACTTGTATTTCACGTCACTTCAGACGCGTCAAATACGGCGACAAAATACCTTTCTATAAATGCCAGTATGATGCGGAAACAAACACAATAAATTTCATAGAGTATCAAGAAACAGAAAGCTTAAAAGACGAAACCATTAAAATAGATAACTCGATAAACATTGGTATCTAAAATGGCGTTCAGAGAAGGTGGATTAAAGAGAATGATTTTGCACAGATGCAAGATCAAATTAGGTAGATTTTTTAAACAAGGGATTATCGAAATGACGAATAAAACAGAATTGAACGAAATTGCTTCTAAAACATTAGGCAGTGAAAACTCTTACGCGGTGTTCACTGACAAGTATGACACCAGTTTGCTTAACCTTATGCCCCGTGACTTAGCACGCAAGGATTGGGGTATTGATGGCAGCGAGATGAGTGGGTACGATGTTTGGAACTGCTACGAAGCCACCTTCCTTCTTGACAGCGGACAACCCGTAGCAGGCACCTTGAAAATGGTTTTCCCAATTTCCAATAAAGATGTCGTCGAATCCAAGTCAATGAAGCTATTTCTAAATTCTTTTGACATGTGCAAAATGGGCAAAACGTTCAAAGAAGCGATCAGCAATTACGAGAACGCGGTGCGCGCAGCCTTCTCCGCTAAAGGGCTTATTTGTAATGTTCGGTTTTATAGCGTCCATATTCTCGAATCCACCTCTTTGCGAAACAACCAATATCCTCACCCATTGCGCATGTTCAGCTTATTAGATATAGATGAAAAGGTCGAATTCGATGATTATACCGCATCGAAAAAGCATTTAGAAGGACGTGCAAATTTGAATTCACGTCATTTAGTCTATACCAATATTTTGCGTTCAAGATGTCGGCATACTAAGCAGAAAGATTCCGGTTCTGCATTTATGATTTTCTGTGGCGACTATAAACCTTCATCTCTTTTACAAGAAATTGTTAGCTTGCGTGAAGTAAATGAATTTCACGAATTTTGTGCCGAGAAGCTTTACGTATCTTTGAGCGAGAAGTTAGCAGACGTGGGCGTGGCTTTATTGTATTCACGACGCGGTGGTATCGATATTATGCCTATCCGCTTCTCCTCCAATAGCCAGCATGCCGCCGCTTCAATAAACACCTTCCAACCCCTCTATTCCACCCAAAACTTCGTTCCTCAAATCTTTGGACAATGAAAATGAGAGAAGAATTCTTTATCTATGACAATCTAAGTCTTCACGCCGCAAAGCGTTTCAAAAATTATCAGCGTTGGGGCAATAAATGGACCATTACAGATAAGCAGAGTATTGAAGAAGCCTTAAGCTCGTTCCCAGATGAAGTTAAATACAGAAATTTCATCTCCACCAGCCCCTTTCCTTTCGGGAAGTGGTTGAGGGGAGCGGTTGTGCCAAAGTTAACTAGCCTAACCAATGAAGCGGTTTTGCAAGGTAAGCACATTTGGGTTCCTCTTAATGTATATGAAATTGCGCGTAGCAGAGAGACCAATAGTTGGATTTTTAATTGTCTTGAGCAACCTGGGTTCAGCGTCATTCCGCCTGATCCCAACGCTTGGATTAGCTCATCCTCTTACTTCACTAACAAAGAGATGCAAGAATACAGACGTCGAATTTCCAATAAATCACAATTGGCAGATGAGCGTACTGAAATTCTACGTGAGCTTTGTGATAGTGCTGACATACTTTGGAAAATTGCGAATAAAGATGAACAATGAAAAACTAGGAATAAGTTTCGAGAGTGTATATTCAGCGCCCGCTATGTTAAGGTTGGCTCCTTCCAAATACGCTCGCCGGGATCCTGAAGGGTGGTTGCGGGTTCGTGCTTCAATTGCACTAACAATTGACTACATGAAAAAGCGCGTCGAGACTTTGACAGGGTTACCCATTACCATTTCTCTACTCTATAACGGTTACACGGAGGAGCGGTACGGCACGTATATCAAACAGATGGATAATTATGGGTTCGACAAAATATATGCCGATTCAGGTGGCCTTCAAATGGTCACGAAAAATATATCCATAACCGAAGATATAAAAAAGAAAGTTTATGAAAGTCAAAAATTAGCAGATTTTGGCTTTTGTTTTGATGAAATTCCGTTGGGTATTAAGGACGGAATTGACCCCACCACAGCCCGTCATCGCTCTCAAACAAGTAGCAAGCTTTTCAATCAACACAATTTCGACCAGTGTATTGAGCTGACAGCAAAGAATATTCGCTCGCAGTGTGAGGCGTTTGAGGGGACGAAAACGAAGAGCTTCTATATTCTCCAGGGCAATAGTAGTGAGGAGATGTGGAGGTGGTTTGAGGGTGGTACAAAGGTGCTGGATAAGAAGCATTATCAGTACATACAAGGGCTCGCACCTGCGGATACCTGCTTAGGTAACGGGGAGATGGAGAGTGTGGAGATGATGGCAGCATGTCACCGCCTTGCTAATGATTTCCCTGAACTCGTAGGTAATCAAATACATTTCTTAGGCGTTGGCTCACCTTCCCGTCTTTTGCCTATCATTTTCTTGGCACAAGGTGGGTATTTGAAAAAAGGCACGCATGTGAGTTTCGATAGCTCAACCGCATCTATGTCTGTGATGATGGGTAACATGATAATGCCTAACGGCGTGCGCGTTAAAAAAGGCGTTAAAGAGTGTCTTGATTTCATGATGTGCTATTACGACAATATGCACGATGTCTTAGCTGAGTTTACGGGAGAAGTGAGCCGGAACGAGTTCTACGATCATTATATAAAACATTACAAGTCGACCGCTGACCTAATTAATACCGCCCCCAAGCACATGGAAGTCTTTATCAGGGCAGCGATGACGTGCATTCCGTTGTGGCAGGTGGAGGGGTTCTTTGTTAGTGCAATGGCGTCAATGAACGATCCTAATTCATATTACAGTGCGTTGGGATTTTTGAGACAGGTTAAGACAGAAGATGATATGCAAGCATGGCGACGTCAGTTCTCACGCTACCTACGTTCGTCTAAAATTGATCGTATCATTTCAAATAAATTGGAGTTCTAAAAATGAATCTTTGTGAAACTGTTTATATCGAAGGGCTGGACGGGCACGAAAGCGACCTTGCTTATTTGAAGCGGGTTAGTAAGGCTTATGATGAAGTTATGTTCATGTATTTCCCACATTCAGTTATTGAGTGTATTGACAAAGAAGGTAAGTTAAGGACCAAGGAAGATATAAGCAATGAAATCTTCACCAAATACATTCAATCTAGAGGAACGCGCAATGTCTAGAATTATCGATCCGCAAGTTTTTATTCTATCCTACACTAAAGTCGACAAAGACGAGTTCGACAAAGCGCTAAGCGCAATGGGAGCGGGGAACTGGAAAACAGATGCTAACAATGATGCGGATTTAATGGCTGAATTTGCCGGCAAATTATGTTACATGAGCTTTGACACCGCCTTAAACGAGAACCTCACAAAAACCGGATCTCGCAACAATAAGGACTATGTTCAAAAGGCTATCATTGAGAATAAACACGGAAGCGTCTTAGAACACTGTTCTGTCTCTATGCTCTTTCTAAACGTTTCCCGCGTTCTCACCCATGAGCTAATACGTCACAGAGCGGGGACAGCGGTTACGCAATTATCTGGACGTTATGTTTTAAGCAAAGAATTTGAATACTATGTACCTGAATGTATAAAAGACCATAAAATAGCGTTCGATAAATTTATCGAAGCTATGGACGCCAGCCAAAAATTTCACCGAGAATTAGTTGAAATCGTAGGCTTAAAAGAAATGGATAACTTTACTAAAAAGAAAGAATTTACTTCAGCTTTACGTCGTGTTCTTCCTAATGGTCAAGCTTCCGCTATCTTGTTCACCGCTAATCACCGCGCTTTGCGGCATATCATCCAAGAGAGAACAAAGGGTGGGGCACATGCTGCGGAGGAGGAGATTAGGGTGGTAATCAGCGAACTAGCAGGTAAATTGAAAGAAAGATTCCCTAATATATATGATGATATGGAATTGGCTGAAGACAAAGTCGAGTGGAATTTCAAAACCATTAAAGTTTGAGGATTTTAAAATGTTCGGTAAAAACGAAATTGTAGGCGTAAAACATTTCAACGTTATTGTGAATGAAGGTAATGGAGATTTACTGGTTACCACCATATTTTATTCATTCCAAGGGGAGGGGATGTTTACGGGACGTCCAGCAGTTTTCATACGTCTATCAAAATGTAATTTAGCTTGCAAAATGTGCGACGCTTTTTTCGATCAAGGCATATTGATGGATCCCCTTAAAGTCCTCGACAAAGCGTATGAAGAAATTAGGATGAAGGTGCCTGATGCCAACGTGTCAGAATTCACTAGGTTGAATGTGGGGTTGGTGTTAACAGGAGGCGAGCCTCTTTTGCAGATGAACAACCTATTGCCTTTCTTGAAATACGTAGCATCTAAGTTTGCATGGATTCAGGTTGAGACCAATGCTACACAAAACATCAGCCCACTTCCACGATGGGTTAAAGTAGTAGCCAGCCCTAAATGCCTTGAAAAAGCTTCCCGCCCTGGTTACTTAAATCCCCACCCCAGCATCTTGTCAGATGCAGATTGTTTGAAATTCGTAGTCTCCCACTTACCCGACTCACCCTATCATGATATTCCTGAATGGGCTAAGAAGTTCAAACGACCTATCTACATCTCCCCAATGAACATCTATAACCGTCTGCCTACATTGACAGGAAATCCAAAGGAAGACGAGGTGGTTTCGTTTTGGACGGAAGGGCTATTGGATAAAGAGTCCAATAGACTCAATCATGAATATGCAGCTAAACTCTGCATAGAGAATGGTTATATTTTTAATTTACAAGCTCATCTGTACGCATCTATGGCATAAGGAGGATGTTCAATGTCCTCCGAGCGCCTGGTTGTTAATGCGCTCCTTCATTCTGAGGAGTTCGCTAAGAAAACCATTGCCTTTATCAAAGAAGAGTATTTTGAATTAGGGCAATCTAGGAAAATTTTTGAGGTTATTAAAGAGTATTATGAGAAATATAAAAGTCATCCTAATAGAATAACCGTAGAAACTTCCTTACACAATAGCAACCTTCCTCAGGATTTTCTGGATGAGACTTTAGAGCTTGTTGACGAATGTTACAAGCTCGACCCACCCACCAACATCGAGTGGAGCGTTAATACTGCTGAAGAATGGTGTAAAGACAGAGCGCTCTTTAATGCTATAAACAGAGCCATCGCGGTATATGATGGAACTGATAAGAAACTTCAGCGCTCTGCCATTCCTACCATTGTTAGTGATGCGCTTTCAGTATGTTTTGACCGGAGTTTAGGACACGACTTCTGGGAAGATGCTGAAGCGCGGTATGATTTCTACACGATGCCCGAAAACAAAGTACCATTCAAGATTGATGTATTGAATGAAGTGACTAACAACGGGGTTACGCGGAAGTCTTTAAACATCATTGCAGCGGGCATAAACGTGGGGAAATCGCTTTGTTTGTGTTCACTCGCTGCGGATTATATGAGGAGCGGTTATGATGTGCTCTATATAACTTGCGAAATGCGAGAAGAGTTGATGATGCAACGTATTGATGCCAACGTTCTCAATACTGACGCGAATTCTTTAATAAAGCTAGGTAAAGAGAATTTTATAAACAAAATTGTAGGGTTAAGACAAAAATCCTACGGTAATATAAAGATAAAAGAATACTCTCCTTCAACCTTCACCTCCCTTATGCTCGATAATTTGCTCGACGAGTATTTAAGTCTTGAGAAATACGATCCCACGATTATCCTAGTTGACTATATCCAAATCTGCGCCTCCTATAAGCTTAAAAACGACGTTCAATCATACCACTATTATAAATCAGTGGCAGAGGAATTGCGTGGCGTAGCGGTAAGGCGGGATAAGGTGTTGTGGACGGTTTCACAGTTCAACCGGGGTGGCAATGAGAACTCTGATCCTCGCATGACCGACACTGGGGAGTCGATGGGCATTCCTGCTACTGCGGACGGCATGTGGGCGGTGATGAGGACAGAGGAATTGGATCAAATAGGTCAGCTTTCTTGGAAGCAATTGAAATCCAGGTACAGCAATAAGGCTACCAAAACCTACTTCTTAACGGGAGTGGATGTGGAGAAATTTAGGATTTTGAATGTTGAGGATGGGACGCAACAATCGGTGGCCAAACATGTCAAGCAAGCTGATAATGAAGACATGAAATCAAAATTCTCTAAACTAAAATTTAATAGTTGACTTTATGTAATCTTTTATTATATAATTTAAACCATTAAAAAGGAAATCTAAATGAGTGATTTTACCAAAAAACTAGATGAAATAAAGATTTTGATTGCCGCGCAGGTTGATGAGTCCAATGCTTGGGAAGGCGGAGGTTGTTATGTGAAGATAGTGGAAGTTTTTTTAAACTTTCAACTTCAGCACGTTCATGAAATAATGGATGATTTAAAGAATCCTGATAACGTCGTTCAAGTAGCCATCAAGCCGCGTCTTGGCCGTTGGAATGAACCGCAAATGATTTTCAAAAAATGGGTGTACGACTTAGCGGATGGTATCAGCCGTCTTGTTAATGTCCAAGCCAGCGTCGGCAAAGAAACCTATAAAGTCGAGTGGGGGCCGGAGACGGTGCTGCATTTCAGGGGTTATAAGCATGATGTAGAGCTTGCAAAATACATTATGGATTACACGGTACATCTTTTGAAGTTTAATCGTTCAGAGTTAAAGCGCACCTATACCTATAAGCTCCAGGGCTATAGGTGCTTTAATGAGCAAAATGAAGCCTTAGTGGGCGCTATAGTTGGGGAGTTGAGAGATGGAATAAAAGAAATGAGCATGTTTGCGTTAAAGACTCCTGAGGCGAAGTGGTTGAAAAGCGCTAAGCGTCTTGCAGTATTCAAAAAATTCGGGCTTGAAGCCTATAAACCTCTTCCTATAAAAGGATACCAACATGTTAAATTATGACATCATCCAGCACGCCTACAAAATGGGCTTAGTTCCCAAGTTCGAAAAAGCTGGCTTAGCGCCTTCACAAATTGTCGATTTCGCCTCTATCTTTATCGACATGGCTTTACAGATTTACAACAATAGCTATGAATATCACAAAGACGGCGAAAGCCCAGATGTCAGTGAGAATTATGTATTCGTGTTCGGGAGCAATTTATCGGGCATCCACGGTGCGGGTGCTGCGCGCGAAGCTTTAGAGAAGTTCGGTGCTCGTATTGGGGTAGGTGAAGGAATGATGGGAATGAGCTACGCTTTGCCCACGAAAGATGATAAAATTGAATCATTGCCTATCAACAAGGTTGGTCACTATATCGCTGCCTTCAAATTCTTCGCCTATACAAACCCTGAACGCAAGTTCTTTTTAACGCGCGTGGGGTGTGGGCTGGCAGGGTTCAAGGATGAGGAAATTGCGCCATTATTCGTGGGCAGTCCTGACAATATAAACTTTCCCGAAGAGTGGAAGAAATACATTTCTTGCCTTGTATAAAGGTTGAGACTTTATGAAACTCAGTAAAAAATTCAAATCTGAATTTCTTGAGAGGGTTATAAAGTCTTTAAATCGACCTCAATTTGAGCGCATGTATCATAGCATTTGGCATTCGATAATCTACAATCGTTTGCCTTTTGCTTTGAGTAAGCTATACAACGATCATCCTGAATTTTTCGATATTAAACTGATAAATAAATTTATTGATGAGTGTAAGGTTGACTATGCTTGCAATGCCTTCAAAGACGACTATGATGAATTTTTGTATAGTGCTTTGGTAGAGGTTGATTTATGGAAAGAGGAATTTGAATTAAGAGAAAATGCGCTTAAGAAGTTAGTGGTTGAGGGGCTGAAGAAGGTTAATACGATGAGGCAGTTTGAACGCGTTTTCTCCAACTACCTCTACCTCATCCACAACACTGAAAAGCCGTTAACTCTTTTCTAGGAGATTCAAAAATGTGCGGGTTAATTTTCAATAATGGTGATTACGAAAGTTGGAAATTGTTGTATGAAAACAACATAGCCAGAGCGGGCGTGAATAAAGGTGTTTTCACGTTCACTGATATTTTCGACAATCAGCTTGATGGTAAAGAAATAAAGATGGGGCTTATACAGACCATCATGAATAAAGAGGAATTGTTGAAAGAGATGGAAAGCTGGCAATGTGGTATTTTGCACATGCAAGCCCCCACCTCCGTCCACTCCCGACCCCATCCTGCTAAAAAGAACGATTGGCTTTTGTGGCATAACGGCATCATCAAGCCATCAGAGGTCAAGAAGCATGGCATGGGGATAGTTGAGTGGGATACTGAAGTCTTAGTCAATATCATCGATGCCATTGGGTTTAAAGGGCTGAGTGGAATTGATGGTAGCTTTGCTTGTATTGCTTTCAATGTTGCAAGCAAGCGGCTTTATATGTTCAGAAACAAGCTTTCTCCGCTATTCACAGACGGGTCTTCACTATCATCTACGCAAATTGCAGACGACTGGATTTCGGTGCCTGCTAACAAAGTCTTTGAGTTCAAACTTTCAACTAGACGTTGGTTAGCTACACAATTTGAGTTCTCTGACAATCTTGATACACAATTTAAAGGGGTTTAAATGCTCAATTATAAAGACTTTATTAAGGCTGACAAACTGGGGCTGACGTCGTTGGTCAATGAGTATAAACGGCTGGCAAGGTTTGAGAGCGAGGTGCTGGAGGTGCTGGGGTCGAATGTAATGGACGCTCCTCCCATGTATCAAGAATCCTTAGACGAAATTGCTAAGAAGCTTGGGGTGTTAGACAAATTGCCCGTGAAGCAACCTGTCAAACCCGAAACAACAAAGGATGAAAAATGTTTTCAAGGCGAAGTTGAAATTTTTTGCTTTGTTAAGCAGGATAATAAACTCAATCAATGCGATTATGCTGTCACGGTGGGGTCGGGAGAAAATAAGAAACAGAAGAAAGGGGTTGACCGGAAATTAGAAGAAGTCGGTGCTACATTGAAAATTATTGCTGACACTTTAGATCAAATTTCTAACCTTCCTAAAATCGACATAACCATCAAAAATCTATTCATCCACAAAAGCGTTATGGAAAATCTTTCTATATGGCGAAAACGTGGGTGGAAATCGCGCACAAAGGAAGATATAGAGCATAAAGAGCTTTGGATGCGTATTTACAGGCATATGGCACTGAAGCGGATAAAATGGCATCTTGATAGTAAAGCGACAGGGGCGGGGTTACAGGCTTGTCAAAGAATGTTGAATATACCTAAGAAAGGTGCCTAAGCGTGATAATCGAAATCGTAACCCATGCGTTCGAAGAGGGTAAAGAGATAAAGTGGTTTGCTTCATGTTCGATGATGGGCAATAGTAAGTTGATAGAGGGGATAGCAAGCCGGGACGACTTCACTAAAACCGCGGGTAACCTTATAGCGCTGCAAGCGTGTTGTGAGAATATTAGCGTTAAGGTTGAGGGGTTGAACTGGTACAGTGATGATTTTTTGTGTGGGTTCGGGATGAGGCGGGTGGATAAGTGGAGGAGCAATGGGTGGGCCACGGTTAGTAAAAAGCCCATCGCTTTCCCTGATCTTTGGGATAATACTAGCAAAATCATTAAAGAAAAATCACAATCTATGCGCTTTGAGAAGATACAGATTTTCGACTCAAAGTTAATAAAATTAATGAATGTTTAAAAAGGTGTTGACATTTTAAAGACTTCTTTATATAATTTTGTCAAGCTGTAAAACAAACAAAAAGAGGTCCTAAAATGTCACACAATTTCGAAAAAGTCACCTTAAAATACGTCATAACCTTGGCTGAGCGCCTTGCTGAGACTTACAAGCGTTCTCAAGACGTCAAGGTTTGCTACGATGGCGAGAGCGTTAAAGCATCCACTGAAATCTTACGCTCTCCTATCACCATCTCCCCTATCCCTCAAGAGGATGCGGTTATTCATATTCGCGATTTCTTGCTGAGCGTAGCGTGTTCATATTCCAGAAACCCTGAACGTTTCAAAGCAAGAGTGCTTAAAGGGTTGTTGGACGATAGCGCGCTGGAAGGGTTCCAAAAAACAGAAATTTCAAAGAGTGTTTTGAACTGTCTTTACTATTTTCAAAATACTTTGAGAGTTTAAAATGATACGAACCTTAAATTTCAGTCAATTTGAGAGTTTGGCAAGGATGCTTTTGCAAGAGAAAGTCAATTCTCCTAAATTCAACTACAGAGATGATATGGATACGTTGGCAGCATTAGAGTTAATCTGTAAGAACTATTATGCCAACGTCATCCCCGCTCAAACGTTAAGTGGGAATTTCAGGTTCATTCCTAAGTTCGCAAAACTTCATAAATTCTTGTCAGAATACGCTTGTCAATATACAGAATTTCCTGAAATAATCCAAGACAAAATCAATAACAACAAAATAAATGAAATAACGATTTTCGAGTTCTACACATTTTTCCACCGAAGGTGTCAAAGCGTTATCATGCTTAAACTACATGATAAATCAATTCAACCTAATTGATCTAAAATTTAGATAAGGACGGCACAAAATGGCTCACATGTTAGAGAAAGACATGACAAACAAAGTTCCCTTCGCCTTCACAGGGCCTCGTGAAGCAATATGGCACGGACTGGGACAGCAATTAGAGAGCGGAAAGAATATTGACGAATGGATAAAATCAGCTGGGTTTGAATGGCACTTCCAAGAAAGCCCTGCCTACTTCGAAAATGATAAGGGTGAGAAAATAGAGTTCGAAGGTAAGAAGATACTAAGACGTTCTGATAGTCAGCAAGCCATTAGCATTGTTTCAGACAAATTCTGCATTGTGCAGCCAAGGCAGATTTTAGAATTTTTCAGAGACTTAGTTGAGAAACACGGAATGGAATTGAACACTGCGGGCATCGTGCAAAATGGCAAAGCGTTTTGGGCATTGGCTAATATGGATAAAGAGGCAGAGATTGTTAAGGGTGATAAGGTTAAAGGGAGTCTTTTGCTAACAACATCTGTCGACGGAATGCAATCAACACAAGCCAAATTCGTCTCCACCCGTGTTGTTTGCAATAATACACTTCAAGTCGCTCTGAAAGGCGGCGGGCGTGCCATACGCGTCACGCATAAGCAAGATTTCGATGCCAATAAAATCAAGATCGATTTAGGCGTTATTGACAGCTCTTGGAATAGTTTTATTAATTCACTTAAATCGCTTGCTAATAAGCCCATGTCAGACACAGATTTAAGAGCTTTTGTGAGCAAGATGTTCTACGATCCGTCCCGTAAGCCCGAAGATCAACCTTATGGTATCAATAACACGGTTGAAAGCATTATAGCCAAAGCGAAGGGTGGCAGTGGGGCAGATTTCCACAAAGGAACGTATTGGGGCGCGCTGTGTGGGGTTACAGAAAATTTCACGCATATTGAGAGCGCAAGAATGAATAGTGAAAGTAAGTTTATGTCAGCTTACATGGGTGAAAGTTCCGATAAAAAATCGCAAGCCTTTATTGAATTGGTGATGTCACTATGATTAATAATGTTGAGAATTCTGCTAAAAAAGCTTGGGAAATGCTGCACCAGAAAGAGATTGAGATTGCTAATGAACTTGAACGTTCACAAACTAGCAAGCTAGCATTCAAGCCTGTAGCCATAACCAGCGCTGATATGTTTTTTGACAGCATAGACAAAATCAAACTCCCTCTTCCTACCATCATACCACCAAGCTTTAAAAAGGGTAATAAATGGTTTGATTGGGCGTATGAATGGCGCAAAAGGGGCGCAAATTTAAAGCCTTGTGGCATTAAAGATGGGTTAAATGATGAATTAGCGTTAAAGAATTTGGTTGTCGTGAATCGCTCGACTAAGTTAAATGAGCGGTATTTGATAAAATGCGTGGCTTTTTTAACGAGCATATGGTATAATGACTTAGAAAAATTTGACAAAGAAAAGGAATGAAGCATGATTAAACCTCTATTACTTTCAGCTTTTTTATTGGCGTCACCCTCTCAAGCCTCTGTTCAATCCTGGATTAAATCTGAGTCCGCAGTAGATTTGAAGTATTATGAAATTTTCTCCTTTGTACGTTCAACCGTCAAATGGTCTAAACACAATGATATCGATCCACTCTTGACTTTAGCCGTAATTCACACAGAAAGTCGCTTCAATAAAAAGGCTGTCAGTAACAAGGGGGCGATTGGGGTCATGCAAGTCATACCCAAGTGGCATCCCGAAGAGGTTAAAGGTATAAAGTTAGACACCATTGATGGTGGGATTAAAGCGGGCACAACGGTATTGAAGAAATACATTGTCAAGAGCAAGTCGGTGAAAGGCGGGTTGGTAAGGTATTCGGGAGGATCGAAAGCTTACGCCAACAAAGTTCTAAAAACCTACAACGTCCTTAACAAAGGGAAAATAAAAGTTTAATTAAAAAGTCTTGCATTCTCCTTAGCTTTTTTATATAATTAAGTACGATTTAAAAACAGCTGAGGAGAAATCATGCTAACCTGGGAAGATAGATTCAATGAAGGCGTAAAATGTGCTAAGACCCAACCTTGGGCTTCATTAAGTGGGAAATCAGACGCATTCCGGCAAGGATTTTATTCTGTCACGTCTGAAAGGCTAAAATCAAATTATTACACTTTAACCGTCAAGTACGAAGCTTTTAACGGCAAGGCTTGGCTGAAAAATAGTTTTAATACGTGTAAAAAAGAATTAAGTGACTTTCTAAAACAGTCAGACAAAATTAGAAATGTAAAGGTAGGAATTAAGCTATGAAAATTGAATTATACAAAGACACCACCGCTCGCCACGAAGGCGTGGTTGTTAGCAATATGAAGATCGACACGAATAAGCAAGCCAAGCTCTTTCATATGCTATCGTCAACCTTATACACCAACAAAATCTGTTCGATGATACGTGAGCTGGCGTCTAACGCTTATGACAGTCACAAGCTAGCTAATAAGCTAGACACGCCTTTTGAGATGACTTCGCCCACTTTAGAAAATCTTGAATTCAAAATCCGTGACTATGGTGTAGGGCTAACAGAAGAGCACGCGTTAAAGACGATTCTTTTCTACTTGGGCTCTGATAAAGACGAGAGTGATGATTTCATCGGTGGGTGGGGTATTGGAAGTAAATCACCCTTCGCCTATGCTAAGAATTATTCGATTATCTGTTACAAAGACGGCATCAAATGTGAATTCTTTTGCTGGAAGGACGATAATGGGCTTCCAAGCTTTTCAACCGTATGTAAAGAAGAAACTACCGAACCCAACGGGGTGGAGATTATTGTTCCGGTGCTCTCTCAAGACATGAGGAAATTCGATACTGAAATAAGGAATTACATGTTCTGGACCAACTACATTATAAAGCTTGACGGCAAGGTGGTTACTCCAGCATATAATGAAATAAAATTAGATGATTATACAATACGGGTTTTTGAAAAACCTAATAGTATGTATGAAAACAATATAAAAGTCATCTACGGTGGCTATGGGTACAGCATTAGTGACGTTATCAAAAATACAGACTTCGCTGAGAAGTATTCAAAATTGATAAGAAATGTCAAAAGCAAGTATTATATCGGTATTCTCTGTGATTCGCCCAATGCGCTTGTGTTCAATATGAACCGAGAAGAGCTTGAAGTTAATGACAAAAATATTGCTTGGATTCGTAAAATTATTCTTGACATCTTCAACCGCTATAATAAAATACGGTCCGCGCTAGACAGCGGTAATGGGTTTGAAATTGGCGTGGATGAGGAAGTTAAGAATTTGGTAACGTGTCAAAAATTAATCAATAAATTAAAAGAGGAGATTGACAGCCAAGACGAAACGTTCATCAAACTTTTCTATGATAAAGGGGATTTCGTTACCTATAAATGGCAAGCGAATGTTGAGCGGGTCATGTATAAATCCAAAACACCTACAACCTTTTACTCCTCATCTGTCCCGCTTAAAGATTTGACAGAAGTTATAGTGATTTATTGGTGCAAAAAACGCAAGTATGAATTCAACGAGATCAAAGACTATGTCGGGGTGGTTGCTTTCGCTAATTTTGGAAAGTATGTTTCATTATACATTCATGCGCAGAGTGAAGACGAAGCCAGAACAAAAGTAAAAAAGATGGAGGATTTTAGAGGGTTCGATGTTGACAAGCTTAAATTCATCAATATTCCTGAATTCAAATATGAACGCCCCAAAACAGTCTCGAAGCCGAAAATTTGGTGTTGTGCAAGAAAACGATACGAAACATTTTCTGAAACCCGAACCTATATCATCGTAGAAAAGAATGAAGTTGAGAAATACAAAGAACAAAACGACTTGAACAGAGGCGTGAATGGGTTCTGGACACCTAAAGCCGTCAATGCAGTAATGCTATGTAAAAAATTAGGGCTTTGGGATGTCGAATTCAGCAACGATTTCGAAATAATATCGCCAAGCAAAAAAGCAATAGAAAAGATTCCTAAAGAGAATGTAATTTATCTCAACAAAATCATTGATAAAGTTGAGGAGAATTTAGAATTTATCATAAAAACCTACGCTATCCCAAACTCAAGGGAGATGGATAAGCTTGAGCTTACGAACAATAAATTAAATAATCATAGAAGTGATTATGATGCTTCTACTAAGCTACCGTACAAAACACTCGATCATCTATCCCGTATGTTAAAACGGATTAAAACTTTTGAAGAAATAGCTTATAATGTGAAGAAGTATGTAGGCGTCGTACCAAGGCACAAGTGCAAGGGGTTCATTGAACTTAAGAAACAAGCCAGCCTTCTTTACTATAAAACTACCATGATTGAAAGGGAATTGCAGTATTTCAATATTTTAAAAATCGAAAGATCGTTGAGACGTATTAAAAACGGTGAAGAAATAAAAGAGGTCAATGACTTCTTAACAAAATTCAACCTTACCAACTATTTCTTGGAGCAAGAAACAAAATGATAACTCTGAAAACAAAGCGCAGCGTCTATATTATCGGACATGATAATCCCAACTACAAAGCTATCAAAAAGCTGGTAGAAGGCGGGGATTCAGGCGAAGCTTATAAGCTGTACAAGGATGGGCTCAAAAAGATGGCTATGAAGGCAGAAACGGATAAAATTAAAAAAAATCCTAAATCTGCACCCATCAAAAAGACAGCTAAGCCAAAGAGCGCAGTGAAATCTACAAAGACAACACCAGCATCTAAATCTAAGACAGTCACTAAAGCTGCTCCTAAGACAAAATCGAAATCAGTTTCAAGTACCAATAGCAAGCGCACTAAAAAAGCAACCAAACCACAAGTCATCGTTATACCTAAGCGCGACGATACTTTAGAGAATGTAAATCCTAAATCCAAGTTCATCCTAACTGTAGATGGAATCTGGTTCTCCACGAAGAAGGCTAACTACACGGTTCACAAAAACCATCCTTATTTCGAGGAGATTAAGGAGGCTTTAGAGAAGCGTGATACGGGTGGTGCGTATAGGCTTTTCGTTAAGAAAGATCGCAAAGACGAGCGGGTAAAGGTAGTCGGTAATGAGATGTTTATTGACGATACCAAATTGGATTCTGTTTTCACGGAAGCTTATTTGAACGCCAAGTCCAACGGCGTGGGGTTTGCTGCTATTTCTTTATTCTTCGAAAATCTTGCCAAGAACCCTAACCCCATCAGCGTCGATGCGTTTAAGAACTTCCTTTCCAAAACCATGATGCCAATTACCAACCGCGGAACATTCTTGGCCTATCGTCGTTGTAGTCATTCTTTCAGAGATCATCATACGGGCAATTTCTCCAACATCCCCGGCGCGGTTTGCAGAATGAAACGGGAGGATTGTGATGCCAAGCAAACGAATACATGTTCGACAGGGTTCCATGTATGCTCAGTGGATTATCTTAATAAATTCTCAAGCGGGGTGGATTTGGTTGTCGAGATAAATCCTCGTGACGTCGTAGCTGTGCCACCGGACTACGATCTTTCTAAAATGCGCGTCTCCTCCATGCGTATCCTTTGCACCGTTGATATGTTCAGAGAAAAGACACAGAATTTCAAATTCGATTGTTTAACCGCTATACCTTTCTTCGAAGCTACGCAAGTTTATGATTGGGATGTGTTAGCAGGCATACCAAGCCATCACATCAAAAACAATGAGAGTTTAGAAAATGGTGCTACTATGTCAGCGGAAGATTGGTTAAAATTAGACCCAATCTAAACAAGATAAATATTTTCAAATCTGTTCACGACCACCATTTATAGGGTACCAAAATGAAACAAGACGAACTCTCAAGCCTAATCAAAAAATCCCTTCTTTTAACCATGGACGAATGTGTCAATAGAACCTATCAGCCAGAAGAGATCGAGGACGGGTTCAAGGGGTTAAAGGGAGGAGAGATCTTTGTTGTAAGCGATCCTGAAGATGCCAGAAAATATAAACTTCTGGCAAAAGAATTGAATATGAACAACCTAATCATCTGTGAAACTTCAGGCAGTCTTTCTAAACTCCATCGACGTCTGCATGGGGTTACGCGGAGAGGCATCGTGTTGCACAGTTTATGGATTGAGAAGTTCTATATTCGAGAAATCAAGAAAATTGACAAAACTATCAATTTGATTAGACGGAAACGAGTTTAAAATGAACATTTACGCTTTCATTGAGCGCTTGCGTGCGTGTAATGGCACTATAGAAAAGTTGAATTTGATGCGAGAAAATTCAACTTCAAAAGAGTTGGCTAATTTTTTGCACCGCGTATATGAGCCTAGCATAAACTACTACATCACCCCTCAGCCTTACACCGGCTCGCATTTGGGTACCATGACGCTGGAAGAATCGTATGTTTATCTATCGTATTTCTCTTCCCGTGTCGTGACAGGGAATGAGGCTAAGGCGAAGTATCTTGAGGTCATCAGTATGCTTAACCGTGAGGATGCTGAGTGCTTTAAGATGATTTTGAACAGAGATATTCGTGCTAATATCAACGTAAAACAAATCAACAAAGTCTGGCACGACCTAATCTCAACCTCAAAATATATGCGATGTGTGCTGCCAACAAAATCCAAAATTGTTTGGGACGGAAGTAGCAAATTCTCTCAAAAGAAAGAAGATGGTGAATTCTTAAACATTACTGTCTACTTCGGCGATATAAACATTACCACCCGCGCTGGAAGTAAAATGCCTCTTACAGAATGGTTCAATGGGTTGTATGAGGAGATAATGCGAATAGGCCGAAGTATTAGCGCCAATCCTGTTCAATTCCATGGTGAAATGATTTTGTTTGAAGACGGCAAATTGCTTCCCCGTAAAACCTCCAACGGCATTCTAAACTCTTTACTAAAGTCTGCCACCATTCCACCCAGCAATATCACGCCCTGTTTCATTGTGTGGGACGTTGTTTGCTTGCAAGAAATCATGGCAGGTCGCAGCAAGATAGAATATGAGGATCGGTTTAAACTTTTACGCGAAGGTATAAACAAACAACCTCAGAAATATGTAAAGCTTATTAAGTGTCGCGAAATAACGACATTAGAAGAAGCTTTGGAGCATTATAGAGAAATCGTTAGTCAGGGTGGTGAGGGAACGATTATAAAAGATAAGGATATGTGCTGGATGGACGGCGACAATCCTAAACAGGTCAAAATGAAATTATTTTTTGAGGTTGACTTAAAGATTGTTGATTTGATTGAAGGTACGGGCAAGAATGAAGGCGCCTTGGGTGCGTTCTTGGTTGAAAGTAGTGACGGAAAGCTCTCAACCAAAGTCGGCACCGGTATGAGTGATAAACAGCGTAAAGAGTTCTGGGAAAATAAGGATAACCTTATTGGCACTATTTTGAGCGTAGGCGCTAACGATGTTATATTCAGTAAAACGAATGAAACATCGTCGCTATTCTTGCCGCGCTTTGTTGCTATCCGTCACGATAAGTCTGAAGCGGATGACATGGAGACGATTAATAATACGATTGAAGTTTGCAAATCTTAGAGTGTGCTTACAAAAGACGACATTGAAGTGGGGGGAAGCGGAGTGACAGCTTTTTCCCCTCTTATCGTTCCAGTTTTCTTGATAAAATCGAATTCACCAATCTGTTTTCCCGTGTCATCAATAACTGTCTCTACATTTACTTTCAATTTGAACTTTGAGGTGGGGAAATTATTTCTAACCGCGCTTACAAAATCATCGTAAATCTCAAATTTAGTCTCAACCATTTTATCTTTCCTTTCAAGTCATTGTCTTTGAAATAGTGCTGTCTGACACCCTACGAATAGAACTTTCATTATTTCTTACGCTTATGTCTGGCCTGGTGTCTCCTTGCGCCGTCCCCGCTTGTTTGTTGGATGAAGATTGAGCAGGTTGCTGGATAACGATTGTCTTGTTTTCATGCCTTTCAGAAGCATTTTTCGAAACATTAGTCAATCTCTCTGAACTAATACGATCATTAGACACCTTTAACGGCTCAGCAATGCTCTTTTTATCGCTATCACTATCTGTATTGGTGTTGCCTTTGACAGCCTTCTTCTCGCCCTTATTTGGGGTTATAGCGTTGGCTTGCTCGTAGTGAGATTGGTAGCGCTTTTTCTGGAACTCGACGAAGTCTTGAGGGGTCATGCCGTCTTTCATTCCATTTTGCTTCATGGCGGTTATGGTAGAGGATGAAGCTTGTTTTCCTCGCAGCACATCGATAACACCAGGGCCTATATTGTGCATCATGTATAGATTTTCACCACTTGGCTCAATGCCGGCTTTTTCGAGCATTCGGGCATTTTGTTTTGCAAGCAAACCGGTGGCTAGCGTATTAGTACGTTTATCGAAACGTGGATCGTTTTCAGTTCTAAACCTATTGCCAATTTTAGTCATCCCAATCTCTTGCCCTTCTTGTGTCTTAGCAAGCCCGTCCCAAGTGGATTGAATGAACTGTCCTGTACCTATAGCGCCTGTGGGAGACATTGCACCTTTCCACCCGCCTTCCATCTTAACAAAGCCCCGCAAAACCTTTTCATCAATTCCATACTTCTGTGATGCCTCCGCAATGTGATTATCAACATCTTCCCCGAACCCATTGAAGCTAGATTTTGCTTGAGGGAAAAGGGAGTTGGTGGGCTTGGCACGTGCAGCACCGTCACCTCCATGCCCCAATGCTCTTGCGTCAACGCGTTGAGGACTTGTTACGCCATCTATACCAGAACGGGGTGAGTGGGGACGTTCTGAATTCGGAGCGAACCCACTTCCTTCATTAATTGTTGCTCCAACGCTAGGAACGCGAATATTAGATGAGCTTGGTTGAAAATTATCTCGTACCGCATTCACGCGCTCGCTCTCGAAAACTTGATCGGGCGTGCGCAAGCTAGACAACAAATCTTCATTACGGCTAAAGGTATCGTCAGCTTTTCTAACATATATGCCTTTGTCAGGATCCAGCGCTACTTGAAGGAAGGTGTCCAGAAGGTCGTAAACTTGGGAGGGAGAAGTTTGTTCAGTATCAAAGTTGGCGGGCTTTAAGAACTCGCTTTGAGATTGAGCGATAGGAGCTAATGCTGGAATAGGAGTGGGGGTAGGTTTTGGTTCGAACCCTTTGTCTGCTTTGGGTAAAATGGGGTCGTCATGTTTTCGGTTTTCAGCTAGCTTTATTTCTTTTGGGGGTTCTTTGTCAGGCTCCCCTAAACCAAGCCACGATTTTGCACTATCAAAGGCACCAAAAATTCTGTCTGAGATAGGTTTGCTTTCTGTTTTTTCAGCTTCAGCACTAGCACCACTTATGTCTCTATAAGCCAATCCAGCATCTGTTGCTATGCTAGCGGCAGTGCCGATGCCGGGAACTGTCGATGCCGCTCCACTCAGAACCTCTAACCCTGCCCCAGTCCAATCTCCTTTCCAAGCTCTATCAGCACCGAACCCTAATCCCATTGCAAGTCCTAGCAAAGGAACCTTTTTCAACAAAGATTTCCCTGCCGCTTTCCCTCCTTGCTCGACTGCCTCTTTCCCAGCCGTCTTAGCTAACGCTTCACTTCCCACTTTCTCAACACTCTTAGCCGCTTCAGCGCCAACCGCTTTTTCAGCCGTTTTAGCTACTTCTTCACCTGCTTTGGGTACTAAGCTAAGGGGTTCTTTGGGAACAAGGCTGAGTGCTTCTTTACCTACAACCTCAGCACCTTCTTTACCACCGAACTTGGACGAAAGATAACCGGTTGCCCCCGCTAATGCGCCCACTTTACCAAGCCCGGGAACTTTGCTTAAAAGCCCCGCACCTTTTCCTAACAACCCAGCGCCCTTTCCAATAACCTTAGCCCCCAAGTTCTTAGCCGCACCAACTCCTTTTCCTATCAGCCCTCCACCCATCTTCAGCGTGCTTGCACCCGCAAACATATCAATCAAAGACAGCCCACCTCCTGCCCCCGCCGCACCCGCGCCACCCATAAGGCCGAAAGGGTTAGGACGTAAAGGGGAGGCGCTACGTTTGATGGTGGAAGCGATGAAGTGAACGTCTTCCGCAATCTTATCCGTCAAGGCGGTCGATTGTTGCTGTCCTTTCAATAGCTGACGTTGTTTAACGTTATCTTCATTCTGTTTAACCCTATCACGAATCAATTCTTTTGATTTGGATTCGGGCTTGGGTTCTTTTTGTCTCTTGTTAGAGTAATCAAACCCCTTTGCTTCTTTCTGTTTGTACGAATATTTCTTTTTCTTTTCCTCCTCTTCCTCTTCCCTCTTCTTATAAGTCTCAAGATGGTTGGAGAGTGCATTTTTGGCGGCATTTAGGATAGGAATATCATTGGCGCCAGAAGCATTCCAAGCCCCACGTGCCAACCTCACGCCTGCCATTTTAGCCATGGTTCCAAGCTTTTGCTTACCGGTCATTGATCCGTCTTTAACGGTTTCCACAAACGACCGCTCACCTAACGCTGATGTCGTATTATGAAAACTTGCCAATTTTTCTAAAACACTCATTTTTATTCCACCTTTACCCTTTTGATGAAACCGCTGCCGTGGCAAGCCCTGTTATAATCTCCATCTCCCAGGGTATCATGGTCATGATTCCGATTTCAGAAAACCCATGGTAACGGACTAGGGAATATATGTTTTCATATAAAGCCACCAAGTCATCTTCACCATGGGCTAGATAAAAAAATCATCCAACCCTCTCAACGCCAAGAGATGTTCTTTTTTGCACATAGGGCAGGTGATAGGGAGACTCAGAGTAAGGATAGGAATATTGGAGAAGAAATCACCGAATTTATCTGAACAATAATCTGGCAAATTGTCAATCCATTCTTTTAACTCGTCATCCGTATAGTCTTCGCTATTCAGATAGGTATCGTCTGCAATAATGCCTTTAATACACGAGAGAACAAATTTATCACCTATATCAAGCCCCTTTTCTGTAACGAATTTAGAAACCTTCTCCCAGTCGGGAATTTCTAATTCGACACCGATTTTATCAGATAATTTTATTAATTGAACTTTATCTTCAGACAAATTACCATAGTCAATGCGCGCCTTTTCAAGAGGAATTTTTATATTCATCTCATGCCCACAACCTTCGTTCTGACAGGTAAAGGTGCTCTCAATAACATTTCCCTTCGATGCGGCGTAAATTTTAAGGAAGGTATATTCAATATAGTGAAGTTTCATAGCACCTAATTCAACCAAATTTGAATTTTTGGAGGTGATTTGAACCACACTATTAATGAACATGTCAAAGTCTCTCATCTCCCTTGCCATCATAATTGAACGTCTGTCAGCTACGGTGAAGGGTTCATAGACTACCTTTTTATCGAACCCTGACAATTCAAAAGAATATGACGGACGGGTAACGATTGGGAGAGATTGTGATTTTTCCATTTTTAAACCTCCAAGGCGTGCACACAAGCGGCAAGCCAAATCATATAAATGCCTTTATTGTCGAAATTTTCAGTCACCAAGCAAATTGTCTTATCCTCTTGGCTATAACGTCCATTTCGCCAACCTTTATCTACCAATTTATCTGACATCTGCTTCAGCCTCATTGGGTAGCCCTTTTCAGGATTATCTATATCCATAGCCGCGCTAAATGCGTCTTTAACGTCCAAATGTAAATCACTCCACAATGGCATACAGTCGTTAAATACGTCAGTTAAACGAACGATCAAATTCCAAGATTTGGCTTTATAATTCATTTCAACTCCTTGCATTTAATCATAGCCTTATATAACCCCTCTGAATATTGACGCAAAATCATCTCTCTTTCATTTTTAATTTGAACCTGCTTCTTTATGCCTTTCGCAGGGACGGGCGGAAGGGTAGGATAGTTGGGCACATCTTCCACACAACTCTTGGCAATTGGTTTTAAAACATCTACCGTCTCAGTGGGAGCGACAACGATAGGGGTATGTGATGCGCAGCCTGTCAATAAGGCAAGAATAAATAATTTTTTCATTTTATTTCATTCTCGAAAACGTTAATTAATTCCACAGCTTGACGACATTCAATAAGCTCATCCCTTATCTCCCCTTTAATCTCAGCAGGAATAGGCGCTATGTGAATACGCTTGTTTTTCTCAAGAATTTGATGCTTAAGGGTGTCGAAGCGCTTGTTGACCTCATTCACCTCTTCCATCGCTTCTTTTTGAATTTTAGCGCTATTCTCGCTCTCTTTTAAAATTTGTTCATTTTGCTCTTTCAAAGACATTTTGAGCAAAGCTTTGTCTTTGTCTAACGTGATAATGCTGCTCTCAAGAACGCCCACCTTCTCTTCATTTATCTTTATATTCTCTTCCAACCTGCTTATTTCTTTGGCGTCAGAATACTTGCTAACCCCAAAGCCAAAAAGAAAGGAGGTGACAGAAATTACCACCCCTCCCAGAATTACATATTTTGCAGTTATCGCCCCAAGCATTTTAAACTCCTTTACCGGGGCGAAAGTGCCCCTATTTCTTTAGCATTTGTCTATACTTATCTGCTAAAGATTGAGAGCTTGATGGTTGCTGAGGCGCTGCCGTAGTTTCAGCAGGCTGAGATTGAACTGGTTGTGTTTGAACAGGTTGAGTTTGAACTGTTTGAGCGTTATTAGATTGAGTTTGAGTAGGTTGCGATTGAGTTTGATTTGTTTGTTCATGTTGTTTATTTGATTGTTCAGATGCATTAGTTGATTGAGTAGATTGAGTTTGAGTAGGTGTATTTTGAGCAGGTTGTGAATGTGTTTGTTGTGTTTGAGTTTGGCTCGGTGGTGTTTGAGTTTGTAGTTCATCTTGGCTTGAAAATCCGTTGTCGTATGCTTGAGTAGGTTGTGATTGATTATATTGTGTTTGAGTAGGTTGTTCATTTTTTGCGCCAGGATTGTACCCAGGTTTAGACATTTTATCAAAGCGTGCTTTTACTTCTTCAAACGATTGGAATTTATCCGGATGAACATCTTTCTTCAGACTGAATTGTGAATTCCAAATACGCTCAAGCTCATTATCGTCGTCTAGCAGGGGAGCAGGTTTATCCCATTCAGACAAGTCATAATTTCGTTGACCATCTGCTAAGCGTGAACGCAAGCGCAAATTCGCACCACCCCAAAAATCGTATGGGTTAAACTTAACCATATCTTCGAACTTAGGTGCCAAAGCAGACTCAATTTTCTGAAAAATACGGGCGCCGTAAGAGAATAAAAATACTTTGCCGTTATTGTCTGGGTTAGCAGGGTCGCTGATAACATAGATGTTTGAGACGTAGGAAAGAACGCGCTTACGATAGCGAGCCAAGTCCTGCCCTGTTTTGGTTTCCGTATTCCATGCGTCATTATTCAATTGGCAAATTGGACATTCTTTCTCTAGTGTGGTATGACAATTGGAGAAGAACCAATTTTTTGATTCAGGAGTCGGCCATCTGAATTGATGCGTGTATTTTGCTACATACGGAAATTCTTCGCCTTCAGAAGCAGGGAGAAAGCGGATGATTGCTGAGCCGGTTTGCTCTTTGTCAACCGTCAACCTCCAATACCGCTTGTCAACATTGCTATTGGCGTCAGCAATATTTTTCTCGAGCATTTCGGTACTTTTTTGTGTTTTCTCTTTAAGTTTAGCAAAAGCGGACATTTTAAAATTTTCCTTAAGAATAAAATAGATTGAGTGGTTTAAGATTGATTAATTAGCTCTTCATGTATATAGGCCCTCATTGCTCTGGCATTTTCGAAATTATCAAATATAAAGTGGGAGTATCGTTTTAAAATTTGTGAATTGTAGTTTATATGCGCATGTGCGGATTTTAAACTGAAAAAGGGCAGAATAAAATCAAGAAGTATAAGAGTTTCGTTTCTCAACCCTTTGCCCATTTGACTCCAAACAAAAGAGGGGTCGTTCTTTGTTATCGAATCCACAAAAGAGATGCCTTCAGCTTGGCACTGTTTGAGGTAGTTATGAAGATCATCAAAGAACGCCTCTTCGTAATGTCTTAAATATTTCACACGTTCTTTATTAGCCGCATAATTTTCTTTTGAGATAACGTCAAGAATCCAACTTTTCTGATTATTCAAAAATGCTGTAATTAATAGGTTTTTTCTTTCTTGCGGGTTGTCACCAATTTCTTCAGCGACACGGATAAACATCTTCAAGTCTCTACGTTTTGCAAGCGCATCAGGATTCGCAGTATACAAGCGCTCTTCAGGCCAAAATTTTCTAAAATTGAAATGACTTTTCATGTCAAGATAATCGCAATATGTATGCAAAACCAACTCAGCCTTACCCAAAATCAATCTCCAAAGTCTTGTTTTTATGACGCATACTCGGAGGAAGAAGAATAGAGTCCGTTAATGAATGTTTTATTTGCGCAATGGCACTTTTATCCAAAGACGATATCAATTCTTCAACATCAGCATCAACCTCTTCAGCGTATTCTAAAACCGCTTCCCACAGTGTTGATTGGTTTTCTATCTGAACACTGATTATATCAGTAAAAATTTCCTCCGAGCTTCTCATATCAATCCACTTCCATTTTCGATCCGGGCGTATTTTTGTGAATAACGTTTAGAAAGTTTCTAAAGTCTCTGGGAGCCTTTTTATAGCCCAAACTTTCTGACGTCGTGAACCCTGGCGTCTTGGTAATATAGCGTTCACCTATTTCACCACACTCAGGACATTTCTCCTCACGCCCATGATCGGCGAGCCGCTTGACTACGTCGAAAATATGATCATGAGGACATTTATATGTGTAAATCATTTATCTGCAAAGCCTCCCGTTGAGCCGAACCCGCCACCCCGTTCAACGCTTTCGTCAATCATCAACGCTTCAACGATAGTATGCTGAGGCGCACGTTCAAGCATACCCTGGCAAACCCTGTCTCCGGCATTGACAGTGAATTCCTTTTCACTATCGTTAAAGAGCTGAACTTTAATGGTTTCTTTACGATAGTCAGCATCAATGATACCAGTGCAGTTTGAGAGACGGATTTGATGCTTAAATCCTAACCCACTGCGCCCGTAGATTTTCATGACGAAACCAATAGGAATCTCAACGCGAATCCCTAAGTCAATAGTCACAAAGCCTTTAGGTGGGATGGTTACTGAGACGGTTTCTTGGGGAACGTAGAAATCAAAGCATCCTGAAAACCGTGTCGCGTAGGCAGGCGTTTTTACGTTCAAAGTTTTCTTGATTTTCAAAGTTTCGCTCATAGCAGTATTCCTATTTTAGTGAGATTTTCAAAGAGTGTTTGAGTACGGGGCGTCTCACTTATCGCTCCATAGACACTGAAAATTTTATCTACAATTTCATTGGGTATATAGCGTAAATCAACCATTAATCTATTTCTTATATATCTCGATTTTAAAACGTCTTCTAAACTTTCTAAATCGAAATTTGCGTCTGAGAATTTTGCATACAATTCTTCATACCTTGCCTTAATCATCGGCACCTGTCTTACTTTATCCACGAAACATTTATCGTCACTCAAGACGTTAGGGATATCGTCCCCTGCGTCCCCTCTTATTATGTGATCGATGATATCGTAATTTTTGCTAACAGGTGTGATTTCTTTTCCGTCTTTGGGAGAAAATTGTTTAATGGTTAATTCAGGAAAATGCCCTTGTATCTGTAACAAGTCTTGATCGGTGCTGTGGATATTGCAAGGAGCAAAAACAGGCGATAAACAACCTATAATATCGTCCCCCTCCACTCCCCTAATCTTCACCACATCAACCCCTTTAGTGTTGTTTCGTATAACATCAAGCGCATTTTCCATGCACTCAACAAAAGCTTCGTAAGGGAAATCGGACGTCTGTTTCTGCATAGCCCGCCTGGCTTTATAATAGGGATAATATTGCTTACGCCACGTTCCATCATCGACCGCAAGAATAACATGACCAGAATTTCGATAAACCTTAGCGACAAAATTTAATAAAATCTTGCTCATCGCGTGCTTGTCGGTTACCACAAACTTCGATCTTGAATCCGACCAAAGCCCTTGCCCTAGCGTTATGAAACAGTTATTGGAATCGATGATGCTGGTTATCTTTTGCATGGTTTTTTAACTTTCGTGAATTCTAACTTTGCTCTTAAACCGCTGAACGTGTGTGCTTCAATAATTTCAACAATCTTCTCCCCACTTATACCGTCTTTCAACATATCATTCACGTCTTTATAAACCGTATTGTCAAGCAATGTCACATTCAACCCTTGTTTAATAGCCTTTTCAACTTGTTCATAAACACTTAAATTTTTTCTGAAATCAGCATCAAAACAAATAACTTTCCTGCTCTGGGGGTACTCGTCTTGAAGGTATTTAAAGGCCTTTAACAAGTCCGCTCCCCCGCTTGCAACACCATTCTTTACACATATACCATCGAACGCACCTTCAAAGAGATAAATGGTTTTATCAGGCTGTACTCTATGCCTGCCCCATATTTTAGCACCGCCATTCACTTTGAACGTCATATAGAATTTATCTTCTATCGTTCTTATCTGTAAATAGTCTAAGTCAAGATCGGGAGTATAGTAGGGGAAAACAATGGCGCGTTTGGGTATAAATTTAGAATTAGGATAAGTGCCAAGGCGGGTGGGGATAATGCTGTAATCTTCTATGGCGTAGATGTTATAGAGCTCATCATAGGGAATTTTGCGTCCTGCTACATACTCCAGCGCCCATTCTAGTTCTACACAAGGACGGATTTCTTTAAATTGACTGAATTCTCTAAACTTCAGCTCTTTAATAGTGTTCTCGACTGTTTTGGATTCTTTTCTGAAAACGGGTTTCGATGTAGCTATACCCTTTAGAATGTTCTTATTGGGCGTCTTTGAATGGACTTTGAATTTATCTGATTTATATTGACCAACGAGGTTGGGGCAGACTTGTCGTATCAACCCTATTAATGTCAGATCGTTATGATTGCAGTTGAAACAATTAAACATATAACTACCGTCGGGCATCTCCCTCAACCACCCGCGCGTCTTTGTCTCACTCTTTGCACTATCCCCGCAATAAGGACACCTGAAGTTATAGTCATTCCCGCGCTCTCTGACGTGCAGTAAATAAGGGAGTATTTTTGCGACATATTCCCTATCTACGAAATTCATTTTTTAAAATCCTAAATAATATCATCATCAACAAAGGAGAGAAAGATGTATAAAATACCAGAAAATTCACATTATTTAAAACCACCTGTCCCCGGCGCCATTGCTACCAAAGCAGGGTGGATTCACCCAAAAACCAATGAGCTTCTTGTTAGTGTTTTGGGCTTACCTATTAATGATAATACCGAACCCGCTGTGGAGGTTGAGGTTAAAGAAACTCTATCTAATAAAGTCGAGACTACTATTGTTGAAGAAACGATCGTAAGCGCTGAGATTGAAACAGTGGAAGAGCCTGAGATTCCTGAGATTCCTGAGCATGAGAACTTCATTTTCAAAGAGGTTGAAGGAGGGGTGGAGGTTACGCTAGCTCCTAACATTCAGCACAAATGGAGCAAGTGGGAAGTGAATGGTGAGCAAATTGCTATCCGCGGCAATACGGTAGTCTTAAAGTCCGGTGACGAGTTTGTTGTAAATTCCCCCAAAGGCGTGTTTTCAGGTAAGGTATGATTTTAAACGACTCCCCTGGGGTGATTGAAATTATGCGGACGATTTTCAAAAAGAATCGTCCGTATAATGCCATGTCATTTAAGGAATTCATGGACGCTGTAAATAGCGTCAAGAATATGGTGACACGGTACAATAATAACAACTTATGCGCGGGCGAAATAGCGCTAATTAATAACATAATCTGCATTTCAAACTACATAGGCACAGACACATCAAAGGTTTTTGAGACACCTAGTTTTATCGAAAGTCACTACGCTATCACAAGACCGATTTTAGATTATCTGAACCTCCCTTATAAGCCTGGTAAATTTGACGAAAGAATGCAAAAGTTTCTAGAGAACTCAACCTCATTCAAAAAGGAATAGAAATGTTAACTGAAAATTCTATGTATGGTGACGCCAATGGAAGAGTTAAATTAATTGGCAATAAAGAGCTCTGTGCGGAGCTCTTTGTTTTGAATTTTCTTGGCTTTGTTGGCTTATACGCGTTAAGTGATAGTCGTGGATACATGAAAACCTACGAATCCACTGAGAAGAAATTGACGTGGGATGACATCGGGGACGAGAACCATGATGTCTCGCTAATCATCAAGCTGTGCGTAGAAGCGGATGTGCTGGATAAAAATAAGATTGCTCCGCTCACTAAATTCTTATTCATGATAAAGTCAAAGACTTTAAAGAGCAAGGATATTGACGAGGATAAGCTAAGGGCTATCATAAAGACTTTACAAATTACCACCAAGCCAATGAACGCGATTATACGTGGAAATTTGAACGATTGGATGAACGGTGTTAAAACTATACATCAGCTCTCTTTCGACCTCTATAACATGGCTAAAAAGAGCGATTGGCGCGATTATACGCTTGAATTTAGAACGTTGGTAGTAAAAGGACAATATAATGATTTCTTCAGCGAAATGTCAAAAGGTACGTGGGTTAAACCCGGTTCAACATCTAAGCCCACTTCTACCAAAGCCGTTAAAGCTGCCACGCCAACTCCAGCTCCTTCACCGTCTGCTCCTTCCTCTCAGCTAGAAAAAGACTTCAAAGAAATTTTCAAGAGTGATAGAAGTTTCGGCAATTTAATTGATTATATAGTTTCAAACAAGCCCGATCCTAAAGACATTTTGGACACGCTTAAAACATTGAAAATCGAGCCAATACATTTTGTCGTTATGATGCACATATCCTATTTTGAAGATAAAATGGAGAGCGCAGGGTATTTGGGTATCTATGAAAAATTGTGCGTTTTATTCTTCAAATTGGCTTATACTAATTGCCAAAATGCAACGGTAATTCGTATAGAAAAAGAAGCTTTTAAAAAATACGATTTTAGTGAAATTTCCGCTATTGCTGAAACTGGGGTGAATAACTGTATAACTCCAACCAACTCACAAGAATTTTCAAAATTCCTATTATATAAGACTTGGGCTTATGAAATAATATCTAAAAAAGCAAAAGAAAAGAATGCTGATATAAAGAAATTTTGTGGCAAAACTCCCTCCCAAATATTCAAATTCTTTGCCTACACCCCCGCCAAGTTTCTTTATGTTGACGAAACCTGGTTATCAGACTCGGATAAAAAATTCGTTTCTGAGCTTGGGCAAGTGGATCGCACCTACAAAATATTTTTGTTAGAGAAGAAATTTGATATCAAAAATGTATCCGAACAGTCCATTCCTAATATCCTAACGTTCATAATGGATAATATAGGAAATTCTGTTCTTAAAGATGGCGTGAAATACTTGAAAGAAGTTTATATCCCTCACAACGCATTCGAACAGATAAATGTCAGCGCTGAACTCAAAACCGCCTATTCTAAAATAGACGAAAATAGCGTTTATAAAATGCTTTCAGTATTGAAAACAGATCAAGTGGGGTTCAACGATCTTTGCAATTTAGCATTTTATGGATACCTGATTTATCTATATGAAACCAAACATAAAGTCATTGATGTGCTGAAAATAGAGGGGCATGATAGCAGGTATGATCACTCATTAAGACGGGACTTTAGAGAATATAAAAATTTCGATAGCTTTGTTGCAGATTATTTGATGCAATATAAGTTGGACAATGTTGAGGGAGTGAAAGGGTTTGCTAAAGTAGTATCTATGTTCACCAACCATGTGGACTTAGGTCAACAAAGCTATATGGGAGTGATTGATAAAATGAAGGGCACGCGGGACGATGCTTGTTTCGTGTTAGAACTTATGAACCCTGAACCAAAAGGCCCCCATAACATAAAAGTAATCAACCCTAACCCAAGAGAAATAGACGCTTCAAACTTAAATAAAGATCAAATTGAATGGGTCAAAAAATTCGGTAGCATCTGCGACGTATCCATTTACGTACCTCCCCAAAACGATGAAGAATTTTTTGCTAAGGCATTAATAACCGCGTTAAGACTTACAGAAGTTAGTGGTGAGCGTATTGTGGAGGAAGAGGAGGGGAGAGCGAAGAAACTTAACATAGATTTTTTCATCAACAAAGTCCAACCCATCTTAGATAAACGTGGGTTAACAACAGAACGCATCGCGCAAACAACGTTGGATTCGAGGAGGAATTATTTAAGAGTATCCGCCATCAACGTTGATGGACACGTGACTTTGCTTGAAAAATATTCTGATATCTTCACTGCCTATACTATATACACAATTTTCACAACCCTTCAGGATCCATCTGAAGTAGACCGTTTCCTGATGCAAAGTACCAAGCGCGATAGTCAAGTATGTGATATATTGGTTGAGTATGCCAATAAAAATACATCTAATCGCGCCTTTAATGAATATCTTACTGTATATGCCATGGGCATAGATGGGCAAGAATTGTCCAAAGAAGCTATGAATTTTGCCATAAATTCATTAAAGATCTCTCTTGGTGCTGATGTAATAATTTACGATAAAAAAATTAAAAAATTGTATGAAAGCGGGTGGTTGAGGTCAAAATGGTGTTTTGATGCGCTGTGGGGGCTAACTCCTAAGAGTGAGTATAATAAAGGGTTTTTGATGTGTGTAATAACGCAATTTCGTATAGGCAAACGCATACTTGAACCCCAAATTAAAGAATTGATTGAAAAATGTTGGGTTGATGGAATTGAAAACGCTAAAGAATTGAAAACAAGATCCGATATTGTAATGTTAGATATAGACAAAGATTGGAAAAGAGGATTTATAGATTGTTATCAAAGCATAGGCGCGGTTGAAATAACGTCTCAAATGACAGTCGTTATAATGTCGAAAACCAAGAAAATTTATCCTCCTCTAAACGAAGACTACAAGAATCCTGATAACGCCTTTAAAGACACGTTTAGCCTTTTGAACACCCACTTGCACAAAAATAATTTTGTGTTTGATGATCCTGAACTTAGAAAAATTTTAATTAAAGAGATAGCTAAGAGGATGCCTTACATCCCCACCCATCTCACTGAAATGCTCAATTATCCAAAATTTGAAGATCTTCTTGAAGAAAATGATGATATCAAAAAGAGCTTTGCAGAAGGAATAGAAAATCATTTTCACAAAATTGATATATACAACCCCGATGATACTTTTTATGATCTGATGCGTAAAATGACGCATTCTATCTTCGAGCTTATGGGGGATGAGATTCAGCTGAGGTTAATAAAATTATTGTGTAAAGAGGATTTAACAGAAATAAATGACATTTCTATGAATTTGATTTTTGACAATAGTGGCAATGTAGCAAAATGCGTCAAAGATAACTTGGCTTATTTTGATGATGCAGACATGAAAAATATATTAGAAAAATCTATAAAGCACAAAAGCTGCGCGCTGGCATTGAATACCATAAACAAACAGAATGATGGTATAAAAATAACCTTCAATAAAGACTTTGACTTAAAACAGTGTCTGAAGTTCAATAATATAGACTTTGATAGCATAACGACTACCAATATAGAGACTATGGAAGATTTGGGCAATGTTCAAAAAATATTCAGCGTCATGATCCCTAAAATACCAGTCGAAGAGCTTGATGAAAGTGAAACTAAAAAACGTCAATTATACCTCCACAAAAATAACGCTTATAATCACGACCCCGCCTTTGGGCTTAAAGTGAAGAGAAGCTACAAGTATGAGAATAAAGGTATGAAAGAGAAATTTGATGCTTGGTGCGCTGCACATCCTAAAGCCAAATTCAAAACACTCTTCCATGGGACGGGTAGCATAGCAGGTGCGTTTATCCTACGTTTCGGATTCAAGATTATCCCAAGTGACAACAAAGCAAAAGACGGCGGGTTGGTTACGGCAAGGATGCTTGGAGACGGGATTTACTTTGCGGATAATATATCCAAATCCGCCTTCTACATGAGCAACGCGGGGTATCTCAGAAAAGAAGGGGTGGAGGGGTATATTTTCAAATGCAAGGTAGCGATGGATCAACGAATGAAAGACTATAGAGAAGGGTGGGCAGAGGAAGCCTACAAGCATCTCGTTAGTAATGAATGGTGTGTTTTCAATACAGATCAATGCTTAATCGAAGAAGTTTATGAATGTGTTTCTGTTTATGAGAAAGTATTTAAATCTTATTTGGACGAAAGCAAATTCAGCGTAAACCAATCGACCTTCATGTTCATGGACGGTAATATACCTATTGATTTAGAAGGGCACATGGTGGATTGGAAAGCGTTCCCAGACTTCGGCCCCCATGTATATATAGAGCCGTCAGGGCGTGGTCCTGTGGTGCATATTAAACACGATACTTCTGTAAATCAAGTCCATCAGACGTATAAATGGGGCAAAGAGATGAAAGGTGTAGGCGTTTCACCTGACCTCGAAAATTTCATAAAATTACTCAAAAACACTTATTAAGGAATAGAAATGTTAACTGAAAATTCAATGTATGATGACGCACAAGGGCGCGAAAATTTAATCAAGAACAAAGAATTATGTGCTGAGCTCTTTGCTATAAACTTCTTAGGGTTTGTGGGGTTGTTTGCTTTGAGTGATAGCAGGGGGTTCATGCGCACATACGAGTCATCGGAAAAGAAGC
>RRZT010682338.1_pt1 | contig 39965 bp, 35 predicted proteins | sample 2165551 | NCBI WGS metagenome assembly RRZT01 (sample SAMN10456910, study PRJNA506462) | wastewater metagenome | biome: wastewater; feature: sludge; material: wastewater sludge; isolation source: wastewater sludge with Escherichia coli K12::gfp cells carrying plasmid... | place: USA: Moscow, Idaho...
GTGGCGGTTGATCCTGTACCGCCTGTCGTGGCAGTTGTTCCTGTGCCGCCTGATCCTGTACCGCCTGTTGTGGTTGTGGTTCCTGTGCTTGTCAGCATATTTTTTGGGGCATTAGGACTGCTGGTATCACCACTGCCACCGCCACACCCTACCAAACAGGCGGCTACCACCATTGAGCCACTCACAGTTTTGACGGTATCATTAAAATTTAGCATCTGTACTCACCTCCCTTGTTTGACATTACTTTTTTTATCAACTTTTTATCAATATAGCATAATAATTAACATTGTTTTAATAGTTTTTAACTGTAAAAACCATTTTTTGCTAAAAATTCTAAGGTAATGCCTGGAGTCTGATGAGCGGTTGTATGGCTGGCTTGCGGTGAGGTTAATAATCGCTCTAGATAGCGCGCTACTACGTCTACTTCGATATTTACTTTGCTGCCCACTTTCCAATGACGACCAATATTTGTGACCTGTGCTGTATGCGGGATAATATTTAGGCTAACTATATTGCCTTGTACCAAATTACTGGTCAGGCTGATACCATCAACTGTTATGGAGCCTTTGGTTGCCACATATTTTGCAAAATCGGCAGGTATCTGGATTTCAAAGTAGATAGAGCGAGAGTCTTGGGCTATTTTTTGAATCACGCCTGTCGTATCAATATGACCACTTACAATATGCCCGCCAAAGCGCGTGGTGGGTAACATGGCTTTCTCTAAATTCACCAAATCACCCACTTGCCAACCTTGTAGGGCTGTTTTATTAAGCGTTTCACGTGAAACATCCACCGCATACCAGTGATTACCCAGTTCCACCACAGTAAGACATATACCATTACTTGCGATAGAATCACCTAGTTTGACGTCCGAAAAATCCAGTTGCTCAGATTCAATTTTAAGGCGTACATCCCCTTGGGTGGGTGTGATGGCACTGATTTTGCCAATGGCTTCTATAATTCCCGTAAACATAATATTTCCTCAAACAAGTAGGTAGGTTATTTCCATTGTAATCGAGTTTACCATTCACCTCAATGCCAATTAACTATGTAGTTTTTCTTATAAAAAACAAGGTGCGGTAACACCTAAGAAAAGGCTCAATTTTTTGAGACCCCTTTTAATTGATGCGCCAATGCTTTGTGGATAACTTTTTTTTCCAGTATCATAAATGGCAATCAAAAAAAGTTATCCACCAGGGTGATTGGTGATGGAAAGCACTTTTTAGGTTGATGTTTCATGTGAAACATGGCTTATTTAGCGGTATTTGGAAGTATTTTAGGTTGAATGAAGTTTCATGTGAAACAGTTATCCACCACACTAACGCATATCAACAGTAAGAATTGATGAGTTATAGCTCCTTGTAGATAAGTTATGAGGGGCGTACTTGGAAGTTTTATTGCCGCAATAATTGCCCAGTAATCAAGGATAGATTGTTAGGTTTTACTTATCAAAGCGGTAAGTGAGTTTGAGATCGTTACCGACTGTTTCGTGTGATACCAAGGTGGTGGTTAGCTGCTGCTCAATGCGCGTGGCAGGAAAGTGAATCATTGACCTTGCCGTGTGCCCCAAGATACAGGGTGCTTGGTAAACAATGAGTTCATCCACCAATCCTGCTTGCAAAAAGCTACCTGCCACTTGGGCGCCTGCTTCTATCAAGATATCATGGATATGGTAGTCGGTTTTGAGTTGTTCTAAAAGCGCCGTCAAGGATAAATTTGCCTCTTGCATTAATATAATGGGGCGCTGCTGCTGTTGGTTTTGGTACCAAATATCCGTTGTTTTGATACGATGACGCCGATCAAGTACTACCAATAACGGTTGGGGTATATCAGATAACGGTATCCCATCATCTATTTGGCGCACATTGAGACTCGGTTGGTCTTGTAAAACTGTTTCACTACCCGTAATGATTGCCCCTGCTTGAGCGCGCAGCCGCTGCACATCGGCGCGCGCGGTTTCACTGGTAATCCATTTTGATTGTCCTGATGCCATGGCAATGCCGCCATCTAAACTGCTGGCAATTTTTAGCCTGACAAAGGGCAAGCCACCGCTCATGACCTGAAAAAACCCACGATTGAGCGCGTAGGCACGTTCTTGACTTATTCCCGTTATGACGTGAATACCTGCTTGCTGCAGCTTGGCAATGCCGCCGCCCGCTACTTTTGGATTGGGATCGGTAACGGCAATGACGACCTCAGCAATACCCGCTTGGATGAGGGCATCGGCACAAGGTGGGGTGCGACCATAATGGCTACAGGGCTCTAAGGTGACATAGGCAGTGGCGCCCACTAGCTTGTCGGGGTGTTGGGCAGCGGCTTGTTTTAGGGCAAATACTTCCGCATGCGGCTGTCCCGCTTGGTAATGATAGCCTTCCCCAATAATTTGCTGTTCGCTCACAATCACACAGCCTACTTTGGGGTTAGGACGCGTAGTATAGCGTCCTTTCTCGGCAAGGGTGATGGCACGTGACATATAATATTGATGCTGATAGTGGTCAACGGCAGATAAAAAATCAGACATTATTTTACTCTTTTTTTTATATTTTATTGGCTATGTTTACGCTTATGTTGATGGCTTAAATCATTGATACGCTTGTGAATTTCTTGTTTATTGGGTTCGTTAGATAAGGTTGAGACCATCTGTTTGAAGGCTTCAATATCTTGAAAATCACGGTACACGCTGGCAAAGCGTACATACGCAACGTCGTCTATTTGGCTCAATTCTTTCATTACAATTTCGCCCAGCACTTTGCTTGGGACTTCACGCTCACCTAGCTGACGCAGCTGTTTTTCAATGCGGCTAATCATGGCTTCAATATTGTCGGTGGCAATCGGGCGTTTTTGCAGGGGTAATTGCACCGAACGCCGTAGTTTTTGATTGTCATAAGGCTCAATTCTGCCGTTTGATTTGACAATACGCGGCATCACCGCTTCAATGATCTCAAAGGTGGTAAAGCGCTCTTGACAGGCTGTACATTGCCGCCGCCGTCTCACTTGCGCGCCTTCGGCAGCCAGCCTTGAATCAATCACTTTGGTGTCTTCAGCGTTACAAAACGGGCAATGCATGAGCGTTCCTAAGAGTTGTGATGGGGTTATTTACCAATACAAAAACTACCAAAAATCTTGCCTAATAAATCATCCGCGGTAAATTCCCCTGTGATTTCATTGAGGCTAAGTTGGGCTTGGCGCAGGCTTTCTGCTACCAGTTCACCTGCATGGTAGGTGTGGAGTTGTTCATCCGCCTCTTGTAAGGCGGCTTGGGTGCGGCGTAGCGCGTCTAGGTGGCGCGTACGCGCTATTAGGCTGTTCTCTGGCGGGTGAAAACCCACTTTGTCACAAATCGCTGTGATCAGTGCCTCAAGTCCTTGACCTGTTTTACAAGAAACATAAACAGGCAGATAGCCTACCGCCTCATCCAATGCCTTCGGTAACGGCTTCGATGGCGGTGTTAAGTCAACTTTATTGGCAATCATAAGTATGTCATTGCTAGCGGGCAGACAACCAAAAAGCGCTTTGGCAAGTGCCAAGGGGTCGCTTTCTTGGTGGGCATCATAGACCATCAGCAGCAGGTCTGCTTGTTCAATAGCTTGTTTGGCTCGCGCGATACCCGCTTTTTCAACCACATCGTCTGTTTGGCGAAGTCCTGCGGTATCGGTTAAATTTAAGGTAAGACCATTTAGTACTATCGTTTCTTGTAAAATATCTCGAGTGGTACCCGCAATATCTGTCACAATCGCCCGCTCTTGCCCTGCTAAACGGTTAAGTAAGCTTGACTTACCCGCATTAGGACGCCCTGCAATCACTACAGACACCCCATCTCGTAATAGTTGTCCTTGTTTGGCAGTGGCTAACACCGCCGCTAATTGCTGACGAACCTGCAAAAGCTGCTTGGCAATATGATCATCCGCCAAAAAATCCACACCTTCCTCATCGGGAAAATCAATCGCGGCTTCTACATACAACCGCAGCTGGATTAATAACGACAATAACGCCTGGATTTTTTGGGAAAACTCGCCCGTGAGTGAACGTATGGCGCTTTTAGCAGCCGCCACACTGGTGGCATCAATGGCATCGGCAATGGCTTCTGCCTGCACAAGATCTAATTTATCATTGTCAAATGCCCGCGCAGAAAATTCACCTGCTGCCGCCTGTTTGGCGCCTAACTCAAACACACGCGCCAGTAGCTGCTGCTGCAAAATCATACCGCCATGACCCTGCAATTCAATAACCTCTTCCCCCGTAAAGGAGTGTGGTGCGGGGAAATATAACACCAACCCCTCATCAATGATGCTACCATCCACGTCATAAAACCGACAAAAATGGGCGGTACGCGGCTTAAACTCGCTACGACCCGTCAACACCTGCGCAATGCGATAACTATCCGCACCTGACAATCGAATAACACCCACACCACCTCGCCCCACGGGCGTGGCAATTGCAGCAATGGTTGCCGTCATAGGGACATTAGCATTATTTATCATCATATCTTTTATCATCACATAAAAAAAACAAACCGCTCACCCACTTATTTTACCATTCTCGTTTACATTACAACACGCTTATTTTTGACCAAGACCAATCGCATAAAAAAACCCCTTAAACAAATGCCTAAGGGGCTAAAACCAACCTAATCATCATTACACAACATTGCGTGCAGCCTCTTTGGCGGCTTGCTCTTTTTCTACTTTTTTATTGATGACATACTGCTGCGCCATGCTAAACAAGTTATTGACCGTCCAATACAACACCAAACCTGCGGGGAAAAACAGCATAAACACCGTAAAAATCACAGGCATAAATTTCATCACACGCGCCTGCATAGGATCTGTTGGCTGGGGATTGAGATGCTGCTGAAAGAACATAGCAGCGCCCATAATCAATGGTAAAATAAACAAAGGATCCATTGAAGACAAATCTTGAATCCAACCAATCCAAGGCGCATGACGTAATTGCACTGACTCCACTAGCACCCAGTACAATGCTAAGAAAATCGGCATTTGCAAGAAAATTGGCAAACAGCCTGCCATCGGATTAACTTTTTCTTCCTTATAAATACGCATCATCTCTTGTGACATGCGCATACGGTCATCACCGTATTCTTCTTTTAGCGCTTGTAACCGCGGGGCAACGGCACGCATTTTTGCCATTGAATGATAACTCTTATTGGCAATCGGCATTAATGCAATTTTAACCAGCAGTGTTAACACAATGATTGACCAGCCCCAATTACCAAGCACCTTGTGAACGCTATCCAAAATCCAAAATAGTACCTTAGAAATCGGCCACAATACCCCATAATCAACAGTTTTATCCAAACCTTCTGCCAGTGGCTTTAGATTTGTTTGTACCTTAGGCCCTGCATAGAGCGTTGATGTTAAAGTGACTTGTTTATTTGGTGCAACTGACACAGGGTTACTGGTAAAACCAATAATGTGATCATTACCTGACTCACGGCTATAAAAATTGGCGGTATAATCTTTTGGCATCCAAGCCGCCACAAAATAATGCTGAACTACGCCTACCCAGCCCTTATCACTGCTGGCTTTTAGCGCATTGTCATTAAAATTACCAAATTTAATTTTATTATAAGGACTATCAGGCGTACCCCAAGCACCGCCTAGATAAGTTGACAAACTAATAGCACCTTTATCACCCTTACCAGGATCAACGCTATTATCGCGCTTTAACTGCGCGTACATTTGCCCTTGCCAAGGCTGGGCACCAGTATTATTAATATTGTAGCTGACATAAATAGGGTATTCACCCTCAGTAAACGTATAGGATTTGGTGACCGTTACCCCATCTTTTTGATAAGTCAATGGTACCACCAATTTACCTTGCTGAGGCTGCATCACAAACTGGCTACTAGGCGCGGTAAATCTCGCACGGCCATTGGCATTATCAATACCATTGGCACCAATTAAACCCGACTGTGCCACATAAACGCGATTGGCATCCTCTTCGAGCAACACAAACGGCTGATTACTGCCAAGGCTTTGGGTTTGCTCTCGTAGGGCAGCATAAACCACATCACCACCAACTGGATTGATGCGAATATCATATTTATCCGTCAACACGCTAATCAACGGCGCATTGGCTGACTGACCTGTCGGTTGGCTAGCCACCACGGTACTCGTAGGTGCCGTAGCCGCAGGCACATCACCGGTAGGCGCCGTAGCCGTCCCAGCAACTGGCACATCATTACTTGTCACAGCAGTCGAGGTAGTAGGGGTTACAGCAATGGGCTTATTTACATTGGTATAATCATCACGCCATGCCAAAATCAGCAAATAAGCGGTGATTAACATTGCAATAATAATCAATGTCCGTAAAATTTTTTGCATATAGCTATCCTATCTAATGATACTACTTGAATCAATCACTAGTTGCTAAGAGGAAAAACAATTAAAAAATAGAAGGTATTCTACTAAAAAAACACGCAAAAAGATATTCTATCATTACCCAATCCCGCCACGTGCATATGAAATCTAGGAATATTATGACAATCGACCAAGGCATCAACGATACCGATACACCCGCACCAAAAAAAATGCAGGCAAGCGCGGCACATACTGATAACGATAACGATAAAGAGGCAAGGGCACAAAATCGACACCATGCCCGCCCCAAGGGTGACACCGACAAACGCGCTGTAGCATCAACCAGCCACCACGAGCACCGCCATGCAACCTAATTGCCTCTAGTCCATAACTTGAGCAAGTGGGATAAAAACGACAACGAGGCGCTATCAGTGGGCTAATCACCACGCGATAACAACCAATGATCATCCGCAACCACTTTGCCAATAACTGATCCATCACAACAAGTTTCTATTCACCTTATCCTTGATTAACCTAAAACTATTTGCCAATTGTTCTACAATCACATCATTTTGCACATCATCCGAAAATTGCTTGATTGTCAACAGCATATCAATTTGACCAGGCAATTCATGCTGATGAAGTCGAAAATATTCTCTGGTCAATCGCTTGATACGATTACGCTCATGCGCCCGCTTTACCTTCTTTTTGGTAATAGCCAGTCCTAATCGATTGGGAATGGGAGATAATTGAGGATTCAAAAACTTAACAAAAATCAATAAATTATCTTGATGCACCTTGAAAGAAAAACCAGGTTTTGGCTTAGTGATTGGCACATGCCGCTGGGGGGTCATACCTTGATAATCTTTTGGCGTCAACAAACGCTGGCTTTTGGTAAACTTAAAATGGGTTGAAGAAGGCATCGTTTATTCCCAACGTGGCTATCCTAAAATATACGCCTAAAATGCGCAAAAATCACTCTATAATACCTGTGTGTCGCTGCCAACCTCAGCAAAACCGTTGTGCCTTATAAAAACTACAGCCACCCACTGGCTAACGATCGGGTAGGGGAGCTAAATAATCTATCAACATCAATTAGCTAGCAACTATGCTTACAAAAATTGCTGACAATAAAAAAGCGATATACTTATCATATCGCTTTTTATATCAATAATGCATTTAACTGATATTTAACAATACTAACCAAAAATATAAGTCAAAGCTTATTACTCGTTATCTAAATTCATTAGACAGTCAAACGATGACGACCTTTGGCACGGCGGCGCGCTAATACTTGGCGACCATTTTTAGTTGCCATACGAGCACGGAAACCGTGAGTACGTTTGCGTTTGATGACGCTAGGTTGGAAAGTACGTTTCATGGAATTCACCTTGGCTAAATTTTAGTTAACATTTAACCGATAGCGGTTAAAATACAAATTTTAAAAACAGTTAATCTCATATTATGCTAATTTTTTTACTTGAGGTCAAGAAGATTGTTCGATTTTTCCTACACTTGTTAAAAATGGGTTTTAATCACTGTTTGGTTGATAGTGATATTGTAAGCCATTTTTTGTGAGTTATCCACAAAAATCTTTTCCCTTATAATAATTAAATATATATTAAATGATTATTATTAGGGAGGCTATTTTCGGTGGATAAGTTAAATATATGTATATATATCAAATATTTATCATGTTGATAACTGTGTAGATAAGCGGTACATAACTTGTTAACAACTTTAAAATTTTAATTATCCACAAAGATATACACGGGGTTATCCACAGGAAATTCACTTTCACTTAGACGCCTTTTATGCTAAATTAGCCACAATTTTTAGAGGATAGTGTAACGATGGTTGATTCAATATGGGCACGGTGCGTTGAAGAGTTAAAATATCAAGTACCTGATAATATTTTTACCATGTGGATTCGACCTTTGTCTGCAAATTTGCAAGACCAAGCGTTAGTCATCAATGTACCAAACCAATATTTTGCAAATTATATCGAAAAACATCATTTGCTGCAGATTCAACAGATTGTGACCCAGTTAGCGCCCGATGCGGCTATTCAGGTACATATTCAGATTGATAAGGCCAGTAATTTGACGTCTGCTGTTGGCAGTCATGTTTTGTCTGAGACGCTAAACGACCCTGCTAAGACTGAGCTGCAGCGTTCATTTCAGTATATTGATCCGCAGTTTACGTTTGATCAGTTTGTCACTGCTAAGTCTAATCAGATTGCGTATAGCATCTGCCGTGATACGGCAAGTAACTTGGGACAATCAAAAAATAATCCGCTGTTTATTTATGGGTCTACGGGACTGGGTAAAACCCATTTGATGCACGCGATTGCCCATGAGATTTTAAAACAAGGCAAGCGTTTTTTTTATTTTACCTCAGATAAGTTTGTAAATCAGCTAGTTAACTCACTCAGAAAACAAAAGATTGATGAGTTTAAAGATAAGATTAAGAAGGCGGATCTGCTGATTATTGATGATATTCATGTAATCGCTGGTAAGCAAAAAAGTAGTGAGCAATTTTTGCTGTTACTTAATGATTTTATGAGTAAAAATAAGCAGGTGGTGTTGGCCTCTGATCGTCATCCAAGCGCGTTGACCGATTTTGATGAGCGCTTAAAATCGCGTTTGGCTTGGGGGGTGTCGGTGGCGTTAGACCCGCCAGAACTTGATACGCGGATCCAGATTTTACAAAAGAAAGCCAAAACGCAAGATGTGGTGTTACCCAAGGATTGTGCTATTTTTATCGCGCAGCATATTGTGGCAAACGTGCGTGAGCTTGAAGGGGCGTTGAATAAGGTGTTGGCGATTTCGCGGTTGCTCAACCAGCCCATTCATCTAGAGTTGGTGCAAATGGCGCTTAAAGATGTGATTGCGATTCGCGTCCAAGCGGTGAGTATGGATAATATTCGTAAGGTGGTTGCTGAGTTTTATGATATTTCTGTTAAAGATTTGATGGGTAAAAAACGACTACGTCATATTGCTCGCCCTAGACAAATTGCCATGATGCTTGCCCGTGAGCTAACTAGCCATAGCTTTACAGAGATTGGGCAATCTTTTGGGGGGCGGGATCATACAACGGTGATGCATGCTTGTGAAAAAGTACAACAACTGTGTTTGAGTGATCCTATGTTTGATAAAGACTATCGCTCTTTAAAATTAATGTTACAGACTTAACGATTATCACGAAGATTTTTGATGTATTAGTCTTTATAATGGGCAAGAATTTTTTTATCACGTATTTGGGGCGTCACCATGCAATTAATGATTTCTCGTGACTTGTTGTTACAAGCCATTAATTTAATTTCTAAGGCGGCAGATAAGCGCCATAACATGGTCATTTTGGGTAATATGAAATTGGCGCTAACCAATACCCAATTGGTGATGGTGGCGTCGGACTTGGAGTTAGAGTTACAAGCCACGCTTAATTTGCCAGAATCTGCTTGTAAACAGCCGGGTGAAATCACAGTGCCTGCCAATAAATTTAAAGATATTGTTAAGTTGCTGCCTGATGGTCTGCCTGTATCAATTACGGTTGGCGATGACAAGCAATGTTTGATTGTTTGTGGTAGTAGCCGTTTTAAATTAAGCACTTTGCCTGCTCAAGATTTTCCGATGTTAGGGGAGCCTGAGCAAGTGACGCCTATTCAGCTACCCCGTGAGGCTTTGGTAGATCTGCTTGATAAGACTCATTTTGCTATGGCAGTGCAGGACGTTCGCTATTACTTGACGGGCATGTTATTTGAGGTCAAGGCTAGACAATTATCCACGGTAGCAACAGATGGGCACCGTTTAGCATTGGCAAAAACGGTGATTGATTGTGATGAGCAAGTCAGCCTAGACGCAATTTTACCAAGAAAAGCGGTATTAGAATTACAGCGATTGCTCGCTGAGCTAAGACGCATGTTGCCTAACCATGATAACCAAATTACGCTAAATGTTGGTCGTGAATTTTTGCAAGTTTTACTGCCTTTTGGGGAAGTTGATAGTGAAGGTGAGATGAAAAATGCCATTACGGTGGCGTTTACTGCCCGTCTTATTGATGGAAAATTTCCAGATTATCGCCGAGTCATGCCCGCTAGCAGCAATAAGCTTGCCCGCATTAATCAAGAACAACTTGCTCATGTGCTACGCCGTGTGGCAATTTTGAGTAATGAAAAATCACGGGGCGTGGTGTTTGAATTTTCGGGTGATGGGCAGTTGTTGGTACGCGCAAGCAATGCTGAGCAAGATGAAGCTAGCGAACAATTGTTGGTTAATTACCAAGGCGAATCTTTAGAAATTTCTTTTAATGTGGCATATTTATTGGATGTACTAAATGTGCTGCAAGGTGATATCGATTTTCATATGAGCCAAGCCAATGCGTCTGTGTTAGTGCAACAATATCACGATAGCCAACATGAATTTGTTGTGATGCCAATGCGCATCTAGGGCAGTGCTTGTCAATTTAAGCGGCAGGGATGGAAAACAATTATGAATATCACGCAGTTAACCATCTCAAATTTTCGTAATTTACGCAATATGACGCTTTATCCCAGTAGTTGCAATGTGTTTGTGGGTGCCAACGGCAGCGGTAAAACATCTTTGTTAGAAAGTATTTACCTACTGTCACGGGGGAAAAGCTTTCGTCATCATCAGCCCAAGCATTATATCGCACACGGCTATCCCACTACCACGGTTTTTGCCCAACTAGGCGCAACCCAAACCGTTGCTATTGAAAAATCTTTGGACGCTAGCACCCAGTTACGCCTTGATGGCGAATCAGTGACCACGCAAAGTCCGCTTGCCCAGCGGCTGCCTACGCTGTTGTTAGAACCTGCCACGCTTAGTCAGTTAGAACAAGGGAGCCAAGCACGCCGTGAGCTGTTGGATTGGCTAGTGTTTCACGTGGAACAAAGCTTCCATGGTAGCTGGCTTAGCTATCAGCGGTTACTTCGGCAGCGTAATAGCTTGCTAAAGCGCTATCAAGGTCATGCTGAGCTAAGTGTTATCCAGCGACATGAGCTTCAAGCTTGGGACAATCAGTTAAGTGCATATGCCGCGGCTATTCATCAAGCTAGAAGTGTCATGATCAAGCGCTGGCAACCTTATTTTGAAGCCCAAATCCAAGTTTTTTTGCCCGCTTATGCACACCAATTAAGACTTAGGTATAGCGCTGGGTTTGATGTTGAACGCGGGTTGGGGGCAATGTTGTCTGAACGCTTGCCTATGGACAGGGATCTTGGCTATACTCGGGTGGGCAGTCACCGTGCCGATCTCAATGTGGTAATTGATTTGGTAACAACCGATGAGCATGGGCGCGCCCATAAGCATACTTTACCCGCCACAGATATGCTATCAAGGGGCGAAAAAAAATTGTTAATGATGGCGCTTAGGTTGTCACAATTGCCCTTACTCAACGCAGTGAATAAGACGCCTTTAGTGCTGATTGATGATATTACCGCTGAGCTTGATAGCACGGCACTCTCCCTGCTGCTTTCGGGGCTACAAGCGCTCAAATCACAGCTATTTATTACCAGCTTATCTGATGATATGGTGACCTCACTCATGGCGATATGGCAAGAAGATGTTACTGTGTTTCACGTGAAACATGGCGAGGTGGCGCCTATCAGCTTACCCATAAGTGAAGCAGCTTGGTCATAAGGGGCAAGTTGTTGTTGCGAGTGATAGTTTGCTTCACAACGCGGCTATGGGTTTAGGTACAGCCGTGGTTCAAGCAGCAAACAATGATGGATAATCCATGACTTTTTAGCCAAAATTTGTTAAAATAGATACTTTATTTAGTGATAAAAAATCAATCAATACATGACTATAAATGAATGATTTTATTGAAATTTTATCATAGTCATACTAATGGAGTCATCATGACTGATACATCAATGAATGTAGCCAATCATACGCAGCAACAGATAGACCAAGCCACGCCTGCTCACAACGAAAATAAAACTTATGGATCAGACAGTATTCGCGTACTTCGGGGGCTAGAAGCCGTGCGCGTACGCCCTGGTATGTACATTGGTGATACCGATGATGGTACAGGGCTGCACCACATGGTGTTTGAAGTGGTAGATAATGCTATTGACGAAGCATTAGCGGGTCATTGTGACCAAATTGACATTATCATTCATGAAGATGAGTCGGTGAGCGTTAAAGATAACGGTCGTGGTATTCCTGTTGATATTCACCCAGAGGAAGGTGTATCTGCTGCACAAGTGATTATGACGGTACTACATGCAGGCGGCAAATTTGATGACAATAGCTATAAAGTCTCAGGGGGCTTGCATGGGGTGGGCGTTTCGGTGGTCAACGCGCTGTCCAAAAAATTGGTGTTAGAAATCTGGCGAGATGGCTATCATTATTGCCAAACTTATGCCGATGGTGAACCTGTCGCGCCCATCGAACAGTTAGAAGCCACTGACCAAACAGGTACTCAAGTGCGTTTTTACCCCAGCAGTGACATTTTTAACGGCACGATTTTTGACTATGAAATACTTGCCAAGCGTTTGCGTGAGTTGTCTTTTTTAAATTCAGGTGTACGCATTGTGTTGACCGATGAGCGCGTAGACAAACGCCATGAATTTGAACATGTGGGTGGGCTTTCTGAGTTTGTATCCTATATCAACGCAGGCAAAAATGGAATGAACGACACGTTTCATTTTACCAGTGAACAAGCCGATGGTATCAGCGTGGAAGTGGCGCTACAGTGGACAGACAGCTACAACGAAAAAGTGCTCTGCTTTACCAATAATATCCCGCAAAAAGATGGTGGCACCCATTTATCAGGCTTTCGCTCGGCATTAACCCGTTGTCTAAACAACTACATGGACAACGAAAATCTGATGAAAAAAGAGAAAGTTGCAGTGACAGGCGACGACGCGCGAGAAGGGCTAACCGCGATTATCTCTGTCAAAGTTCCTGATCCAAAATTTTCTAGTCAAACCAAAGATAAACTGGTATCAAGTGAGGTAAAATCGGCGGTTGAATCGGCGATGCATGACAAATTTAGCGATTATTTGTTAGAAAACCCAAGCGCTGCCAAAGGCATTGCAGGCAAAATTATTGATGCCGCGCGGGCGCGAGAAGCGGCGCGTAAAGCCCGTGAAATGACGCGTCGTAAAACCACCTTAGATATTGCAGGATTACCTGGTAAATTGGCGGACTGCCAAGAAAAAGACCCTGCCTTATCAGAGCTTTATATTGTGGAAGGCGATTCGGCAGGCGGTTCTGCCAAGCAAGGGCGCAACCGTAAAATGCAGGCAATTTTACCCCTCAAAGGTAAAATCTTAAATGTGGAGCGTGCCCGCTTTGACAAGATGCTGTCCTCTCAAGAGGTGGGTACACTAATTACGGCACTCGGTACAGGCATTGGACCTGATGAGTATAACCCCGATAAACTGCGCTACCACAAAATCATCATCATGACCGATGCGGACGTGGATGGTTCACACATTCGTACCTTATTACTGACTTTTTTCTTTCGTCAAACCCCAGAGCTGCTGGAGCGTGGTCACATCTATATTGCGCAGCCACCGCTTTATAAAGTCAAAAAAGGACGCCAAGAGCTATATGTGAAAGATGATGAAGCGTTAAAAGCCTACTTATTGTCATCTACCATTGATGAAACTCAGCTGCACCTTAGTGAAGACACACCTGCCATTACTGGACAAGCGCTAGAAACGCTACTTAATGAATATAACCAAACCCAAACCATCAAAAATCGCTTACAGCTTAAATACCCAAGCGCAGTATTAGAGGCGCTGGCGGTCAGTCCAAAACTGACCCTAGCTTTGATTGAAGATGACGCGTACATGACAGCCTGGGTGGCAGAATTAACCCAAAATCTTGCTATCACTGCTCAAGGGCTAAACCCACAAATTGCGCTAGAAAGCTTTGTTAAGCAAGAGGGTGAGACGAGCAAAACTTATTATTTGCCAAGAATCACCATTTTTATCCACCAACTACCACATGCTTATTTGTTGGATACTGCATTTGTTGGCTCAGGTGAATATAGCCGCTTGCACCGCTTAACCAGTCAGTGGAGAGACGCGTTATCAGATAGCGCTTACATTGCCAAAGGCGATAAAAAGCTGCCCATCAAAGATATGGCAGCGCTTTGGCAGTTTATTATGGCAGATGCTAGACGCGGGCTAGGAATACAGCGTTATAAAGGGTTGGGTGAGATGAATGCTGACCAACTGTGGGAAACCACCATGGATCCAGAAAACCGCCATATGCTCAAAGTCACCATTGAAGATGCGATTGCCGCCGATCATTTATTCTCTTGCCTAATGGGTGACGATGTTGAGCCAAGACGTGCCTTTATTGAAGAAAACGCATTGACAGTGACCAATTTGGACATTTAGTCATTTATCAAACCACGAAGCCACCTGTTAGCGATATCAGGTGGTTTTATTTTAGCGCACTGCTTTAGGATATTTTATGGTTGCATTGCTGTTGTTAGCACTGGCACTGTCGATGGACGCATTTGCCGTAGCAATTGGGCTTGGGGCAAAACATCGCTACGGTACCGCCAAGATTGCTGTGATGGCGGGTGTGTATTTTGGTGTTTTTCAGGGGGTCATGCCGCTTATTGGTTATCTAGGGGGGCGCAGTATCTTGGGTTTTATTGCCCATTTGGCACCTTGGATTGCCTGTATTATTTTGGTCGGACTGGGCGGCAAAATGCTGTATGAGGCATTGTCTAGCGATTCAGAGGAAGATGAAGTGCCTCATAGTGATGGCTTAGACGTTGCTAATAGCGGTGTTGTGGTGACTCATAAAACCATGACCACTTTGGCAATTGCCACCAGTATTGATGCAATGGCAGCAGGGTTTACCCTAAACTTGATACCTGTTAATGCGTGGCTATCTTGTCTAATCATTGCCGTGGTGACGGCGGTGTTTGGCTTTTTTGGGGTGTTTTTGGGAAAACAGTCAGGTACATGGCTTGAGAGCAAAGCCGAAATCTTTGGTGGCTTGGTACTGATTGGAATTGGGCTAAAAATGGTGTTGGTTTAAGCAATAGTTTTTAACTTTTCTTATTGCCAGAGCAAGGCGGTTTTTTTTACAAGACGACCAAACCTAACCCCAGAAGTTTATCAATGGGCAATAAAAAAAGACTTTCATATTCATGAAAGTCTTTTTTGTGGTTGGGTGGCAAACCCTGCAACAATTAGCGCTCAATGCGGTACCATGCGTCACGTGCGGCTAAGCGAGCTTGATCCCAGCTAAGGCGAGATTGCCCTTTAAACTGCGCCCAATCTTGGCGTAGCTCATTTTCAACACTGTCAAAATCGTTTGCATCATTGAAGTGATGACGAGCGCGGTAACCGTAGTCGTACGCTGATCGGTAGTCCGTATCGTAGTCATAACCTTGCGCATAGTAGCTAGTGGTTGCATAGTTGTCGCGCCAGTAAGCATCTTCTTCGGTGTTACCTTCTAACGTATTGGCAACCGCATTTCCTGTGGCAGCGCCCGCAACAGCACCAATGGCGCCCCCTACCAATGAGCCGATAGGTCCGCCTGCGGCACCAATTGCTGCACCTGTGGCGGCACCGGCTGCCATACCTGTGCCACTGGCTACAGGGTTGGCTTCTTTACGCTGCTCGCCCGCTTCAGTTGGGTTAACTGCCTCGCCAACTTCATGACCTGCTGCACCACCCGCAACGGCCCCGATGGCGCCACCTACCAGCGTGCCCACAGGACCTGCAACCGAGCCCACTGCCGCACCTGCTGCAGCCCCTCCTAGGGCACCTGAACCGCTTGCTACAGGGTGGGGTTTTTCATACGCATCCTCTGCAGTGGTTGGGTTGACTGCTTCACCCACTTCGTGACCTGCAGCGCTGCCTGCTACGGCACCAATGGCACCGCCAACTAGTGTGCCCACAGGACCTGCAACCGAGCCTACCGCTGCCCCTGCCGCTGCGCCGCCCAAGGCGCCAGTACCAGTGGCAACGGGATGCCCTTTTTCCTCGCCCGCTGCATAGCCATCAACACTGCGTAAACGGGGTGCATAATCATGCCCTGCGATACGCGCTTCTGTTTTGTCCCAACCATCACGGATCGCTTCACGCGCTTCTGCCCAAGCTAGTCGAGAGTTGCCTTTTACTTCATTCCAGCTACGCTCTAAATCTGACTCAACACTCTCAAAGCTAGTACCCACAGGGTAGCGCGCGCGGTTGGCATAGCCCACTGCATAAGCTGGCTGGTAATCGGTGCTATAGTCATAGCCTTCTTTATAGTAAGTGGTATTACGGTAAGTATCGTTCCAATAGGTATCTTCTACTGTTGGGTCAATCGCTTCACCTGCTGCATGCCCTGCCGAGCCGCCTGCAATGGCACCAATGGCACCCCCAATTAGCATGCCAAGTGGACCCCCAATGGCGCCAATGGCTGCCCCTGCCGCTGCCCCACCGAGACCGCCAACTGCAGTGCCAATTGGGTGTGAGCCTGGTTCGCCAGTAATAGGATCACGGTTTAAGTGGTCATTGTTGATGTTATCTGCCATGATATTATCCTCATTATCTATTGTATCATTATGAATGCTGCACCGTGCGTAACCTTGGCGGCGCGTTATTGTTTTGTTGTTTTTGCTAAAAGCTTGTTGTGATAAAGTGAATCAAAATAGATAGTTAGGCTATTTTAACTCACTTTTTTATCTAGTGAAACAGGGCTAGCTAGCGGCTATTGAACTGCCATGTGCTAGTCAGCAATCACTACCCTTTTATAATAATCAAAATTTTTGGCAGCTCTGTTGGTGAATGAGGAAATTTGCGTAGAGTTTGGTAAAGTAATTCAAGGTTACAGGAGGTTTATGTAACTAAGATAAACAATTCGTGACAAAGCCATGGGTAATATCCAATCATCCAGTGAGGAATCAAGTAACTTAAAAAAAGCAAAAATCATTATGGCAATAACCCGCCATCTGTCAGTAATTTTTAGGTGGAAAAAGGTAACTTTAGACTATGTTGAGGGGGTAATGAAGGTTCAAAGAACTTAAAAATCGATAAAATTCCTTAGCGTAGATTACAGTCCGAATTCTGTGCTGACCGGTAATATTAATCCCAAATTTTTAGCACATAAAAATCAGCAAAAAACAGCGTTACTTGCTACAATATTGCTAATATTTTTTCCCCTTGCGCCCAAGCGTTAACACACTGGGCATTCAATGACTGCAACAAAGAGGCTAGTATGTCGACATCCAATACTCAAATCAAACAAGACCGTATTTTGGTTATAGATTATGGCTCACAATATAGCCAATTAATCGCGCGCCGCGTCCGCGAAGCGGGGGTGTTTTGTGAGATGTATCCTTATGACATTGATGCCGAACGCATCCATGCATTTGGTGCAAAAGGGGTGATCTTATCGGGTGGGCCTGAAAGCGTCTATGCCGAAAACAGCCCAAAAATTAATGAGGCGATATTTGAAATTAATGTGCCGATACTCGGGATTTGCTACGGCATGCAAGCGATGGCAGACCGCTTTGGAGGCAAAATTGAATCTAGTAGCTTTCAAGAATTTGGTGCCGCTACCATCGAAAAAACTGCGCAAGACAATGCATTTTTTCGCGGTATTGAAGATGCCCCTAACCAGCTTCACGTGTGGATGAGTCACGGCGATAAAGTATCCCAACTCCCCGAAGGTTTTGTGGTAACTGCCAGCACCCCAAGCTGTCCGATTGCTGCCATGGCAAATGAAAGCAAACAATACTATGGTGTCCAATTTCACCCCGAAGTGACTCACACCTTGCAAGGTGAAGCGTTGATAGGGCGCTTTGTTCACCAAATTTGTGGGTGCGCCAATGCGTGGACGCCTGACAACATCATTGACATGCGCGTGTCACAGTTACAACAGCAAATTGGTGACAAACAAGTGTTACTTGGGCTATCAGGTGGGGTAGATAGCTCAGTGGTGGCGGCGTTGTTACACAAAGCCATCGGTGATCAGCTGACTTGTGTTTTTGTGGATAATGGCTTATTGCGCTTGCATGAAGGCGACCAAGTCATGCAAATTTTTGCAGAAAACATGGGCGTTAAAGTGATTCGTGTAGATGCCGAAGACCGATTCTTAACGGCATTGGCAGGCGTGAGCGATCCTGAAGCCAAACGTAAAATTATTGGCAAAACCTTTATTGACGTATTTGCCGACACGGCTCGTGATCTTGCAGGTGAAGGCGACGGCATCGAATTTTTAGCGCAAGGTACCATCTATCCAGACGTGATTGAATCGGCAAAAAGTCACCAAGGCAAGGCGCACGTCATCAAAAGTCATCACAATGTGGGTGGCTTACCTGAAGACTTACACTTTAAATTGGTCGAACCACTACGTGACCTATTTAAAGATGAAGTACGCAAACTTGGGGTAACATTGGGCTTACCTGAAAAAATGATTTATCGCCACCCATTTCCAGGGCCGGGTTTGGGCGTGCGTATTTTGGGTGAAGTCAAAAAAGAATATGCCGACATTCTTCGCGAAGCCGACGCCATTTTTATGCAAGAGCTTGAAAAATCAGGGTGGTATCAAAAAACCGCGCAAGCGTTTGCGGTATTTCAACCCATCAAATCAGTGGGTGTAGTCGGTGACGGTCGTCGTTATGCGTGGGTGATCGCGCTGCGTGCCGTTGAAACTGTAGACTTTATGACTGCGCGTTTTGCGCATCTGCCATACGATTTGATTGAAACCGTATCCAACCGTATTATGAATGAAATCAAAGAAGTATCACGGGTCACCTATGATGTCTCAAGCAAGCCACCTGCTACCATTGAATGGGAATAACCCTGTCTTTTACCCCACTTAAAAAAACAGGTAGTCAAGGCTACCTGTTTTTTTTGCGATGGTGGCTATGACAAACAAATGCCAATCAGCGTTTTATATTTTTCCCAGCGCACTGGAATAATATAAGCGCGTTTGCCTTTGGGTAAAAACATCGTGCTAGGTGCCCCATCTACAATAATGGGGGGGGAAATAATAAAATCTGCTCCAAACTCGCGGCGGGCGTTGCCAGAGACTGTATTGGCAATCTCGCCCACCAAGTCTTTGAGCAAAGGAATAGAGGTGTCGGGTTCGCCAATGGTTTGCAAGATATTGCGCAGCATTGGGGTTTCTGCACTGACATATACGCACCCTTCCATGGGTCCTGTGATGGTAATAATACCGCTAAAATCATACGCCAGTGGGTGTTCATTGTCATGAATATACGGGGTATCAACTTGGGCGGCATCAGTATTTATTTGTTTAAAAAAATTCGTGACTGAATCAATAAAAACATGGATTTTTTCAGCTTTCATAGGGGCTTCTACTTATAGGGGCTTTTACATATTGGTATCAGGTAATCGTGATCAAGTTACTGTAAATACACCACGATGCCAGCGTGATAGTCCTGCCATTTTAGGGGAATGACCAAGGAGTGCTTATCTTTTGGAAACAAGACGGTTTGCGCCTGTCCTTTAAAAATAAATGGCACCGAAATATTAAACCCCGATCCAAAATGTTTGCGCGCATTGCCAGAAATAGTATTTGCCACTTCACCGACCAAATCAATGAGATTGGCATCGCTGTCATCGCCTTCTTTCATGCAGTATAAAATCTGCTGGAGTAATGGCTTGGGCGCGGTAAAATATACTAAGCCTTTATCGGTACCACTAATCCCAATAACCCCCGTATAATCACTGATGATGGGATGGTGATTTTCGTTGAGATAGGGGGGTTCTATGACAATGTCACCATTGTTGAGTTGGCTAAAATAATGGCTGACACTGTCTATAAATACTTGGATTTTTTGTTCAATCATGTTAGTCACTCACCAATTCAGACATGGCTTCGGCGAGCTCTTCTTCTGAAAAAGGCTTACACAAAAAGCCACTCGCGCCCAGTTCTAAGGCTTTGATGCCTGTCGCTTTGTCTGACAAGGCAGAGACCACCAAAATCCTCACTTCAGGCGCCATGGTGACCAGTTTTTCGATACATTCAAGCCCATCCATATGCGGCATGGTTAAGTCCATGGTTACCACTTCAGGGCGGTGAACAGAAAACTTGTCTATGGCTTCTTCACCATTACTTGCGGTGGCTACCAGCATAAACTCATCAGAGTTGTAGATGCGCTGAATGCGGTTACGGATGATATTGGAGTCATCAACAATCATTAATCGGTACATGTTATTTCCTATCCATACAAGGTGGTGGCATACGCAGTTATTTTTCGGTTGCTTTAGCAACATTTTTTGGAATACGAAGGGTAAATTTGGTCATTTTGCCTGCTTTGGTATCCACGCTAATATGTCCTTGTAGTTGCTGTATGTCTTCTTTGACCATATCCATGCCGATGCCGCGCCCTGCATCTTCATCAGCCGTGTCTTTGGTGGTAAAGCCTGATTTAAATAATAAACTGATGAGTTTTTGTTCACTCCATTGTTCGACATCATGAGCGGCATAACCCATTTGAATCGCTTTTTGTTTGATGGCGGCAAGGTCAATGCCTTGTCCATCGTCTTCGATGGTCAGTTTATAAGACTCTGCTAAGTCAAGCAGCGATAAATTGATGATACCCGTGGGGCTTTTGCCAGTGGCGGTGCGATTTTCTGGGGTTTCGATACCGTGTACTACGGCATTTCTCAGCAGTTGTATGACAATTTTTTTGATGGCACTCGCGGTAGCATGGGGTAGTTCAATGTCATTGAGCCCGCTGACCTTGAGCTGCACTTTTTTGTTTTGACGGGTCGCAATATTGGCGGCAAATTGCTGATAAAATTCATGCATGCCCGAGCCTGTTTGGCTGATCAGTGCCTCAGCAATTTGTTGGTTGTCCACTTGATCTTGCTGTGAGGTAACCTCGCTGGCGTTGGCGGTGGTAAATCCTAAGCCAGAATCGGCACTGGTCTGATTAATGCGTCGACCTAGCGCGTCAATCGTGTTAGAAAGGTTTAATAGCTCATCTAGGTGGATAGTCAACGGTAAAAAATCATTGCCTGCCAATCCTTCTTTAGATTGCAGCATAATCAGCGTCTCTTCAAAGTTACTGGCTATGTTGGTAAAACTGTGCAGTTTTAGCGCTGATGATTCACCCTTTAGCCCATGCATCAGTCGATACATGCTTTTGAGTTTTTCTTGTAGCTCATGGGCAGTGTTGCCCGATTTTTTGAGTACGTCATTAATTTTGGTAATGCTGTCTTTGGTATTGAGCACAAACTCATGAATAATTTTTGGGCTAACATTCAAAATAGTGGTGAGCATTTCGATTTGTAAGTCGTTTTGGGCGCGTTCTTGTTCAAGTTTTTGCTCAAGGCGTACTTGGTGGGTGATGTCTTGTACGTTAACCAAAATTTTTTCGATGCTGTTTTGATGATATACCCGTGAAAATTTAAAGTCCAAAAAGCGGCTTTGGTTTTTGTGGTTGCTGAGCATCACTTTTTTTAGCGGATTGAGGTCATTGACCAGTTTTTCTTTAACCCGTGGATTATAAAGCTGTTTGACAAAGCCTTGTGTGGTTTCTAAGTCTTTGCTAGACACCTTGTTTTGTAAAATGCTGGTAAGGTTTTTGCCGCCCACCTGAGTTTCGCCAATAATATCCTCTAGGTGCGCGGAGTACTGACTACCAATATTAAGGTCACTGTCAAGCAAGAACAAACCTGTGTTAACGTTTGCCATGATGTCTTGGGTTTCTTTTTGCGCTTGCAAGGTTTGGTTATCGGCGTCACGTAACCGTTTGACAAAAAAGAAAATAAAGATGGCAAAATAACCCAAAATGACTGCCACACCAACTAGCTGAATAAAACGGATGGTATTGGCTTGGGCGTCTGCACGGTCAAACACATTTTTGGTCAATGTGCCTAAGGCGTCATTCATCGCAAGGCTTGAGGTTTTTGCTTGTTCACTGGCGACCGATAAGGGGATAGCAGCGTCTTGGGTAATGTTGGTGGCAATCTTGAGATAATCTTGGATTTTTGGTTTGAGCTGTTGCCATTGCTGCTCGGTTTGTGACAGCGCTTGTAAAGTGGCAGCATCGGTAATTTTGGGCAAAGTAATGCGCCGTCCTTCGGCATCCACTGCTGTGCCGCCCACTTGCATCAGGCTAATATTTTTATCAATATTCGTACTGTTGTCTTTGAGGCGTTTGAGTACGGTGCTCATATGGGGCGAAAAAGGGTCTTCACCATAACTATTTTGCATGTCAAAAAGGTCTTTGATTACCGCTTGCGTGTCATTAGCGACCCGATTCGAGGTGTTAATCATGCTGGTATTGGCTTGAAGTACGCTTGAGGTATAAAAGGTATACGCAAGCAAGGCGGCAATTAATAGTAGAAAAATAATAATCGATGCAATGAGGTTGCGGTAGCGCGAACGCGGGGCGCTATTTGGCTCTGCCGTGGTATTGGCAGTAGGCTGGCTAGGGTTTAAGGTAGCCGCATTTGGGGTTTGTGCTTTCATCAATGGTGCTCCCTTAGTTTTTTGCTGCATCGATAGACAATTGGGTGGTGCTTTCGGCATTGTCAGAAGTAATCGGGGCTTCTTTGCCAAACCATTTTTCACTGATTTTGTTATAACTCCCATTGGCACGGATATTTTTGAGCCCCGTGTTAATTTTTTGGAGTAACTCAGTTTCACTTTTATTGATGATAAAAACCAGATCCTGCCCCACCTTGCCATTCACCGCATAGGGACTGGTCATGAATTTTTGGTTGGGTAAGTTTTTGAGAATTGGCGTTGCCACATCACCATTTAAGACAGCAACATCTATGTGATTAAGGAGCAAGGCTTGGATTGCCAAATAAGGCGTGTTGTAATAGATGATTTCTTTAACAGCCACGTTGGCAGCTTTAATGTGCTTTTCTTGTGAGCTGGCACGGCTGATTACGCCCGCCCTAAGCCCTGCCAAGTCTTTTAAGGCGGTTAGGTTTAGATCACTACGGGTATAAACCAAAATATTTTTGGTGGTGCGGTAGGCATCGGGGAGTGCATAGATTTGGGCGCGCTCTTCATTGTACGTCAGTCCTGCCCCCGCAATCTGTTCTTTGTCCGCGAGTACCTGCGTATAATGGGTATTGTGCACCCCAGGGATTTGCTCAAAATTAATTTTTTGGTCGGCGGCAATGGCATTGAGAATATCAATGTCAAATCCCATGGGTCTGCCTTTTTCGTCTAAATAACTAAAAGGCGCATAACTGGTATGCACCCCTAGCGCGTAGGTTTTTCCTGCATAAGGTGTCGGTTGGGCAGTAGAAGCGGCAGTTTGGCTTTTGGTAGGGGCGGCGGCGTTGTCGCACCCAACTAAGTTTATAGTGGCACAAAACAGCGCTGCCGAGTATAAGATAACTCTCATTGGTCCATAAATCCTTTTATTTAAAGTGAGACTTTGGGCGTTATCTGACGCTAACATCTAACTTGCCACCTTGGTCGTTGGTACAGACCGTGGCAGTGTGATATTAAAGCCGTAGCAAAGCGGTGTTCTACGGTGGACAGTGTTTGCCGTATTCCAGTGGCAATACCCGATGTTTCACATTTTTATCGTTGAGTAAAGTAAACAGACGCACTCTTGCTACTTTACTACTTCCTTGTAACAACCTTATTTAGATATTAATCAATTCTTCTATAAAAAACTACAAAAATTTTGACCTGACTTCACAAAGTTTGTCAAAATAACAAAAAAGCTAGCAACTGCTAGCCTTTATGGGAATTTTGCTTGACGCATTGCCCAAACAATCAGCAGCAACAGCACACCAAAAAATGCCAGCGACATCTCTGGGATACTAAAGCCCAAAAAAGTCCAATCAATGACCGCACACTCGCCTGACCCCTTGAACACCTCTTTGAAAACCTGCGCAATCGGGAGCGTATCCATCCAATAATCCAAGCCAGGGCCACAAGAAGGCACTTGATCGGGGGGTAAATGCTGTATCCAAACATGACGAGCCGCCACGCCCACCGACCACAACATACCTAGCAGCGCCCCTAGCATCAGTAGCACTCTTACTAGCGGCCTTTTGGGATTGAATAAAAACGCCAAAAAAGCAAAGATACCCATCACAATCAAACCCACACGCTGAAAAATACACAGTGGGCAAGGGTCAAGTTTTTGTACCCCTTGCAAATAAAAATAGGCAAAGCACATACCTACCATACTAGCGACAGTAAGCACGCCTGCCACGCCACGGTAATGCAGTAATTTATTGGTTAAAAAAGAGACACTCATAGATAACTACCATTGTTAATCAAACAACTCACCCAATACAAAAAAATTGAGCAACATAACTCACAACACCACACCAGCAAAATGATAGCAGGCGCTTATGAGCGGTATTGACGCATATAATCTGCAAAGCTTTGTTGGTCATCTTGCTCAATTTGGGCTTGAGTACGTAACGAATCTTGGGCAAGGCTATCAAAATGTGCCAATTTGGTTGGTAACATACCTTGGTGCTTGAGATGCGTGGCGTGCATCTGTGCCAATGACTTACCAAACTGCCAGCTGCTGCCAAAGCGCTTAGTGTCTGCCAATACCTGTGCTGACGGCGTGTTATCAGGGTTTTGCGCCCTAGCCATCATCGCCTGCCAAGCCGTGCGATAATCATTGCTACCATAGGTTATGTCCATGAGTTCGGCAATTTTTCGCATCGATAACAAGTGTTCATGGAGCCACTGATGAAACGATAATTCGCCCATTGGCGTATCAATCATGACAGTGGCATCACGACCCTCATTGACAACACGTTCTTGATTTTGAGCCAGCCTTGCTTCTTCATCAGGCAGCAGTTCTGGGCTGTCACACAACAAGCAATACAGTGCCAAAATTTCCATAAAGCATGCAGTATCCATGCTAATACCAATCTCATTATAAGGATCCAAATCAATAGCACGTAGTTCAACATAAGCAATACCGCGTTTGGCTAGCGCATCGCTGGGGTTTTCGCCTGCCTCAGTAATTTGTTTGGGGCGAATAGGGCTATAATACTCATTTTCAATTTGCAAAATATGGTCATTGATCTGAATGGGATTGCCCGCCGCATCTGCTAACCCCAATGCGGTAAAATTAGGATGCGGCGTATGGATGGCATTACGAAGCCCAGTCACGTACTCATCTAAGCTATTGTAACGAATATCTAAATCATCCTGAACGCTATTTTGATAGCCCAGCTTGCCCATGCGTAACGAAGTAGCATTTGGTAAATAATAGGTGGTAGCATTTAATGGCTGTAACGGATGGGCACGACCTTTTAAAAAACACGCACAAACCGCAGGACTTGCCCCCACTAAATACAGCACCATACTGCTTAGACGTTTAAAATTACGGATTAACCCCAAATACTTATCATTTTTAAAATCAGTAAGCGACTGGGTGTTATTTAGTTGCTGTTGCCAAGTGGCAAATAGTGCCTCAGAAAACGATAAATTATAATGCAGTCCTGCAATGGTCTGCATGCGGCGCCCATAGCGGATACCTAGCCCATGACGGTAAAGCGTCTTGAATTGACCCACGTTTGAACGTCCATAATCTGCCAGCAAGATTGCCTCATCCTCTGAAATCATACAAGGCATCGAGAGCGACCAGAGTAACTCATCCTTCTCTAATGCTTGGTGCACCACAATATGCAAATCACGTAGCATCTCAAGGGCATCTTTGACTGTGGATTTTGGCTCGGTGATTAGCTCCAATAGACTTTCTGCATAGTCCGTGGTGATATAAGGGTGGGTAAGTTTTGAACCAAGTTTGCGTGGGTGGGGCGTGTCTGCGATATAACCATCTGCCCGCATGCGCAAGCCTTCCTTTTCGATACCACGAAGCATGCCCGCAATCAGCTTAGGTGTTAGCCAACTTGGTAAATTCATAGAAGTAGTCACTTGAGTCATAAAAAACCTGATATCACTTTATTATTGTTGTGGGAGATTATGCCACCAAACCCAACCAAACACTATTAAAAAATGGTGACCTGCACCAAAGCCTAGCTATTCTCACAAACAAAAAACCCACGGTCATATCACCATGGGTTTTGCTAACAATTAACGGCTAGGTATTAATTAAGGGGTTAACTCACACAAGTAAATTAGCTAGTGAATTAAGAAAAATCTAATTCAGTTTCAAACGCTTTTAGCTCATGGCGCGCCATTGCAAGGTTTGATTTTTGGCGATCAAGTACCAAATACAAAAATAGGTTTTCGTTACGCACTAATGGACGTAATAAATGGTATTGACCTGTCAACGTAATCAGAATATCTTCAATGTGGTCTTTTAGACCCAATGCTTTGGCGACTTTACGTTTTGCGCGTACTACTTCTGTGTTGCCTGCTGCGGCTAGTTCTAGATCAATGCCTGTGCCGATGGCGGCTAGTGACAGACCTGATTCGCTATCAACCAAGGCGGCAGCAATAAAACCATCAATGTCGTTTAGGGCGTCTAAAGATAATTTAGCCATGATAAGTTCCTGTCTATTAACGAAATAAAAATACTATCAGTCACTTATTAATAATCACTTACCTAACAAACTTGAAAATACAAAAAAAGATTATTGATATCAAGTAATTAAATAAAGATAAATTAAGGTAACTTTTGGTAGTTGGGGTATCAAGCAGTATTAATATATTTTTTACTTGATAGCGGTATTATTAACCAAATTTTGGTAATGCTCAAAGTAATTCAGACGAACGCGAGGTTCTTTAAGATAACATTACCCACTGGTAGTAATTTAACGATAAAAACGTGGCATAAAAAAAGAGGTCAACCACTGTTCACCCCTTTTATACCATTTTTTTGGCAACACTAAATAGAAAAAGACGAGCCACAGCCACAGGTAGTGGTGGCGTTTGGGTTATTCACAGTAAAGCGTGAGCCTTCAAGTCCCTCCACATAGTCAATGGTAGAGCCGTTTAGGTATTGATAACTTAAGCTATCAACCACAAGGCTGACATCGGCATTGTTAAAAGTGGCATCGTCATCGCCAAGTTGGTCTTCAAAATTAAAACCGTAAGAAAATCCCGAGCAGCCGCCACCCGTCACATACACCCGTAGCATCAAGTCTTGGTTGCCTTCTTGATCACGTAAATGACGCACTTTTTTGGCAGCGTTGTCAGTTAGGGTCATACCATCAATTGCTGTCTCACTCATGGGTTTTTCCTTATTAAAACTTTTTTCTTATTATGGGGCGAATACTTTATACTATCAAGAATTTTTCCCAATTAAATTTTGAGCTACTTTATCCAACTAATTGAGCCTTTTATGATTGAACTAAAAAATGCCAGTGTCCGCCGTGATGGGCGGGTTTTGTTTAACGATGTTAATTTGCAAATTCACCCACACTGGAAAATCGGGTTAACAGGCAATAATGGCACGGGCAAGTCGAGTTTTTTTGCGGTGTTGTTGGGACAGCTGGGTCTGGATACGGGTGAAATCAGTATTCCTAGCAACTGGCAGATTGGACATATGGCGCAAGAAATTGAAAGCAGTGAGCAATCTGCCATTGATTTTGTGTTAAGTGGTGATCAAGAATACTTTGAATTAAATTATAAAATTAATAACCATGATGATTTAACCGAAAGCGAACTTGCCCATGTCCATGCACGCTTTGACGACATTCATGGTTATAGCATTCCTGCCAAAGCGTCACAAATTATGACGGGACTGGGGTTTAATATCGCCCAAGAAAGCCAATCTGTGAGCAGTTTTTCAGGGGGCTGGCGTATGCGCCTTAATCTTGCCAAAACTTTGATGAGCCGCGCTGACTTGTTACTACTGGATGAGCCGACCAACCATTTGGACTTGGACGCGATTTTGTGGCTAGAGGACTGGCTCAAAGCGTATGATGGTACGCTGTTAATGATTTCACATGACCAAGCGTTTTTAGATAACGTCGTAGGGCGCATTTTGCATATTGAACACCAGCACATGACCCTCTACACAGGCAACTATACTACGTTTGTGCGGACACGCAGCGAACGCCTTGCCCAGCAGCAACAAGCGTTTGAAAAACAGCAAACCACCCGTGCCCATTTAGAAGACTTTATCCGCCGTTTTAAAGCCAAGGCCTCCAAAGCCAAGCAAGCTCAAGCCCGCGTCAAACAGCTAGAACGCATGACAAATTTGGCGCCTGTGATGGCAGACAACCCTTTTACTTTTCAGTTTTATCCGCCATTGCAGCTGACTTCACCGCTTATTGTGATGGATGAAGCCAGTGTCGGCTACCAAGGTATAGCACTCATCAAAAGAACCCGTTTACAAATCACCCCCGATAGCCGCATTGGGCTACTTGGTATGAATGGGGCAGGGAAATCCACGGTGATTAAAGGCTTGGTGGGTGAGCTGCCCATATTATCAGGCACGCGCAAAGTCGCGGATAGTCTGGTATTGGGTTATTTTAATCAGCACCAAATGGACGCATTAGACGGTGAAGCCACGCCCATGCTGATGTTACAGCGGTTAGCTGGTAAGACATCTGATGCCGAGTTGCGCGCGTTCTTGGGCAGTTTTGACTTTCGCGGTGATCGGATTGAGACCCCAAGCAAGCTGTTTTCAGGCGGGGAGCGCGCAAGGCTTACCCTTGCCCTCATCGTGTGGCAACGCCCCAATGTACTGGTGCTCGATGAACCCACCAACCACCTAGATCTTGAAATGCGCCAAGCGTTAAGTTTTGCCTTACAAGAATTTGCAGGCGCAGTCATTTTGGTATCGCATGACCGAGAAATGATAGCCACTGTGTGTGATGAGTTATACTTGGTGCATGACGGGCAGTGTGAAATTTTTGACAACGACATCGCCTATTATAGTGCGTGGCTGTCGCAGGTACGAAAAGAGCAGGCAAAAGGCAAACAACTAGAAAAATCTGCCACCCAGCAAAATCTTCCACGTGAAACAATTGACCCAAAAAGCTCTTTATCCAAAGAAGAGCAACGCAAGAAATCCGCCGAACAGCGTAAACTCACCGCGCCAATTCGTAAAAAAATGGAAAACGATGAAAAACAACTAGAAAAATTAGCCGTGCAATTGGGTGAGATTGAAGAACAACTAAGTGATACAGGGCTGTATGACGAGAGCCGAAAAGCGGATTTGCTCAAGTTACTTGATGAACAGACAGCATTAAAAGCACAAATTGAAACGGTTGAAGAAAATCTAATGACGTTGATGATGGAAATTGAAGAAATGGAAAGTAAGTTTTAGTCGGCTAAGTCAAAAACTTGACCAGTTTTCTTGATTTTCTTATCGGTAGACCTTATACTTAATGACAACATACCTGTCATGCTTAGTTATACATTCTTGTATAAATGCACAAATCGACAGGTTTTTTTTGGGTAAAATTTATGATGAGTTTTAATAAACCTGCAAAATCTACTGAAGCGTTAATTAGTGAATGGCAGCAGCGGGGCTTAATCATAGATGACGAGATTCGAGCAAAGCGTTATTTGGATTTTATTGGTTATTATCGACTATCTGCCTACACCATACCATTCCAACAGTCAGCGGATGGTACGCACCAGTTTAAACCGAATGTTCGATTTGATGATGTGTTGAATCTTTATGTTTTTGACAGGGAGTTACGTTTATTGGTGATGGATGCGATTGAGCGTATCGAAGTGGCTTTGCGTAGCCAAATTACCAATACGTTATCGCTGGCAACAAATAATGCGTTTTGGTATTTAAATGCAAATAGTTTTAGACAAAATTATGAACACTATCGGTTTTTGTCGAATATCGAACAAAAATTATTAAGTGAAAAGATGAAACTGGATAGAGATATCAAAAAAATCCAAAAAAAATCTTATCCGTCTTCAAAAGAGCATCAACTAATTGATAATGCGACAAAAGAGAATTTTCTGCGACATTATATTTCACAGTACGACACACCCAAACTGCCTCCAAGTTGGATGATGATGGAGTTATTGACATGGGGAGAAATGAGTCGGCTGTATGAAAATTTGGCGGATAATTCACTTAAAAAGCAAATTGCTAAAAATCTAAGTTTGACAATGCCTGTCTTAGAAGCGTGGTTGAAGGCGCTCAATAGTATCAGGAATTTATGTGCTCATCATAGCCGTTTGTGGAATCGGGAGTTTGGTATTTCGATTGTCATTCCCACTTCGCAAGATATTTTATGGTTAAAAATTGCCCCTCAACTTACCAATCATATCAAGTTTGAACGTAGAGTATATGCGGCATTAGTGATGATACAGGTACTTTTGTATCGTATTAGTCCAAATTCTACTTGGGCAAAGCGTTTACAGGCTTTATTACTTAAGTACCCAACAATACCCATGATAAATATGGCAATTCCTAAGAATTGGGAAGCTGATGACTTTTGGGTCAATGCTTTGTAATGTGTTAAATTTTAATTAAGCTTTGTATTATGCATAAAAAAAGACAGCCAAGACTGTCTTTTTTTAGTTTTGCAAAAATTATTTGGCAAAATGTGCTTGTAATTCATCATTACCGCCGATATGCTCACCGCCAATAAACACTTGAGGCACGGTTTCTTTACCTGTGATGGCGCGCACAGATGCAATGGTCGCGTCTTTACCAAGGACAATTTCTTCAAAATCCAAGCCTTGTTCTTTTAAAGTTTCTTTGGCTTTGATACAGTGAGGGCAGCCCACTTTGGTAAAGATAGACACGGATGGCTTATCCGTCCAGTTGGGATCAAGGTATTTAATCATGGTATCAGCGTCAGATAATTCATACGGGTCATCGCTATCTGTATCTTGTGGCTCATCAAAGATTTGCACGATTTTGCCATCATCCACCAGCATCGAGTAACGCCAAGAACGCTTACCAAACCCAATTGCTGAGTCATCAATCAAACGCCCCATCGCTTCGGTAAACTCACCATTGCCATCAGGCATTACCGTCACATTGGCACATTCTTGGTCCTTTGCCCACGCATTCATCACAAAGGTGTCATTCACCGACACACAAATGATGTCATCAACACCTTGCTTGGCAAACTCGCCTGCCAACTCATTATAGCGTGGTAAGTGCATGGATGAGCAAGTTGGGGTAAATGCCCCAGGTAGTGAAAATAACACCACTTTTTTACCTTTAAATAGCTCATCGGTGGTGATATCGACCCATTTGCCTTGCTGCTGGGTATGAAAAGTTACGCTTGGCACTGGTTTGCCAATCATATCCGTAAACGCCATAATAAATTCCTTATAGTTAGCTATATTTATAAAACGTGATCAAAGAGGTTTCGTTGCCTACGGGAACATTATACAGGCAAATTAGGTAAAAAAAAGTAAAGGTCTGCATGATTAATTTAAACAAAGAGTTTTGTTTTTTAAATCAAAAATTCGTTTTTTTAATATTTTTTTAATGGCTTAATCGGCAAAGCTTTGCGTGGTGTCATTGTTAAATGTGATAAAAATCAGTTATGATAAGGCAAGTTTTTTAGATTTTATTCAACAAATATCATAAGGAAAACATCATGCCATCATTTGACGTGGTTTCAGAGCTACAATTATTTGAAGTCAAACACGCCGTACAAAATACCGAGAAAGAAATCGCCACGCGCTTTGATTTTAAAGGCAGTGATATTAAAGTCGAGCTTAACGAAAAAGACAAAAAAATCACCATCACCGCAGACAATGAGTTGCAGATGGAAAACGTGTATGCCATGCTTGAGAAAAACATGATAAAACGTGGCGTGGATTTGCAATCACTCGACCCACAGGATAATCAAGGCGCGGGCAAACAAATGAAAAAGGTGGTCAATCTCAAAGACGGGCTAGACGGTGATACCGCCAAAAAAATCAGCAAGGCGTTAAAAGAGTCAGATTTGAAAGTGTCGGCAGCGATTCAAGGTGATAAAGTACGGGTCAATGATAAGAAAAAAGACACGCTACAGCAAGCGATGGCGTTTTTGAAAGAAAAACAATTTGGTGTGCCACTGCAATTTAATAATTTTAAGGACTAATACAAAAAAAGCCCTTGTATCAAACAGGGCTTTTTTCTTTTAACATCAAAGACTTTCTTTAGTGCTTGGCAATCTATCAAGTGCTCTTTCATCATATTCAACCGCCATACGCAAGGCACGGGCAAACGCTTTAAAGATACTTTCAATTTGGTGATGGCTGTTTTTGCCTTTGAGATTATCCAAGTGGATAGTTATCATGGCATGATTGACAAAGCCATAAAAAAACTCGCTAAACAAATCCACATCAAATGAGCCAATCATCGCACGGGTAAAGGGGATATCCATATGCAGCCCTGGACGACCTGAGATATCCACCACTGCACGGCTAAGTGACTCATCTAGTGGTGCATAAAAATGCCCATAACGTACAATGCCTTTTTTATCGCCAATGGCTTGTTTAAAAGCTTGCCCCAGCGTGATGCCCACATCTTCCACGCTGTGATGGTCATCAATGTGGGTATCGCCGTTACAGGTGATATCCATGTCAATCAAGCCATGGCGTTTGATTTGGTCGAGCATGTGGTCAAGAAACGGTACGCCCGTGTCAATGGTGCCTAGACCTGTGCCGTCAAGGTTGATAGTGACGCTGATTTGGGTTTCAGCGGTGTTGCGTGCCACAGTGGCGATACGGGGCTGGCGCTGGGTCATGAGTGCTCCTTGATCCTTTTTTGGCAGATGGGTTACATGGATTTATGTTCGGCGTCTTTTTCACGCTGTTTGATAACTTTGCGTACTTTGTCACGGGCACGGTCTTGTTTAAGCTTAGATAGATAATCTACAAAAATTTTACCATTTAGATGGTCAATTTCGTGCTGAATACACACGGCAAGCAAGCCCTCGGCTTCTTCAACAAAGGCTTGACCCGCGGCATCAACGGCCTCAATCTTTACCCGTTTTGGTCTTGCGACTTTATCATAATATTCAGGTACCGACAAACAGCCCTCTTCATAGCCAAACAGTTCATCCACCAACGGCGTCACTTTTGGATTGATAAAGACCCGAGGCTGACTGCCGTCTTCAGATAAATCCATCACAATCAACTGAATATGTTCATCAATCTGTGTAGCAGCAAGCCCAATGCCTTTGGCGGCATACATGGTTTGAAACATGTCATCGATTAAAGTTTTTAAGCTGTCATCAAAGACAGTAACAGGCTTGGCAAGGGTACGAAGCCTTGGGTCTGGGTAATTTAAAATAGTACGTAGGGTCATAATCATCAACTTGTAACAATACAATCGCAATCAGTGAAAAATAAAAGTAGTCGCAGAATTTGCATAGGGTAACGCAAACCCCATTTTTTGGCTACCATCCATAGAATATATAATAGCAAAATAACCAATTAACAAGGTTAATCAAACGATGTCAGAAACCAAATAATAGCCATACGCCAAAACCTCGACATTTCTAGATAAAGGTTCTCAAAATTACCCAATTCTATGATATGCTAACCCACACTTACACGATGTAAAGCACGGGTGATTTTAATCAACACATAGCTACAACATAGCTACAATATAGCGACATTAACTCTCCCAAAGTGATGACTCTTGAGCATTGAGCAATGAAAAAAAAGCAAACTTTTACAAAAAAAATTTCTGTAGCCTTATTCGCGGCATTGAGCCTAACTGCCACAACTGCTGCCTACGCCAACAACCCACCGCCACGTATCAAAGCAGACGCGCCTAACCGTTATGTGGTCAAAAAAGGCGATACACTTTGGGACATCTCAGGGAAATTCTTAGAAAGCCCGTGGCGCTGGAAAGAAATTTGGGCTGCCAACCGCCAAATTCGTAATCCACATTTAATTTATCCCAAAGACATACTAATTCTTTGCGTGATCAAAGGGCACAAACTAGTGGGAATAGACACAGGGGAAGGCTGTGCGGGCGTCGAAAAAGCATTAAACACGCCTGCCTCCAGTGATAACACCGTGGTAACCGCCGCAGGCAGCATCCCTGTGATTCCACTATCTGCCATTGAAGCTTGGTTAGATCGCAGCATTATCGTTTCTCCCAGTGACTTCAATACCACACCGTATGTCCTTGCTTCCAAAGACAAAAACATCATCACAGGTACAGGTAATAAAATCTACGCCAAAGGCGTGCCATTAATTGTGGGGCAACGTTATGGCATTTATCGTGAAGGTGAACCGTATGTCGATCCTGCCAGCCAGCGAGTGGTAGGGCTTGAAGTGACACAAGTAGCAGCAGGTATCGTGACCAGCGTGGCTGCCAATGGGGTTTCTAGTATCGAACTCAAAAAATCCTTTGGACAAGAAGTGCGAGAAGGCGATCGGGTGTTTGTAGAAGTCGGTCAGTATTTACCTCCTGCCTTTTATCCCAAACCTGCCACCGTTAGCCGCGGCGGGCGTGTGGTTCGCATCTTAAACTCTATTAGTAGCACAGGACGCGGCGGCGTGGTCGCCATCAATCTTGGCACCAAACAAGGGGCAGCGCCTGGCGATGTCCTCACCGTTTACCAAAAAGGCGCACTGGTGCAAGACAACTTATCACGTGTCAAAGGTGAAGCGGTAAGACTGCCCAATGAGCAAATCGGGCATATAATGGTTTTTAAAGCATTTGATGACATTAGCTATGCCTACGTGCTAGATGCAGAATCACCTATTCACACGGAAGACTACTTGTTGCCACCCGTTGGACAGTAAATCCCTATTTTCAAGCTAAGAAGCCAGTCACCATGACTGGCTTTATTGACTTTATTAATTTTCAAAAAATTGATTACCAACAATCAATAAAAAAATAGTTGCCGACGTCAAACATTGCGTGCTATGACATCAAGGTAACCAGGATAATGCCACCATCCGCCACAGACACCACCATGGTAAAACGCCAAAATAGGAAGCGCAATATGGCAAATGACATCCCATCTTCTTTGACCGCTGAGCAGCACGCCATGCTCAATCTATGGTATTTGGTTAATTTGTCAGTACCCGTCTACGCCAAACTCATTGCTCACTTTGCCACCGCCCAACACGCAATTAGCGCAAGTTTATCTGAATGGCAGTCCTTGCAGTTACATGACAATCATCTCAAACGTTTTTCACAATTTATTGCTGAAGGTCGTAGTAGTGAGTTTTTGCAAGTCACTTTAATGCAGCTATCACAAGGCGAATTTGGAATCGTTTTTTATGACGATCCTGCGTATCCTGCCCACCTAAAGCATATTTTTGACCCACCCCCGTTGCTATTTTATCAAGGCAACTTGCAGGCATTATCGATGCCCCAGCTTGCGATGGTGGGTAGTCGTAAGCCCAGTCCCCATGCCTCAAAAATTGCGTTTGATATGGCACAATTTTTGGCACATGAGGGCTTATGGATTACCAGTGGTATGGCAGAAGGTATTGATAGACAAGCACATTTGGGGGCATTAAGTTTGTCAGACCTGACAAAGCAAGGACGCACCATTGCTGTATTGGGTCATGGCATTCGCCAATGCTATCCCAAGCATCACATTGCGCTCAAGCAGCAAATTATTGAATCAGGTGGCTGCGTAATCAGTGAGTTACTGCCAGATATGCCAAGCAGCCGCTACCATTTTCCAAGACGTAACCGCTTGGTAGCAGGTCTGAGTCTTGCCACATTGGTGGTGGAAGCCGCCCTCAAAAGCGGTTCACTCATCACCGCAAAAGAAGCGAATGAGCAAGGCAAACAAGTCTTTGCTATTCCCAGTCACATTGATAACACCAATGCGAAAGGCTGTCACCAACTTATTCGAGAAGGGGCAACCTTGATTGACCATCCATCGCAGATACTAGAGGATTTATCCATTTTTAAATCACCCGTGCTGGCTACAACGCCCGCAGCTTTGGCAAAACAGCCGTCTCAACCTAGCAAAAACAGTGTCATGATGAATAAAGTCGCAGCACCACCAACCAAGATACGAGTACCTGCGCCGCCTACCGCATCTCTGCAAACACCCTCCCACCTCCCGCCCTATTTACACACCTTGCTCAATCAGTTAGATTGGGTAGGACAGGACTTAGACAATTTGGTCATGACCACGGGCACCGACATCGCCACCTTGACAGGTTGGCTTGTAGAACTAGAACTCATGGGACACGCCATGCAGCGTGGCGGCTTATACATGCGGTGTCGTTCATAGAGGTATATTCATGCAATTTAATCAAAGCCAAATACAAGACGTATATAAATTTTTACAAGCAGGACATTTGCTAGCCTATCCCACAGAAGCAGTTTGGGGTATTGGCTGCGACCCGTTTAATGAAACAGCCGTCAAGCAAATTCTCAGCATCAAAAACCGCCCCATGCACAAAGGCATGATCGTAGTTACCGCTGATATTGCACTCATCCAACCTTTTTTGCAACCGCTAGCGCAAGCGACTGTCGCAAAAATTACCCATAGCTGGCAATCACAAATGCCCCAAGCCACCACATGGCTGCTACCCATCCCTGCGCAACTACAAACTTGTATGCCAGCTTGGCTTACGGGCGGGCGTAGCACCTTAGCGGTGCGCGTCATCCAGCACCCACTCATTGCTGCACTTTGTCGCCACATCGCCCAAAACGATCCCCAAAACCCATTTGGATTTTTAGTGTCCACCAGCTGCAATCCATCAGGGCAAACACCTGCCTGTAACTATCGACAAGCGCATCACTATTTTGCCGACGAAATAGGCTATCTTCAGGGTGAAACTTTAGGATTTAACCGCCCCAGCCAAATACTTGATGCCCTAACCGAGCAGCAAGTGCGCGCCTAACACCCACAAAAAAACCCTAAAAACCCACTTTAAGTGGGGAATATAACCTTGCGCCCTTGAAATTCAAGTGAACTACCATTATCAAAACCCGTAAGCGGCGCCTTGTAAGCCAGCTGACAAACACCGTTAATAATCACTAACCGATAACTCATCCGTCAAACAAGGAGTGATCATGAATTCCGTAGACCAACCGCAAAATATCCCATCACAAACCGCCTCAGAAGCCTACCAAAATGAAGCCACTTCCCATGAGCTCAAAGATGCCATCGAGCAATTTGAACCAAGCAGTGAGAAAAAAACCATTCCAAGCCAAGTCGACTTAAGCACCTTTGAACAGCGCATTGCCGAACTTGAAGGTCAAGTCAAAGAAGCCAAAGAAGCCCATGCCCGCGCCAACGCCGAAGCATACAACGCACGCAACCGCATGGAACAAGAAACCGAAAAAACCAAAAAATTTGCCCTAGAACGCTTCGCCAAACAGCTTCTAGACGTAGTTGACAACCTTGAGCGCGCCATTGACAGCAGCCAATCGGACAATGACCCCGTACTAGAAGGCGTCAAACTTACCCACAAGTCACTGCTAGACATCCTAGAAAAAAATGGCATCCAAGTCGTCAATCCTGAAGGTGCCACCTTTAATGCCGACCTGCACGAAGCCGTAGGAATTGACCCAGAAGCCAGTCCCAACCAAGTGGGGCAAGTCCTACAAAAAGGCTACACCCTAAACGACCGCCTATTGCGCCCTGCCATGGTTCGAGTCGGCAACTAACTTCAAACACCCAAAAAAATTGTGGTTTACCGCTTGAAAAATTCATCCAGTAAACCGATATAAAAAATCAACATAACATGATGAGCTACAACCCATCATCACCACAACTTAAAAAAATTGGAGAAACAACTCATGGCTAAAATTATCGGTATTGACCTTGGTACAACCAACTCATGTGTCGCCGTAATGGAAGGCGACAAAGTCAAAGTTATTGACAACGCAGAAGGCGCACGCACCACCCCATCTATCGTCGCTTACAAAGAAGATGGCGAAATCCTCGTGGGTCAATCAGCCAAACGCCAAGCCGTTACCAACCCACAAAACACCCTATTTGCTATCAAACGCTTGATTGGACGCAAATTTGAAGACAAAGTAGTCCAAAAAGACATCGGCATGGTGCCCTACAAAATCGTCAAAGCAGACAACGGTGACGCATGGGTTGACATCAACGGCAAAAAACTAGCTGCACCCCAAATTTCTGCCGAAGTCCTCAAAAAAATGAAAAAAACCGCAGAAGACTACCTAGGTGAAACCGTCACCGAAGCGGTAGTGACCGTACCTGCCTACTTCAACGACAGCCAACGCCAAGCCACCAAAGACGCAGGAAAAATCGCAGGCCTTGACGTCAAACGCATCATCAACGAACCAACTGCTGCCGCCCTTGCCTATGGCATGGACAAAAAAGGTGGTGCAGACCGTAAAGTTGCCGTATACGACCTAGGCGGTGGTACCTTTGACATCTCAATCATCGAAATAGCCGATGTCGACGGTGAACAACAATTTGAAGTACTTTCTACCAACGGTGACACCTTCCTAGGTGGTGAAGACTTTGACATCACCCTCATCGACTACCTTGTAGAAGAATTCAAAAAAGAAAGCAGCGTCAACCTAAAAGGTGACCCGCTTGCCATGCAACGCCTCAAAGAAGCCGCAGAAAAAGCAAAAATCGAACTATCAAGCTCACAAAGCACCGACATCAATCTGCCTTACATCACCGCAGACGCCACAGGTCCAAAACACCTAGTAATCAACATCACCCGTGCAAAACTTGAAAGCTTGACCGAAGAATTAGTAAAACGCACCATTGAACCTTGCAAAACTGCCCTAAATGACGCAGGTCTAAACGCCTCTGACATTGACGACGTTATCCTAGTGGGTGGTCAAAGCCGCATGCCATTAGTACAGCAAAAAGTACAAGAATTCTTTGGCAAAGAGCCACGTAAAGACGTCAACCCAGATGAAGCAGTTGCCATGGGAGCAGCCATCCAAGGCGCAGTCCTATCAGGCGACAAAACCGACGTATTACTACTAGACGTCACCCCACTAACCCTAGGTATCGAAACCATGGGCGGCGTCATGACAGCCATCATCGAAAAGAACACCATGATTCCCACCAAAAAATCACAAGTGTTCTCAACCGCTGACGACAACCAACCAGCCGTAACCATTCAGGTATACCAAGGTGAACGCAAAATTGCCAGCCAAAACAAACTACTAGGGCGTTTTGACCTGACTGACATCCCACCAGCACCTCGTGGCATGCCACAGATTGAAGTGACCTTTGACATTAACGCTGACGGCATCATGAACATCTCAGCCAAAGACAAAGGCACAGGCAAAGCACAAAGCATCCAGATCAAAGCCGACTCAGGACTATCAGATGCCGAAATAGAACAAATGGTACGTGACGCCGAAGCCAATGCCGCCGAAGACGCCAAATTTGCTGAACTTGCACAAGTACGCAACGAAGCTGACGGACGCATCCACGGCGTACAAAAAGCCATGAAAGATGCTGCTGACAAAGTTGCAGACAGTGACAAAACTGCAGTAGAAGCTGCCATCGCTGCTCTAGAACTTGCTGCCAAAGAAGATGACCTAGCAGAAATCAAAGCAAAACTTGAAGCATTAGACAACGCCTTCCTACCTGTTAGCCAAAAAATCTACGCTGAAGCAGGCGCAAACGGTCAAGCAGATGAACAACCCAGCGCCCAAACTGCGCCAAAAGACGATAGCGTAGTGGATGCAGAATTTACCGAAGTTAATGATGACAAAAAATAATCATTAGCATCAGTTGCTTATATAAATTTAAATATACCGTCTTTCACAGGCGGTATATTTTTATAGAAAGAATAAAATAAGTAGTTGACAGGTTAATGAAAAAGCGTATAATACGCCCACACTGAGCGACGACGAGTTACAAAACTAAGTAACGAGTTACGAATTTCAGAAAAAAAC
>RRZT010527506.1_pt1 | contig 39962 bp, 40 predicted proteins | sample 2165551 | NCBI WGS metagenome assembly RRZT01 (sample SAMN10456910, study PRJNA506462) | wastewater metagenome | biome: wastewater; feature: sludge; material: wastewater sludge; isolation source: wastewater sludge with Escherichia coli K12::gfp cells carrying plasmid... | place: USA: Moscow, Idaho...
CCTTGGACTGTATATGCCCAAGGTGATATGGTTAAAAACTTACAAGGCGTAGATGGTCTAGATGCTTCACGTTTTGTCGATGGTGGTAAATATGGTTTCAACAAAGCTACAACAGGTCATGTATATGCTGGTTATAGCAAAATTGACGCAAGCGAAAACGGTGCTGAACTTGATGCTAAAGGCTTAGGCATCGGTACTGGTATCGAATACAAATTCTAATTTTTACTAGAATTTGCTATCAAAAAATCCACTCATTATTGGGTGGATTTTTCATTTATGGCAAAAAGGCAAATAACCAAAGAATTTTTTGCCAACCATAGCCATTTTCTAGTAAAATTCTTTTTTACCAACTAGCGAACTTGATAACATGACAAAATTCATCTTTGTAACTGGCGGTGTTGTATCTTCACTGGGCAAAGGCATTACTGCTGCCTCGGTTGCTGCCATTCTTGAAGCGCGTGGTCTAAAAGTCACCATGACCAAACTAGACCCTTATATCAACGTAGACCCTGGCACTATGAGTCCATTTCAGCATGGTGAAGTGTTTGTTACCGAAGATGGCGCAGAAACAGACCTCGACTTGGGCTATTATGAGCGTTTTTTACGCCACTCAAAGATGAGTAAAAACAACAACTTCACCAGTGGGCGTATTTATTCTACCGTGATTGAAAAAGAACGCCGCGGTGACTACCTTGGCGGCACCGTACAAGTCATTCCGCATATTACTGATGAAATCAAACACCGTATCCAAGCCAGTGGTAAAGGATATGACATCGCAATGATTGAAATTGGCGGTACCGTGGGTGATATCGAGAGCTTACCGTTTATGGAAGCTGTGCGCCAAATGCAAGTAGAACTCGGTCGTAATAACGCCATGCTCATGCACCTAACCTTGGTGCCGTATATTGCCAGTGCAGGCGAGAGCAAAACCAAGCCTACCCAGCACTCTGTCAAAGAATTACGCAGTATTGGCTTGCAGCCAGATGTGCTGATTTGCCGCAGTGAGCATACCATCAGCGAAGACAATCGCCGTAAAATTGCCTCGTTTACCAATGTTGAAGAGCGCGCCGTTATTTTGTGCCCAGATGCGCAAAGTATCTATCAAATTCCAAATATTTTACACGAACAGCACCTTGATGACCTGATTTGTGAGCGCTTTGGCATCCAAACAGGTGAAGCAGATTTAAGTGACTGGCAAGCGTTTACCCAAGCCCTACTTAATACCGAACACAGCGTGACGGTTGCTATGGTGGGTAAATATGTCGAACTACCCGATGCCTATAAGTCCATCAATGAAGCGCTATTACACGCAGGCGTTGCCAATGGTGTAAAAGTTAACATTGACTACGTGGATGCTGAAAAGCTCGAAAATGATGACAGCTTGCTAGAAGCAGTCAAACAAGCCGATGCCGTATTGGTACCAGGCGGTTTTGGTGAGCGTGGCACACTGGGTAAAATGAAAGCCATTCGTTACGCCCGTGAAAACAATGTACCCTATTTGGGTATTTGCCTAGGCATGCAGCTTGCTGTTATTGAGTTTGCCCGCAATGTATTAGGACTTGAAGCCAATTCAACCGAATTTGACAAAAAAACCAAAGCGCCGCTCATTGGTCTTATTACCGAATGGTTTGATGAAAAAGGTGAGCTGCAAGTACGTAGTGACGACTCAGACTTGGGTGGTACAATGCGCCTAGGTGCCCAAAAAGCAGAGCTGGTAGAGGATAGTAAACTTCGCCAAATTTATGGCAATGCGGTCATCACCGAACGCCACCGCCACCGCTATGAAATGAACGGTCGCTATATTAATGATTTAGAAAATGCCGGTATGAAAATCTCGGGTTATTCTGCCAAGCAGCATTTGGTAGAGTCAGTAGAAATTCCTAACCATCCTTGGTATGTGGCGGTACAGTTTCACCCAGAATTTACCAGTCAGCCGCGTGGTGGTCATCCACTCTTTAACAGCTTTGTAGCAGCGGCAAAACACGCCAGCAAATAATGCAATTTTTTTCAAAAAACCATCTATAACAGGTGGTTTTTTTGTTGGCAGCCAATTATGCTATAGTGCAACCAATAAAGCCTAGTAAGAGAGCGAAACCATGACCGATCAACTTCCCAAAGCCCAAGCCAACATTACCCTACAAAATATCACCATGGGAAATGACAAACCCTTTGTATTGTTTGGCGGCATGAATGTGCTAGAAAGCAAAGATTTGGCATTTGAAATTGCCGAAACCTATATTGATATTTGTCAACAGCTGGATATCGGCTATGTATTTAAAGCCAGCTTTGATAAAGCCAACCGCTCAAGCCTTTACTCATTTCGCGGCCCTGGTATGGAAAAAGGGATCGAATGGCTTGCAGACATCAAAAAAACTTATAACGTACCGATTATCACCGATGTGCACGAACCTTACCAAGCCGAGCCAGTTGCAAGCGTTGCCGATATTATTCAGCTACCCGCGTTTTTGAGCCGTCAGACAGATTTGGTTGAAGCCATGGCAAAAACAGGCGCCATTATTAATATCAAAAAAGCCCAGTTTTTGGCACCCCATGAGATGAAACATATCATCAATAAATGCTTGGAGGCAGGCAATGATAAAATCATCTTATGTGAGCGTGGCAGCGCATTTGGCTATAATAATTTGGTGGTAGATATGCTCGGCTTTGACACTATGAAAAATATGGACGTCCCTGTATTTTTTGATGTGACGCACAGTCTTCAGCAGCCAGGCGCACGCTCAGACAGTGCAGGCGGTCGCCGTGAGCAAATCACCACACTGGCGCGCGCAGGAATGGCAACGGGGCTTGCAGGTCTATTTTTGGAAGCACACCCCAACCCTGATATGGCAAAATGCGATGGTCCTTGCGCGCTGCGTCTGAGTCAGTTAGCCCCATTTTTAGAACAGCTTAAGCAAATTGACAACTTGGTAAAAGGTTTTGCACCACTTGATACTCACTAAGTCAATCTCACCCAATCCACACGTTAGGTGCCAAAAGTGAACGGATAAGCCACTAGACTGGGTTAAGGTCTGTTCACAATTTTGCAACGCCCCATTAGCATTTGCTAACGGGGCATTTTTGTGGCTATTGTATAATTGATGGATATCACTAGGGCTTGTTAAGCCGCAATTTTTTCAAAAATTAGCCAAAAAAAATACAAAAAAGGATAAAAAGATGCCCATCAAAACCGTTTATTATGATCTCAAAGGCATTCACGATAGCGCAGGTTATGACGAGGTCATGAAAGCATTAACCAGCATTGGCGGCGTGCAGACGGTAACGCTTGAACCACAAAAACATCGGGTGATCGTAAGTTTTGAGGATACCCAAACCTCTGTTTTCGCTTTTAAAGCGGCACTCACCACCGTGGATTATATCAGTGAGCCGTTCCCGATAGACGCCCCCGCCAACCCCAACAATGACCGCAACTTGGTGGATGACTTGCTCAAAGATGGTAAATTACCCTAACGTTATGTGAGCGCCATGCTCACTTTGATAGCGTGAATGACTGGTCATCACCTACGAGTCGTGTGTGCAGGGAAGCGAGTCTTTTGCAGTTTGTCCTGTCATCAGCCCTTCCAAAATACTGCACTGAGCCGAGCCATCGCCTAAGCAGTTATCATGCCATGTTTGTAGTGTCAACTTCATGGCTTGTAGACGCTCAATTTTTTGGGTAAGGGCCACAATGTGATTTTGGGTAAGTTCTTTGACCATGACATTGCTACGGGCTTCATCATCTTGTAGGGTCAGCAGGGCTTTGGTTTGGGCAAGCGAAAATCCTACATCGCGGGCATGTTTGATAAAATGAAGACGGTGCAACTGTGCGGGCTGATAAACACGATAGCCTGAAGGCGTGCGCGCAATACTGCTTAATAACCCGATTTTTTCATATGCACGGATTTGCCGTGCCGACAAGCCCGTGCGTGTGGTGATGTCATGAATGTGCATTTTTTGCTTGACCTTGACCTATTGTTAAGGTTTATAGTAATGATATCTTCAAAAAAATCAATCTAGCCCATAACGTGACATGCGACTGTGACATACGACCGTGGGGTGCGTTATGGTTTATCGTTAGTTTTTATCAATTCATGGAAGTGTTATATGCTAACTTTTTTTCCATTTTCTATTGATTTATCAGCCGCCCGTGGCGTTATGATAGTGGTTATGCCTGCACTGGCAATGAGTGCCTGTAGCCAACCCATGCCGCAGGGTAATGAGGCTCAAAAAGCCAGCGCGCCCGCTGCCGCAACCAAAGCTGCCCATCATGATGGTGCCCATTTGCAACATCATAGCCTAGCGACTGACGCCAACCCTAGCACCAACATGGGCGAAAAACCGCCCCACATCATGGCATACATGACGATTATGGACGCGATGCACCAAGGCATGTCCGCTGGCGTACAAGCAAAAAATGCTGACGTCGCCTTTGCTCAAGGGATGATTGCTCATCACCAAGGGGCGATTGATATGGCAAAAATTGAACTGCAATATGGTAAAGATGCCCAAATGCGCGCATTGGCAACGCAAATTATGGCTGCACAGCAAGGCGAAATTACCTATATGCAAAACTGGCTAAAACAAGATAATAGCCTTGGGCAGCACCCTGACTCGCTACAAACCGCGCTGCAAGCCTATGAGCACAGTAACCTAAAATATCACAATGCCATGATGCAAGGCATGATGGCAACTAACCCCGATGTCGCGTTTGCAAAAGGCATGATACCGCATCACCAAGGGGCAATTACTATGGCAGAAGTTGAAAAAAAATATGGCAAAAACAAAGAGATGCGCCAACTTGCCACCCAAATCAAACAGGCACAAGCCCCAGAAATTGTGCAAATGCAAAACTGGCTAGCCGCCCAAAAATAACCGTAAACCCTACACTGTTACCATGACAGATACTCACCAACCAAGGAAACCAACATGAGCCTACAAACCACCATCATTCACATTGACGGCATGACCTGCGGCGGCTGCGTCAAAAGCGTGACCCATGCTCTAAACCAAATAACAGGTATTAGCCGTGTCGATGTCAGCCTTGACAACCACTGTGCAAGTATTGACTTTGACAACAACCAAACCAATGAAGCCAGCCTAAAACAAGCCATTGAAGACGCAGGCTTTGATGTGGCATAGCAAGTTTTAGCGCCCCATCCATTCTTTTACCATTGCCCCACCCACAAGGAAGGAGCCAACTGCCATGCGCCAACCAGCTGTAACGGGCGATGACGCCACGTCCAAGTTGCCCAATCATCAAACGCTTATTTTGGACATTGACGGCATGACTTGCCAAGCTTGTGCCAGCCGTATTGAAAAAGTGCTCAATAAAAAACCCGCGATTGCAGCAGCAGACGTCAATTTTGCCAACGAAGTGGCGCATATTCAGTTTGACCCCGAAAAAACCACCGCCGAACAAATCCTTGAGTGGGTCACCAAAACAGGCTTTCATGCCACCTTACAGCCAACCGAGGCGGTATTTGAACAACCCGAAGCGACCACCCCTGTGCCGTTGTCGTTGATAGCGGTTTGGGTGTGTTTACTCCCTTTTTTAGTGGGTATGGCAGGCATGATGGTAGGCAATCACTTGTGGATGCCACCATTTTGGTTACAGTTTTGGCTGGCTAGTGTTGTACAGTTTGGGTTTGCGTGGCCATTTTATCAAAGCGCATGGTCAAGCATCAAAGGCGGACTTGCCAACATGGACGTGCTAGTGGTGTTGGGTACACTCACCATTTGGGCGTATTCCACTTACAGCTGGCTAAGCCACGGGGGGCAATCAATGCCGCACGTGTACTTTGAGGCGGGCGTGATGGTGATTGCGTTTATCAAACTGGGCAAATACCTTGAACATCGTACCAAAAAACATAGCCTCAATAGCGTCAACTTGCTACTCAAACTAATCCCCACACAGGTGACCGTAAAAGATGCCCAAGGTCAATGGCAGCGTCACGACCTTGAGCAGGTAACAGTAGGTCAAATCTTGCTAGCAAACGCGGGCTCTCGGATCGCCACCGATGGCGTGGTAATTCAAGGCGAAGGATGGTGCGATGAAAGCCACCTAACAGGAGAGTCAGTAGCACTTGCCAAAACCCGTGGTAGTGAGGTCATGGCAGGCGCAATGGTTGACAATGGCAGTTTTGAATACCAAGTCACTGCCAAAGGTAGCCAAACGCGCCTAAGCGATATGATTCAAGCGCTGAGTGACGCCCAAGGTAGCAAAGCCAATATCGCGCGCATTGCTGACCAAGTCGCGGGCGTGTTTGTGCCCGTGGTGGTGGTGCTAGCCCTCATCACATTTATTGCCAATTACTACCTCTTGGGTCAATTTGATAGTGCCCTGATGCGTGCGGTGTCTGTGCTAGTCATCGCTTGCCCGTGTGCTTTGGGGCTAGCGACCCCTGCCGCTGTTATGGCAGGCATGGGCGTAGCAGCGCGATCGGGAGTTTGGTTTAAAGATGCACAAGCATTGGAAGCGGCAGGCAGTATTGACACCGTGGTACTTGATAAAACGGGCACCATTACCCAAGGTAAACCGCAGCTGCTTGCCCAACACGTCATACCAAAAAATATGGAGGCATTACGCTTAACCACCTCCGATGTACTCGCGCTAATTGCCGCCACCGAACGCCATGCCAACCACCCATTGGCAGAGACATTGGTGCATTACGCAGAAACCACCCTAAACACGCTGCCTACGAGCCCCAAAACTTGGAGCCTAACTGACATAGAAACAGTACAAGGGCAGGGGATCAAAGCCATTGCCACCACAGTAGGCGTGGATAACTTGCAGATAAAAATTGGTGCGCCTGCATTTGCACAGCTATCATTACCCAACAATGCAGACAATACCGCAACGCTTGACGAGGTTTGGCAAATCGCCAGTCAAGTGGCAATCAGCCTCAATAATCACCCCATTATGGCGTTTGCCCTAGCCGATGCACCCAAAGCGGATAGCGCCGCGGTCATTAGCGCCCTTCAGCAAGCAGGTCTTGAGGTCATCATAATGAGTGGAGATCATCAATCAGTCGTGGACTACGTCGGCAAACAAGTACAAGCTAGCAAGGCGCTTGGGGCGCTATCTCCGCGCGACAAAGCACAGCAAATTGCCAGCCTCCAAGCGGCTGGCAAAAAAGTTGCCATGGTTGGCGATGGCATCAATGATGCCCCAGCAATGGCAACGGCAACCGCAAGCTTTGCCGTGCAACAAGCCAGCGATATTGCCAAACACAGCGCCACCGCACGGTTACTAGGCGACTCGCTACAACAGGTTGACGCGGCAATTAGCATCGCGCGCGCCACCTTGCGAAATATCAAACAAAACCTATTTTTTGCTTTTATTTATAACTGTCTAGGCATACCACTTGCCGCCTTTGGGCTACTCAACCCCATGATTGCCGCCGCTGCCATGGCATTAAGCTCCATCTCTGTATTACTCAATGCGCTACGCTTGACCAAGTTTAACCCCCATTAATGGGCACGGGGTTTTGTCAACGTGAACTAAAAAAAATTGCTAAAACATGCTATGATATACCCCGTTTAACCCTTATCAAACCTGCTCAATGATTGATTGTAACGCCCTTAATAAGACAGACCAAGGAAACAACCATGTACGCTGAAGAAACCACCACCACCAACCAAATCAAAGACATCATTGCCCGTGAAATTTTAGACTCACGTGGTAACCCTACCATCGAAGCAGATGTCATTCTTGCAGATGGCACCATTGGACGTGCTGCCGCACCATCAGGCGCCTCAACGGGCTCACGAGAAGCGCTAGAACTGCGTGATGGCGATCAATCACGTTATCTGGGTAAAGGGGTAAAAAAAGCCGTTGCCAACGTCAACAGTGAAATTCGCTCTGCCTTGGTGGATATGGACGTATCAACACAGCAAGAACTGGATAACAAACTCATTGAGCTAGACGGCACCGAAAACAAAGAAAAACTGGGTGCCAATGCCACATTAGCCGTGTCATTAGCGGCTGCCCGCGCCGCTGCGCAATCGCAAAAAATGCCACTGCACCAGTATATTGCCAACCTACGTGGTCAAACATCACTCTCAATGCCTGTACCCATGATGAATATCCTAAATGGCGGCGCCCATGCCGACAACACCGTCGATATTCAAGAATTTATGATTGAGCCTGTTAATTTCTCAAGTTTTGGCGAAGCGCTACGTGCAGGCACTGAAGTATTTCACAGTCTAAAGTCGGTACTTAAACAACAAGGTCTCAATACCGCGGTGGGTGATGAAGGCGGCTTTGCGCCAAACCTACGCTCTAATGAAGAAGCCATTACCGTGATTATGTCTGCCATTGAACAAGCAGGGTATACAGCGGGTAAAGACATCTATTTGGCACTCGACTGTGCGGCAAGTGAATTTTATAAAAATGGACAATACGTGCTAGAAGGCGAAGGTAATAAAGCCTTTAGCTCACAAGGTTTTGCCGACTATTTGGGTGACTTGGTACGCCAATACCCCATTATCTCGATTGAAGATGGCCTTGATGAATCTGACTGGGATGGTTGGGCATACTTAACCCAAAAACTGGGTAAAACCGTCCAACTGGTGGGCGATGACCTATTTGTTACCAACCCAAAAATCTTACAAGAAGGCATTGATAAACACATTGGTAATGCCATTTTGATTAAATTTAATCAAATCGGCACCTTATCAGAAACCCTTGACGCCATCTACCTTGCCAAGAAAAATGGCTATGCGACCGTGATTTCACACCGTTCTGGCGAAACCGAAGACAGCACCATTGCAGACTTGGCAGTGGGGACAGCGGCAGGTCAAATCAAAACAGGCTCGCTATGCCGCTCTGACCGCGTTGCCAAATACAACCAACTACTGCGTATTGAGCAAATGGTGACCGCAAGCTACCACGGCGCAGATGAGTTCATTGGTCTACGCAACCCAAAAGCCTAAGTTAGTAAGCCGTCTTTTAAGACATCTATAAAGTGGGTGGGTCAGTAAAGTTACTGACCCATCTTTTTTTATGCAGGGTTGTTTGGCGTTGAAGTAGGTGGTTCAAGTAAGGTTGCGGCAGTCACACCCAGCGCATTTGCCAATTTATGAATGTTTATTAAGGCGATATTGCGAATCCCACGCTCTACTCCGCTTAAATAACTGCGGGCAATACCACTTTCCAACGCCAATTTTTCTTGCGATATACCTTGACTTTTGCGAATCTCTACTAGGCGATTGCCAAAATCTTTTAATGGGTCGTTCTGCATGGTTATTCCTTCACGATAAATACAAATGCTAACGAAAAATCGCTTATAAAATAACCCTTTATAAGTGCACGCTATAAAAGTACACGCACTATAGTTGACATAAACCTTATTCACCCTGTACAATTCAATAATTCAATAATTGTTGAATATGAGGATGGCATGCAAGGTAATATTCGCAGTTTTTTTATTAGGTATCATTTGAATAGGCAGACTAACATCGAGAGCATGATGATATTGGCTTATAATATTGATGAAGCCAAACAGCAACTAATGAATGAACTGGCATCAACTGATGTGGTAATTATTTCTTGCATTGAATGTTAAAGTGGGTATTCTGTACCTCAACCATTGAAAACTGGTCACTTCTATCTTGCTTGCAAATTTGCTAAAATGCTCATTTCCTATGTTGTCTTGAGCCGTGTCATGACTTATATCCGCCAACTTTGTATGATTATTTTTGCCGTGGTGGTGCTGCTGTGTTTGCAGTACCAATACTGGTTTGGCACCAATGGACGCGGTGACTTGGCAAAGCTCAACCGACAAATCAGTGAACAGCAATACATCAATGGCGAGCAGCAAAAAGCCAACCAAGTATTGCTAGCAGATGTCGACGATTTAAAAAATGGCTTAGAAGCGGTGGAAGAACACGCACGCTCTGATTTGGGTCTCATCAAATCGGGTGAAACCTTTGTGCAAATGTCTACCGCTAGCAGCGTTTATAGCGGCAATATCAAAGTGCCAGCCCAGTCCCAAAGTGCGGCAACCGCGGCGCGCCAGCCCTAATTTAACTGTCATTTTCATTTAAGCCGTCATCTTACGAGCCTAAGTATTACGAGCCTAAGTATTATGAGTCCAATTATGCCAGCGGATATGCCTTGCGCGCAAGCCCCAGCACTTATTCATACCATCGTGGTTGCCGCAGGTGTCGGCAAGCGGTTTGGGGGTGAGCTGCCAAAACAATATACCCAAATTCAGCAAAAAACCGTGCTTGAGCATAGCATAGCGGCACTTAGCCACGTGCCTCAATTAGGTCATTGTTATTTGGTTGTGTCGCCTAATGACAAAATCGCCAAAACGCTAGAGTATGCCATGCCAATTATTTGGGTAGCAGGTGGTGCTGAGCGTATGCACTCGGTATTTAATGGGGTAACCGCCATTTGGCAGCGGCATGCAGCACAGCCGCTTGATAACCAGTGGGTATTAATACACGATGCAGCCAGACCTTGCGTCTTGGCAACCGACATACAGCGTTTGATTGACAAAACCACAGTGGCGCATGAGCGAGCAGGGGGGCTGTTGGCAGTGCCAGTACGAGACACGGTCAAGCTCATTGAGCAGATAGAGAATCATAAGGTTGCCAAAAAAACCATTGACCGCAGTCAGTTATGGCTTGCGCAAACCCCCCAGTTGTTTCCGTTAGCCAAATTATATCACTATCTTGAACAGGCTATTGCCCAGCATATTCCCTTTACCGATGAGGCCAGTTTATTTGAGCATTTTGGGGAGCTGCCATTATTGGTGGAAGGTAGTCATAGTAATATCAAGCTGACTTACCCCGAAGATTTGCAGTTTGCTGCGGTCTATTTGTGACGCCTCTATTCGTTATAGTTAGTTGCGGTTAACCACCTGCCGCTTATCCAAAAGCCACTTGTCCAAAAAGTCGCTTACGCCATTTATCCAAACGTAAGGTAACAAAAACAAAAAAGCCACACTATAATAGTATGGCTTCTTAAATAAGTTGGCGTCCCCACGGGGATTCGAACCCCGGTTACCGCCGTGAAAGGGCGATGTCCTAGGCCTCTAGACGATGGGGACGCATCTACCTGTAGGCTTGCGCGTTACAGATAACCTCGACCGCTTTCACCGTTAATGTCGAAGTGGTGCGTATAATAAAGATTTTGATTTGCAGCGTCAAGTGTTTTTTCTAAATTTTTTAATTTTTTTTCTGTGGGTGGGTGTTTTTATGTTTGAGGTGGTGACGAATCCAGAGATGGGTCACTAGACTCATTACGATGGATAAACTGATGAAGCCAAAAATGGTTAGCCAAATATGAGTGCTAGCTTGCATGATAATCCCTCCTGTTATCAGTTTTAGTGGATTTGGGTGGATGACTTCCTTGTAATTTTTTGGGCAATTAGCTAGTTTTGTGGGTGAGCTATTTTTGTGAGTGCGACGGGGTCAGTTTAGCCATTATTTTATCCTCCGTTGCCGTAAACCTGCGACTTTAGGCACAGGATTAAGGCAACTCCGAAACTATGCTTACGCACAGAAATTTGTTAAATATGTTAAACTAAACCCATGAAAATACTCAAGCTACGCATACGAGATAAGCATACAGCAAAGAATACCCTAAAACACAATGCGGAGCAGGTAGCGTAGGTATTGATTTGGGCTTAAAAGACAGTGCCACCACTTCAAATGGTGACAAGCTACAAATTAAGCAAACGCTCAAATATGCCAAAGATTTAGCCACCGCCCAACGTGCCAAAAACAAACAGCGTGTCAAGGCAATCCATGTCAAAATCAAAAACACACGCCAAGACCTTATCCATAAATTTACTACCCAATTAGTTAAAGACAATGCCTTAATCGTGGTTGGTGACGTTAAAACTACCCAATTTAACAGTAAAAAAGGCAAACTAGCCAAATCGGTTTACGATGCAGGTTGGTTTGAACTCAAACGACAACTGATCTATAAATGCGAGAACGCAGGTTGCCGTTTTGAAATCGTGAATGAACGATACACTACCCAAACTTGTTCGTGCTGTGGCGATACGTCCAGTAGTCCGAAAGGTAGAGCAGGACTTGGAATAAGAGAATGGACTTGTGCAAAGTGTGGCACATGGCATGATAGAGATATCAATGCCAGTAAGAACATTCTTGCGGTCGGGCTTGACCGTCTTGTAGAAGCAATCCCCGAACGATAGGGAGGGGAGGAAGTCAAAGGGTATATGACGGCTGGGTAAAGGTGTGTGGTGACCGTGTTATGACTTGTCAAAATAGCCTAATTTTGGGAATGTTTTTTTGGCAAATTGTCATCAATTTACGTTAATATAACTGTTTGATTTTGCAAAGCAAACGCGTGGCCTCTGTGCTAGCGCTTAGGAATAAAGTTATGAAAATAGTCATCAGTGATGGCATTGATTACGCCCTTCATGTCAATTACAGAACCATTGATATCGCGTCGACCGACTACACCAATATTGCCGCGATTGTGGTGACCATGAAAGATTTGCCACGCGTGCATCATGATATTGAGGATTTGGGGTTTGCGATTCCTATTTTTGTCGCCATTGAATATGGTGATGTGGTGCCAGATGCGTGGCTGCCGCATGTGTATGGGGTGCTAGAGCTGGCTGATGACCAAAAATTTTATAATGGGCAGCTGGTGAATGCGGCGGCGGCAGACTACATTGCCACCCTAGACCCACCGTTTTTTCAAGCATTGATGGATTACACCGATTATGGCAATGCCGCGTTTGACTGTCCTGGGCACCAAGGTGGGCAGTTTTTTCGAAAGCACCCATCGGGCAGACGCTTTTATTTGTATTTTGGTGAGACGCTATTTCGTGCCGATTCGTGCAATGCCGATGTGCGCTTGGGTGATTTGCTGATTCATGAAGGCCCTGCGTATGAAGCACAAGCCCATGCCGCCAAAGTATTTAATGCCGATAAAACCTACTTTGTGCTCAACGGCACATCGTCTTCCAATAAAATAGCCATTGGCGCGTTGGTGGCACATGGCGATTTGGTGCTATTTGACCGCAACAATCACAAGTCCGTGTACCAAGGGGCGTTGACCATTGCAGGCGGCACGCCCGTGTATCTAGAAACCGACCGCAATGCCTATGGCTTGATTGGCGGTATCCCTGCTCACTGTTTTGATGAAGCCGAGATACGTGCGCGTATCCGCGAGGTCGCCCCCGAACAAGCAGAGGCGCCGCGCCCATTTCGCCTTGCGGTGATTCAGCTTGGCACGTATGACGGTACCATCTATAACGCACGCCAAGTGGTCGAGCGTATCGGGCATCTGTGTGATTATATCTTGTTTGATAGTGCATGGGTGGGCTATGAGCAGTTTATCCCAATGATGCGTGACTGCTCACCTCTGCTGTTAGAGCTGGGCGAAAACGACCCAGGGATTTTGGTTACCCAATCGGTACACAAACAGCAAGCAGGGTTTTCTCAGGCCTCGCAAATCCATAAAAAAGACAACCATATCCGTGGGCAAGCGCGCTATGTCAACCACAAGCGTTTTAACAACTCGTTTATGATGCATGTGTCGACCAGTCCTTTTTATCCGCTATTTGCGTCACTGGATGTCAATGCCAAAATGCATGAAGGCAAGGCAGGTCAGCGTATGTGGCATGAGTGTGTGATTGGCGGGATTGAGGCGCGTAAGATGCTGCTGGATACTTGTCGCATGATTTTGCCGTTTGTGCCGCCTACCGTGGATGGCAAAAACTGGCAAGATTATGACACAGAAATGATTGCCAATGATATTCGCTTCTTTCGCTTTGAGGCAGGGGCGCGTTGGCATGACTTTGGGCATTATGCCGATGACCAATACTTTATTGACCCCTGTAAACTGCTACTGACCACCCCTGGTATCAACATGCAAACAGGTGAGTATGAAGCCACGGGCATCCCTGCGGCTATTCTTGCCCATTATCTGCGTGAAAGCTCGGTGATTCCAGAAAAAGCGGATTTAAACTCTATTTTATTTTTGCTAACCCCTGCCGAAACGTTGGCAAAATTTCAGCATTTGGTGGCGCGTATTGTGCGTTTTGAACGCCATATCCGCGAAAATAGCCCAGTCACCGAAGTGTTGCCCACCCTTGCCAAAGCGTTTGCGCAATACCGTAAACTTAGCATCAATCAGCTGTGCCAAAAGATGCATGATTTTTATGCCACCCATCAGCTAAATAAACTGCAAAAACAGATGTTTGAACGCGCCCATCGCCCTGCCGTTGCCATGAGTGCCTTTGACGCCCACAACGCCTTTATCCGTAATGATGTAGAATTGGTGCCCCTAACTGATATTAAAGGGCGCATCGCGATGGAAGGTGCGCTACCGTATCCACCAGGGGTGTACTGTATTGTGCCAGGTGAGGTATGGGATGGTGCGGTGCTAGACTATTTTTTGGCACTGCAAGAAGGCGTCAATAGCTTGCCAGGCTTTGAGCCTGAAGTGCAAGGGGTGTATTGGGACTATGATGAGCAAGGCAAAAAAGTGGCATATGCTTACGTGTTAACATCATCACCAAGCAATTAATGCATAGGCTTAAAACCTGCGGCAAGTCACCACCTCACCACCTATTTGTTCCATATTTTAAATGATAATGATTTACATTATCGATTTAATCGTGGATAATCTTAGCCAATTTTTTGACGGCTGAGGTTACAATGACAAGTAAAGATTTTCGGATTTGGATGCGCGTGGGGCATCGTTACGTGGGCTACTTTATGGCTGGCATCATGCTGATATATGCGCTAAGTGGCATGTTATTGGTATTTCGCGATACCGATTTTTTAAAGTCGCCGCAAACCATCCAAACCATGGTTGCCCCACAACTTGATGAAAAAAAACTTGCCAAAGCGTTAAAGTTAAAAACCGTAGATATCAGTCACCAACAAGGCAATATGCAATTCTTTAAAGACGGGCAATATAACGCTGTTACAGGGGAGGCGGTGTATCGTGTCAAAAAGCTGCCCACCATGCTTGAAGCAATGAATAGTTTTCACAAAGCAGCCTCTAAAGGTAGTATGGGCGGACTCAATGCACTATTTGGGGTGTGCTTGCTATTTTTTGTCATATCAAGCTTTTTTTTATTTGCGCCAAAATCCAAAGTATTTCGCCGCGGTCTGGTGGCAACATTGGCAGGTGCCGTGCTCTCCGTGCTGGTGTTGTTACTCTAACATTATCTGAGTAAAAAATTCTTGAGCAGAGTTTTTGCTCCTTCAGTGGCAAACGACTCGGGGTGATACTGTACCCCTTGGATGGGGTAGTCACGGTGACGAATGCCCATGATTTCATCACCACACAGACTGGCTTGCCGCAGGTCTGTATTTGCATGGGCGTGATTTGCCACCACGCTGGTCACTTCAAGGCAGGCAGGCAGGCTTGCTGCGTCCACCATCAGCGAATGATAACGCATGATTTCGATATGCTGAGGTAGACCCTGATACACGCCTTCACCATCATGCCGAATGGGCGAGGTTTTGCCGTGCATGGGCATTGATGCGCGTACCACCTTGCCACCAAAAAAATGCGCAATCCCCTGCATACCTAGACACACGCCAAGCAGGGGCGTGGTTTTACCAAGCTCAGTAATCACCTCGCCACACACCCCAAAATAGGCAGGGTCATCGGGCGAACCAGGACCAGGTGAGATGATAATGCGCGCAGGCGCTAGCGCTTTGATGTCTGCCACGCTGATTTGGTCATTGCGTTTGACCAACACCTCAAACGGCGCGTTTTGCTCAGACAAGATTTCACCGATATATTGATACAGGTTAAAGGTAAAGCTGTCATAGTTATCAATAATCAAGACTTTCATGCCATCACTCCTTGTCTGGGTCAAAACTGCTTAATACCACGGTCATTGCCGAGAGTTTTCGCATAATTTCTTCATACTCATCTTCGGGGTTTGAGTCATACACATTGCCACCGCAAGTCTGGGCATAGCCTTTTTCACCCTTGATAAACAGCGAGCGAATGGGAATGGCAAAAATACAATCACCATTAAAACAAAACTGACCCAGTGCCCCACCGTATGCACCACGTCCATCAGGCTCAAGTTGGTTGATGATTTTCATTGCTTCAATTTTGGGCGCACCCGATAGCGTCCCAGCAGGAAAATTACTGGCAAGCGCGCTAAACATGTCATGCTGTGGGTCAAGAATCCCCACAATTTCGCTCGAGATATGCTGCACGTGTGAAAAACGCTTGATATCCATCAAATTTCGTACTTTAACTGTGCCAAAGCGTGCCACCCGTCCAATATCATTGCGGTGCAAGTCCACCAGCATGTTGTGCTCAGCAATCTCTTTGGGGTCGTTGAGCAGCGCGCGCGCTAAGATACGGTCTTCGCTCTCATCCTTGCCGCGTTTGGTGGTGCCTGCCAGTGGGAAGGTTTCCATCTCGCCATTACGCAGGCGAAATAATAGCTCAGGGGACGCACCGATGATTTTTTGCGCGCCAAATTTGACATAGTACATGTGGGGCGATGGGTTGACCTCGCGCAATTTGCTATAAATTGGGATGCTATCGCCTTGAATGCGATAATGCGACTTAAAGCCCACTTCACACTGAAAAATCAAGCCTGCTTTGATGTCATCTTTGACCTTCATTACCGCAGCGGCATGTTGCTCACGGTTCATGCCATCGCCCAAATGCTGGGCAATTGGTGTGGTGTAGGTGGGTGAGGCGGCAGTCAATAATGCTTGAATCTCATCAATACGGTTGGTCTGATGCTCCGTATCATAATAAAAATAAAATATCTCACCCGTCATCTTATCAAGGCTCAAGCCATCCAAATATACCCCAAATTTAAACGGCTCAAAGTCTTCACTGGCTTGAATATTGAGGGTCGGCTCAAAAAAATTGACACTGTCAAACCCCAAAAACCCCACCAAGCCACCCGTATGGCTGCGTGAGATTACATGCTGCGGGGTGATGGCTTGCAGCAGGTGGTATGGGTTGTCACACGGGTAGTCGGTGCGTTCGCCTGTGCGGTGGTGGTGGATGGTCAAGGTGTGACGGTCTTTTGCCAAGACGGTCATCGCTGGGTCAAAACCGATGGCATGATGACGAGAGATATAACTTTCTTCACCCAATGATTCAAGCAAAAAACAGGTGTCATATTTGGCTTCAATGCGCTTGAATAATTCAAAAAAATCAATGTCTTGGGCGATTTTTATGAGGTTTGGCTTACTGGCTAATTGTATTTTTGGTGGTTTGGCAGTGGTCATAACGATAACGTCTTATCTGTATCAGTTTATATGTATCAGTGTTCTAGTATGATGATACATTGTACTGAGCTTTGTGGGTTATTGCAAGTAGCAAAATTTTCTGACCAACAAAAATGCCAATGGGGCAGGCTAAAATTTTTCTGTCAAATTTGGCAATAACCGATCCACGTTATGCTGAGTGTATGCCTTTGCACCGCGTGACACCGTGGCAATTCCCACACCTAGCCGCTCGGCAATCTCTCGCTGCGGCAAGCCTTGCTGAAATAATGAAAAAATTTGAATACGATTGGCAATTTCTTTTTGCTCTTTTTCGGTGAGTAACGCCGCCATTACCTCGGTAATAAAAGCCTTGTCCTGCGACTGGGTAAACAAGGTAATGAGGTAATCATAAGCGGTTTGTGAGCTGGCAGAATTTGGCATAAGCGACTCGAATCTAATGCATAAAAAGTAAATTGTTCTAGTTTAGTGATACATTTTAAGGGCTTTATGTCATTATCACAACGCCTTTTTTTGACCATTGCCTACTGTGTTGGGTATCATGCTACCAAGGAGGCGTCGAGGGTTGCACCCGTGTTAAGTGCAATTTTAGCCCAGAAACACCAAAACCCTATTTCGCAAACGCCCGCTTTAAAGTATATTAGACAAATGCCCTTAAAAAAATCATAAGGAATCGATGATGAAACTATACACCGCTGATTTTCCCCCCAACACACGAAAAATTGAATGCCTGCTCAAAGCCAAAGGCGAAACACTTGATAACATTCATAATTTACAAGTCATTCACCTAGATTTAAGTCAGCATCAGCAGCGTTCTGAGGCGTTTACCGCTATCAACCCATTGCAACTATTGCCCGTGCTAGTGTTGGACGATGGCACTATTTTGAATGACTCGCAAGCGGTGTGTGACTATCTTGACTCGCGCATCGAAGGCAATGGCAAGCGCTTGATGGGGTCTGACACCTTGCAGCAAGCCAGAATTACTGCCATGACCCGTAATGCAGAGTTCCACGTGCTTTACAATATGATGTTGGCGTTTCAGCACGGGCATCCTGCCAGAGCGGGCGCAAACACCCAAGTCAGTGGCATGAGTGAGGATAGCCTTGCACGGGTCAAAAAAGCCTTGCCTTACTTTGATGCTATTTTGGCACAGCATAAATACCTGCTAGATGATCGACTCACCTTTGCCGATATCGTGCTATATATTGGTTTGGACTTTGGGCGCATAATGAAATTTAACCCCAAAGATGCCAGTGTGGTAGGCGAGCATGTCGCACGTTTTTATGAGATGATGCATGAAAAATTTGGCAAAAAATAAGCAGCTATGGCTCAAAAACTGGTAAAAAATTGACAAAAAAAGGGCAACGCTCAGCGTTTGTTTTGCTGGCATGCCCTTTTTTTGTATTAGCGATCTAAAGCGCGGGTCGCCATCAGCTTGCTAATGCCGTCATACAATCGATCATTGACAGGCGTCTTAATCCCGTATTTTTTTCCCAAAGCCCGTATTGTCCCTGCAAACAAATCAAGCTCACACGCACGCCCTGCTTTTAAGTCTTGGCGCATCGAGGGCATGCCTTTGGGGTCAAGCGCGTCCATAATCGCCACCCACTGCACAAAATCTGCCTCAGTCAACGTCACGCCCTCTGCCTGTGCCACCGTCATCACTTCTCGCATGGCGGCTTTAAACAGCTCGCGCGCTTCGCCTGCTTGTTGTACGGTGGCAAAGGTACCTTCATAAAGTGCTACCGTTTGGTTAACGCCTGTATTGAGCATGAGTTTGCCCCATAGCTGGCGCGGCATATCGTCACTCACTGAATGGGGAAATTTGACTTGGCTAAGCAGACGATTGACCGCTGCTACGCGCGCGATTTCATCATGGTTATGACGCATTGCCCCAATCACCAGCTGCCCGTGGTCGCGGTAGATGAGCTGATTGGCGTTTTTCATCGCATCCATTTGCTGCGCGACACAATACACAATACGCTGCGCACCAAACTGGCTTGCCAAGACTTTTTCGCTAGCAATACCGTTTAATGCTGATGCGATTAAGGTTTTTTCGCCCAATTGGCTGTTTATTAATGGCAAAACATCGGCTAATTGATAAAACTTGGTGCAAACGATGATTAAATCAGCAGGCGTGGTGGTGTCAGTCGGGGTGACGTAGTTGAGTGTTAGCGGCGTGCCATTGACCAATAATTCATCGGCTTGGTAGCGTTTGACCCGTTCGGGGTCAGCGACAATGCGTAAGTTTTCAAAGGGTAGGTTAGGGGCGATTAAACTGGCAAATAACGCTCCCAATGCCCCAAAGCCTACAATAGCAATAACGGGCTGTGTGTTCATAGCAAATCCTTTTTATTTTGCGATACTGATAAAAGTTGTGCTAAAGTTTACCATATCATAAAAATTCTGCCGCCGAGCAAATAAAATATACCCACTCAAACAGGTGAGCGTATGGTTGGGCATACTGAACAATCCCGTAAAAATCGCATCGCTGCCCCCATAACAGCGGTCTATAAAGCGTGGGTACATTGATTATCCAACATCGGTGTATTTTTTGGACAACGCCAAACCTCAAGAGAGTAAAAAAATGAGCATCAATAGCCTAACAAGCGCCACATTATCATTGGCGGGCGCCTACTTTGTCACAGGCACAGATACCGAAATTGGTAAAACCACTACCACCTCGCAGCTGATCAAAGCCCTTGCCGAGCAGGGTAAATGTGTGTATGGCATCAAGCCTGTGACCGCAGGGCTAGAAACCGATGACAACGGCAACACTTATAGCGATGATGCCAAGCAAATCAACCAATTTGCCAATATAAAGCCGCCACTATCTGCCATTGCACCTATTTGCCTCACCACGCCTTGCTCACCGCACATTGCCGCCCACATTGACGGGGTAACACTTACCAAAACCCAAATTGTCCAAACCATTCGCCAGTCAATCAATCAGTACCCTGCGGATGTGATATTAGTCGAAGGTGCAGGTGGGTGGTTTACCCCGATTAATGACAGCCAAACCCTTGCTGATGTCGCTGTAGCCTTGAAGCTACCTGTAATTGTGGTGGTAGGCATTAAGCTTGGTAGCCTCAACCATGCCATGCTGACCCTACAGGCAATTTGGCAGGCAGGGCTCACGGTATCGATGGTGGTATTTAACGCGCTATCTAAAGATAGTGCCTTTGCCACTGAGCAAATAACGTGGCTACAGCAGCAAATCACACAGCAAGCTAGCAAGCATCAAGCCACCCTACCCATGCTATACCAGCAAGGGTTCATTGCCCGTTAACTCCCTCGAAATTTTTTGTGACACGCATTGCGTTTATTGGTAATATATGGTATAAATAGCGGCTTTAAATTTACTAGCGATTTTTTAGCGTTTTGTCTTAGCTGTGTGATGTAAGCGCCAAAAAATTAATTATTGATTAAGACTTTGATACTCAAAACTAGAAGCGTAGAACCCGTAGCGTTAGACGATATGCGAGCGGTTTTGGGGTATCAGTTGTGACAGGCATGAGCAGCCCTCATGCACACCGATTAGGAGTAAGCCATGTCTCGAGTTTGCCAAGTGACTGGAAAGCGCCCAGCGGTAGGTAACAATGTTTCTCACGCAAACAACAAAACCCGCCGTCGTTTTCTGCCAAATCTTCACAATCATCGCTTTTGGGTAGAAAGCGAAAATCGTTTTGTCCGTTTACGTTTATCAACCAAAGGTATGCGTATTATTGATAAAGTTGGTATTGACCAAGTTTTAGCGGACATGCGCGCTCGCGGCGAAAAAATCTAATTTTCGCTAACTTTTTAACTATACGGAAGCCATTGCGATGAGAGATAAAATCAGATTAGTATCTTCTGCTGGTACAGGTTATTTTTATACCACTACCAAAAACAAACGTACTATGCCAAACAAAATGGAAATCAAAAAATTTGATCCAGTTGTGCGTCAACACGTTGTTTTCAAAGAAGCAAAAATCAAATAATTTGCTTGAGATAGCACTATTTGAACAAAGGGTTAGCATTTGCTAACCCTTTTTTTGTTGGATGGTGTTTTGACGGTGCGGTGCGATTTTAGCCAAAAATCCTGCACCTCGCTTAAGGCGAGGTGGTTTCTGGTTTTAGGTCGTCATATTGTGTTTGCAAAAATAGCGGCTGGGTGGCGCTAACGTCCACCCCATTTTTTAACAGATGAATTTCAACGCGGCGATTAAGACTGTGTGACTGCACATCGTTGGCACTGCGTTTGAGGAGGTCTTTGCCTTTTGCAAATTCGCTGATACGGTGGCTGTCAATGCCTTTAGCCACCAAGTAACTTGCCACAGCACTCGTGCGCCGCTTAGATAGGGCATTGTTATAAGCGACACTGGCGCGGCTATCGGTATGACCGTATAGACCAAAGCTATAGTCGTTGGCATTGGGGTGGCTCGCGACTTTGTCCAAAAACCCATCAATCAGCTGACGAGAAGTTTGGTCTAAGTTGGATTTATCCAAAGCAAAGTGCACAATCGCAGGTTCAAGCTCAATGGGGGCGGGCGTGACTACAGGAGCAGGGACAGGCGCTACAACAGGAAAGGAAGGCTGAGGCACCACTTTGGGCAGTTCAACATACGGCAGCGCTGTACCACGGCAAAGCGTATGACTGGCATCAGTGCCTGCAAGCGGCATCAAACGGGCTAGGTACTGACGTTTTAGCCCATCAAAGTCTGCTTTATCTACCCCTTGTGTATTGATTGCGGTGAGCTGGGCAGCAGACACCCAGCGATCCGCTGCACTGTAGTGCTCACGCGAATGACGCCAACCAAACTCACAAAACTCCGCTTCTGCCCAAATAAGTTTGACCTCGCTGTCTGCAACCGCTTTGACCAATGGGGCAAATGCAGGGGTTTGTTTGATAGTTAAGAGGGTTGCCCAAAGGTCAGGACGCTGCAATCCCGAGGTTGGTGGGATATCAGCTGTCAGTGGTAGCTTATCGACTTGGTTGGTTTTGAGTGCTTCAAGGATACTCAAAGCTTCGCCTAGTGCATAGTGTCCTGCTTTGGTCAGACTGGCTTCATTGTCTTCATGTGCCACGTAGCTAAGCCACGCATTGGCTTTATAGGCTTGAAAACGGGTGTGGGTAGACTGACTGTCTGCTTGGTAAGGCTGCAATTGTTGGCGAATACAAGCAATATCGGCAACAAAATGGGTATGCTGCGTGCCTTTGGGGATAATGGCATCGCTGTCACTGCGACAATACGTCCCTGCCTGATAGTTGACGGGCAATACTTGGCTTGCTAATTGTGCCTGAGCGCTGCCACTCCAGACGCTTAATGTTATTGTAATTGCCGCTAGCAAACCTAGGCTAGGCGGTGGCGGCAGGATGGCGGTTGGCGTGGTATTTTTTACTGTCATTTAACTGCTGCCTCTTCATTAGCCATCAAGCGACTATTAACCGCAGGGCGGTTTTTGTCAAACAAGTTTTCGTCAAATTTGAAACGTAAGCGTATATACGCCCCTTGCTGGGTGTCGCTACCACTGGCAATATCGTCATCATGATAACCCTTCACGTTGTAGCCTGCCGATACCCATAGATTTGCCATCGGGCTATAGCCAATTTCTGCCCCTAACAAGTAATTGCTGGTGTGATTGTTACTCCACATGGTACCCGCTTGGATACCTGCATCCCAGCGCTCATTGATATCGTACATGGCGCGACCAGATACTAGGTGAGTGATGGTATTACTGGTGATATCATCTGAGGTGAGTTCGTTGTATTTGCCCGCATAATGACCTGATAGGGTCAGACGGCGTACAGGGTGATAATTGCTGTGTAAAGAAGCGATATAAGTCTCTTTTTTATAAGGACTCGTGGTATCTAAACCATTGTTATCATAACGGTATTCAAGTTTTGCCAGATGGTCGCTGATGTTGCTATCATAGTCACGGTATGCCATACCCAACTGGAAACGGTCAATTTTTCGTTCACGGTTCTCTTGGTTATTTTCTTGTAAAGTGAAGGTGTTTTTTGCAAGTAAGGTAATGTCGTCATTGACTTTATTGGCATAACCAAAGCTGTGTAAAAACGTGTCGGTTTGTTCGCCCCAACGTTTTTCGGCACGTGTGGTGAATTTATATTTGTCTTTGGCAAGGTAATCCACACCTACCGTTGCTGCGGTGGCAGTATTATTGTTTTTGCCTTCAAGGGATTCTAAGTGTTCAAACGAGGTGTTGATATACAAACCGTCTTGAACTTTCCATTTGTTGCGTAAACCAATAGCGGCTTCAGCTTCGCGGGCAGACATACCATCTTTGACACGATATTCACTAAACACTTGACCATCTTTCATGTAATTGGCATCCACACCCACAATGGTGGATTGGTGTTCATCATGACTATCTAGACCATAATCTCCAAGCAAGGTTGAGGCAAGCTCATGGCGCGCGTATAGGCGTCCTTTGTTCATCAGTGATGTTTCACCGCCCACGCTCCAAGCATTACGGCCACTGTCATCAATGTCTTGCTCATATTCAACAAACACTTTAGATTTATTGAGTTTTGGTAGGTCAGCCGTCAATTTGCCGCGCAGGGTGGTACCTTGATAATGACTGTCATTGTTGGTGATTGACGGTCTTAAGGATTGGTTGTCTGTGTCGGTGTTAGGCACCGCTTGGTAGTTGGTAGAAGCGGCTTTGGCATCTTTTTCATAATATCGAATACCCAATTCACCTGTTAAGACATCGGTTAACTTACGTTCAATGCTAACAGTCGCACCTTGACGCTGGGTATTGTTGGTGTCATCTTTGGTTTGAACCGCTTCGGCTTTGAGCGATGTTTTGTTATTGATACGGTCGGTGATTTTTAGACCTGTTTCGGTACGTCCTGCACTGAAGCAGCCGTGTAGCTACCTGATGCCGTCGTGCCTGTCACTTGAGAGCCGCCATCTAAGGTAAATGTACCCATCCCCGATGTGACGGTGGCATAAGTACTGGTTATCCCACCTAACAACACAGTCAACATCGTTGTGAGCTGCCTCACACATTGTCTAGAAATAAATCTCATATCTATGAATCCTTAAAAGATGCCTACACTGTAGCGCAAGAGGATTTGGAATAAAAAAGTAATAATCTCTTAACAATTATATACTTATAAAGAAATAAAACTAACATAACTGGTCAATAAAAATGACACTTTTCGATGAAATAACCAATTAAATAGATAAAAAAAAATTGACGAACTTATCATCATAATTTCATAATTTTGTCATACAATAAAAAACTTACCAATTGTTTAGAGTGAACCAATATGCAGCAATATCCTGTCACACCCCCACAAAGCATTGAAAAAAATACAGAAAATTTTGCCAATAAGCTTGAGCAACTGGCACAAATTCCCCCCATTGATGCCTCAAACCAACCCCAATCTATCAAAATTAACCAGCAAATGTACGAAGACCTAATAGACAGCTATGATGAAGAAATTGAAAGCGAAATGGACGATTATCTACAAGACTTGCGCTTTGATGGACGCCCGCTAAGCGACAGTGAAAAACTTGCCCGCCACATTTATTTTAACGAACTCATTGGCTTACAAAAAGAGCTTATTAAACTACAAGACTGGGTCGTAGCAACAGGCGAGCGCATTGTAGTAATTTTTGAAGGGCGTGATTCTGCAGGCAAAGGTGGGGCAATTAAACGCATTACCCAACGCCTAAACCCGCGTGTTTGCCGAGTTGCCGCCCTGCCAGCACCCAACGACCGTGAAAAAACCCAGTGGTATTTTCAGCGTTATGTGGCACACTTGCCAGCCGCGGGCGAAATCGTGCTATTTGACCGCAGTTGGTACAACCGCGCTGGTGTAGAGCGCGTCATGGGCTTTTGTAGTGACGCGCAATATGAAGAATTTTTTGAATCGGTGCCTGAATTTGAACGCATGCTGGTACGCTCAGGCATTCGCCTCATAAAGTATTGGTTTTCTATCTCAGACGATGAGCAAGAATCACGTTTTATGAGCCGTATTTATGACCCCCTCAAACAGTGGAAACTTTCACCGATGGACTTGGAATCACGGCGGCGTTGGGAAGATTATACCAAAGCCAAAGAAGTCATGTTTGAGCGCACCCATATTCCAGAAGCGCGTTGGTGGGTGGTTGAAGGTGACGATAAGAAAAAAGCGCGGCTTAATTGTATCAAACACTTATTGTCACAAATTCCCTATGAAGAAATCAAGCGTGAGGCGGTGGTGTTGCCTGAGCGTGAGCATAATGATAATTATCAACGTGAACCAATCGCCGATGACATGTATATTCCTAATTGGTTCTAAACTTGCTGGCAAAGCGCAGAAATAGTGACTTCAAAGCCGACTATTTTGCCAGCGTCAACCACATTTGCCATTGATACCTGTAGTTGGTGCAGCTCGGCAATGCGGCATACAATGGACAAACCAAGCCCACTGCCAAGCTCATTTTGCCCTGCTGGGCGATAAAAACGCTCAGCAAGCCTAGCTAAATCTGCCTCTAAGACGCCATTGCCAGTGTCGATGACTTTGATGGCATTGCTGCTCAAAGAAAGGGTAATTAGGCTATGGGCTGGGGCGTAGCGGATAGCGTTGTCGAGTAGGTTTCTTAGCATAAGCCCAATTAAAACAGGGTTGCCCGTTAGCGCTAGCAGCGGTGAAGTTTCATTTTCAACCCCTTCAACAATTTCAACAATGCGGCGTAGCTGGCTATGTTTCTCACGGGCGTGGCGATTGACATCGGCAAGCACCTCATCGGACAATGCCATCCAATCAATTTTTTCAAATTTGGCATCGTCCAAACCTTGCTGTGGCGCCAGTTTGGCAAGGATGAGTAATTGCTCAACCAAATGGCTAGCGCGACCGGCACTGCCACTAATTTTTATCACATGATTGAGCAATGGGTCAAGTTGGCGGTCGGTTAAGTTGGCGTGTAATAACACTTGCTGTAGTACATCGGTTTGCAGTTTGATGGCAGCTAGCGGACTGCGTAGCTCATGAGAGGCATCGGCGGTAAAACGTTTTTCGCGGGCGAGGGCATCGGCAACTTTATCAAACAGATCATTGAGCGCCTGAACAAGCGGCTGAATCTCGAGGGGCACTGCCATTGATAAAGGCGTTTTATCTTGCGGGTCTCGCCTGGTCAGCGCCAAACTGATTTTATTGAGTGGAGCAAACCCGCGGCTAACCGCAACCCAAGTCAATACAATCAACAAAGCAATCCCAATCAGCGCAGGTATCAGCTGAATAGCAAGCGACTTATAGATAATCTCCTGACGCGATTTGAGATTTTGTCCAATGGCAACCACATGCTGCGTGGCAGCATCGTGCACATAAAATAACCGCCAAGTGTGGCTAAACGGGTTTAATTCTTGATACTTGCTAGCATTATCCAAAAAACCATGATGATTGGGCAAAAAAGAAAAATAACGCCCGTTGTCATCTGCCATCAATAACTTGCCGCGTTTATCCCATACCGCAAAACCCATGTAATCATCTTCAGCTTCTCCCAAATCCCCCGATAATAAATCACTTTTTAAGTTAAAAATTTTGGGCGAAATTTCATTGTCACGCGCCGTCAGATCCACTGCTTGCGATATACCAATTAAGTAGCGGGCAAGCTGGGTAATTTGGGTGTCATTAATTTCATTAATCTCATGCGCCAAACGCCATACTGAGATTGAAGTCACAATTAGCCATAGTAACGGTAACCCAAGCAGTAAAGAGGTCAATAACCGTTTTTGAATACTGTAAGTTGCTGTGCCAGTTGTGTTAGGGGTTTGAGTGAGGTAGGGCGGTACGGGTGTGGGCATATCAGGCGACTCATCACAGGGTCAATGGGTAGATTGTAGAGCAGGGTTTAAATAATAGCCAATACCGCGGCGCGTTAAAATCAACTGATTGCCCAGCTTTTTACGCAGATTATGGATATGCACCTCTATGGCGTTGCTTTCAATGTCTTGTTGCCAGCCATAGAGCTTGTCTTCAAGGCTAGCACGGCTATGCACTTGTTTGGGGTGGCTTAACAGCTGCTCAAGCACCAAAAGCTCTTTGGCTGTCATATCAACCAATTGATCTTGATAATATACTTGCTGAGATTGGGGTGAAAATGTGACATCGCCATAGCGGATTTCGGTTTGGCTGCGTCCTTGACTACGACGAATTAACGCCTGCAAACGGGCAATGACTTCATCTAGCGCAAACGGCTTGACCAAATAATCGTCCGCCCCTGCATTGAGTCCTGCCACACGGTTGGCAATGGCATCGCGTGCGGTGATAATAAGGACGGGGGTGTCAATATGTTGGCGGCGCCAATTGGACAAAATAGCCATACCATCGCCACGTGGCAAGGTTAGGTCTAATAGTACCGCGTCAAAGACCCCTTCATGAATCGCCATTTCACCTTGCTTGGCATCAGCAAACCAGTCCACCATCATGTGCTGCTGCGATAGACCAGCAATTAAGCCATCTGCAATAGTAGCATCATCTTCAATCAACAAAATACGTGTCATCTATTACTCCAAAGGGGTAAAGGAATTGTCCACCAGTTTTTTACCCGTAATCATTGATTTTATCAGATTTTGGCGTTGCAATCTGCTCATCATAATCGCGGCTGCCACGTGCATGGGCACCAATCCATACAAGCTATAAGCCAAACACTTATGCAGCGTTTGTAGCCAGTCATCGCCCCAAAAATGATCAGTGGTTTGTAAATAACCTGTCACCCCCAAACCCATAATTACTCCCCAAAGCGCAAACATCATCAACGCTCCCAAAGGATTGTGCCCCAAATGCATGGCATAACGATGTTCGCTTACATCATCTAAATGTTGTTTAATACGGGCGGGCGTGGGAAAAAAGTCACTAAAACGCGCGTAGCGGCTGCCGATTAACCCCCAAATCAGACGAGACACGACCAAACCCATCACCGCATAACCCACATATTCATGGGCGTCGCTACCGTCTTCAGTCACCAATAAATTGATAAAAAGGCCCGCGGCTACCGCCCAATGGGTAAGTCTTACCCAAATATCCCAAACGCGTACCGTTTGTAGTGAGGTTACCGTTACAGTCATCTTTTTTGCTCACAAGTTAGTAAATTGATAAAATAGAGGTTGGTTATTTCACCACAAAGGGGCTGCAGTGATTTTGTGGTGAAACATGACCAACAACAGGTTAAGGCATTGTTATTCAATTTCAGACTTAACAATTTTGCCTGTTTTGGTATCAAAATACATTTCTACTTTTTTACCTTTAGGACTTTTGCCATATAACTCATAGCAATTACCGTCAGTTTTGAATTTTTTAACGCTAAAACCCTGTTTTTCTAAGGATTTTTGAAAATCGGCTTGAGGAATCTGCTCATTTTTTGGGTGTGCTACACAATCGGCACTGGCAAATGCACTGCTAGCGCCCAGTGATCCTAATAGCAGCATCGTTGTAATAATCAGTGATTTTTTCATGGTTTCTCCTATGGGTGGCTGATAAAATAATCGGTTGTACCCATGCAGCGTAGGGCTTAAACCTACCAATAATATGACATTCGATGGGTACTAATGAGTATGGTAACGCGGCAAACTTAACATAATCTTAGCGCGCTTGTTGTTGTGCCAAAAATTATTCTGAATAATGTGTGAAAATCCCTTGCAAAACTGTTTTTTTTTGGTAGAATAGCAAACCTACTAATAACAGTAGTTTTAGGCATATAGCTCAGTTGGTTAGAGCACCACCTTGACATGGTGGGGGTCGCTAGTTCGAATCTAGTTATGCCTACCACATTCCAAAAGCCCCAATCGATTGATTGGGGCTTTTTTATTGCAGTGATATCAACGGTTTACATGGTTTTTCGAGAGTTGAAATTTTGACCACTTTTCTTAAATTAGTCACCAAATTTCTTTAAAAAATTTCGTGGTGACCATTTGGTGACCATTTGGTGACCAGGCATTTTTTAGAGTTTTTTTAGTTTACCCCCACTTTTCCCACAGCATTTCTATTCGCAGTTTTTTTAGTAATTCTGTTTGCGACAACCCACCTTTTAAAAATTGCTCAACTTCATAGTATTAATGCGTTGTATATTGCTTATTATCAGCTATTTTAAAAGTTGATGAAAAGTATAACACGCATAATATTAGTTACTCTTTTTTATTAGGTCGGTAGTGGCAAACTTCTAACGCTAGCAAAGGGACAATTTGGCAAACTTTCCCATAATTTAGCAGTCAACTCACGGTAATTAAGCTGAATGAAGAATGGTTAAATCTAGCCATAAAGTTGAGTATAAGTGCCATTCCCAAATTTTTTCCACTCCTAAAAATTGCTACGACACACTATGACTTAGCAAATCACTAAAAACTGTATTTATGTTTAAAAAACTGGTATCTTAACCGTAACATTTATTTACAAAACATAACCTTCGGTAAGATGCCAATGAGTAAAACCAATGATAACCATATCACCCGTCAATGGCACATCATTCAATATTTAATAAGTTTGGATAACTATGTTTCAAGCGATACGGTTTTTCAATATCTCCAACAGCAGGGCATTGAGGTTAAAGACGTACGTACCATTCAACGAGATTTAAACACCTTGTCTGAGATTTTCCCGATTGAATGTCGCAAGGATGATAAACCCTATAGCTGGCGGTGGCAGCGAGTAGACAATAATAAAAAAAATCTAATGAGCTATGAGCAAGCGATGATTTTCACCTTGGTAGACAATGAGCTCAGAGATTTATTGCCAGATGACTTGCTAAAACGTTTATACCCATTATTTGTCAAAGCCAAAATGATACTCGCAGGGATTGATTATCAGCGTCATGATCATGCTGCAACTAGTCATGATACCTTTTCACCATACGGTTTTACAGGGCGCAGCACATCGCCTATTACTGCAATGCTACGATCAATTGAGCAATTGGCAAAACTCAATCCATTTAAAAATACAACAAATGATTTTGAGCCGTGGCAATGTATGGTAAATGCGCAAGACATTTATCACTTGGAAGCCGTCTTGTCGCAACAAGGCTATGCGGATCTGGCAAATAAGTTAAAGGGTTTGGATAAACAGTTAAAAGTGATTAAGTAAATTTAGGAAATTGTACATCATGACAACATATGACGTTACGCAGCAGACTAAAATTCAAGATTTTATTAACGATTTGACAGAAGCGCAAGGCTGGAGTAATTCACCAGTATTGAGCTTAAATAAAAGTAACTGGGAAGAACAGTTCGTATTTACTAATACCAATGCTCGCTTCATTAGAATTACCGAATTGTCGTCGGAAGAAGAAGCCACTTTACGCCAAGATTTAGAGAATGTCATATCTTGTCTCGATAATCCTGACTTTTGCCTTGTGTATTATATTTCTGGTACACCAGAAGGCATTGAATTATATCTAGGCGTGATTGACAAAGCCAAACAAACAGGCATCCACGAATATGCCCAATTATTAACCAGTCAATTAGAAGGTAATTTAACAGGGGTTCAGTTTGATAAAGTCAGCTATGAAGATTTGGGTACAAAAATCATTCAACCCTTAAAGGAATCCAAAAATTTTGGACTATTACATGGTGTGCCATCTCGTAGCCTTGACCAACAATCGCAAACAGGTCAGAACATTACACAAGGTATTGATAGACTAGCTAGGGGATTAGCCAATGAAACATGGCAAATGATACTGGTAGCAGAACCTGCGACCGAGCCAGAAGTCAATCAACAAATTAACAACTTGTTGCAACTATCGTCAGATTTACACCCTTTTATTAAACAATCTCATCAAGTGGGGACGAACGAAAGCCAAACGTCATCAACCACCACAGGCTCAAGTACCAGTTATGGATTAACGACTAACACAGGCAAAAACTGGTCAGACACCCAAGGAACTGGGACAAGCGATACCACTACCCATCAAAAAGGTTCTAACTCAGGGGGTGGAAAATCTCATAGCAATAATGGTAGTTCATACAGTGATAGCACTTCAACCAGTTGGGGCGATAATAAATCTGAATCGAAAGCATTGGGAACAAGTGAAAATAAATCGAGAACAGAAGGTGGTAATACGGGCAAATCGATTAGCAAAAACGAATCGACCAACTCATCCGAAACCAAAGGTACCAATACAGGAACGTCCAAAGCTGAAACCCTTGAATTTATTAACAAAAAAATTGAACGAGTACAAAACCATATCAATGATAAATTGATTGAGCGTTTTGATTTGGGTCGAAGTAAAGGTATGTTCAAGACAGCTATCTATCTTGCTTCACCCAATAAAGTGGTTTATGACCGCTTAAGCCACGCTGTATTATCTATTTTCCAAGGCAATCAGTCGCATTTTTCACCACTGCAAGTAACAGATTTTGCCCCTGAAAAAAATAACATCCAAAACCTATTTTTGGTACAGCGGATTGATAAACACCAAAATAATCTAAACAACGAATTGGCGTTAATTCATAGTATTCCCTTTACCCCGACCAATGTATCAGGGGCAACGTGGCTCAATGCCAGCGAAATCTCGTTACTTGCAGGTTTGCCAAGTCGAGAAATTGCGGGAATTAAACTTAGAAAAAATGTAGATTTTGCGGTCAATCCTATTAATCCCGAGCAGGGCTTTGCTTTAGGAAATGTCGTCCAATATGGCAGAGAACTCAAAAATAATGTGGTAAAACTCGATAAAAAACTACTCAATCAACATATTTTTATCTCAGGGGTAACAGGTGCAGGAAAAACCACAACTTGCCAACAAATACTACTCCAATCTAATCTTCCCTTTTTAGTCATTGAACCTGCCAAAACTGAATATCGTTCTTTATATCAAGAACTTGGGCAAGCCGTTGAGTATTACACACTGGGTAACGAAAAAATTTCCCCATTTCGCTTTAATCCGTTTGAGCTGATGCTAGGTGAATCATTATCTGGGCATATTGATATGTTAAAGGCAACGTTTACTGCCGTCTTTCCAATGGAAGCGTCTATGCCGTACTTGATTGAAGAAGCGATTGTCAGAAGCTATCAAGATAAAGGTTGGGATATCAATCAAAATGAGAATTTATTTTTTGACTACCCGTGGGACTGCCAAGGTGAAAGTTTTCCTATCTTGAGTGAGATGTTAGTCACCCTAAAAGATGTGATTGCTTCCAAAAACTTTGGTCGAGAGTTGCAAGAAAAATATGAAGGCTCATTAATTTCACGCCTCGATAATTTAACCCTTGGTGCAAAAGGTAAAATGCTCAATACTCGTAATTCTATCAACATTCAAGAAATGCTCAATAAAAAGGTCGTGATTGAACTCGAAGATTTGCGAGATGAACAAGATAAATGCCTAATGATGGGGTTATTGTTGGGGCGTGTGGCAGAAGCTGTAAAGCACGAACATCGCAAAAATCACAGTTTTCAACATATCACTTTGTTAGAAGAAGCCCATCGTTTATTATCAAAGCCACAAGCAGGCGAAGACGGCTCAAAACGATTAGGCGTTGAGATGTTTAGTAATCTGTTAGCAGAAGTGAGAAAATATGGTGAATGCCTAATTATTGCCGACCAGATTCCCAATAAATTGACCCCTGAAATTCTAAAAAATACCAACACCAAAATTGTTCATCGTCTGTTTGCCTCTGATGACCGTCATGCCATTGGCGATACCATCCGATTATCAGATGAGCAAAAAGACTTTTTAACCATGCTTGAAGCAGGTGAAGCCATTGTCTATAGTGCAGGGTGGCATGAAGCAGTCAGAGTAAAAATCGAACGTCGAACCGATACCAATGCACCACAGATAGACGAAACTATTTTAACGCAAATGGGCTACCAACGCATTTTTGACCAGCGTAACACCCTATATCCAAAGTCATCTGAATATTTTGATAACCTACCCCTAAATGCTCAAGAATTTAATGCCCTTATCACGCTAGCCAGTAAGGTATTGCGTTTTGCATTCTTATGGGGAACTACACCTAGCCAAGCCAAAATCAAAGAAAAATTTATCGAACATTACCAAGAACTTGCAGCAGCATTAAAGGGTTTAGATGTCCAAGAAGTTTTAACAGCGGTATTTTTGGATACTTATCCAATGGTGGATAAAGGCTTTAATCAAAAATCACTCGAGTATCTCGTAAAACTGGCATTGGCAGACCAAGTCCTGATAAGTACATTGGCAACCGAAGATGATGATGAATTAAATCTGGTATTACCTGTATTTTCAGACGATATTAATGCAAAGCAAATCAATAACTTATTAATGGCTATCAAAATACTATCCACCAACATGAAAAAGTTCTAAGGAGAAAAGTATGGGATTTTGGAATAATATAGGCTCAGTATTTGGCAGTATAAATACCCCGAATGTAGAGAACGATACGACTTATCAACGTTATCAAAAAGAGATTAAAAACTTTAATCTTGATACGCCATCAAAACCTAATTTCTCTGCCCAACCTAATCATTCTATTAAAAAGGATAATGAGTTTGATGAACTTGATGACATCGAAACATTAGATGATGTTAAACACTACTTTAGTCAAAAAGAAAATAAGGAGTAAGTCATGGGTTTTTGGAGCAGTGTGGGTTCAGCTTTTAGCAGTGCTTGCTCAGCAATTAGCAGTGCCTGTTCATCAATCGGTTCAGCGATTAGCGGGGCTTGTAGCAGTCTTTTAGGAAGTTTGGGTAGTGTAGCCAGTAACTTAGCCCCTGTCCTTAGTGCACTAGCAGTAGTGATACCGACTGCAGGGGTACTGGGTAAGATTAGTTTAGCGATTGAAGTGTTATCAGTGGTACTCGGTTTGCTAGACAAAGATGAGAAGCTAGAAGATATGGGTGATAAAGCCATCCAAGCAAAAGAAGCAGGAATTAATCCAGAAGACTTTGCTACCTATAAAGAGTATGCCGAAGCCATCAAAAATTTTGAAGTTGACCCGAAAAAATCCAAAGAACTATCTAGCACTGAGAAAATGGTAGCAGGCTTGGGAGTAATGGCATGGGGCATGGAAGAAAACTTTGGCATGGGTGCGAGTGATATTATTATCAAAACGGCTAAATCCCCAGATTTCTTTACAGGGGAACGTCTAACCGCTTATTTAGATAAGGTAGAATCGATTAAAGATGTCGTTGCTTATTTTGATAATAAACTGTCAAAATCTGAACGATTGATAGTAGAAGAAAAATTGGTAGAAGCTGAAAAAACCCTAAATCTTGATAAATCTACTTTAGCAATTTATCAAGGACTATCAAAAAATACGGAAGACTAGAGATATGCAACCACAACTCACCAAAAACTATGTAACCCTTATCCTATTAAAAACACAATTCATTGCCTATCAAAAACTTGATGGGCAAATACAATGGCAACCGTTATCTATCAAAGGCGAACAGCGATTTGAGCATTTTAACACGGTTAAATCACTACAATACGCCCTTGAAGATATCAATGATAATTTAAACCTAAAAAATCAGCTTGCCGATGTCAAAGTCAGTATCTTGTACCAACAAGGTACTGACTTTTTACTGAGTGAGAGTATCAAGCTTCTACAGCAACTTGGCTGTCATACTTGGCAAATTCTAAATTTACAAAATGTATGCCATTACGCACAAGCGTTGCAAGGACAGGCTCATCAACTATTTTCGTCTGAAAATAGCCAAGATTTCGATATTGAAGGATTTCAAAGTACTGTCTTGCCACTTGTTTGGCATGAAGACAGTTTGGTACAACAACAACTGGCATTAAGCCAACTGTTTGATGAGAAAAAACAATTAGAACAGCAAATTACACTGATGCAAAATAACGCCGAGCAAGCCCTTGCCGAACAAGTACAACAACTTGAACAAGACAAAGCCTATTTACAACAGCAAATCAGCCAAGCCAAAGACCAACTGCAACGCTTACAACAACCCGATATGGAAAGTTTGGTCAGTTTTTTACCTGCGATTTTTAAAGATTTTTGGAATACCGTTCGCCCCGATGAACTTGCGATGATAGTTGGCAACATTAATTCACCGCAAATTCCTTCGCCTTACAATTCACCCAGCCTAAGTGCCGTTCAACAAAAGAAACGTCAATTTACAGCAACAGCAGAGCAAAACCAAGAAAAAATTATCCAACTATGTCGAGAATTGGCTCGCAATTATAATACGTTGGTTATTCATGCGGAGTTTAAACCTGTGATTGGGGAGCTGGACTGATGGCATTAATGAGACATGAAGCAGAACGTTTACATGAGATTATGAATCTGATTTTAGATTTTGCAGAGAATGATATGCGAGCCAAACAATTTTTACAAAATATTTTGAATAAAAAAAGTGAAGCGGTTAGTGATGACACTAGCCGTGATGGGATTGACAGTCAGGAACAACACCTTACCCCTAAAGTAGTCGAAAAAATCGTTGAAGTGCCTGTAGAAAAGATTGTCGAAATTGAAAAAATTGTCCATCAAGACCGTATTGTCGAGAAGCCTATTGAAATTGTGCCAAAGTGGGTCGATAGTCTTGTCCCCTTTATTGAAGAGATTGAATTTTTTGAGCAAGTCAAGCAAGAGTCTAATTTAGCCGATATTCTATTGCCCAATCAATCGAATAATTTAAAGCAGTTAGTCATCAATGCCAGCCAATGGGGCAATATTTTACGAGTGTGGGACGAGTTAGCAAGCGAAGTCAAAAATAACCAAGTCACCATTACTGATAGACAGTTAGCGATTTTGTCGCATTGTCTGGCGTTATTTAATCTGACGTTATCCAATCGACACGCACGTTTGCACTCGCCTACGCTAGGGGATAGTTATGATTTTAATACCCATGAGCAAGTGATTGGTAATGGTGACACGATTGTCAGTGTGCTGTTGCCCAGTTTATATAATGCAGGGGATGAAGCAGTTCGCTCTGCACTGATTACTACTCGCTAATTTTTATTGACTAATCTTTATAGATGTTTTAACCAATGGAAAAACCCATGAGCCAAACTTACGATATTTTTGTCCCCACGATTAAGCATAACCGTTTATTAAAATCTGCGATGGCAGAAGCCCTTGAGCAAGAAAAATATAATGACAAGGCAAAGTTACTGCAAGCCAATGATGAAGTCTTGGCTTATTTTGCCAAATATCGCTATTGGTGGGTAGATAATGGCAATATGATATTCGATTATAAGAATAATACTCTATGGTTAAATCTAGTATCAAATGGCGGTCTATCAAAAGCAAAGAGTTTTGCAGAAAAAACTAAAATTGGTGATATTAGATGGCAACTACCCACTCCAAGCCAAGCACAAGATATTGTAAATGATAACAATTTTCCATGGATAACGCTTGGTCGTATGGTATATCATGATTCGCTAGTTATGACAAATGAAGGTGCAATGTGGCTTGATTCAGATTATCCGAAATTAGCAGGGGATAGAAGTACAATAGCCTTATTCAATAATCAAAGTTTTTCTACCCCTACAGATGCACTAAATTATTTTATTAAAAGAAAATGGCATATTCGCCCTTGTTCGCTTTTTCCTAAAACTCTTGATTTAAATCAATTTATACTCAATAACACTAGTATGAAAATAGAAGAGTTTGAGGGGAATAATAGTCTCTTAAAACGCAATCCTTACCTACTACAAAAAAACTATAATAATTTACGTCAATATTTATTAAGTTATGAGGATACAGCTTTAAAAAATTTTTATTTTGATCTCAATACGTTAATCTCGCTCGCAAATAAAAAATATGAAGCCAATGCCAATAACGTCAAAATCAGCGACACATGGCAAGATATCGACTATCTTACCACCCGCCTACCAAAGATAGACAAGCTGCGTTTTAGCGATGTCGAGCAAGGTATGTGGGAGTTTTACGCCCCACCTGCCCTACAAAACAAAATGTCCAAAATAACATCCAGCGAATTTGTTCGCCCACGCAATCCCGCCTTGGATATCCGTGAAGCCACCGTCGCCATTGACTTTGGTACAAGTAGCACGGTGGTAGCTATCCGTGAAAACGGGCGTGATGAACTACTACGCATCGGTATGCAAGCCAAAGACCTAAAAGAAAAAAATGAAATCACCGATGACCAATACGAAAATCCAACCGTACTTGAATTTTTAGACACGCAAAAATTCTTAGAAGAATGGCATAGTGAAGTATATCGCCCACTCGTGGACTGGAATCATATCCATTGCTCGCATGAAGCCCGTACCAAGCTACGCAATAATGGCGGTAACACCAAAGTCGTGAGCAGTATCCTGTTACGCCTAAAGCAATGGGCGTTACGCAATCAGCAAAATGCCCAAGTGCGTATCAAAGACCAACAAGGCTTTGAATACCAACTCAAAATGCTAGAAGAGCAAAACCCTGTTAAAGGACAACCCTTACAACTCACCGAAGATTATCCAGAGCTTGACCCTATCGAGATATATGCGTGGTTCTTGGGTATGAATATCAACTGGCGAAATCGTGGGATTTTTCTCAACTACGTTTTGACTTTTCCAGTCGATTACCCCAATGAAGTCAAAGCTAAAATCTTGGCATCATTCCGCCGTGGTATTCAGCGTAGCCTACCCGAAGCATTGGTTTATGATGAACGCCTTAATGACTTTAGTGTAGAAGAACTACAATCAGAACCTGCTGCCTTTGCCGCCGCTGCCCTAAAACGCCTAGATATCCAAGCCGATGAAGCTGGAGTAGCGTATGGTGTCTTTGACTTTGGCGGTGGGACAACAGACTTTGATTATGGTATCTACCGTGAGCCAACTGCCGAAGAATATGAAGATGGTTGGGACGAAGTGTTAGAGCATTTTGGCTCATCGGGGGATAAATTTTTGGGTGGCGAAAACCTACTAGAAAACATGGCTTATAAAGTCTTTGAATACAATAGCCCCGAATGCCGACAAAAAGATATCTGCTTCACCAAACCCATAGATGCCGACGCTTTTGCAGGGTCAGAAACGCTGATTGCCCAGACCCAAGCTGCCTATACCAATACCACGATGATGATGTCAAAACTTCGCCCACTTTGGGAAAATGGTAAAATCAACAGTGATGCGTCTGGCGTAGAGAAGCTCAAACTTATCAACAAACATGGCGTAGCAGTGGACTGTGAAATCAGTATTAAACAAGATATGTTGATAGGTTATTTACAAGACCGCATCTCACAAGGTTTAATCGGTTTCTTTACTGCCATGAAAGTCGCTTTTGAACAACGATTAGACGCTTTACCCGCCGATATCCATATTTTACTGGCAGGTAATTCAAGCCGTTCTAATATCGTTTTAGGCTTTTTGGGCTGTGTAGAAGATAAATCATCGCAAGCATTACAGCAAACCTTTAAAGAGCAATTAGAGTTACTGTTCAATGATACTATACCAAACTTTATCATCCATAAACCACTCGATGCCGATATGAATAACCCTTATTTAGCCACGGCAAAAACGGGTGTGGCGTTAGGTCTGTTAAAAGTCGCTGGGGGCGAAGGGCTAAAGGTTATTAACCATGTCAGTAAAGCCAATACTGACAGCCCGTTTCAGTTTTTTATCGGTGGCTTTAGAAAGGATGTATTAAATGCCCCTATTCATCGGGGTCATAACTACAATGAATGGGTAAAACTGGGCAGACCAAGAAATGGGGTATTTATCTTGGGCTATACACAGCTACCGAATGCCAGTATCGAAGGGGCGATTTCACGGGGTACGTCGGGCGTATTGGAACACCATCTCAAGCTATCGGGCAATCTTGATAACCAATATGTATTTGCCAAAGTGATAGCACCCAAGCAAATTGAAGTGTGTACCGCAGAAAGTTTAGACACTATCAATAGCCATTCTAGCAATCATCGCCAGATTGAATTGGGTTAAATTTATAAAGCCGATAACTTCTAACATACAATCAAAATAATAATGGGGGTAAACCTTTTACCCCTATCGCCCTTGCCATGCGGTGTTAAAGTCGTGGGCTTTTTGTAGGTAAAACCTTGTATCAATCAGCATTTTTCACCTTTTTGGGTTTTTTGGTGGATGTTGCTTTTTGTTTTGCGGTTTGGATTTGGGCGAGTAGGGCAGTGGCACTGTTGTCGCCTGTGATTAGGTGGGGGTTTTCGGTTCGCCAGTGGGCGGTGAGTTTGCCTGTGAAGGCTTGATGTAGGATGGATTGGGCGAGTTGGTTTACTCGCTGTAGGGCGTTATTGACTTGGGTTTCGATAGTATCGGCATAGGTGAATAGTTGTTCCACTTGCTTTACAATTTCTTCTTGCTCTTTGATAGGTGGCAATGCAATTAATAAATTTTTTAGTTTAGTTCCATTGACATTTGGCTGACCGATACCAGCACTTAGTTCCGTTATTTGATTCCAATATTGTGCTGATTGAAGATAATAAGCTACATATTGCATATTGTAGCCCTCTTTTAATCTTACTCTAATCAAATATGAAGCGTAAACCGAATCTGAAGGAACTTTTTTGACAAGATGGCTTTTGCCCACAGTTGCCCCTGTTCGAGCAAACAATAAGTCATTTTCCCTTATTTTGTATTTTTCCAAATCTTTTTCAGAAATTTCACAATAGGGAACGCTTTCCCAAATTATATTATCGGTGTTTGTCAAAGTAGTTGTCACCCAAATTTAAATCAAGCGACTAAAACCTCAGTGGGATTAACCCGCTTAGACGTAAGCACCCGACCATTCCCTATTGCAACTTCCAAACATGAGGCAAAAGCTCATCAATATCCCTATCTTTATGGGTAGGCAGACGTTTCAGCACATCCGCCAAATACGCATACGGGTCAAGCCCATTCAATCTAGCTGAC
>RRZT012188747.1_pt1 | contig 39920 bp, 32 predicted proteins | sample 2165551 | NCBI WGS metagenome assembly RRZT01 (sample SAMN10456910, study PRJNA506462) | wastewater metagenome | biome: wastewater; feature: sludge; material: wastewater sludge; isolation source: wastewater sludge with Escherichia coli K12::gfp cells carrying plasmid... | place: USA: Moscow, Idaho...
CTAACTTATGGAGCAGCGATTTAAATACTGGTGAGTCATTTAATTTCATGTTTAATAACCCCGGCACTTACACATATTTTTGTCGATTCCACCCGTTTATGAGGGGTACTATTAATGTTTCAAGCCAAGGAACGATAGATCCGATATTATGCTTTTTCAGTTGGGTTGAGTCTAACTATTCCCAGTTTTTTGCGCCCGCAGGGAACGTAAGCTTATTGACTTTTCCGCCTTATACCTATCGCTATTATCCTGTAACAGATTCTTACTTAGCCGTTTCCTCTACGGATAATCATGTGTATTACATGTTTGGGAATGATGGCATCATACATGATGCGGGAGCGTTTTCCGATTGGCTTGGTACTGCCAGTTGCCAATAAAGCCGTGTGGGTTTTTATGTCGTTAAGTGTTAATGTATCAACAGATCCGGACAGCCCAGTTAAGGTGCTGAGATAAAAACTACGGTGTTGCTAAAGCCAAGTTAACAAACCACTGCGAATAATTTTATATGCTAAGTGTACTGCAAATTTCTTAAATGTGATGACTCTTAAACCAATTGACACTGTAGATAAAGACCGAATCATTGTAGATACCTGTTTGCCGGAGGTTGAAAAAACATCTCCTAAAATACAGAATCAGCTTTTGGCGGCTTTGCCGCAGAATGAATTTGACGAGATAGCATCTTCATTAAAACTAGTCGATCTGGAAAGGGATCAGGTCTTGTGGGAAATGGATGAAAAACGTAAACATATCTATTTTCCCACTACGGTCATGGTTTGTATGCTCTACGACACTGAAGACGGAGATTCGATTGAGGTTGGGATGACAGGTCCGCAGGGTATGGTTGGCGTCGTAACGTTTGTCGGAGATGCCAGGATGGCTAAAAGAGCCGTTGTCATGAATCCTGGTCAAGCCTATGTCATGAAGGCTAATGATGTCGAGAAATATTTTGAGGAATTGCCGTGTTTTCAGGAAATCTGTTTATGCTATACACAGACACTGATTGTTCAGCTCTCTCAAGGCATAATCTGCAATCGTCTGCATTCTATAGATCAGCAACTTTGCCGATATTTGCTGATTTATAGCGATACGCTGCGATCCACAGTCTTTTATTTGACTCAGGCGCGCATCTCAAATGTCCTGGGTGTGCGCCGTGAAAGCATCTCCACTGCGGCCGCTCAACTTCAGGCTAAAGGACTTATAAAATACACGCACGGTAAAATAGAATTGCTTGATCGGAAGGGCTTGTTGGCTGCCACCTGCGAGTGCTACGAAGTCGTTATGGAGCAAAACGAAAGAATACTTGGCAAGTATTTCTCCCAATAAGTAATGCTTAATGTCTGATACAAGTTTCCAGTTTTACCAGATATAGTTGCCGCATTACTGCTGCTCGTGCTTAATCGGATTCATATGTGATGCAGAAAACGATCTGCAAATTATTGCTGAGTCTTATTGCCAGGCAAGGGTAAGTTCGCATCAAGGGGGGTGGGCTCAGCCACCCAGAAACCTTGTGCATAATCGACACCGATATTTTCCAGAGCTTGTAGTGTTTGATCATTTTCTACCCATACGGCGATGGTTTTAAGCCGCATGATATGGCCGATGTGATGAATTGATTCAACCATTGCCAGGTTGACTGAGTCGGTAAGCATATTTTTGATTAATTGACCGTCTATTTTCAGATAGTCAAGTGGGATATCCTTTAAATAACTGAACGATGATAGGTTGCTGCCAAAGTCATCGATGGAGATGCGACAGCCTAATTCCTTCAGGGTAGTGACGAAATGTATGACATGCTTTAAATCGTTCAACGCGTCTTGTTCGCTGATTTCGAAGCAGATGCGGGCGGGATCCAGTTGGCTGGCTTTAATACTATTTATCGTGAGATTAAGGAAATCTTCGCTTTCCAGTGCTTGCCCGGATATATTAATGGTGTAGATCGCATTGGCTGTGTGTGCCGAGTTTGTCCGTATTAGCTGCAATGATTGCTGTACCACCCAGCGATCAATGAGCAACATTTGATCATGCCGCCGGGCGGCAGGTAGAAATGCACTGGGCATAATCAGTTGACCGTTCTCATCCTTCAAGCGTAATAAGATCTCACCCTGTTGTTCTTGCTCTGGATGTTCCGAGATTAACCGGATTGGTTGGTAGTAAAGTTGAAAGTGTCGTTTTTCTAGAGCATTTTGAATGCGAGGTAGCCATTGTATTTCGGTGGAATCATGCAGGTGATGACCGGATTGATACACCTGCACTCGGTTGCGTCCTTGTTCCTTGGCGGCATAACAGGCGCTGTCAGCTGCATTGAGCGCATGTTCAATATCATGGTTTCCATGAGTGATGGGGAATATTCCGATGCTCACGCCAATAGTGAAAGTTTTGCCTTGCCACCGGAAACGGAAGCTTTGCACCAGTTCACGCAATGTGTGCGCTACTTGTAACGCCTGATTTCTAGGGCAGTGTTCAAGGATAACTGCAAATTCATCACCGCCCAGACGTGCCAGCGTGTCTCGTGTGCGCAGCTTGGAATGCAACAATGCGGTTATCTGGCGCAACAATTTGTCACCGGCGCTATGGCCGCAACTGTCGTTGATGATTTTGAATTGATCGAGGTCGAGATAAAGCAGCGCATGTATGTCATTTTTGCGCGTGGATATCAGAATTTTGCTGAGACGATTCTCGAATTCCTTGCGATTGAGCAGACCGGTCAGTGAATCATGTGCGGCTTGATAGGCAAGCTTTTGTGTTAGTTTGCGCTGTTCTGTTACGTCGCGGAAAGTTATCACGGTACCAATCACGTGCTTTTGTTCATTCTGGATCGGGGCTACGGCGTAATCAATGATGTACTCTTTTTTCTCTCGGTGGATCAATATACATTCACGGTGCTTGTGAGAGTTTTTGGACCCATTTAAGTGATTGGCCAGTGGATTTTTGGTCGGCTCCTGAGTAGTTATGTCCATGATGTTGAATACTTTCGGTAGCAGAGTGTCGTGCATTTCTTCATTGCTCCAGCCGGTTAGTATTTCTGCGGTTGGGTTTAGAAAAGTAATTTTTCCACTGGTATCTGTGGTGATGACTGCATCGCCGATACTCGCTAATGTGATTTGAAATAGCTCTTTTTCCTGGTGCAGGATATCGTTTGATATAGTGAGTGCTTCGGTGCGTTCTGCAACTCGTTGCTCCAGTTGATTCTTGGTTTGAATCAGGCGTTTTAGCAGCTGAATGTTATTAAAACGTAATTTGAGTGAATTTGTGATTGTTTGGTGTAGTTGGTGCGAAATTCTACCCATGGTAAATACAAACAGTAAATAAGTAAGCGCGATGATCATCTGAATGTTACTTTCGTGCGTGATGACCTGATAGGTGAAAGGAAGCACAACGGGTATCGAAAAGGCTAAAAAGGCGCCTTTATACGACGATAAGGTAGCCATTGCGCCTGCGACTATGCCACCCAGTAAGTACGCCAGAAATAATTGATGGGTTGCACTGCCGGTAACAAAAAAAATGCTTCCAGCGGAACCCCATAGTATCCCCGCTAATAATACGCTAATATAAAATAAAACCAATGCCCCCAAGTTACTGATTCGGCAACGGATGGGTTTTTTCGAAAATAGGCTCTGACCAACAGAAATCTTGCGAAAGTGAGGGAATAAATTGCCGCCAGCCAGCCTAGAAGCCAGCCCTTTCCGATTAGATCCCAAAAAATAAGAGTCAACGCAGCAGCAACAACCAATGTGACAAATAATGCCTTAGGAGCTTGCTGGTAAGCTAGTTTGATTTGCTCGGCCAGTAATGAGCCAGAATGGTTGGGGGGAGGTTGAGAATTCACATTGCGATTATTGAATCTTGGCTCCATATAATAAAGCTTTTTACGGGAGAACTATGGAGATTGTAGGGGCATTACTAAATGTTTGCCAATGAATCTGCAATAGTTAATTTGGAGTAAAGATACACAAAGCTTTTCAACAACTTGAAATCTGACAGTAAATGTGCAATCTTCTATGGCAAGATGTTGATAATGTATAAGATAAAAAGTATTCATCATATTAGAAGTCAGAAGATTCTTATATATACTTAATATTTATTTTAAGTAAAGTTGGCTGCTCTATTGCACATGCCGGGTAGGACGCTGGATAAAAATTACAGGAGCATACTCATTAAAATGAGACGTATCGCAGCTAGTTTATTTTGTCGGAAGTTTCTGTCTCGCGCTGGTTTCATTTTACTCGTGGTCTCAGCGCCGGTATTCGGTGCCGGCATTGCTGTGATGGAGCAAAGTGTCAAGGAATTGGGGCAGGCATTCTCCGGTGCACCCACTAATACGAGTGACGGCAGTATGGTGTTCTTTAATCCGGCTGCGATGAGCCAGGTGCGCGGTAAATTGATTTCAGCTGCGAGCTACTATATCGCACCGTCTGCAACTTTTCATAATAGTTCTTCGCAATTGAGTCCGCAATTGGGCGGCGCACCGCTTACGGGCGGGGATGGCGGAGATTCTGCGCAATCGGTTTTTATTCCGAATTTTTATTATGTGCAGGAGTTGTCAAGCCGCGTAGCCTTCGGTTTTGGATTTAATGTACCTTATGGCATGCGCAATAGCTATGATTCGGACTGGAAAGGACGCTACCAAGCCATTGATTCAGAAATTCTGACTATTAATTTGAATCCATCTTTGTCGTTCAAGGTAACCGAAAAATTTTCTCTAGGTGCCGGTTTTAACGTACAGTACCTGCGGGCCAAGCTAACCAACGCAATTGATCTAGGGCCGGCATGCTTTTTATTGCAGGGAGCATTGCCATGCCTCAGCCAGGGGATTTCACCGCAAACTGCGGATGGACATGTCTCGCTCAAGGGCGACAGTGTCGGTTTTGGTTACAATTTTGGCGCATTCTACACGCTGACACCTGATACTCGATTCGGTGTCAGCTACCGTTCTCGAATTGCCCATGACGTGAAAGGGGATGCAAATTTCACGATACCGGATAAAGCCATCGCATTGACGCAAGGTAATATTCTGGTGGACACTCATGCGGTTACTTCGGTGACTTTGCCAGACTCGGTCTTGTTCGGTTTCTCGCACCACCTCAATCCGCGTTGGGAAGTTTCTGCCGATGCGTTATGGACGCATTGGAGCTTGGTTCGAGAATTCAGGACAAATTTCTCTTCATCACAATCCGATGATGTGCAAAATCTGAAATGGAACGATACGTGGCGCTATGCTTTTGGGGTTAATTATTTTTCCACAACCAATAAGTGGATACTGCGAACAGGATTTGCTTATGATGAAACGCCGATTCCCAATGCACAACACAGATCGCCCCGAATTCCCGACAGCAACCGCTATTGGCTGACCGCCGGCTTTACTTATGCAGTTCGGAATAATATTTTTATTCACGGTGCGTATGCACATCTGTTCATGGATAACCCCTCGATCAGTCGAAGGGGTGTGACTGGAGATTTTCTTTCTGGGCAGTTTTCTGAACAAATCAATATTGGTGGTCTACAACTAGACTGGCGTTTCTAGTCCTAACAGGCCAATGAGAACTATCTGCATTATCCTATAATGTTGCGTCCATCGGTGTGAGTGTGATGGATAAATTTTATAACTAAATTTCGGGATTAATCAATGGACAAAAACATACGCCTTAATTTCTGGTTTTTTACCCTGGCACTAATGTCTTTGCTGTTAGTACAAAATTTATATAAGCAATACACTAAGGTTGAGCCTATTCCCTACAGCCATTTCCAGGATTTGTTAGAACAGGGGCGGGTGGCTGAGATCGCCATTACCGAGAACCAGATCTTCGGAACATTGAAAGAAATGCACGCGGATGGTTATAAGGATTTTGTCACCACCCGGGTGGAACCCGAGTTAGCGGAGATCCTGGATAAATATCATGTGGTCTATACCGGTGTGGTGCAAAGCACCTGGTTGCGTGATTTATTATCCTGGATTGTGCCGACAGCAATCTTTGTCGGAATCTGGCTGTTCGTGATTCGCCGTATGGGGAGCAGCATGGGAGGCGGATTGATGTCGATCGGTAAGAGTCACGCCAAAGTGTTTGTGGAGAAGGAAACCAAGGTGACTTTTGCTGATGTGGCGGGTGTCGATGAAGCCAAGGAGGAGTTGGTTGAGATTATCAATTTCTTAAAAAATCCAGCGGATTACGGTCGTTTAGGCGGACGAGCGCCGAAAGGTATTTTGCTGGTGGGGCCGCCCGGAACTGGCAAAACGTTGTTGGCTCGTGCGGTGGCAGGTGAAGCTGGAGTGCCGTTTTTTTCCATTTCCGGCTCGGAATTTGTTGAGATGTTTGTCGGTGTCGGCGCGGCTAGGGTGCGTGATTTGTTCGAACAAGCGAGACAAATGGCGCCCGCGATTATTTTTATTGATGAACTGGATGCGTTGGGACGTGCTCGAGGTGCCTATGGCTTGGGAGGAGGGCATGACGAAAAAGAACAAACTCTGAATCAGTTGTTGGCCGAGCTGGATGGTTTCGATTCCAGTAGTGGCATCGTGTTATTGGCAGCGACCAATCGGCCGGAAATTCTTGATCCGGCATTGCTGCGCGCTGGGCGATTTGACCGCCAAGTGTTGGTGGATCGCCCGGATAAAATTGGGCGGGAACAAATTCTTGATGTACATGCAAAAAAAGTAAAATTGCACAGCGACGTTAGAATTGAAGAAATTGCAGCGCTAACGCCGGGGTTTACCGGGGCGGATCTGGCGAACCTCATCAACGAAGCGACTCTATTAGCGACCCGACGTGCCGCACCATCGGTCACAATGGCGGACTTCAATAATGCCATTGAGCGCATCGTGGCAGGATTGGAAAAACGTAACCGTTTGCTGAATCCCGATGAGCGCCGTGTAGTGGCGTTCCATGAACTTGGACATGTCATGGTGGCGCTGGCGCTTCCAGGAACCGACGAAGTACACAAAGTTTCCATCATTCCACGCGGTGTTGGCGCGCTGGGCTACACCATTCAGCGTCCGACTGAAGACCGTTATCTGATGACTCGCGTGGAGCTGCAAAACAAAATGGCTGTGCTATTGGGTGGGCGTGCAGCCGAGCAGATCGTGTTTAACGAAGTGTCCACCGGTGCGGCAGACGACCTGGTGCGTGCCACTGATATTGCTCGTGCCATGGTGTTGCGGTATGGCATGAGTGATGCTTTAGGTAATGTTGCATATGATCGGGAACAGTCGGCATTTCTACAACCCAATGTTCCTGTGCCACAAAGTCGCAACTACAGCGAAGAAACCGCCAACAAGATCGATATTGCAGTGCGTGTGCTGGTTGATCAAGCCCTGGAACGTGCAATCAATATACTTCAATCCAACCGTGGGTTGCTTGATCAAGCTGCGCAAGAGCTATTGCAAAAAGAAACACTCAATCAACCTGAAATACTTAAATTAAAGCAAACGATTGTCTTCCCAGTGCATCGCATTGACAAGCCCGGACTCCAGATTGATTAATGGGCTTATCTCTTTGAATTATATCGTTGCTCCATCGAAATTTTATTCGTAACTGATTAATGTAAATTGAAATGATTCTGCATTGGTTAACTGCATTTGTATGTTATTGAGAACGGTAGATGCATTGATCATCGCTGATGGAATGCGTAATTGACCGCTTGTGCTCGAGTATGTGGCGATATTGAGTGGTTTATTATTCAGCGATGCCACACTGTCTGGGTCGAGTTCAAATACAATCGAAGGGCTATCTTGAATCAACCGTAAGCTGACTTCCAGTGCATCGCCCGTTCCGATATCCACTGCAAAACTCAAAATTCCTTGACTGAAAATGCTTGTTGCATCAATGAGCACAACATCATTTATCCGCACCAAATTTTTAAGCGAGGCAGCTGATGAGCCATCATAATCTTTCAATGGTGTTGCAGCGAAGCTGCCTCCAAAGTTACTTATGGGGAGTGCTTCAATAGCATCGAAGACATTCATTCCATCAAAAATAACGCGACCAAATACGGTAAAGCCACCATTTTGATTATCCAGATTCAAGGAATTGTCATTTAAGTTAACAAACCATTGACTGGTTGCGCTGTTGGGGTCGCCGCCAAGTTTTGCCATGGCGACGGTTCCGCGTGTGTTGGAAATTTTAAATTCATTGATGATCGGAGCAAAAGTATTTACAGCAGTGAGTGATTCGCCAGCGGTACCAGAGATAATTTTAAAACCGCCGCCTTGAACGACAAAATCAGGAACGCTGCGATGAAAGATGCTATTTGTGTAGGTGGCACTATTAATGTAGTTAATAAAGTTGGTTGTTGTGATCGGCGTCTGCGTTTCAAAAAGCTCAATACAAAATTGCCCCATATTGGTTGTAAAACAGGCGACCCGGTTTGCGTGCGTAATGGGGGAGGAAAAAAATAGGCAGACAACCAATACGGTTTTATACAAGGCAGGACTGAGGCGCATGATGATAGGATATTTTTGAATGAGTTGAAATTGGATTTTACTGATAGATGCTTAACCGAGGCAATACTTTTATTTGTTTTGGTTAAGCTGCAGTTTTGTACTAATGAATTTTAATAATGTAACGAGAATTAGTGGCTCCTCAAATCAGTGTGGAAACAGAGAGTAATTGTGAAGCATTTTGTTCTGATAAAGATATTTACATATTAATGATTTTGTGTTTTTCTCAGTTCGGAGCTTTCTTCAATAGCATCCAACATCATAGCTGCTACATTAAATCCCGTTTGCTGTGTGATTTCTTGCATTCCCGTAGGACTGGTCACATTAATTTCGGTTAAATAGTCTCCGATCACGTCCAATCCAACCAGCGTCAAACCATTTTTAGCTAATTCTGGCCCTAGCGATTCTGCAATTTCCTTATCGCGCGCCGAGAGTGGTTGTGTTTTTCCGGTACCCCCCGCAGCGAGATTGCCACGTGTTTCGCCGAGTTTCGGAATGCGCGCTAAAGCAAAAGGTACCGCTTTGCCGGCAATGAGTAGTATACGTTTGTCACCTTGGGCAATTTCAGGAATGAAACGTTGCACCATGATGGTTCGCGTCCCATAGTGAGTCAGCATTTCGAGAATCACGCTGATATTATAGTCTGCAAGATGGACACGAAACACGTTGGCGCCACCCATGCCATCCAGTGGCTTTAAGATAATGTCTTGATGAATACTAAGAAATTCTCTAATTAAATGTGCCTGACTGGTTACTAACATAGGTGCAATAAATTGTGGAAATTTAGTAATGGCAAGCTTCTCGTTGTGGTCGCGAACACTGCTGGGGCTGTTAATTACCCAGGCGCCCTGAGCTTCAGCCAGTTCCAGCAAGTACGTGCTGTAAACATATTCCATATCAAACGGCGGGTCTTTACGCATCAATACAACGTCAAATTCGTGCAAAGGAATTGCAGAAATATCACTAATTTTGTACCAATGCCCATTCGATGTTGCTGGATTTGTGAGTGACAACACACGTGAGAAACCTGTGACAACATGATTGATCAATGCAATATCATGTTGATAAAGTACGGATATCTGGTGGTTTCGAGCAATGGCTTCACAGATCAAGGCATAGCTTGTGTCCTTATCAGTTTTAATGGAATCCAACTGATCAATGATAAAGGCAAACTTCATGGCACAGTTTATGCGGAATTTAATTTTGCATCAGCAGAATCGGTTTGTTGCAATTCTAATGCGGCGGCTAGTAGTGCCAAACGCGCCACAACACCATAGGCATAAAAGCGATTCGGAATAATGTTTGACTGGGATGCATTTGGTTCCAGGCAGGTGGTTTCAAATGCCAGCGGCACAAAATGCATGCCGGGAGCATTCAAGTTTTCATCAATGCCGCGCCCGGTATGAACGCGATAAAAACCGCCGACGACGTGGCGATCAATCATATAGATGACTGGCTCCGCTACCGCCTGATTGATCGTTTCAAAGGTGTAAACACCTTCTTGCACCAGTACATGGGAGACTTGTAATCCTTCTTTCACTACAGCCATATTATTGCGCTGCTTGCGGTTGAGCTTATAAATATCCGAACCGTCTTTTACGGTCATGATTCCCATTCCGTAGGTTCCTGAGTCAGCTTTGACAATGACAAATGGATCTTCCTTGACACCATATTGTTGATATTTCTTCTTGATCACCGAGAGAATTCGATCAATAGCGGCTGCTACACATTCTTCTCCTTGTTTGTCATGAAAATTAATTTCTCCACATGAATTAAAGCGGGGATTGATTAACCAAGGGTCAATGCCAATTAATTCCGCAAATTCAAGCGCAATGCGATCATAAGCAGCAAAGTGGTTAGATTTAAGGCGCGTTGCCCAACCGGCGTGTAAAGGTGGGATCACGATTTGATTCAAATTTTGTAAAATTTCAGGAATGCCAGTTGATAGATCATTGTTAAGTAATACGGCGCAAGGCTCAAAATTTGCGACACTTAATTGATTGTTTTTTCGAATGATAGGCTCAAGTTTAATAGACTGACCATCTGGAAGATCAATATGGGCTGCTGTGGTGATTTCCGGCAATAAGGTGCCGATACGTACATTCAACCCGGCTCGCTGCATGATATTTTGCAACGTGGCAATATTTTGTAGATAAAAAATATTGCGTGTGTGATTTTCCGGGATCAACAATAAGCTATGTGTATCCGGGCATATCTTGTCGATAGCATTCATCATCGCTTGCACACATAAAGGAATGAACTCCGGGTTTAGATTGTTAAACCCACCGGGAAACAAATTGGTATCAACCGGTGCTAATTTAAAGCCACTGTTACGTAAATCAACAGAACAATAAAACGGCACTGCGTATTCGCGCCATTTTCCCCTTATCCAATGTTCAATAGTTGGCATGGCATTAATGATACGATTTTCGAGGTCAAGAATAGGACCGCGCAAGGCTGTGGAAAGATGAGGTACTGGCATTTTATGTTGAATTATTGAACCAGAGCCATTATACCATTATGGTTTAAATAGATTGTGATCAGTCCGATCCTCAAGTATCTTATGTTTTTCATATATTTCCTGATGCTATTTGCTTGTCATGGTTAATCCGCTGCAACCAGTTCTAATTTTATTGGCTATCGCAGTTCTGGCCGTGGTCGTTTTTCGACTATTGCGCTTACCTCCAATGCTAGGTTATTTGTTGGCAGGTGTCAGTATTGGGCCGCATGCCTTAGGGTGGATTTCGGATAACGAAGAAACGCGCCATCTGGCTGAATTTGGTGTGGTCTTTCTGATGTTTAGCATTGGTCTTGAATTTAGTTTGACTAAACTCATTGCCATGAAACGCATTGTATTTGGCTTTGGAACGGCGCAAGTAGTAATCACGATTTTGGCAGTTATCGTGATTGCGTGGTTGCTGCAATTGGATTGGCGCATTGGATTGGTGCTCGGAGGAGCCTTAGCCATGTCATCCACTGCTATTGTTAGCAAAATGCTGGCCGAACGGGCTGAACTTAATACATCACACGGAAGGCAAATAATAGGTGTATTACTTTTTCAGGATTTAGCGGTCATTCCATTGCTCATTATCATACCCGCATTGAGGGCTGAGGTTGATGCGGATACCAACGATTTTAGTACTATGCTGACGATCGCAATTGTGAAAATCGTTATTGCATTGACATTTATTTTATTCATTGGCCAAAAGCTCATGCGTCCATGGTTTCATTTAGTTGCTAGGCAGAAATCTTCGGAGCTGTTTGTTTTAAATGTATTATTGATTACTCTTGGGTTGGCGTGGATGACGGAATCGGCTGGCTTGTCACTGGCTTTGGGTGCATTCCTTGCAGGCATGTTGATTTCCGAGACAGAATATCGCTATCAAGTTGAAGACGATATCAAACCATTTCGAGACGTATTATTAGGCTTGTTTTTTGTAACTATTGGCATGTTGCTGGACATGCAGGTGCTTATAGAGAATTTTTTCTGGGTATTTGTCATTCTGATTACGCTCATTGTTTTTAAAATTATCGTGATTACTGGTTTGTCGCGCTTATTCGGTGCTGAGTCCAATGTGGCGATAAGAACAGGATTAAGTTTAGCGCAAGGTGGTGAATTCGGGTTTATTTTGCTGGCGCAGGCGAGTGCAGTAGGATTAATGGAGAATTCAATTCTCCAGCCTGTTTTGGCAGCGATGGTGCTGTCGATGTTTGTTGCGCCATTCCTGATTGAATATAGTGAGCCAATGATTCAGCGCTTTTACGGCTCGGATTGGATGCATCGTGCTATGCAAATAACATCCATCGCAACACAAACCATGGTGACACAAAATCATGTCATTGTATGCGGCTATGGGCGAAGTGGGCAAAGCATAGCGCGTATTTTCGAGCAAGAAGCAATACCATTTGTTGCATTGGACCTTGATCCGCAACGTATTCATGAAGCGACCAGTGCAGGAGAGTCAGTTGTTTATGGCGATGCAGCGCGTCGTGAAGTATTAATTGCGGCGGGGTTGATGCGTGCAAGAGTATTGGTTGTGAGCTACTCCAATACCATTTCGACCTTAAAAATTTTGAAACATGTGCAGGAATTGCGTCCAGAGCTGTCTGTTGTCGTTCGAACTCGTGATGATTCCGATATTGATTTATTGAAAGATGCGGGTGCTACGGAAGTCGTGGCAGAAATCATGGAAGGAAGCTTGATGCTGGCATCCCATGCTTTAATGTTTGTTGATATTTCGACGGGTCGCATATTGCGACGCATACGGGAAATTCGTGAGCAGCGATACAGCTTATTGCGTGGCTTCTATCACGGATTGACCGATGAGACGGAAAACGATCATGAGAGATTATTTCCACGGCTACTCACAATAATGATGACTCCGGACGCAGCAGCTATCAATAAAACTTTGCGCGATCTTGATTTGGCCAGCCTGGCTGTTGAGGTAACTGCGGTGAGAAGGCGAAGCATTCGTGGATTAATGCCTACTGGTGAGACACGACTTGAAGCGGGTGACGTTATTGTACTCAGAGGTACACAAGACAATTTAGCTGCTGCGGAAATTAAATTATTACAAGGATAAAAGAATTATTTTCATTCATGTAATAAGAAAATACCCTATTCATATTGTGACTTTATTAAAAAGATTTCAGTGGTTTACGTCACGTAAAAATAGACAGTACAACGAAGAAAGTGTATAGTTCCCACGCTGCCCTTTACTCTTATAATTCAGAAAAGGGAAAGTGTTGAAGCAATTTGAGATTGTTTCAACAAATTAAGAATGGCGCATAAAAAAAGCGCAAAGTTCATCATTTATGGAGGGATATATGATTAAAGCTGTTCAGGCGATAGTAGGATTGGGATTGCTTTGTTTTGCTGCTACACAAGTAGCAGTAGCACAAGACATTTCTAAGTTACCACGTGTAACACAAAAATTGGTGGTTCCACCAAATGTACCAGTGCACGATCAGGTTTCTAAAGGACCAAAGGTTGTTGCAGTTCGCATGGAGACTACCGAAAAGCTGATGGAAGTTGCACCAGGTGCAAAAGTATGGGGTCTGACATTTAATGGTAGCATTCCAGGTCCGCTAATTGTTGTGCACGAAGGCGATTATGTTGAATTGACCTTAGTTAATCCAAAATCAAGCACGTTGGCACATAACGTGGATTTCCATGCAGCAACCGGTGCATTGGGTGGTGCTGGTTTAACACTGGTACAACCGGGCGAAGAAGTGGTTTTACGCTGGAAGGCTGTTAAACCAGGTGTATTTGTTTATCATTGCGCACCTGGCGGAACCATGATTCCGTTTCACGTCCTGTCAGGTATGAGTGGTGCCGTTATGGTGCTGCCAAAAGACGGCCTAAAAGATGCGAAAGGCAAACCATACACATACGATAAAGCTTATTACATTGGTGAACAAGATTTCTATCTGCCAAAAGACGATAAAGGTAACTTCAAGACCTATGGCTCACCAGCCGAAGGCATGGCAGACATGTTAGAGTTATCTAAAGGACTTATTCCAACTCACGTAGTGTTTAACGGTGCAGTTGGTGCGATTACCGGTGACAACGCACTGAAAGCTAAGGTAGGTGAGAAAGTTCTGTTTATTCATTCTCAAGCTAATCGCGCCTCCTATCCGCATTTGATTGGTGGTCATGCTGATCTGTACTGGGTAGGTGGTTCATTCAGCGATACGCCGCTTACCAGTCAAGAAACTTGGTTTGTTCCAGCCGGTGCAGCAGTTGCTGCAGCCTATCAATTTGAACAACCAGGTCTGTATGTATACCTCAGTCATAACCTGATTGAAGCTGTATTGCTAGGTGCTGCACTACATATGAACGTTGAAGGTAAATGGAACGATGACCTGATGACTCAGCTTAAAGCTCCTGCAAGCTTTGATGCAAAAGCTGCAATGGATCACTAAGATTTGATTTAGTGTAGCTATTAAAGTCATATAAAATAAAAGGCCTCAACCTATAAAGGGTTGAGGCCTTTTTCATTCGCAATGTGTGCATTTTGCGCATTATATTTTTTATAAATATCATTCGAATATGCCCATTAAATCTCGAATTCGCACCATCCCGCATTATCCACGACATGGAATCATGTTTCGTGATATCACAACACTATTAAAAGATCCTTTTGGACTGTATATAACCATACAGGAGATTGCTAATCGCTATGATACGGTAACGATTGATAAAGTGGCCGGAATCGAGTCGCGTGGATTTATCATTGGCGCACCGGTTGCCTATCAATTAGGCAAAGGCTTCGTGCCTATCCGTAAACAAAACAAACTGCCTGCGGAAACACTGGGAAGAGACTATCAATTGGAATATGGCAGTGATCGTATTGAAATTCACGTAGATGCAATTCAACCGGGGGATCAGATACTTTTGATAGATGACCTGATTGCAACTGGTGGGACTGCAGAAGCGGCTGCAGGTCTTATAGAAGATATGGGTGGAAAAGTCGTGGAATGCTGTTTTGTGATTGATTTGCCAGGCGTTGGGGGGAGAGCTCGCTTGGAGAAACAGGGGCATAGAGTCTTTGCATTATGTGAATTCGAGGACGAGTAAGCATCCTGCACTAACCTGTCCCAAGTATTTGTATCAGAATGTATCACTGATTCTCTTGCAAGACTGATAATAACTTATCGTGAATACCATCAAAGCTGCCATTACTCATGATCAAGATATGGTCTCCAGGTTTTGTAATCGCAACGATGTTTTTTATTAACAGATTTAAGTCATCGCAGTAATTGACTCGCTCGTTTAATGTGTTTAGGGCTGATTTTGCCCATTGCGAATCGCGCGTGAAGCAAAAAACATGATCAGCCTCTTGTAGGCTGTGCGCAAGATAATCTTTCCAAACGCCCATTTTCATCGTATTAGAGCGAGGTTCGAGTACCACAATAATTCTTTCCTGACCAATGTGGGTTCTTAAACCATTCAATGTCGTTTGCATTGCAGTAGGATGATGTGCAAAATCATCATAAATAGTAATGCCGTTGATGGTGCCGCATTTTTCCATGCGACGTTTAACATTCTTGAATTCTGATAATGCTGTAATTCCTGTTTCGACGGGCACTCCAGCATGTCTGGCAGCAATTAATGCTGCCAAAGCATTCATGCGATTATGTTCTCCTAATAAATCCCAATGCAAACGTCCTTGATGGATCCGACCACAATAAATATCCATTGCATTGTTTGCGAGCAATTGGGCGTTCCAACTAGCTTCAGTCCCAAATTCCTCCACTGGAGTCCAGCAGCCTTGTGTCAGAACTTGTTTTATATTCTCATCTTTTCTATTGGCTACGATCAAACCGTTATTGGGAATAATTCGTACAAAGTGATGAAATTGACGCTTGATGGCTGAAAGATCGGGAAAGATATCGGCATGATCAAATTCAATATTGTTTAATATCGCAGTTCTGGGATGATAATGAACGAATTTAGAGCGTTTGTCGAAGAAAGCCGTGTCATATTCATCGGCCTCAATAACGAAAAACGGTGAAATTTCAGCAGAACCTGATTCGGAATCCTGTGTGTGCTCTAATGGAATACTTCCAATTCTTGCAGATAGGCCAAAGTTCTCGGGAATTCCACCAATCAAAAAGCCTGGGTTTAATCCAGCGTAATCTAATATCCACGCCAGCATTGAGCTGGTCGTGGTTTTGCCATGTGTTCCGGCGACAGCAAGTACCCAGCGATGCCTCAGAATGTTTTCTGATAACCACTGTGGGCCGGAAATGTAAGGTAAATTCCGATTAAGAATTTCTTCCATCAGTGGATTTCCTCGGGTAACTACATTACCAATTACGAATATATCTGGCTGAAGTTGGATTTGTTCAGTTGAGTACCCTGATATTAATTCTATGCCTTGAGACTCAAGCTGTGTACTCATTGGCGGATAAACATTCTGATCGCAGCCTGTTACCTTATGCCCGGATTCGCGCGCAATGGCTGCAATCCCCCCCATGAAAGTGCCACAAATTCCAAGTATGTGAATGTGCATGATCCAGCTTAAAAGAATTTCGTTTAGAAGAAATAGAAAAACAAATCAATTGTTCTGATTGGTAAATTATAGTTCATAAGTTTAGTCAGTAATACCGATGCAATGTAGTAGTGTAGTATTTTATAAATTCAACATACTTTCTCTTGTGAGTACTTATCCGTTGATAGAAAAAAATTATCGTGGCCGGTTTGCGCCATCGCCAACTGGACCTTTGCATTTTGGTTCGCTAGTTGCGGCTATAGGCAGTTATCTCGATGCAAAATTTAATCAAGGTAAGTGGCTAGTTAGAATTGAAGATATTGATTCTCAGCGTGAAGTGCCGGGAGCCGCGAGTGAAATTCTATTTGCGTTAGAAAGTCTAGGAATGGAATGGGACGAAGAAATTATTTTTCAAAGCCGACGCTCAGAAGCTTATCAAGAAGCACTTAATAGGTTAGAGAACCAAAATTTAACCTATCCATGTGTCTGCTCAAGAAAAGAAGTTGCTGATTCCAGTATTATCGGTCTTAGTGGGCCTATTTACCCCGGAACGTGTTTGAAAAATCCTCCCTCGTTAGGTACATCATATTCGCTGCGTGTTCAAACAAATGAAAATCAAATTCAATTTCAAGATATCTTAAAGGGATCGTATTCGCAAAAACTCAAGCTGGAGATTGGTGATTTTGTACTACGCCGAGCTGACGGAGTTTATGCCTATCAATTGGCGGTTGTAGTCGATGATGCCGAACAAGGTATCACGCATGTCGTACGTGGTGCAGATCTTTTAGACTCTACGCCACGCCAAATATTTCTCCAACAATTATTAGGTTTTAGCACGCCGCGATATATGCATCTTCCGGTCGTAACTAATGTAGAGGGTGAGAAACTCAGTAAACAAACAAACGCTGAGCCAATAGAACTCGAAAATGTACTGCCGCAACTAGTCAAGGCGCTGTATTTCCTGGGACAAAACCCCCCTCTGGAGATACTCGAAGGTGATCTTTCGTCCTTCTGGCAATGGGCTAGGAAGAATTGGCAAATTAATCTTATTCCACGATGATTTTATGTGAATGTGATTAGTTTCGAATTGAAGCTATCAAAGCAATATTTGTGCTAGTCTGTAGTATCGAAGATATAGCAATAGCGCTGAAAATTGTTTAGATTGAAACTAAAAATATCGAGATAAATCATGTTCCCTAATAACATCAGGTAAGGAGATGTTGTGGCTTTTTTGCCTTTTAATATAGCGAAACAAAAAAAACTGAAAATAGTTATTGTGGGCGGAGGGTACGCAGGGCTTGCGGCATTAACAAATCTTTTGCAATTCGCTCCAGATACAGATATCACGCTCATAGATCCCAGAACGCAGCATCTGAAAATTACACATTTGCATGAAACATTCAGGTATCCATTAACAGATTTATTATTTTCTTTCAGTGATCTGGAGAATCGTTTCGGGTGCAGGCATGTACTGGCATCAGTCAATTTTGATAAAAATGCATTGCAGAATTGCCAAAAAAACAAACAATTAATTCTCGATGAAGCAACTCTTAATTTTGATTATATGATCATAGCATCCGGGTGCGAGAATAGCGCATCTGATGCTATGGATTCCAAAAATGTATTAAGTTTGTATGATTTCACTACTACTGATGGATCTGATTTATTAAGAAAATTTCTTGATCAAAATAAGGCCTCGAGCCAATCGATTTCTGTTGTGGGTGGCGGTGCAACCGGCATACAGTTTCTGTTTGAGATTAAACAGTTTTTGGCGCGTGTGAAAAGTAACGCAGAATTACGCTTGATTCATTCAGGCGAACATGTGCTTGAGCAATTTCCCGATGGTTTTGGGGCTTATGCTGAATCCAGAATGCGTGATTTGAATATTGCTTTTTACCCTAAGACATATTACAGTGAGCAACGCCCTGATACGGTTTTGCTAACCGATAAGATTACAAAGAAGCAATTTGAACTGCCATCCAGTGCATCAATTTTGTTTCTGGGCAAGAAGCAGCAAAAAACTTATACGGCTAATGCCTTTGGGCAGGTTCTAGTTAATCAGAAGCCTTTGCAGAATATTTTTGCAGTCGGTGACTGTTCGCACTATCAATCGTGGGGATCAAATACCCTAACAGCACAATCAGCCGTTCGTAAAGGAAAATTAGTAGCGCGCAATATATTGCGACATTCAGGCTTTCCTGGACTACTTGAACCCTATATACATCACGAATTAGGTTACGTCGTAAGCATTGGGCCCGTGGATGCTGTTGGGTGGCTGGTTTCGGAAGGAAACTTGATCACAGGCATACCGGCACTGACAATAAAAGAGCTCGTAGAAGCTCAATATGATTTATTATTGACAGGTATCGATACTTACTTGGTTTAGCAAATACTACGCAGGAGATATGATATGCTTGGTTTGTTTAAAGATAATCCTGTAATAGGCAAGGCCAGCACAACTATTCAATGTCCGGCAGATAAGCTTTTCAATTTTATTGGCAATGACTTGCTTGTTAACTATCCTCGTTGGTCGCCAGAAGTCAAGGAATTGGAAAAGCAGACTGAAGGCCCAGTACAACTGGGAACGGTATGTCGGCAAGTACGTGTCGACCAAGGTAATCGCTCGGAATCAACTTTTAAAGTTGAAGCTTTTGATATTGGTAAACGGATTTGCTTTAAAGGAACATCCGATCCTTATCGATGCGATTATTTGATGGAATCAATCAATGAGACTGAAAGCAAAATAATTTTTTCCTTTGAACTGTTAAGTCTCGATCTTCATGTAAGGCCCTTTGAGAAACTGGTGCGCATTGCGGTTCAGGACGGAACGGAGAGAACCGTAAAGAACATCAAGAAACTCATTGAGGCTGATATTGCTGGAGCTGGTTCAAACTAATCAATCATCGCAATGTGCGCATTTAGCCAAGAGCTGATAAACCTGGAGAGAAAATCATGGATTTTATCGTTGAAAAAGACCCTGGATTAATTCCACAAGTATTGTCCAAGATTCTTGATTCATGTGTCAATGGAGTATCATTGGCTGATCCTGATCAAGAGGATTTGCCTTTGGTATATGTCAATAAGGCATTTGAAGCTATAACGGGTTATACATTGGAGGAGACCGTAGGCAAGAATTGCCGTTTCTTGCAGGGAAATGAGCATGATCAGGCAGCTGTTAATCAACTCCGGGAAGCCATAAAGAATAAAACATCCGTTGAAGTGGTGCTGCGGAACTATCGTAAGAATGGCGAATTGTTTTATAATCACTTACTGATGTCTCCACTTTTTGACTCAAACGGAAACCTCCTCTATTTCCTCGGAGTACAGTACGATATTACCCCACAAATCCGGGCAGAAGAGGAAATTAAAGCTTTGAAGGAGCAGCTGGTAGCACTTAAGAGATAAATCTTTCAGATAATCAGAGAAACCATCGGCATGAATCAGTTCTTTGCGGCTCTGCCCGTTTATCGCTATTGCAGCGTATTTCTTTTGTAACGTCAGTAAACGTTTTTACTTTCAAATTGAGCAGTTAAAGGAGCTACTTCATACCACTGGATTCATGATTGATAGTCTCAAGATTGAGAAAATTACCAGATTCAAGGCTATCCGATCTCTGATTGAATTTAGCAGTGTTTCGTGCTGGTACCAGCTACGCCTGGCTTGGGTTATACGCAAACGCGCTCCGTAAGTAGAGCAGTACAGTAGCTATCTGGATAACGCCTTCGTTTTGCTGCTCCTTCCATTTTCACTTCTCTAAGTTTTTACTCTCTTAGATAGCTGTGTTCAGTAGCAGTAAACCGTAGCAGAGCGTGTTAATAGCCATAGGCAACGAGAATTATTGGCGAATGGTACGAGCAACTACTTCATTACCTCCATTTAATCGGGCATGATGAAGAGCTTCCCTAGCGGTTCTGAGTAAATCTGAGAAATCTAAAGAAAATTTATGATGTGTTTCCGTAATGCCGATACTTACAGTAGTATTTAAACTGTTTGGCTGCAGATTTTCAATTGATTTTCGTATCTTTTCTGCGATGATCGTTGCATCTTCGATGTTGCAATGAGATAACAAAAGTACAAGCTCTTCTCCATCAAATCGGGCAGCGATATCTTCTCTGCGAATAGATTTTTTGAGGAGTGATGCTATGTCTTTTAGAATAGTATCACTCCGTGAATGATCATAATTCTCATTGATTAATCTAGGATGATCTGTATTAATAATGATTAAACTACATGGAATATTATGCCGTGTTGCATCACGTATTTTTGATGCTGCTGCCTCCAACAAGAAATAGCGATTGTACAGACCGGTTAATGGGTCTTTCATTGCTATTTCTTGTAGCAGATTTTGTTGTGCAATTGCCTTATCTAGTAGTTTCTTGCTGGTAATCAGATTATTAATTCTAGCAAGTAGTTCTTCTTGAATGAGTGGTTTGGTCACATAATCATTCACTCCTAAACGCAGCAATTCCACTTTGTGTGCAACATCGTCAAGAACTGAGAATATTAGCAAAGGGATGTGATTTTTGTTCTGATTTTCAAGTTGTTTGATGGCTTTCACAGTACCGCGACCGTTTAATTTTCCTTTCAGCAATATGTCAGTGAGCACTAAATCATATGCATTTTTCTGAAATGCCAGCATACCTTCTTCACCGCTAGTGAAATGGTCAACGGTGTATCCATTGTCTCGGAGTATGGTCAATGTCTGATTAGCAGTTGTTTGACTGTCTTCAATATATAGAATATATCCAGAGATTGTCTTGCTGCAATTTTTCTTGGAAAACCGCGCTGCATAACTTGTAATTTTATCGAGTTCATGCTTTGCAAATATTTCTGTTACACCTGCCGAAAATGCTTCGTCCAATAATTCTTTGTCTTCATTAGAAGTTATCATAACCACAGGTATTTGACAGGTGTGCGAATCCGCCCGAAGATGAGATGAAAACTTTGAGGCATTCATGTCTTGTAAATGCATTGCAATAAATATCAGGTCAAACGGTTGATTTCTCAACAACATTAATGCTTCACTGCCAGTTGAAACTTGTTTTGTTTCCAATCCACCTAATTCGATAGCAGATGATAAAAGTTTCTGATAAGTTCTGGATGGTTCAACAATAAGTCCTTCCATGCTATGGTGTCCTTTCAATGACATAATCTGGATATGATCAGTAAATTAGTTGGCTACTAACTTTTCTAGGAACATAGTTATCGACATTCAGCTTGTTTTTTTTAGAAGTTATTGAGTTACCGTGAATTGCAAACTCAATCGTGTTTGTTGGTGATCCGTATACTAAGCAGATTTGTTCTGTGAGATTTACAGAGATTCAACGTTAGTTGTATAAGACGGATAGATCACAGTATATTTGCAGCTTGATTTGTATGATTAATTCCGAAAGGGTAAACTGCTAGGGAATTCTTGCTTGTTTCTATGAAAGGCAAAAATTCAGTTAATTCTAAAACTGTATAAAGGGGGTTTTTTGATGGGAAGTATTGTTAAATTATCTTTGGTACTTGCGATTTCTTTTGTTCTCTCGTCTCAGGCGGTTGCTTCTGGCAGTAACTTCAACACTTCGGGTGAGAGATTTGTAAGTGGAATAGCAAACGTGACTACTGGATGGGTAGAATTACCAAAGAATATTGTGCTGACGGGACAGAAAGATGGCCCGATTTATGGTGTCACCGTTGGACTGGCAATGGGTCTCATGCATACGGTGGGTCGTACACTCGTTGGAGCATTGGATGTGGCAACCTTCTGGATGCCATTAAAACCTTCAGTAAATCCGCCATATATCTGGGAAGATTTTTCGAGAGAAACTTCTTATTAATTTTTTACAGTGCAACTATTTTATAAGAGATTTCTTGTATATGAGAAACGCCATGTGCTTTGCATGGCGTTTCTCATCGTCTACTAATGTCAAAGTCTAGCGTTGTTGTGTTTCAAGTGCCGCAATTCTTTCTTCCAGTGGTGGATGCGACATGAATAACCCCATTAATCCATTTCTGCTTCCGGAAATACCAAAAGCAGCTAGCTGATCAGGTAAATGAGCCTGCTTGTGAGTTAATTGTAATCGTCTAAGTGCAGCAATCATTTTTTCTTTTCCTGCTAGACTGGCCCCGCCTGCATCGGCACGAAACTCGCGTCGGCGACTAAACCACAGGACAATGATACTGGCCAGAACACCCAGAACAATTTCAGCAATAATAGTCGTAATCCAGAAAGCGGGTCCGTGACCTTCTTGCGTTTTGAATACGGCGCGATCTATCGTATGTCCGATGACGCGTGACAGAAAGATTACAAATGTGTTGACGACGCCTTGTATCAGCGCCAAAGTAACCATGTCGCCATTTGCGATATGACTGACTTCATGAGCCAGCACTGCTTCAGCTTCATCCTGGCTCATGGTATTTAATAATCCAGTACTCACGGCAACCAATGCGGCATTTTTTGACATTCCGGTGGCAAACGCATTGACATCCGGCGCTTCATAAATGGCTACTTCTGGCATACCAATACCTGCAATCTTTGCTTGTCGCTGCACGGTAGCCACTAACCAGTGTTCTTGTGCGTTTCGTGGCATTTCTATTGTTTGTGCACCTGTAAAACGTTTAGCCGTCCATTTTGACATGGCAAGCGACATGAATGAGCCACCGAATCCGAATACAGCTGCAAACAATAACAATGAATTAATATCCAGCCCCGTACCCTGTTCGTCCAGAATTCTTTCAAATCCGAACAGTCGTAAGGTGATGCTAAGAACAACAATGATAGCTAAGTTAGTAATTAAAAAAAGGAAAACTCTTTTCATTCTTTTTCTCCACGATAAGATTTAGTCTGAAAGAATCAGAAGTAATATGTGAATTGTGTGTCTTTTTTCAAGCAAGTTTTATTTAAGTTAAGGCTAAATCGGGTAATTGATAAGAACCCAGACAGTGATTATTCGATTATAAAGAGTATTGGGTGCTCAGTTCGTTCAGGAATTCAAGTGGATTTTATTGCGCAATATCTGATTGGGAATTTTGAAGCGGTGCATTTCTGACAATCTGGAAAAGTATTTCTCCTTCCTTGACCATGCCCAAATCGCTACGGGCGCGCTCCTCAATTGCTTCAAGTCCTTGTTTTAGGTCATTGACTTCAGCCTCTAACTTGTTATTGCGATTCTGTAATAGCACATTATTTTTACGTGCCGCGGCAACCTCTTGATCTACTTGCCAAACTCTCAACCAGCTCGCTTTGCCCAGCCATAATGGATATTGCATTGCGACGACTAGCATAAGTAGTGTGAAACTTAGTAGCTTCATTATTTAAGTTGATAAAATGCGCTCCGGCCGGCATATCTTACTGTATCCCCTAAATCTTCTTCAATTCGTAATAGTTGATTGTATTTGGCAAGGCGGTCAGATCTAGATAGTGAGCCGGTTTTGATTTGTAGCGCATTGGCTGCTACTGCGATGTCGGCGATGGTAGTGTCTTCAGTTTCTCCTGAGCGATGTGAGATGACAGCGGTATAACCAGCACATTTTGCCATTTCAATGGCCGAGAATGTTTCTGTTAATGTACCAATCTGGTTTACTTTGATTAAGATAGAATTAGCAATACCTTGCTTGATGCCTTCCTGTAGGATTTTTGCATTGGTGACAAAGATATCGTCACCGACCAATTGAATTGAGTCACCCAATTTACTAGTTAGTAACCTCCATCCGTCCCAATCATGCTCACTCATGCCGTCCTCGATACTGATAATAGGATATTTATCCACCCACGATGATAAATAATCAACGAATTGGGCTGATGTCAGATGCAAGTCATCAGAAGATAGATGGTATTTGCCATCATGAAAAAATTCTGAGCTGGCGCAATCAACGCCAATTGCAACATCTTTTCCAGGTTGATAACCTGCTTGATCAATAGCCTCTACGATTAATTGCAAAGCCGCTTCATTGTTTTCCAGGTTAGGCGCGAATCCACCTTCGTCGCCTACTGTAGTAGGCATGTTTTTGTTGTTGATAAGTTTTTTGAGGGTGCCGAAAACCTCGGCGCCACATCGGATGGCATCATGAAAATTTGAGACTCCCAGCGGCACAATCATAAATTCCTGCATGTCGATATTGTTGTTGGCATGCGCCCCGCCATTAATTAAGTTCATTAACGGAACGGGCATTGACATTGAAGCAGCACCCCCTAAATAGCGATATAGCGGCAATCCTGACTCCTCGGCGGCTGCTTTGGCAACCGCGAGCGATACTGCAAGAATTGCGTTGGCGCCCAGTCTGGACTTGTTTTCGGCTCCGTCTAAATCAATTAAGGATTGATCAATGAAGCTTTGATCGACAGCATCCAAGCCCATTAATGCCTCGGAGATTTCGGTGTTAACATTTTCTACCGCTTTAAGAACACCTTTCCCGAAATAGCGTTGTGCATCACCATCGCGTAGTTCCACTGCTTCTTTGGTCCCAACAGATGCGCCGGAAGGAACTGAGGCGCGGCCTAAAGCTCCGGATTCCAGCATTACATCTGCTTCGATAGTTGGATTGCCGCGAGAATCCAAAATCTCACGGGCGATGACATCTACAATTGCACTCATGCTACATTTTTCCTGTTGTTTGTTTTTACTATTATGTTGATTAGTGAATGGTAATCTTTCGATTTCTAATGCAAATTATGTAAAGATAATTTTGATTATCTTTTTTTATTTTTAGGTTCTAAGGTTTTCGTGTTCTGTCAGCTGTTGCGTACTGCGTGAATTTTTTCATCCCCAGCAAGCTGATGCTTGCCAGAAAATTGGATTGCTGCCTGCACATAGGACTTGAAGAGCGCATGTCCCAACCGCGGCGTGGAAGTAAATTCCGGATGAAACTGACAACCCAAGAACCAAGGATGTTCAGCTTCAGGCAGCTCTATCATTTCGCACAGATTCTCTTCCTTGGAAAAGCCGCTAATGCAAAGTCCTGCTTTTTCTAATCTAGAGATATAAAGATTATTAACTTCATAGCGATGACGGTGACGCTCGTTAATTTTGTCTGTGCCATAGGTCTTCCATGCGAGGGTATCTTTCTTCAAAATACATTCTTGGCCTCCCAACCGCATACTGCCACCAATATCGGAATTTTCATCGCGTGTTTCAATTTGCCCATCCCGAGTCCGCCATTCGGTAATCAGTCCGATAACGGGAAATGGTGTGTCGGGATTGAATTCAGTGCTGTGAGCAGCTTTCATGCCAGTTCTGTTGCGTGCATATTCAACCACGGCCAGTTGCATGCCTAAACAAATCCCCAAGTACGGTATGCGATTGGTTCGGGCAAAGTTGATGGCCATTATTTTACCTTCGACACCGCGCTTGCCAAATCCGCCCGGAACCAGGATTGCATCCATTTCGCCCAGACTATGGGTGCCTTCTGTTTCAATATTTTCAGAATCAACGTAATTGATGTTAATCCTGCTGTTAGTATGGATGCCGGCATGAATCAAAGCTTCAGATAATGATTTATAAGATTCAGTTAAATCGACGTACTTTCCTACGATGGCAATAGTAATCGTGTGTTTGGGATGTTCGAGTGCATAAACCAATTTATTCCAGACACTCAGATCTGCAGGTTTGGCCAGGATATTCAATTTATGGCAGATAATTCCATCCAGCATCTGGGCATGAAGTAACCCCGGAATTTTATAGATGCTGTCCACATCGATGGCTGATATGACTGCTTCTTCCTGAACATTGGTAAAGAGCGCGATTTTTCGGCGCTCCTCCTCGGGTAGTTCACGGTCTGAGCGGCACAGCAAAACATCCGGCTGGATTCCAATTTCACGTAGCTCCTTGACTGAATGTTGAGTTGGTTTGGTTTTTAGCTCTCCGGCCGAACCGATATAAGGCAATAAGGTAAGGTGGATGAAGCAGGTATCCGTGCGCGGATTCTGCACGGCCATTTGTCGGATGGCTTCCAGAAAAGGGAGTGATTCAATATCACCGACCGTACCGCCAATTTCAATAATCGCAATTTGCGCGTTACCCACGCCAGCTTGTATATAGCGCTTAATTTCATCCGTAATGTGCGGAATAACCTGAACGGTGCCTCCGAGATAATCGCCACGCCTTTCCTTGCGAATGACACTTTCGTAGATTTGACCGGTAGTGAAGTTATTATGCCGAGTCATACGGGTAGTAATAAAACGCTCATAATGACCCAGATCAAGATCTGTTTCGGCGCCATCCTCAGTCACGAACACTTCACCATGCTGGAACGGGCTCATGGTGCCGGGATCCACATTGATATAGGGATCCAGTTTAAGCATTGTCACCTTAAGTCCACGCGACTCAAGCAGTGCGGCGAGAGATGCAGCTGCAATTCCTTTGCCCAAGGAAGAAACAACGCCGCCTGTCACAAAGACATACTTGGTCATGAGTGGTTATCGTAATTTGAATAGTTCATTGGAACAGTAAGGTGGCTTTTGTATGTCGTTTGAACGAGCAACGTGATTCAGAGCTTATTAGCGAATTTCTGCAAGTAATTTATTCATCATCTGTTCAGCCTGGTAGTAATAGCTCCCGCCAAACAGGTTTAAATGATTAAGGACATGATACAGGTTATAAACTACTTTCCTGATATTATAACCGGAATCCAAAGGATAGTCACAGCGGTAAGCAGAATAAAAATCAGCTGAAAACCCACCAAAAAGTTCAGTCATTGCAATATCGGCTTCACGGTCGCCGAAATATACCGCAGGATCAAATAACACCGGTCTTCCTGTTTCATCATAAGCATAATTGCCACTCCAAAGATCGCCGTGCAATAGTGAAGATGTTGGCGGAGTATCTGGAAAAAATTGTTCCAGATTCACCAGTAATTGTTCACCAAGCTGTTGCAGTTTTCCATTAAATCCATTATTTTTAGCCAAATTGAGCTGACTACCTAGACGGTGCATGCGCCAGAATTCGACCCAATCTGAAGAAATCGTGTTTATTTGCGGATTTTGTCCGATTGTATTATCGCGAATCCAGCCAAATTGACTGCATGTCGTACGATGCATAGCAGCGAGTTGTTGGCCTAAATCAGATGCTTTGCCACGTTTGCCATTATTAATATCCAGATATTCCAAAATGAGCCATGCTGCATGTGTATCTTGTCCAGAACAAACAGGTACTGGAACGCGCAATGTGTGTGAGTGGTGAATCTCTATGAGGCCAGCGGCCTCAGCCTCAAACATGGGCAGATTCCCAGAAGAATTTAGTTTGACAAAATAGCGTTGTATTCCGTTTGTAATGCAATAAGCCTGACTGATGCAGCCGCCGCCGATGGAGTGAGCCTGTTTAACTTCGAAGAAGCTATCAGTGGCAGCAGAGATTTGCTTGCTGATCTCATGCCATGTTTGCATGCTTTAAATTTTCTGCAGCTAACCATTCTTTGGCTTTTTGAATGGCTGCTTGTACTTGTTCAGGCGCTGTACCACCAGTGTGTTTTCGACTTTGCATCGAACCTTCGAGCGTCAAGACAGCGAAAATATCGGATTCAATCTGTGGAGAAAACTTTTGTAATTCACTGAGCTCAAGATCGCTGAGATCGCAACTTTTTTGTTCTGCAAATTGCACTGCTTTTGCCACAATTTCGTGCGCATCTCGGAAAGGAATGCCTTTTTTAGCCAAATAATCGGCCAGATCCGTGGCCGTTGCATAACCGCGTAAAGCCGATTGGCGCATCGCTTGTTGATTTACTTGCACGCCACTGAGCATATCGGCGTAAATCCGCAATGTATCCGTCAAGGTGTCGACCGTATCAAACAGTGGTTCTTTGTCTTCCTGATTATCCTTGTTATAGGCAAGCGGTTGGGCTTTCATCAATGTTAGCAGCGCTATCAAATGACCGTTGATTCGACCGGTTTTGCCGCGCACCAGTTCCGGTACATCAGGGTTCTTTTTTTGCGGCATAATGGACGATCCGGTGCAGAATCGGTCGGCAAGTTGGATAAAACCGAAGGCAGGATTCATCCATAAGATGAATTCTTCCGACATCCGCGATAGATGCGTCATGATCAACGCTGCGCAGGCACAGAATTCGATAGCAAAATCCCGGTCTGATACCGCATCCAGGGAATTTTGGCAAACGCCATCAAAACTCAGCAATTGCGCCACTCGTTCGCGTTTGATTGGATAGCTAGTGCCAGCCAATGCAGCTGCGCCTAGTGGCGATTGATTTACGCGCTTTCTGCAATCGTTCAATCGCTCTAAATCGCGTTTTAACATCTCAAAATAAGCCATCAGATGATGGCCGAAAGATACGGCTTGTGCAACTTGAAGATGTGTAAATCCGGGCATGATTGTGTGAATATGTTGCTCCGCTAAATTTAGCAAGGCAAGTTGCATAGCTTTAATCAGGTTGGTGATGTCATCAATGGCGGTGCGTAAAAATAAACGAATGTCGGTGGCGACCTGATCATTGCGGGACCGCCCGGTGTGCAATCGTTTGCCAGCATCTCCGACTAAAGCCGTTAGACGTTTCTCAATATTTAAATGAACATCTTCAAGCTCTTGTAGCCATGTGAATTGATGCAGTCTGATTTCGTCGCGGATTTGATGTAACCCTTGCTGGATGGCCGTAAAATCCTCGTTGCTGATAATTCCTTGCTCTGCAAGCATTTGTGCATGGGCTAGCGATCCCTGGATATCATATTCGGCGAGACGTTGATCAAAATCAACAGAAGCGGTATAGCGTTCCACAAGTGCTGAGACCGGTTCGTTGAAACGTCCAGACCACGTATTTTTATGGTTTTCTTTTTTCACTGTAGAGTTATTATCCAGTATGTTGCTGAAATTCCTTGTTTTCTATACAAGATGCTATGAAGTATTCATTATAGAACAAAATACGAGGCGAGTTATCTTGTGAGATGAGGATATCCGTATGTGTTGTAGTTCTGATGCAAAAATAGCAAATCACGCGTAAAACTACTAGTTAATTGCGTGCGCTGCTTTTACTTCCTTAAGGATTAGTGGATAATTCGTATTTCCTCGCTACCAATAACACAAGGAGTTATCCATGACAGCTAGCAACAAGCAAAATCAGAGCCAACAATCGCAAGTTGATAACTTTTTTTCACTATTAAGCGCCAAGTTTGAATGGTTGGCTAAAGTTCCGACCAGGCAGTTTCCAGGTAAGTATGCAGTGGTGTTGGTTGGGATCATTGTCGTTATTTTTGCTTGGAAGTTTATTGCTGTCAGTAAAGTAGAAGCTGACATGGTCAAGAAGCTTGAGCAAGAGCGTGTGCTTATTACACAGCAAGCCCGTGAATATGCTGATAAACAATATATCAAAGAAGAAGAGCGCTTTGGGCAGATTTTGTCTTGGGCAGTTCGCGGTGAGTTAATTCGTAATAATATTGATCAAATAGACCAGTATTTGAATGAAATCGTCAAAATGAAGGATACCGAACGTGTTGTATTAATAGATGATGATGGAAAACTGTTGGTGTCAACGGACAAACGGTTGGAAGAATCCAATGGTGCGGAATTATTTCCTAGAGAGATTTTGAGTCTGCAGAAAATCACTGTTAAATCAGATGTTGACGGTAAAAAAATACTGGTTGTTCCTGTGATGGGATTGAACAAGAAAATTGCTACGGTTATTGTCAGCTACAAACAGCAGAAACTATAGTGCGAATTGACTGCCGCAGGGTTTAGTTTTTTGCCATTAGTTTTAGTTAAAAAGCCTTTGCAACTGCAAAGGCTTTTTTATTGTTTGAGAATTTTGCACGGCTAGAGTGATTTTAGGTGTTGGCGATGATGCAATGATGTTTTGAATCATATTGTTGAGTTAATTGATATGAGTTTTTCAGAGATTGATGTCACCCGCCGCACTCGCAAAGGAAACTTTCTCAATCAAATCGATTACCTGATTGATTGGAAACCGATAGAAAAAGCAATCGCCGAACATTATGCCCCCACAACTGTTGCCGCAGGCCGTCCTGCCTATCCCGGTCTGCTGCTGTTCAAAATGTTGCTGACAGAAATCTGGCACGGTGGACTCAGTGATGAATCAGTTGCAGGCATGGCAATGTTGAAAGCGCGCTAGACCGAGTCGACGATTAACGAAGTTGTCGCCAAATTAATGGTTTCGATTCCGTGAATTTTATCGATCATGCTGGACAAATCCAGATTGAAACCGCTGCCTACCAGTCCCAGAATGTCTGCGCCTGCGCCGTGTCATCATACCAATCCGCACAAGCGCGCCACGACCGATCTCGGTCATTGCCCTATCTGCTTTCAAAACGTTCTGCGGTGGAAGTGCCGGTGAGAATATCATCCCCCGACGTGATACGCTTCTGGGGCGCCGATAATCAAATCATCAAAGCCATCGCCATTGACATCTCCGGCATTGCTAGCCGAAACACCAGAGGCTATTTTTCGTAGAAAATTTAGGGGTTGAAATTATTCATAAAGCTCACATATCTTAGACTGCACATCAAGCATTTATATTATTTATCTTTTATAAACAATGTATTGGTTATTTCTTTATAAATACAATGATAGGAGATTATATTATGAACATTCGAATCCCCGTGCAGTGGTCAGGTCTGATTATTTTACTGCTAATTTTATCATCCTCCGGGCTTGGTGCAGAAGAAAACAAGCCTACGGTTACAACCAAAAGCTTGAATGAAACTTCAGTATCAGATCCGAATAAGCACGATAAAGTGCAAGAGAATATCAATCAAAAACGAAAAAAAATCATAAAAGAAGCGGTGAACGCAATTGAAGAAACTAAGAAAGCTTTAACCGCATTAGAGCATGACAAAAAACAAGATGCATTAAATGCGCTCGAAAGAGCAGTAGGTGAAATAGAGGTTGTCCTCGCCAGAGAGCCTAACCTAGCTTCTGTTGCAATTGATACAAGAGTTTCTATCTATGATTTATATGCTTCGCTTGAAGACATTAAACGAGCAAAAAAACAAGCAGAAGATTTTCTTGAAGATAATGAAATTCAGAATGCGCGACGTGTTTTAAGAGATTTAGCCAGCGAAGTCGTCTTGAGCGTCACAAGCATTCCATTAGCCACTTATCCGCAGGCGATAAAGGATGTGGTTCCACTCATTGATGCAGGTAAGGTTAAAGAAGCCAAGACTGCATTACAGATTGCACTAAATTCACTAATAGTAACCGATTACATCATTCCATTGCCTTTCATAAGGGCGGAGGAGAACCTTATTGCAGCAGAATCTCTTGCTGAGAAAAAAGATCGGACGGAAAAAGATAATACATCATTAACACTCCTACTCGAGAACACTCGTTTTCAGTTAAATATGGCTAAAGCGCTTGGTTACGGCGATAAGGAGAAGTACGAAATACTGCATGGGCAATTAAGCGAAATTGTAACAAAAACTGAAGGTAACAAATATGGTAGCGGTTATTTTAATGAAATTCGGAAATTTCTTTCAGAGCTCGTGAGCCCTCTCACAGAAAATGATTAACTGAATGCATATCAATCAGAATGACCCCGTAATACTGCGTTGCGGGGTTTACTAAAATAGGAGATGAAAATGTTAGATTCCTTTAAACAAGTCGGAAAGAATATTAGCCGTGAACTAAGCCGTACATGGGAAAACCTTACAGAAGGTTGGCATGAGCTGTTGAGCCGTAGTAATGAAGCACTTACACATTTTGCTCGTAAAAGAGATGAAGAAAACATAGTAAGCAGTCACTCGCTTCCTGGTTTTCCAAGTTGGAGCTTGCTGGCAGGAGAAGTGGAAGAAACCGATAAAGACATTGTGGTGCGGATAGAAGTCCCGGGTATGGAGAAGGAAGATTTACAAATTACGATTGACGGCAACATGCTTTGTCTGAGCGGTGAGAAACGCATTGAGCGTGAATCTAAGCACAGTAATTACCATATTATGGAACGTGCATATGGATCATTCCAGCGTACTATCCCACTGCCACGCAATATTGACGCTGATGAGGTCGAAGCAAGCTACAAGAATGGAGTGCTAAAAATTCATCTGCCAAAAATGACGGCTGGAAAAGTTAAAAGTATTCCATTGTCTTGATTGTGCTATAGATATGGAGAACAAATATATGTGGTTTGTTTGATTGCTCAATGCCCAACTGGCATTTGATGTAACGATGCAGAGAACCAGCACAGATTTCAATGATTATTGAATTTATAGTCAATCCTATTTCCGAGAGGGTGCGATGAGAAAAAAATTTATCATACAACGATTTCTTTTCTTGATCTGTTTTGTTGCATTACCAACATATGCGCAAGACGGCGGTGTCGAGAACTTGAAGCAGACGGGCAAGGCCTTTGCATCAGTGGCAAAGTCCGTTTCCCCCTCGGTAGTGTTTATTCAGACTGAATCTAAAGTATCAGACTCGACGATTACACGATTTTCTTCGCCACTCGGCGATGAATGGCCTTTTGGCGACGATATATTTAAACGTTTCTTTGGCGATGATTTTCCGGGCATTCCTCGTGGGCCGCGTTCTGAAACATCCCCAAATGAACGTCAAGCCATAGGACAAGGATCAGGATTTGTTTTTGCAACCAAAAGAAGCATGATATCTTCCAACAAGGCATACATCCTCACCAATAATCATGTAATAGCGGATGCAGATCGAATCCTTGTCAAATTTCAGGACGGACGTGAATATGAGGCCACAGTCACAGGGCGTGATCCGCAATCGGATATTGCCGTCATTGAAATCAATGCGGGTGGAATACCGCCGCTTTCGTTTGCGGATTCCTCCAATTTGGAGGTTGGTGAATGGGTGGTAGCGATCGGCAATCCATTTGGCCTCAGTCACACGCTTACTGTCGGTGTAGTTAGCGCCACAGGACGAACCAGTCTTGGCATCAATGATTATGAAGATTTTATTCAGACTGATGCGGCAATCAACCCGGGTAATTCTGGTGGGCCATTAGTAAATCTGGATGGGGAAGTAGTAGGGATCAATACGGCGATATTCAGTCGTAGTGGTGGTTATATGGGCGTGGGCTTTGCTATTCCAATCAATCTTGGGGAAACTATTGCTAGTCAGCTGATTGAGAAAGGAGAAGTAACTCGTGGTTATATTGGAGTTATGATTCAGCCTCTTACCACAGAGCTTGCCGAATCTTTCAATATCGATTCTGTTCAAGGCATACTCATTGCTCAGGTGACAAAGCATTCTCCAGCCGACAAGGCGGGCTTGCGCCAGGGAGACGTGATTATTGCTTATAACGGTAAGTCTGTTAAAGATATAGGTGGTTTCAGAAATCTAATTTCACTTATGCCTCCAGGCAGTCGAATAACGTTAACCATTCTGCGGGAAGGGAAGAAAAAGAACGTGACAATAGTCGTTGGTAAGCTTCCCAGGAATAATCAAGTCGCACAGGATGCAACTCAAAGTACTGCGGATATCGGCCTAACTGTCCAGACGCTTACGCCGCAGCTAGCAGAGCAATTTGATGCGAAACCGGGTGAAGGTGTAGTAATAACCAAGGTTCAACCTGGATCAATCGCTGCCATGTCGGGTATAAAGGCTGGCGCAATCATTCTCCAAGTGAATCGTAAGGCTATTGAAAATGCGGAGGAATTTCAACGAGTCGTTAAGGCAAGCAGTGGTGACAAGAGATTATTGTTATTGATCCGAGAGGGCAATGCCCAACGTTATATTGCGCTACGCTGGTAGTAGCAAAAATCACTACTATCCCATTAACGAGCAAGTGCTGAAGCCCGATTTCGCCCTAATTGGTACAGTAAATTTTCGCACAATTTTTTGAGCCATCTAGGAGAATCGGGCCATGACCCATGGTAATGCAATCTTTTCCCAAATACTAAAACTTGTGCCGAGACATGAATTTGGGATGCTTGCAAACGGTATCATACAGGCCGTTCTTTCCGAACAGCCATCCAGATGGTCCCAATTTGTGACACATGCAATAACACAACTGGCAGGTCGAATCAGTTTGGGTGATATCGTGGAAAATATTTCTTTACAAGCCCATCGTCTTTATCACCTGGGTAGTGTAAAACTGACGCGCGCTCGACCTTGTCCCGCATTAAAAATGGATGGTATTGCCGTAGCCGATGAAACCTATTTTCTGGAATCCTTTAAAGGATAGCGCCGATTACCCAGATCTGCACGCAAGCGCAGTGGTAAAGCCGTCAAGAAAGGGACATCAAAAGAATAGGTGCCCATATTAGTGGTACGCGACCGTCATGGTGAGAGACTGCAAACTGTATACTGCGTGGCACAAGCGCGCGGCAAACAGAACCAGCGCTTATTCCTCTGTCTCTTTTATTGAGAATGAGTGCGCTGGATTTGCGCGCCCAGCACCGATAATTTTCTCTCGATATTTTCATAACCACGATCCAGGTGGTAGATACGATCAATTACGGTTTCTCCCTGTGCCACTAAACCAGCAATCACGAGACTGGCTGATGCGCGTAAATCGGTCGCCATGACATGAGCGCCATCAAGCCGGGGAATGCCGTGGATAATGGCTACATTGCCTTCAACTTCGATATTGGCATTCATGCGTATTAATTCTTGCACATGCATTAAACGGTTTTCAAAAATCGTTTCAGTGACAATGGATGTCCCAGAAGCAACGCAATTCAATGACATGAATTGTGCTTGCATATCGGTCGGAAAGGCTGGATAGGGAGCGGTGCGTATATTGATTGATTTTGGTTTGGTATTCATTTTTAAATGAATCCAGTTTTCATTAGAATCAATATGGGCTCCCGCTTCGGTGAGTTTGTCCAGAACCGCATCGAGCAAATGGCTATCTGTTTCTTTTAAAAGAATTTCACCGCCGGCGGCTGTCGCCGCGACCAAGAAAGTTCCCGTTTCTATTCGATCAGGCATGACCGTGTGTTCAGCGCCATGCAATGATGGCACGCCTTCAATGGTAATGATATCGGTGCCCGCACCATGAATTTTTGCACCCATAGCAATGAGGCAATTGGCCAGGTCGACCACTTCCGGCTCGCGGGCAGCATTTTCAAGTATCGTTGTGCCTTCCGCCAAAGTTGCGGCCATCATCAGATTTTCTGTTCCGGTGACGGTAATGATGTCAAGTACAATGCGAGCGCCATGTAGTTTCTTCGCCACAGCATGAATATAGCCGTGTTTGATATGGATTTCGGCACCCATCATTTGCAGGCCTTTGATATGCTGATCGACGGGTCGTAGACCGATCGCACAACCACCGGGTAGTGAAATATTGGCTTCTCCTGCGCGGGCGAGCAAAGGTCCTAGTATCAGGATAGCTGCGCGCATGGTTTTAACCATTTCATAAGGGGCGACAAGATGAGTCAATGTGGCTGCTGATAACGTTATTTCCGAAGCATGCGGCGCAGAAACATTTGTTCCCATTTGTTTGAGCAGTGAGAGCATGGTGATAATATCCTGGAGCGCCGGCACATTTTTTATTTTTAAAGATTCCTCGGTCAGAAGTGCGGCACATAAGACGGGCAGCGCAGCATTCTTTGCCCCCGAAATGGTGATTTCGCCGTGCAGTGGTACACCGCCTTGGATGATCAGTTTTTGCATAATGTGAATAACTTAAATATAAATTTTAATAATATTCTTGCGTGGTTGAAATGCACCAAAGTTCGCTGCATCATAACGTAATAGTGCGATAAAGGTTATGCAAAAGTGTCGGCTATATCAAAAAATATCGAATCAATTCATAAGGAGAAGGAATGACTAAGCAAATAATTCATACTGTGGATGCGCCACAAGCCATCGGCACCTATTCTCAAGCAATTCGGGTTAGCGGAGGAGGGGATACCGTGTATCTATCGGGTCAGATCGGATTGGACCCGCTCAGTATGCAAATGGTGAATGGGGTCGAAGCACAGATCCAGCAGGTGTTCTCAAATCTGACGGCGGTGGCGAAAGCGAGCGGCGGTAGTTTGAACGATATTGTGAAATTAAATATTTTCCTAATCGATCTCGACAATTTTGCATTAGTCAACGAAATCATGGCCAGCCATTTTGTACAGCCCTATCCTGCACGTGCGGCAATCGGTGTCAAAGCTCTGCCGCGCGGTGCGTTGGTAGAAATGGATGGGGTCATGGTGTTGCAGGAATAAAAGGCATTGTCTGTTAGTGCCAGTGTGCAGGAGAAATTATCACGCTTAGGCATCCACAGTGAATTAGATCTGATTTTGCATCTACCGATCCGGTATGAAGATGAAACGCATTTGTTCCCGATCGGCGATGCGCCGCAAGGGCAAACAGTGCAGATTGAAGGCGTGATCGTTCATAACGAAGTGGTTGTACGCCCTAGGCGACAATTGGTTTGCCAAGTTGAAGACGGTAGTGGCACCTTGGTGATGCGTTTTCTGAATTTCTACGGCAGCCAGGTTAAAACCTACGCGGTGGGTAAGCGTGTACGGCTGCTGGGCGAGATTCGTGGCGGTTTCTTTGGCATCGAAATGGTGCATCCGAAATGCCGTATCGTGCGGGAAGGGGAATCGCTGGCGGATTCGATGACGCCGGTTTATGCCACCACGGCGGGTTTGACGCAAAAAATTTTAGCGAAAATAATCAGGCAGGGATTGCAGGATGCGCAAACGGTGCAAGCGCTGACCGAAACTGTACCTGAGAAAATCATCAGAAAATATCGACTGCAAGGTTTTAGCGATAGTGTACTGTGCTTGCATCATCCGTCCCCGGAAGAATCGATTGAGGCTTTACAAACACGGACACATCCAGCATGGCGGCGCATCAAGTTTGATGAATTGCTGGCGCAGCAGTTATCGATGCGCTTGCATTACCGACAGCGGAGAAGCCGCAGTGCACCGGTGCTGCAACAAAAAAATATACTGAAGAATCAGTTGCTGGCACAGCTTGGCTTTGAATTGACTTCATCGCAGTTCAAAGTGTATGAGGAAATCAGCCGTGATTTGGCAATCGCTTATCCAATGCAACGTCTATTGCAAGGTGATGTTGGCAGCGGGAAAACGATTGTTGCTGCGCTGGCTGCATTGCAGGCGATTGAGAATGGCTTCCAGGCGGCCATCATGGCGCCGACTGAAATTCTTGCCGAGCAGCATTTTGTAAAATTATCCGCTTGGTTTGAACCCCTGGGAGTCCACGTTGCCTGGCTATCGGGAGGCTTGAAGAAAAAGCAGAAGCAAATCGAGTTGGATAAAATCATGTCAGGTGTAGCACAACTTGTTGTGGGAACACATGCTTTGTTTCAAGTTCAAGTAACCTTTCAACAGCTCGGCTTGGCGATTATTGACGAACAGCATCGCTTTGGCGTGCATCAGCGTCTGGCGCTGCGGATCAAAGGCGCGCAATCCGATCTGATGCCGCATCAATTGATGATGAGCGCCACGCCTATTCCGCGCACGTTGTCGATGAGCTATTTCGCAGATCTGGATGTGTCAGTTATCGATGAACTGCCGCCTGGCAGATCGCCCGTAGTGACTAAATTAATCGCAGATAATCGTCGTGATGAAATCATCGCACGCATACATCGCGCCTGCCAGCAGGGCAGGCAAGTATATTGGGTTTGCCCGCTCATTGAAGAATCTGAAGCGTTGCAACTGCAGACCGCGGTGGAAACGTATCAGCATCTGAGCAAAACTTTCCCGGAATTGAACGTGGGTCTGGTGCATGGACGCCTGTCCCAGCAGGAGAAAGCTGAAGCCATGCTGTTGTTCAAGCAAGGAAAAGTTCAATTATTAGTAGCAACAACCGTGATCGAGGTGGGCGTGGATGTGCCCAATGCTTCGCTAATGGTGATTGAAAATGCCGAGCGCATGGGCTTGTCGCAATTACACCAGTTGCGTGGCCGTGTCGGGCGTGGATCGGAGGCGAGTGTTTGCATTCTGTTGTTCCAGCAACCCTTATCGGAGATTGCTCGCAAACGACTCAAAGTCATTTTTGAATACACCGATGGTTTTGAAATCGCTCGCCAGGACTTGCGATTGAGAGGGCCCGGTGAATTTCTTGGCGCGCGCCAGAGCGGAATTCCGATGTTGCGATTTGCCGATTTAGAGCAAGACGGTGAGTTACTGAAAGCCGCACAAGACTCTGCCAATGAAATGCTGAATAACTATCCGGAACTGGCACAGCGGCATATTGCACGTTGGCTGGGCGATAAGACCGAGTATTTGCGTGTGTAATAACAGTACTTGGATGGTGGATCAAACGCCATGCCAGGCAAATAGTCAACGGCTTTCGTTTAGTACAGGACACCGCAACACATAACGCAGCCAGATGGAAGGTAGAATTGGTTTAGCCGGTTTTATCGGTTTTTATTCTGACACCTGGGCAAAAGTGCCAAAGCGATATAGCAGTAGGCAGGACGTAAGCAGAGATCATGGTTTATGTTTTGCCGTGCTGTTTTTTTGTATTACCATACCGCCACATTCCAAAACAAGATAAAACATGACCGAAGAACAACGCCGTCAGCTTCAACAACAACTCTGGAATATCGCCAACACCCTACGCGGAAAAATGAATGCGGATGAATTCCGCGATTACATTCTGGGATTTATCTTTTACAAATACCTGTCTGAAAAAGTTGAGCGCTATGCCGATGTTTTGCTGGCTGAAGACCATCTCAAGTTTGCCGAACTGGATGAGCATACGGAAGATGGTGCCGAGATTGTGCAGGCGGTGCAGGATGCCGCAGTAAAGCAATTAGGTTATTTCTTAAAGCCTTCCGAGCTGTTTCATGCGGTGGCGATGAAGGGTAATAACCAGCTTGATACTGAAAATCTGGGAGATAGTCACAACTTTATTCTGGCTGATCTTGCTCGCATCCTCAAAAACATTGAGCAAAGCACGCTGGGTACTGACAGTGCCGATGACTTCAGCAATCTGTTTGAAGATTTAGACCTCACTTCCTCCAAGCTGGGCGCGACTGAAAAAGCCAAGAATGCACTGGTGGCCAAAGTGCTGGTGCATTTGGATAAGATCGACTTTAATCTGGCCGATGGTACGGCTGATGTTTTGGGTGATGCGTATGAATATCTGATTGGTGAATTTGCCAGCGGTGCCGGTAAAAAGGCCGGTGAATTCTACACGCCGCAGCCGGTTTCCACCTTGTTGGCCAAGCTGGTCACCAGCCAGAGCAAGAACCTTAAAACGCTATATGATCCAACGTGTGGCAGTGGTTCGTTATTGCTCAGGGTTAAGCGTGAAGCGGATCACGTGGATAAGATATACGGGCAAGAATTAAACCGCACCACGTACAACCTGGCACGCATGAACATGATTCTGCATGACGTGCATTATGCTGATTTTGATATCCGTCAGGAAGATACGCTGGAACACCCGCAGCACCGGGATTTGCGCTTTGATGCGATTGTTGCCAATCCACCGTTTTCGGCACAATGGAGTGCAAGCCCGCTATTTATGAGCGATGATCGTTTCAGTGTGTATGGCAAACTGGCACCCAGCAGCAAAGCTGATTTGGCGTTTGTGCAGCACATGGTTTATCAACTGGCTGATGATGGCTGTATGGCAGTCGTGTTGCCGCATGGCGTGCTGTTTCGCGGTGCA
>RRZT011478135.1_pt1 | contig 39887 bp, 48 predicted proteins | sample 2165551 | NCBI WGS metagenome assembly RRZT01 (sample SAMN10456910, study PRJNA506462) | wastewater metagenome | biome: wastewater; feature: sludge; material: wastewater sludge; isolation source: wastewater sludge with Escherichia coli K12::gfp cells carrying plasmid... | place: USA: Moscow, Idaho...
ACCAGTTTGTACAGGTTCATTAACACTTTGTCTAGGCATAATACCTGGTGCTTTTATTTCCACTCGGCTTGAATGTTTAGTATTAATAGGACCTTTACCGTCAATGGGTTGACCTAAAGCGTCAACAACTCGTCCTAATAATTCACTACCTACAGGAACACTAACAATTGATCCTGTTCGACGTACAAAATTACCTTCTTGAATTTCTCGATCATTACTAAAAACCACAACACCTACAACATCAGGTTCTAAATTTAATGCCATCCCTTTAATATTACCGTTATTAAATTCAACCATTTCTCCAGCTTGGATTTTAGTTAATCCATAACATCGGGCAATACCATCACTCATAGATAGCACAATACCGGTTTCTTCTAAACCTTTTTCATCTTGATATTTTTTAATGTTTGTTTCTAATATATAGGATAATTCAATTGCCACCGAAGTGATAATTGAATTATCCGCTTTTTATTAATGTAAAAAATTAATAAAAAAGGAAATTATTTATTATAATATTATTGATTTTATATTTTCTATTATATTAATAATAATATAAATATAAATAATAATATTATAATGAATTGGAATGACATTATAAATAAAGATAAAAAAATGATGTTTATTAGTAATATAGCACTTATTAAAATCATTAATGAATAATGATATATATACCCTGTTTGAATAGCAATTATTTGTTGACTTAAAAAAGAAAAGATGTTAATAAAACCATATGGACCACACATTTCAATTAAACCTTTATCCATATGTTTATATGTAAAATTATAACCTATTTTTAATATATATTGATTAAGAAATTCATAATAAAGTTTATCAAAATACCATTTTCGATTTAAAAAATTATATAAATATAAACCATATTTTGACATTTTTAGATTATATAAAAATTTAAATTTGAAAAAATATAAATAGAATGCACTAAATAAACCAAAAAAACTTAATAATACAGGTAATAATTTAAAAAAAGTATATAAAAATTCAGCATCTATCATTTGATTATTACTTGGCATAATATAAATTGAATTATTCCAAAAATTTGTACCTAATCCAACAAACATATCTCTTGAAATATATCCAATAAAAATACTACCTAATGCTAATAAAGCTAAAGGTAATCCCATTTCTAATGGTACGTCATGTGCATTTTTAATTACATTTTTATATGCATTTGTTTCACTTAAAAAGGCAAAAAATAATAGTCTCGTTGAATAAAAAGCAGTAAAAAAAGCTCCAACAGTTCCTAACCAATAGGCAAAATGTCCTGTTTCATTAAAAGTTGAAAAAGCTATTTCTAAAATTAAATCTTTTGAGTAAAACCCAGTTAAAAAAGGAAAACCCATTAAGGATAATGATCCAATTAAAAACATAACATAAGTAAAAGGTAAAATTCGACGTAATCCACCCATTTTTCGGATATCTTGTTCATCACCCATAGCATGAATTACCGCACCTGAACATAAGAATAATAACGCTTTAAAATAAGCGTGATTAGATAAATGAAAAATAGCTACAGGATAGTTTGATAAACCACATGCAAAAAACATATATCCTAACTGACTACAAGTTGAATATGCTACAATTTTTTTAAAATCATTTTGAACTAATCCAACTGTACTTGCAAAAAAAGCTGTTGATGCTCCAATAGTAGTAACCATTTTTAACGAAAAAACAGAATATTCAAAAATAGGTGAACATCTTGTTGTTAAATATACTCCAGCTGTTACCATAGTTGCTGCGTGAATTAATGCTGATACAGGTGTAGGTCCTTCCATTGCATCAGGTAACCATAAATGTAAAAAAATTTGTGCAGATTTACCCATAGCCCCAATAAAAATTAAGATACAAATTAAATCAATAATATTAAAACTATAATTAAAAAAAATCATATTAAAATTTTGGATAATTAATACAGAAGCAAAAGTACTAAAATATTCAACAGTTCGAATATTATAAAAAATGGTTAAAATTCCTAAAATTAAAATTAAATCACTTATTCTATTTACTAACATAGCTTTAATAGCAGCTTTATTTGCTTGTAAACGGGTAAACCAAAAATTAATTAATAAAAAAGAACAAAACCCTACACCTTCCCAACCAACAAACATTTGAATAAAATTGTCCCCTGTTATCAATATAAGCATAAAAAATGTAAATAATGATAAATATGACATAAATCTAGATAAATGTGGATCAGCTGACATATATTGTGATGAATATAAATGAACCAAAGTTGAAATACTTGTAACAACAATTAACATAACCATTGTTAATGTATCAAATAAAAAACTCCAATTACAATTAAATAAACCACTATTAATCCAGGTTGTCAAATAAATAATATATTCATATTCAAAACGAATTGAATTATATAAAATAATTAAAGAAAAAATAAAACTTAAAAATGTTGTTAAAGTTGTAATATATACAGAACCTTTTCGACCTATATAAAAGCCGAAAAATCCTGCAATAATAGAACCTAAAAAAGGTAAAAATACTATAGATAATAGTAACATAAAAATAGGTAGATTTAAAAATCCTTAAAAGGGGCGAGTAAAAAAATGTTTAAATATATACTTGTCATGTTACTATATACATAACAATTAAATAGATAATATATTTTTATTTATTTTTAAATCGTATTAAAAAAGATTCAATTTTTCCTAAAAATGGTATAATAATTATAAAAAAAAAAAAATAATAAATCATACTAATAATACCAATTTCAGTATAAGGATATTCTACTGGCATTTGACCAACCCATCCTAATAAAAAAAATGATAAAACTAATAACCAATAACAAATTTTAAAAATTGGTCGGAAAGCTGTACTTCTAATTTCTGATGAATTTGTAAAAGGAATAGTAAACATTACAAGTAATGAACCAAACATTGCAATTACTCCACCAATTTTATTTGGAATAGATCTTAAAATAGCATAAAAAGGTAAAAAGTACCATTCAGGAACAATATGTAAAGGTGTTTTCATTGGATTTGCTTCAATATAATTATCTGGATGTCCTAAACTATTCGGATAATAGAAAACAAAAGTAAAAAAAATTAAAAATAATACCATTAATCCAAATAAATCTTTTACATAAAAATAAGGATAAAATGAAATATTTTCAATTTTTAATGTATAACCTAAAGGATTATTTGAACCTACTTCATGTAATAAAGTTAAATGTATTAATACCGCACCAACAATTACAAAAGGTAAAGTAAAATGTAAACTAAAAAAACGATTTAATGTTGGATTATCTACAGCAAAACCTCCCCATAACCAATCTACGATATCTTTACCAATTAAAGGGATTGCTGAAAATAGATTTGTAATAACTGTAGCTCCCCAAAAACTCATTTGTCCCCAAGGTAACACATAACCCATAAAAGCAGTTGCCATCATTAAAATAAAAATTAATACACCTGAGCACCATAAACTTTCTCGTGGAGTTATGTAAGATCCGTAATATAAACCTCTAAAAATATGAATATAAACAACAATAAAAAAAAAAGATGCACCATTTGCATGAGTGTATCTTATTAACCAACCATTATTTACATCTCGCATAATATGTTCAACACTATTAAAGGCTAAATCTATATGAGGAGTATAATGCATTGCTAAAAAAATTCCAGTTAATATTTGAATAACTAACATAATACCTGCTAATGATCAAAATCCAAAAAAATAATTAAGATTAATTGGAGTAGGATACTCAATTAAATGATTATTAATAACAGCTAATAATGAATTTTTATTCCATCGCATTTATATTTTATTTATTCAAAATCCAAATATATTAAATATTATATAAATAATATTATATTTTATTTATTTTTAAAAAAATTATTTATTTTTAATTTAATATTTTTAAAATCTGAAAATAATAATAATATTATAAGAATTGTTCCAAATATTTTAATAAACATAATTATAAAGTAAAATTAATTTTATTTTTTAACCAAATTAAATAATCTTCAAATGATACAGCTTCAATTACTATAGGCATAAATCCATGATTTACTCCACATATTTCACTACATTGACCATAAAAAACACCTTCCCGTTTAATAAACATTGAGGTTTGATTTAATCGACCTGGACATGCATCTAATTTAATACCTAATGAAGGTACAGCCCATGAATGTAATACATCTGAAGCAGTAATTAATACACGTATATGACTATTAACAGGAACAACAATACGATTATCCACTTCTAATAATCGGAATTGTCCTATTTCTAAATCATTTTCAGGTACCATATAACTATCAAAAATTAATGGTTCATCTGAAAATTCTAAATTATCTGAATATTCATAACTCCAATACCATTGACTTCCAATAACTTTTAAAGTAATAATAGGGTCAATTACTTCATCCATTGAATATAATAAAGCAAATGATGGTATTGCTACAATTAATAAAATTAATGCAGGTATAGTTGTCCAAATAATTTCAATTGCTGCTCCATGTACAAATGTTTCAGCTTTTTTTTTTTTTTTTTCATTAAAAAGAGTAATAACTCTAAACATCATCCAAACTACAAAAACTGTTATTACGATTAAAAAGAACATTAAATCATTATGAAAATTAATAATTCCCTCCATAACAGGTGTAGCTGGGTCTTGAAAACCTAATTGCCAAGGTTCAGCCATATCTAAAAAACTTTTTTGAATATTTAACATTTTTCTTGAATTTTTTTGTATTTATATTTTGAATATAAATAAGATTAATTTAACTTATTAAAAAATAATTTAAAAAGCAAATAAAATTAAAAAAGCCATCATTAAACAAAATAAAGCAATAGCTTCAGTTAAAGCAAAACCTAATAAAGCGGTTCTAGTTAATTCCTGTTGTAAAGAAGGGTTTCGAGAAATACCTAAAACTAAAGAACCAAAAACTGAACCAATACCAACACCTGCACCAGCTAAACCGATGGTAGCTAATCCAGCACCGATAAATTTTGAAGATTGTAATAACATTATGAAATAAAAATTAATAGATTTATTATAAATATAAAAAATAATATTGAATAAATAAATAAAATATAAATTATAATTCCCTTGTTTAAAAGTATTTATAATAAAATTTTATTTTAATAACATGAATTTAATTAATTTCAGATTTTATAAAATTTTTATTATTTTATTTATTTATTCAATATTATTTTTAAAAACAGGAAAAGTAGGATTTGAACCTACGACAATAATTTTGGAGACTATGATTTTACCAACTAAACTATTTTCCTTTTTTTTAATAAAAATATAAGAATATTAAAGAGCTCCTCCAGATACAGGTTCCCCTACAACTACCTTGTTACGACTTCATCAAAGTTACTAACTACTTTTTAGCCATTTTATTTAAGTTTTTTAATAAATGTAAAAATAAAAATCATATTATATAAAATTTAAAAAAATCAATAAGAATTTTTTTAAAAACACTTAACTTCCTTGATGTGACGGGCGGTATGTACAAAGCCTAGTAACATATTCACCGCAGCATGCTGTTCTGCGATTACTAACGATTCCAACTTTATATAGACAAATTGCAGTCTATAATCCGAACTAAGATAATTTTTAAAGATTTGCTCCAACTTTTATAATCGTTATTGCCTCTTACTGTAATTACCATTGTAGCACGTGTGTAGCCCAATTCATAAGGGCCATGAAGACTTGACGTCATCCCCACTTCATTCAACCTATAATTGAAATTCTTATTAATGTGCTTTTATTTTTAATTGAGATTTTAAAATAAATTAGTAACTAATAATAAGGGTTACGCTCGTTAAAGGATTTAACCAAACATCTCAAAACACGAGCTGACGACAGCCATGCAACACCTGTTTTAAATAAATTATGTCTTTTCTATTTTTTATTTAAATTAACAAGAATTGGTAAGGTTCTGCGCGTATTATCGAATTAAACCACATGCTCCACCGCTTGTGTAAGCTCCCGTCAATTCCTTTGAATTTCAATCTTGCGATTATACTTTTCAGGCGGAGTGCTTAACGCGTTAGCTTAATACCTAAAAATTCTAAATATGAGCACTCATCGTTTACAGCATGGACTACCGGGGTCTCTAATCCCGTTTGCTACCCAAGCTTTCGTTTCTCAGTGTCAGTATATACCCAGATAATTGCCTTCGCTTTTGACCTTCCTTCTATTATCACAGTATTTTATCACTCCAATAGAAATTCCATTATCCTCTATTTATACTCCAGTTTTTCAGTTTTGAAAAAATTTATAAAGTTGAGCTTTATTCTTTTTTTTTCAACTTAAAAAACAACCTACAAACCCTTTACGCCTAATCATTCCGAATAATGCTCGCTCCTCCCGTATTACCGCGGCTGCTGGCACGGGTATTAGCCGGAACTTCTTTTTTAAGTACTGTCATTTTCCTCCTTAATGAAAGAGCTTTACAACCTAATTAGCCTTCTTCACTCACTTGGTATTGCTGGATCAGGCTTTCGCCCATTGTCCAAAATTCCTCACTGCTGCCTTTAAAAAAGTTTGGGCCGTGTCTCAGTCCCAATGTGGCTGATCGTTCTTTCAAACCAGCTAAAGATAATTGGCTTGGTAATCTATTAAATTACCAACTACCTAATCTTACGCAAACTCATCTTTTAACGTTATTATAACTTTAATTTATTTATCCAGTATTTTTATATAAAATAATTATTCTGAATTAAAAGGTAGATATCCACGTGTTACGCACCCGTTCGCTATGTTATAAAAACATTTAACTTGCATGTGTTAAGCATACCAATAGCATTTATTCTGAGCCAGGATCAAACTCTATTTATATTTTATATTAAAATTTAATATAATGTTATAAGAAAACATCTATATTTATTGAATATTCTTATATTTTTATAAAATTTATTAGCCCTATTCTATAATAATATTAGTTTTTTTAAAATTAAATATAAAAATGGAGAAAGCAGGATTTGAACCTACGTAGAAAATTTTCAACAAATTTACAGTCTGCCGCCTTTAACCACTCAGCCATTTCTCCAACTATAAAAATGTGATTAGTGGGATTTGAACCCACAATATTTACTTGGAAGATAAAGGATTTACCAATTAATCTATAATCACATATTTTAATGGTTTACGTTTAATCTTTTATGTTAAGTCGAAGTGGGATTTGAACCCACGAATTATTATCTAATTGATAGTTTAGCAAACTACTGCCGTAACCACTTGGCTATTCGACCAAATAAAAAGAATATTATTACTTCTTTGATAGGATTTGAACCTATAACCTAATGGTTAACAGCCATTTGCTCTACCGATTGAGCTACAAAGAAATAAAAATAAATATTGAAACTTTTAGTATTTTTAAGCTACATATTTTACAATATTTACACTTAAAACCTATTCATGTAATCGTCTTTTACAGTTTTCAAAGAAAAATTTTAAGAATGGTTTCTTACTTAGATGCTTTCAGTAATTATCCAAAATAAATTTAGCTACTCGGCGATGCCCTAATTTAATAAAACAACCGATACACCAGAGATTTACCCTTCTCGGTCCTCTCGTACTAGAGTTAGATTCTTTTATTTTTCAAAATATTTATAGAAGATAGGAACCAAACTGTCTCACGACGTTCTAAACCCAACTCACGTACCACTTTAATCGGCGAACAGCCGAACCCTTGGAACCTTCTTCAGCTCCAGGATGTGATGAGTCGACATCGAGGTGCCAAACGACTCCGTCGATAAGAGCTCTTAGGAGTCATTAGCCTGTTATCCCCGGAGTACCTTTTATCCGTTGAGCGATAATCTTTCCACAAAGAATTATCGGATCACTATGACCGACTTTCGTCCCTGTTTGATATGTCTATCTTACAGTCAAGCAAGCTTATACCATTACATTCTACAATTGATATAATAATCCAATTTGAACTTACCTTTGTGCACCTCCGTTACTCTTTAGGAGGTGACCGCCCCAGTCAAACTACCAACCATACACTGTTTATTTTAAAAATATTAGTTATTTATTTTAATAAGAGTGGTATTTCACTGTTATCTCCACAATTTACTGGCGTAAAAGTTTCAAAGATTTCCACTTATTCTATACATATTAAATAAAATAACAATATAAAGATGTAGTAAAGGTTCACGGGGTCTTTCCGTCTAACTATAAAGAATCCGCATCTTCACGGATATTTCAAATTCACTGAGTCTATATTGGAGACAGCGGGGATGTCGTTACACCATTCATGCAGGTCGGAACTTACCCGACAAGGAATTTCGCTACCTTAGGACCGTCAGAGTTACGGCCGCCGTTTACTGGGACTTCCATTCAATGCGTAAACATCTCCTATTAATCTTCCAGCACCGGGCAGGTGTCAGACCCTATACATCATGTTACCATTTAGCAGAGTCCTAAGTTTTTATTAAACAGTCGCAACCCCCTATTCTGTGCCACCTAATTATTAAATGAAATATTGACTTTTTACACGTCATGCTTCTCGTCTAAAAACGTTTCCGTTTTTGCTTATGCCTAGTATACCTGCTCCCAGGGGTAATGTGTCGTGATTGATTTGCTTTTTAATAATAGGTACTCTTTATCCCGAAGTTACAGAGTCATTTTGCCGAGTTCCTTCAATATAGTTTTCTCATCCACCTTAGTCTACTCGACCTATCCACCTGTGTCGGTTTAGGGTACGGTTTTTTAATTAAAAAAGTTATTTCCTGAAAATTAAAAATTTTGTCACTTTTTTAAAACAATTTAATTTAAAAATTATCCCATTAAAATTTGCTTTCGTCAAATCTTTCTTAGGGGCCGTTTCACTCTATGAAATACATCTGAACATAGAAACCCTTGGATTTACGGTGATAATGATTTTCGTCATTATTTTTTGTTACTAATGCCAGCATTTTCTTTTCTGATATTTTCAACATATTTTACAATATATCTTTATTAACATACAGAATGTTCCGCTACCGTTTAATTTTAAATAATTAAACTTGCCGTTTCGGTAAATTTCTTAAGTCTCGATACATTTTAGGCGCAAAAAAACTAGACCAATGAGCTATTACGCTTTCTTTAAAGGATGGCTGCTTCCAAGCCTACCTACTGGTTGTCATTATTTTTTTACTTCCTTTTTCACTTAGAATATTATTTAGAGACCTTAACGAACAATCTGGGCTGTTTCCCTCTTGACATAAGACCTTAGCGCCTAATGTCTGTCTATTTAAATTACATTTTTTTGTATTCGGAGTTTCCAAGAAATCGGTAAGTTTTTACACCCCCTAACTCAATGAGTGCTCTACCCCAAAAAAAGAAATTTAAATGCTCTACTTCAATAGATTTCGCGGAAAACCAGCTATCTCCAAGTTTGATTAGCCTTTCACTCCTAACCACAAATCATCTCCATATTTTGCCACATATGTGAGTTCGATCCTCCAAATAGTTTTACCTATTTTTCAATCTGTTCATGGTTAGATCACTTGGTTTCGGGTCTTATTTTTATAACTTAAAGCTTTTTAAAACTTGATTTATCTACGCCTATTTATAAAATTAAGCTTGCTATAAAAATAAACTTGCTGGCCCATTATGCAAAAGGTACACTGTTACTTTATTAAAAAGTTCCAATTGATTATTAACAATAAGTTTCAGAATTATTTCAAACTCGAAAGTTCTTTTTCACCTTTCCTTTACAGTACTTGTACACTATCGGTCATTAATTTTTTAAAGGTTTTGAGGGTGGTTCCCCAATATTCAAAAAAGATTACACATACCTCTTTTTACTATTATAAAAATATTGTTAATTCTACAGGACTTTAACCTTTTAATGTACATTTTTTAAAATGTTTCAAATTATTAAATTGTTTTTATAAACCTCTATCCATGTTCATTCGTCATTACTTACGGAATCTCGTTTGATTTTTTACATAGTTACTTAGATATTTCAATTCACTATTTTTTAAATTTTCACAAAGAAAAAGTTTTCTTTAGGATATTTATATTTCAAAATAAATTTTTATTGAATATAACTTTTCGCATTTTTTACGTCCTAAATGTAAATTAATGCCAAGGCATCCACTTAATGCTTTTTTATAAATATAATTAAAATTATATTACTTAAAGAATAGAATTTTTTTAAAAAAATATTTTTATATTATTTTTAAAATAATAAATTAAATTTTAATTTTTTTATTTCATAATAATATTTTTTTTTATGTTGAAATGTTTTACTTTTTTTATTAGCTGTTAAAATTATTTCATCCATAATATTTTGCAATTTTGAATTTTTTAATAGCCATGAAACAGACATTTTTATTTGTTTATCTTCTTCTAAAAACATTAAAAAAAAAGAATTTTTTTTTTTACTTTTTTTTTTATTTGGAATACTAATTGTTTTTAATTTAGGTAATAAATTATTAATTGCTTTTAGTAAAATAAACATTGGTTTTTGTTTTGTTTTTTTTTTTAATTGTATTAAAATTGTATTAAAAATAATTTCAGAATTAGTTTTTTTACCATTTTTTAATAAAATATTAATAAAAAGTTGTTTTATTTTATATTCTTCGTAATTTAGTTCCATATTTCGATCTAGATGTTTTTCTTTTTAAAATTCCTAATAAATCATATTTACCACGGATTGCATGATATTTAACTCCAGGTAAATCTTGTACACGACCACCACGTATTAAAATAACCGAATGTTCCTGTAATGTATGACCAATACCTGGAATATATGTTATAATAGTATATCTACTCGTTAAGCGGACTTTTGCTACTTTTCGTAAAGCAGAATTCGGTTTTTTAGGTGTTTTTGTATATACTTTTAAACAAATACCTTTCCGTTGAGGACATTTTTTTAATGCTGGACTTCTATTAATTTTTTGTTTTTTTATTCTTTTTTGTTTTTTTAAAAATAATTGATTAATTGTTGACATAAAATAATTTTGAATAATAACGGACTTGAACCGCTAACATTTTCGGTGTAAACGAAATACTCTACCAATTGAGATAATTATTCAATAGGCTTAAGTAGATTTGAACTACTGACTTTACACTTATCAGGCGTATACTCTAACCAACTGAGTTATAAGCCCTAATAAAATAAAAATATTTATTATTTTTGAAATAAAAGGATTCGAACCTTTGATTATCCGCACCAAAAACGGAGGCCTTACCACTTGGCTATATTTCAAGTAAAATATGCTTAGAAAGATTTGAACTTTCATTTTATAGATCCGCAATCTAACGCTTTATCCGTTAAGCTATAAGCATAATTATTGAATAATTTTAGTTGTAATAATATTGTTTTTATTCATTATTGTTTTAATAAATAATAATATTCGAAACGTTTGTAAAATTGAATTATAACTTGTGATTTGTATTTTTTGAATATAATTTTTATATAAAAAATGTTCACGAGATTTTTTATTAACATGAGGAGATTTTAATACAGTAAAAATTTTTTTTTTTTGTTTAATTTTAAAAACATTATAAATTATTATATTTTTAATTTTTTTTTTTTTTTTTAATTGTAATAATGTTTTTTGAATATTATTGATTTTATTTGTAGATTTAAAATTTATTTTTAAAATAAACATATATATAAATTTGTCTAGAGACGGATTTGAACCGCCGACATAAAGATTTTCAGTCTTCTACTCTAACCAACTGAGCTATCTAAACATATTTTATATTAATAAAAATAAATAAATTTTATTTAAATATATTAATATTAAATTAGGAAATAAAAATAAATATAAAATAAATTGACTATTTATAATTAATATAATTGTTTGCATTTTATTGATTTGTAATACAAAATTACGTTTAAATATTTTTTCAAAAAATATTATTTTGATTATTTTTAAATAATAAAATGAACTTATAATACTAATTAAAATTGCACAAAAAACTAAACTAAATAAATTATTTTTAATTGCTGAATAAAAAATAAAAAATTTAGAAAAAAAACCAGCTAATGGTGGAATTCCAGCTAATGAAAAAACATTTAAAACAATAATCAATGCTAATAATTTATTATTTTGATACAAATTAGATAAATCTGTTAAATATTTAATTGGTTTATGATTAATATTTAAAGATATATAAGAAGTCCATAAATTAATACTCATTATTATATAAATAATAATATATAATAAAATTGATGGGATATTATTTAATAAATTTGAAGTAAATCCAATAAAAATAAAACCTATATGACTAATTGAACTATATGCTAATAATCTTTTTATTTTTTTTTGTTGTAATGAAGCTAATGATCCTATTAACATTGAAAATAATGCTATAATATAAAAAAATGTATCAAAAAAAAAAGAAATATAAAAAAATGTATCAAAAAAAAATCGAATTAAAATTCCAATAAAAGCTATTTTAGGAACAATTGCAAAAAAACTAGTAATATTATTAGGAGCTCCTTCATATACATCAGGTAACCAAAAATGAAAAGGAGCTGCACCTATTTTAAATAATAATCCAATTAAAACAAAAATAAATCCATAAATAATTCCAATAAGTAATTCTGTATTTTCTAAATAATTAATATTTGATACTAAAATAAAAATATTATTAAAATTTAATGAACCTGTAATTATATATAGAATAGATGAACCAAATAATATAAAACCAGAAGCTATTGACCCTAAAATAAAATATTTTAATGAAGCTTCAACAGATAATACTGATTTTCGCTGTGTGGCAGTTAAAATATAAAAACTTAAACTTTGTAATTCAATTGCTAAATATAAAGTAATAAAATGGTTTGATGAAATTAATAACATTAATCCTAATAATGATATTAATATTAATATATTAATTTCATATGAATTGATTTTCTGATCAATTATATATTTTTGTTGAATAAAAAAACAAATAATTGTACAACAAATTAATATCATTTTTATAACTTGTGTAAATTCTGTGATAATTAAAACACCATTCATTGTATTTGTAAAAATATTATTAATATTAATAACTAAAATTAATAAAATTGCTAATAAATATAGTATTATAGTGTTTAAGTTTTTAATAATTAATATTTTTTTATTATTTTTAATATTTTTATAAAATACTCCATATAATATTAAAATTAATAAAATAGTTGTTAGAAAAAATTCTGGAATTAATATTTCAAAATTATTAAAAAAAAGTTCTTGTAAAATCATAAAGAAAAAATAAATATTATTATATATTTATTTACTATATATGCTAAATATTTTTTATAAAAATATTATTTTTGGGTAAAACATATTAAAAAAGATAATTAATAAAAATGTCAATCAAAAAAATTAAAAATTTTTCAATAAATTTTGGACCACAACACCCGGCTGCACATGGTGTTTTACGATTAATTTTAGAATTAAATGGTGAAGTTGTTAAAAAAGCTGATCCACATATAGGTTTATTACATCGTGGTACAGAAAAATTAATTGAATATAAAAATTATTTACAAGCATTACCATATTTTGATCGTTTAGATTATGTATCAATGATGTGTCAAGAACATGCATATGTGTTAGCAATTGAAAAATTATTAAATTGTAATATTCCAATAAGAGCACAATATATTCGTGTTCTTTTTTCAGAAATAACTCGAATTTTAAACCATTTATTAGCTATTACATGTCATGCTTTAGATGTTGGAGCAATGACTCCTTTTTTTTGGGGGTTTGAAGAACGTGAAAAATTAATGGAATTTTATGAACGAGTTTCTGGTGCAAGAATGCATTCTTGTTATTTTCGTCCAGGCGGAGTAAATCAAGATTTACCTAAAGGTTTATTAAATGATATTTTTATTTTTTGTGAACAATTTAATACTCGTTTAAATGAAATTGAAGAAATGTTAACAAATAATCGTATATGGAAACAACGCTTAGTTAATATTGGAATTGTTAATTCAAATGACGCATTAAATTGGGGTTTTAGTGGAGTAATGTTACGTGGATCAGGAATTACTTGGGATTTAAGAAAAACACAACCATATGAAATATACGATAAAATTGATTTTGATATTCCTATAGGTACAAATGGGGATTGTTATGATCGTTATTTAATTCGAATTGAAGAAATGAGACAATCTATTCGAATAATTTTACAAGTATTAAATAAAATGCCTGAAGGATTAATTAAATTAAATGATCAAAAAATTATTAATCCAAATCGAACACAAATGAAAAATTCAATGGAATCTTTAATTCATCATTTTAAATATTTTTCTGAAAATATTTCAATTAATAGTGGAGAAACATTTACTGTTATTGAAGCACCTAAAGGTGAATACGGTGTTTTTTTAGTATCTGATGGAACTAATAAACCTTATAGATGTAAAATTAAAGCACCCGGATTTGCACATTTACAAGCATTAAATTTTATGACAAAAAATCATATGATTGCTGATGTAGTTACAATTATTGGAACTCAAGATATTGTATTTGGTGAAATTGATAGATAAAAAATAAAAGCATAATATTATGAATAATAAATATTTTAAACAATACCAATTAAATAAATTACAACATATTAAAAAAACATATAAATATATATATATTTTTCGTTATTATGATTTAAAAATTAACGAAAATATATTAATTAAAAAAAACTTAAAATCATTAAATTTTAAATCATTTATTTTAAAACAAAATTTATTAAAAAATTTTTTTATTAAATTAAAAGGTCAAGGATCTGTTTTAATTATTTATAGTAATACAAATGAATTTGATTTATTAAAAAAAAAAACAATATTTAATAATATTGAATTTATATATGTTAATATTAATAATAGTATTTTTTCTAATAAAAAAGTACAAACATATACACAAAATAAAACTCCATTAAATATTGCATTAATTAATTCTTTTTTATTTTTTTTATATTATTTAAGAAAAATATAAAAAGGCGTATATAACTTAATGGTAGAGTATCAGGTTGTGGTTCTGAACGTTATGGGTTCAAATCCCATTATTCGCCCTTTTTAATTACTTTTATGTTTTTTGAATCTATATTAATAATTTTACTTATTTTACCATTAATATCAATTTGTATATTATTTTTCTTACAAGACGAAAAAATGATTAAAAATTTTAGTATTTTTATGTCATTTTTTATTTTTATATCATCTTTACCTCTTTGGATATTATTTAATAAATCTACATCTAATTTTCAATATATATTTAAAATTGAATGGATTTCTTTATTAAACTTACAATTTTATTTAGGTATTGATGGTATTTCTCTTTTTTTTATTATATTAACTACTTTTTTAATACCAATATGTATGTTAATTAGTTATGAAACAGTTAAAAAAAATATTAAAGAATATTTTATTTTATTTTTTATTTTAGAATTTTGTTTAATTATTTCATTTAGTGTTTTAGACTTATTAATATTTTATATTTTTTTTGAAAGTGTGTTAATTCCAATGTTTTTAATGATAGGTATTTGGGGTTCACGTGAAAGGAAAATAAAAGCTTCATATTTATTTTTTATATATACATTAGCTGGATCTCTTTTTATGTTTATTGCTATTATACATTTATTTTTAACTGTAGGAACAACTGATTATCAAATATTATATTATAGTAACTTTAATTTTTTTTATGAGAAATTATATTGGTTAGCTTTCTTTTTATCTTTTTCAGTTAAAGTTCCTATGTTACCATTCCATGTTTGGTTACCTGAAGCACATGTTGAAGCTCCTACTGCTGGATCTGTTATTTTAGCTGGTGTATTATTAAAATTAGGTTCATACGGAATGATTCGATTTTTAATTCCATTATTTCCAAAAGCTAGTATTTATTTTACACCATATATTTTAATTTTATGTTTAATATCAATAATTTATTCTTCATTAACAGCTATTCGACAAACAGATTTGAAACGTATCATTGCTTATGCTTCAGTAGCTCATATGAATTTCATAGTATTAGGTATTTTTTCTTTAACTATTCAAGGATTAGAAGGTAGTATAATTCAAATGATTAGTCATGGTTTAATTTCAAGTGGATTATTTTTTTCAATTGGATGTTTATACGATCGTTATCATACTAGATTTATTCATTATTATGGTGGATTAGCTCATACAATGCCTTTATTTTGTATAATGCTTTTTATTTATATTTTATCAAATATGTCTATTCCTGGATCAAGTAGTTTTGTTGGAGAATTATTAATTTTAACAGGTGTTTTTGAAGAAAATACAACAACAGCTATTTTTTCAACAATAGGTATGTTTTTAGGTGGGGTGTATTCATTATTATTTTATAATCGAATTTGTTATGGAAATATTCAAAATATATATTTAAAAATTTATTATGATTTAACATATCGTGAATTTTTAATTCATTGTATTTTAATTTTAAATATATTTTTATTAGGATTATATCCAAAAGTTTTTGAAAGTTGTATGCATGAAAGTGTTTCAAAAATTTTAATTCATATCGATTTTTCTTATTTTTATTAATTTAAAAATAAAAATAAAGTCCTTTTCGTCTAGAGGTAAGGACATTGCCTTTTCACGGCAAAAACACGAGTTCAATTCTCGTAAAGGATATAAATAAAAACTGTATATGAAATTACAACAACAATTTAGTCAATATTTAATAAAACTTTTACCTATTATAAATTATACTTCTTATAAAAATGAATTAACATTTAATATTTCTTTTAAAAAAATTATTCCTATTCTTTTTTTCTTAAAAAATCATACAAATACACAATTTAAAATTCTATCGGATTTATGTGTAGTTGATTATATAATTCAAAAAGAACGTTTTGAACTTATTTATAATTTATTAAGTATTCGATTTAATACTCGAATCAAAATTAAAATATTTATAACTGAATTACAACCTATCGATTCTGTAATTAATATTTATAGAACATCAAACTGGTTAGAACGTGAAGCTTGGGATATGTTTGGTATTTTTTTTTCAAATCACCCAGATTTACGTCGAATATTAACAGATTATGGTTTTGAAGGTTACCCTTTACGTAAAGATTTTCCATTAAGTGGTTTTTTAGAAGTATATTATAATGAATTAGAAAAACGTATAATATATCAACCAATTAATTTATCACAACAATATAAATTATTTGATTTTAAAAGTCCATGGAATAAAAATCTTATATAAATAAATAAAATAATATTAAAATTTATTATTTAAAAATAGAAATTATATTATATATTTAAAAAAATGTATTTTTATGTACTTGTAACCTTGTTATATCCCCAATCTTTTTATACACTTATGAAAAACTTTTATTATATAAATAAAAAAACTTTAACTCTTGAATCAGTAGAAAAAGAAACTGTTTCAAATACTTTAGCATTTTATAAAACTTTATCAAAAACTACAATTAATACACATAAACATCCATATCATTTAGTAAATCCAAGTCCATGGCCTTTTATTATTTCTTTTGGATGTTTTTTTTTTACCTTTGGAAATGTAATGTTTTTTCATGGTTATACAGGAAGTATCTTTTTAATTTTAACAGGATTATTAATTATTATTTTTACAATGTATACTTGGTTACGTGATATTGTTCGAGAAGCTGTTTATGAAGGTCAACATACTAAACAAGTACAATTAGGTTTAAGAAATGGTATGCTTTTATTTATTTTTAGTGAATTATTATTCTTTATGAGTTTTTTTTGGGCTTTTTTCCATTCAGCATTAGCACCAACACCTGAAATAGGATCATTATGGCCTCCATTAGGAATCGAAACCATTAATGCTTGGGGAGTTCCATTATTAAATACAATAATTTTATTATCTTCAGGAGCAACTATTACTTGGGCACACCATGCTATTGTTTATGGTGATAGAAAAAATGCAATTATAAGTTTAATTATTACTATTTTATTAGCTTTTTTTTTCACTATGATTCAAGCTTTTGAATATATTGAAAGTACTTTTTCTATTTCTGATAGTATTTATGGTACAACTTTCTTTTTATTAACAGGTTTTCATGGTATTCATGTAATTATAGGTACTGTTTTCATTATTGTTAGTACTATTCGATTAATTAATCACCACTTTACAAAACAACACCATTTTGGTTTTGAAGCTGCTGCATGGTATTGGCATTTTGTTGATGTCGTTTGGTTATTTTTATTTGTGGCTGTATATTGGTGGGGTGGAAATTAATTGGTATATTTTATGTATAGTCCATTAGAACAATTTGAAATTTTACCTATTTTACAAATACCTTTTATATTCACAAATTCGTCATTAATTATAATGATCGGTTTTCTATATATATATATATATATGTGTATAAAAAATAAATTTATTCCAACGAATTTTCAACAAATTTTTGAAACGATATTTAATACAACAATTGAATTATCATATGCTAATATAGGTAAAGATGGGAAACAGTTTGTTTCATTAATTTTCATTATTTTTTTTTTTATTTTAATTTGTAATTTAATAGGTATGGTACCATATAGTTTTACTTTAACGAGTCATTTAATAATAACATTTACTTTATCATTAACAATTTATATTGGATTTAATATAATTGGAATTAAAAAACATAAAATTAATTTTTTAAATTTATTATTACCAAGTGGTTCAAGTATTTTTTTAGTACCATTATTAGTACCTATGGAACTAATTTCATATATTTTTCGAGTTATAAGTTTACCTGTTCGACTATTTGCTAATATGATGGCAGGTCATACTTTATTAAAAGTAATTGCAGGTTTTGCTTGGGCTATGTTAAGTGTTAATAATTTTATTTTTATTGCACATTTTATACCATTATTATTATTAGTATTATTAGTTGGTTTAGAATTAGGAGTAGCAATTATTCAAGCTTATGTATTTACAATTTTAACTTGTATGTATATAAATGATGCATTAAATTTACATTAAAATAAAAAATAACAATTAAAAGGAAAAGTAGCTCAGTTGGTTAGAGTAATAGCTTGTCACGTTATAAGTCGCGGGTTCGAGTCCCGTTTTTTCCGTATATTTGAATATATATATTCAAAAGTTAAATTATGTTATCTAATTACTTAAATATTTTTATTTTTTTATTATTCAGTTTATTTTTATCTTTTATAATTTTCAATTTATCATTTATTTTAATTAAACAAAAAGATGATGTTGAAAAATTAACCGCATATGAATGTGGATTTAATCCATATGATGATGCTAGAAAAGTTTTTGATGTTAAATTTTATTTAATTGCAATTCTTTTTATTATTTTTGATTTAGAATCAGTATTTATTTTCCCATGGGTTTTAACATTAAGTTCAAATTTTTCATTAGGTTTTTGGACCATGATTGAATTTTTAATTGAATTAATTGTAGGTTTTATTTACATTTGGTATAGTGATGCTTTAGAATGGGATTAAAAATAATATTTTATTATTTTAATTTTGAATTTATATAAAAAAAGCAAAAATAAAAATGAATTTTCAAAATATACGTGAATGGTCAACCAGATGGCTATTTTCAACAAATCATAAAGATATCGGAACTTTATATTTAATTTTAGGAGCATTTTCAGGTATTGTTGGTACAACTTTATCTGTTTTAATTCGAATGGAATTAGCTCAACCTGGTAATCAAATTTTTATGGGAAATCATCATTTATATAATGTGGTAGTTACTGCTCATGCATTTATTATGATTTTTTTTATGGTTATGCCAGTATTAATTGGTGGATTTGGTAATTGGTTTGTACCTTTAATGATTGGTGCACCAGATATGGCTTTTCCACGTATGAATAATATTAGTTTTTGGTTATTACCTCCATCATTATTATTATTAGTATCATCAGCTATTGTTGAATCAGGTGCTGGTACAGGTTGGACAGTATATCCACCATTATCTAGTGTTCAAGCTCATTCAGGTCCATCAGTTGATTTAGCTATTTTTAGTTTACATTTAGCAGGTATTTCATCTTTATTAGGTGCAATTAATTTTTTATCAACTATTTATAATATGAGAGCTCCTGGTTATAGTTTTCATAGATTACCTTTATTTGTTTGGGCTGTTTTTATTACTGCATTTTTATTATTATTAACATTACCTGTATTAGCTGGAGCAATTACTATGTTATTAACAGATAGAAATTTAAATACAGCATTTTATGATCCGTCAGGTGGAGGTGATCCTGTTTTATATCAACATTTATTTTGGTTTTTTGGACATCCTGAAGTATATGTATTAATTTTACCTGCTTTTGGTATTATTAGTCATATAACTGCTACTTTTTCTAAAAAAAATGTTTTTGGTTATTTAGGTATGGTATACGCGATGTTATCTATAGGTTTATTAGGATCTATTGTATGGGCACATCATATGTTTACTGTAGGTTTAGATGTAGATACTCGTGCATATTTTTCAGCAGCAACTATGATTATTGCTGTTCCAACAGGAATTAAAATTTTTAGTTGGTTAGCGACTATGTGGGGTGGTTCATTAAAATTTGAAACACCTATGTTATTTACCTTAGGTTTCTTATTATTATTTGTTATTGGTGGAGTAACTGGAGTTATTATGGCTTCATCTGGATTAGACATAGCAATTCATGATACTTATTATATTGTAGCACATTTCCATTATGTTTTATCAATGGGTGCTGTTTTTGGTATATTTGCTGGATTTTATTATTGGATTGGTAAAATGAGTGGTCGAAGATATCCTGAAATTTTAGGTCAAATACATTTTTGGTTATTTTTTATAGGAGTAAATTTAACTTTTTTTCCAATGCATTTTTTAGGGTTAGCAGGTATGCCTCGACGAGTACCAGATTTTCCAGATGCTTATAGTGGTTGGAATGCTGTATGTTCTTTTGGATCATATATTTCGTTTTTTTCAGCTATTTTATTTTTCTATATAGTTTGGGTAACTTTAATCTACGGAGAAAAAATAAACAAAAAATAATAATATAATATATTTAAATTATTATATTAAAAAAAGTAATACATAAATATAAAATTTATTAAAAATTATTATTTTAAAATAATAATATATCCTTTTAAGAAATTTAAGTACAATATGAACAATACTGTAAAACCTTTTTTTTTAAATTTATTAAAATTGATTAAACATCAAATTAATTTATTTTTCTCCTTTCTCTTTTATTACTATTTTTCATTAATATGTCAACAAATTATTAAAATTAATAAACATGTTAAATTAATTAAACCTACTGGTCGAGTTAATTTTATTTTTATATATAAAAATAAAACCTACCCATACATAACAATTATTATTAATTGTCTTTTATTTTTTATTTTTTTAAATTGTTTAACAGCAATTAATATTGTACATGCAATGGAAAGACCTTATGATGGCGTAGAATTCTCGGCATTACAACAAATTTTTGACACTAATCAAGCAACTTGGGACACACGGTTTAAAAGTTTATTTATTTTATTGGAAAAACAAAAATACCAAGAATTGCTAACTCAAATAAACCTTTATATTGATTTATTAAATGTTAGTCCAAATTTTGGACACGTAGATATAAATCAACTTTTTTTAATAAATGAAAAAAATATAGGTTTATTATTAGGAAAATTTATCAAAAATAATGAAGAAATTCTACGACAAATAGAAAATGTCGAAATTAATTCACTTATGGAAAAATTGGATGTAAAAAAAAGTTTATTTGATGATCAAATAATTCAAGAACGTTTTAATCCTAAAGTTATTCGAGAAATTATTAAACCTCAACCTTACTGGCCGGGTATTATAAATAATGTCGATAGTTTTCGAAATGAGGACGGGACAAATGTATCTGAGGGATCATCACGGGGAAGTTTTTATGAATCAATTACGTCAGATTCTAGTACTGTAAATTCCCCGTCGGTTTCAAATGATATTAATTCTAATACTAGTAGTAGAACGTCTTCACCGGATAATATTATATTTGAAGAAAATTCTGATGTATTTCGGACAAGATCGAGAAGTTTTAACTCTGATTCTTCAACTGAATCAAATGCAATAATAGTTCCTAAACGTCGCCGTCTAGAATAATATAAAATAATAATATAATATTATATTTTAACTTTTTATTTTTGTTTATCTTTTTGAGGAATTTGGATATATTCAAAAAATTATAAATTAAAAAATAATATTTATATAAAAATTTATATTATTTACATTCTAATTATTTTAACTACTTTTTATGGAACATTGAAAAATTATTATTATCAATTAATTTAAATTTTCTATATTTATTTAATTCTTATTGATGATATTATTCAAATTTTTTTTTTATTTATTTTAACAGTAGCGCGGAGTAATATACTATATAGTTTAAGAGTAATAATTTTATTATTTTTAAACTTTTATAGTGATATTTTAATATATTAAATTAATCTATTATCATTATAAATAAATAATATTATATTATTTTTGTTAATTATTTTTAATAAAAATTCTATTCTTTAAGTAATATAATTTAAAACTATATTTATAATTATAAAATTTAATAAAAACATATTTTATATTAATAATTTAATTTATATTTATTTTTTTAAGTATAAAATTAAAATAATTATGAATCCAATAACACAATATATAAACAACTTTTATAACACGCATCAAATACCTTCAAAAAATGCAAGTAATATAGAAAAATTAATTAATTTAAATGTAAAAAAAAATGTAAAAAGTGTAAACACGGAATTCATCTTATATCATCAATAATGCAATTCTATTGTATCTAATATCTTTTAAAATTTAGAAATTATTTAAAAATGTTATGAAAACGATAAACAAAATAAATATGATTAGTTTAATTTACTTATAAAAAAAACAAATAAATCGTTTGCACATAATTTCACAAAATTTATTTATAATATAAATATTTATGAAAATCGTACTATTGTTCCATCTAATCTAATAATTATATTATAAATATTAATATTATATGTGATTTACATTACCAAGCAGAAACGTTAAGACGTTGTGGTGTTGATTATCTTATTTATAAAGACAGTTTTATATTAGAAAGAGTAGATACTTTTAAAAAGTTAAAAAATGATTCAGTAAAAAATAATTTTAATGTTAATGGTTTTTATATAAATGAAAATATAGATTTTAAATATTCTATTGACGAAGTGAAAATGATTAATATTGAAAAAAACATTTATAAAAATGAGTTTGATTCTATTTTTATTTGTAATGATAATATTAATTTGTTAGACGATCCTTTTAATTTTTATTTATTAGATACAGACTGTCCTGAAAATATTAGCTGATTCTTTTAAATTAAACAAAAAAATAATATTATTTTAAATTTTTATTCTATTCTTTAAGAAAAACTAAAAAGAATAAAAATGATGTAGTTTAATGGTAGAATATGGGAATCATAATCCTAGTGTTGCAGGTTCAAGTCCTGCCATCATTATTAAAATAACGGAAGATAGCATAGTCTGGTTAATGTATCTGTTTTGGGAACAGAAGATCAAAGGTTCGAATCCTTTTCTTCCGATCATTTTAATTTTATCTAAAAATAAAAAATGATAATATTTTTATTAAATATTTATTTTTTCAATAAAAAACTATTATTTAAGTATATGAATTTTGATTCTTTATTTTTTTTTTTTTTTTCAAGTATAGTTTTAACATCAGCTATATTTGTAATTTATTCTACCAATACTATTTATTCTGTTTTTTTTTTAATTTTAGTTTTTACTAATTCAACAGGTTTATTATTACTTTCAGAAATTGAATTTATTTCAATTATTTTAATTATTATTTATGTAGGTGCAATTACTATTTTATTTTTATTTGTTATTATGATGTTAGATATTAATGTATTAATTAAAAAAGTAAAAAATCAAAATTTTGGTTATATACCTATTATATGTTTAATTTCTTTTCTTTTTTCTTTAGAAACATTTATAATGTTTAGTAAAAATTTTACAACATATTATCATGTTATTAGTCAATCTTTTTATACTAATTCTATCATTTATAGAATAATTATTACTAAAGTGGATTCCATTACAAATATTGAAACACTTGGTCAAATTTTATATAATTATTATATTGTTTTTTTTTTAATTGCAGGTATCATTTTATTAATTGCTTTAATAGGAGCTGTTACATTAACAAAAAAAAAAAAAAAAACTTTATTTATAAATAGTTTATATCAACAAATTTCTAGAAATTCGTTAACAGCTATTTTTAATACAAATAAATAATAATAAAAACAAAAAAACAATCTTAGTTTAATTTGGATAGAACAATATTCTTCTAAAATATTAAATCTTGGTTCGAATCCAAGAGATTGTATATAAAATAATGATTAAAAAATTATTTTATTTTTTAGAAACAAACATTAAAAAATATCAAGATGAAAAAGGTTTAGAAAAAATCAAAATATTTTTATTTTTAGCTTTGCTTTTATGTATGTGTACGTGTGAATCTGCGTATACTTTAGCTGAAAATGTGTTCGATAAAAACAAACTTATTCAACAAATTGTTTTTTCGAATAATTTTGAAGTATTAATAAGTGGTATTATAGATACTACTAATAATAATGTAGGTAATGTTAAACCAAGCCAAGTTTGCCCCTTTTCGTTTTTTTCAGCATTGGGTCTTAGTCGGGAGGAGGTTTTATTTATTTTATCTGAGTTGGAAATAAGTGGTATGTTAGATTTAAAATTTAAACTAATTGAAATAAGTAAAAATTTAAAAAAATAATTTAATATTCTATTATATTTATTTTTGATGATTATTTAATAGAGGTTTAGCTGGTGCAGGTGTTGGTTCTTTAGCTATTTTTGTGGGGGAGATGTCAACCAATATTTGTAACAATTTATTTAATTTTAAATTTATGTATATTTATTTTTTCTTTATATTATATATACCAAAACTATAAAACAATTATATATATTCAATTACAATTAAATAAAAATTTTTTATTAATTCATTCTGCTTATGAAATTTTAAGGGTGTTTTTTTAATAGCATTTAGTCAAATAGGTATTTGTGAATGCACACCCTTACCAATTTACCAGTTAATTTCTATATAGGAGATCAATTGGTTTCACGTGGATCATTCTTAGAAGCTGTAAATGTACGGACCCATGAATTTGCATTACCGCTACCAGGACAACACGAATTCCAAATAGCAGGACAATTTAATATAAATTTTTTTTTCAGAATCGTTTGAGAATTGTGATAGAACTATACGCCAATTAATAAAGCAACTTGATTTTGTAATTAAAAACGGAACTCTTTTTATTATAGAAGAATGTTTTCAAGGAGTATTAAACTAATTAAGATTTACAACAGGAACACCTATTTCTAGAATTAGAAGTGTTGAAATATATATAACATGTTGTAATGTTAATATTGTTTTAATGAAGTATGTCAACAGATAAATTTTCCAAATGTAGATCAACAGATTTATTCAGGTTTATTTCAATTACAACAACAATTAATTTTATCGAGTAATAATTTAACAGATTTTATTGGACTTGTCGTGATAGAAATCGTTGATCGGCATTGCATTAGCTGGTCTAGATTTTGAAATTATACTAATTTATCTGGTAATTTGTATTTAATTTCAGAAGAAGATTTAGGTTCATTTATTAAAACTTTTAATAATATTTCGTTCTGGGATGAGCAATTTCAATATGCAAATTCCGAATTTAGCAGTGAAAGTATATCAATTTCTAATGTAAATGTTAGAGTGGATAATTAATATTTACATTAATATTATTATATTATTCTATTTTTAATAATTAAGAATTGTGAATATTATAAATAAAAATAATATCCTCATTTTTAAATTTTATTTGAAGGGTTTAAGCGTGTACTTATCTATTGTAGTATGCTCAATAACTAAAAATACTTTTTTATGTATACGTAATAAATCTTTATTACAAAAAGCAAAAAATATATATAAAGTTAAATGTCGCATACAAAAATCGTTGGTATTCACCGTAAAAACACGAAAGTTAAAATTTTTAGGATGAAAATATAGAATACATAATTTTTTTATTTCTTTACGTACGGTAGTTTTTAATAGGCCTGGATTTAATTCTAAATAAATTTCGACAATATGAATATAATTACAACTATAATTGCCAGCACTAATTGATACTGTCATAGATCTTTTAAAACAATAAAATAATGATTTTTCTATTTATTTTTTTACGGTCATATGATATATATGCAGTAATTATATTGTGTTAGATCTTTTTTATGTACTTTTTTTTATTTGATCGGGGCTTGGTACCTTTTGTATTTTTTCCATAAGTTATTAATATCTGTAAAAATTTGTTTGCAAAGGGCAGGGATGGTAAAGATATATTCAAATCGAGGGGATCTTATCCTACAATTTTATCTGTTATATTTAAAATATATTCTTTTAATGTTGTTGGTGTTTCATTTTCTGTTTCCATTTATATTTATAAAATTTTTTTACTTAAAAACGTCAAAGCATTTATCCTCTTTTAATTAAATGTAATTTGAAGATACTGAATTTGACTTCAGGTCCGTTTTTAAAAAGCGAAAAAAGGGATTCGAACCCTCAACAATAACCTTGGCAAGGTTATACTCTACCAATTGAGCTATTTTCGCATATTTTTTATTATTTATAATGATAATATATTAATTTTATATATTGAAATATCACCATAAATTTTAAAAAATATAATCATTAATGCTAATCCTATTGCAGATTCAGCTGCTGCCACTGTTAAAATAAATAAAGAGAAAATTTGACCAATTATATCATCAATAAAAATTGAAAAATATAGAAAATTTAAATTAATTGATAATAATAAAAGTTCAATAGACATTAAAATAATTATTATATTTTGTCGATTTAGTATAATACCAAATAATCCTAAACAAAATAAGAAAAAATTTACAATAAAATGATTTAATAAATGCATTTTTTATTATATTAATATTAACGTCATTAAATTAACCAGTTAAAACTAATTAAAATACTTGAAGTATATAAGAACCAACTTAATGTAAATGGTAAAAATATTTTCCAACCTAATCTCATTAATTGATCATAACGATATCTAGGTAAAATAGCACGTGCAACAATAAATAAAACAACAAAAAAAATAATTTTAATACTAAACCAAAAAGACCCTGGTAAAATATTTAAAAATTCAATATTAAATGGAAATGGTGCTAACCAACCACCTAAAAATAAAATTGTTGTTAAACTACTCATTAATAACATATTAGCATATTCACCTAAAAAAAATAATGCAAAACCCATAGCAGAATATTCAACATTATAACCTGAAACTAATTCAGCTTCTGCTTCAGGTAAATCAAAAGGATGTCGATTTGTTTCAGCTAAACATGAAATAAAAAAAATAATAAAAATAGGTAATAATGGTATACAATACCAAACAGTTTTTTGTGCTAATACAATTGAAATTAAATTTAATGATTTCGCACAAACAATAACTGATAATATTGAAAAACCTATTGTTAATTCATATGAGATCATTTGTGCTGTTGATCGTAATGCTCCTAAAAAAGAATATTTTGAATTACTTGACCAACCAGCTATAATAATACCATAAACACCTAATGATGAAATTGCTAATAAATATAAAATTCCTATATTTAATTCAGTATAAAACATACCAAAACCTAATGGAATAACAACCCAACTTAATAAACTTAAAAAAAAAGTTAAAATAGGTGCTAATATAAATAAAATAATATCGGAATTACTAGGTAAAATGGTTTCTTTTACGAATAGTTTTAATCCATCTGCAAGTGGTTGTAATAAACCAAAAGTACCTATTACATTTGGACCACGTCGTCGTTGTATTGAAGCTAATATTTTACGTTCTGCTAAAGTAAAATAAGCAATTGAAATTAATAATGGTAGAGTTAGTATTAAAATTTTTAAAATTATATAAATCATATTTATTTTATTTTGTTAAAATTATTATTAGTTTTTAATATTTTTTTAGAATTGATTAATATTTTTGAATATTGTTCTAAAATATTTGTATAATAATAATTTTTATTTAATAAATTAAAAAAATATATTTTTATTTTTAAATTTTTATTTTTTAAAAAATAATTTTTACTTATTTTTATTTTTTTTTTTGCTAAATAAGGTAATACTTCTTTAAGTAATAAAAAAGAATTTTGTTTATTTTCTTTTTTATTTTTTTCATTTAAAAATTTTGAAATATATTTAAAAATAATTGAATCTTAACGTTGTTCTGTATTTAAATTTAATATTTTTTTATTTTTTTGAATATAACCTTCTAAATTAATATATGTACCTTTTTTTTCTAAAAAAGTTAATCCAGGTAAAAGTAAATTAGATTTTTGCGCATCTGAAGTAAAATGGTGTCCTTGATAAATAACAAAATTATTTTCATTTATTTTTAATTTTTCATTTAAATTTGTATTATATAAATATAATAATTCAGATTTAATATATCTTTTATTTAATAAAGGAAATGTTATTTCTAAAAAATGAATCAATGATATACTTGAATTTAAGAAATTAATATTATTATTTAAAAAAAAAGATAAATTTTTTGCTCGTAAAAATAAAGTAAAATAATTTTTTAAATTAATTATATTTTCACCAAATAATATTAAAGGATTTTTTGCTTTTTTTAATTGTTTACAAAATGTATGTTTTCCTAATAAAATTTGAATAAAAATATTGATATTTATACCTAAATTTAAAATAGGATAAATAGTATTAATTTTGTTTCCAATACATGCTAACGTAAAATTACCTTTTTTTAATCTATTGATTAAATGAATATTTAAAATTGAACTTTCTTTTTGAATATTACTATTAATAATTAAACATAAATCAGAATCATTTATTGATTTAACAGTTGTATTTAGTAAAAAATTTTCAGTTAAATCTCCACTTATTTTATGTGAAAAATTTGAATTTAATTTTTCTGAAATAATATTTGAAATTCCTAGTTTAGTTAAATTTTTTTTAAATAAAAAAAGAGATTCTAAATCAATTAAATTTCCAATAATAGCTTTTACTTTTGAACTATCAATTGTTATTAATTTTTTATTTAAAATATTAAAAACTTGAATCCAAGATATTTTATGAAATTCATTATTTTTTTTTAATAAAGGATATTCTAAACGTTGATATTTTAAACTATCAAAAAAAAATCGAGTTTTATTAGAAATCCATTCTTTATTAATATTAAAATTAGTTTTAGGTAATATACGTACAATTTCATTATTAAAAATATCAATATTAATATTTGAACCAATTGCATCTAAAATATCAACACCTTCTTTTTTTTTTAACTCCCAAGATCTTGCTTTAAATGTAAAAGGTTTTGATGTTAATGCTCCTACTGGACATAAATCAATTAAATTTCCAGAAAATTCAGAATAAAAAATATTTTGAAAATAAAAATTAATTTCTGTTTGATTACCACGACCTGTAGTACCTAAATTATCAATACCACAAATTTCATTTGAAAATCGAACACATCTAGTACAATGGATACAACGTGTCATAATTGTTTTAATAAAAGGACCACAGTATTTATCTTCAACAACACGTTTTTTTAAAAAAAAACGACTTTTATCACTACCATAAATTAATGTTTGATCTTGTAAATCACATTCAGAAGCTTGATCACATATAGGGCAATCTAATGGATGATTAATCAATAAAAATTCTAAAACACTTTCACGAGCTTTTTGAATTAAAGGCGTATTTGTAAAAATTTTCATATTATTCATAACAGGCATAGCACAAGAAGCAACAGGTTTAGGAGAATTTTCAATTTCAACTAAACACATACGACAATTTCCAGCAATTTGTAAATTTTTTTGAAAACAAAATTTTGGAATCTCAATTTGAACAGAATTACATGCTTGTAATACTGTTATATTTTTATTAACATTGATTTGAATACCGTTTATAAAAATAGTAACCATAATGTTAAAAAAAACAAATATAAGTTAAATCACTAATATAAAATAAATTAAATTAAAAATTAATAATAATATTAATCTTTTATAATATTGATAAAATATCACCTGCAGTAAGTATAATTATTAAGGACTCATTTGGTATAAATTCGTAGAATGGTAAGTCTGAAGCCATAATATTATTCTCAGTAAAATATTTTACACATTCCAACTTATTAAAGTTATAAATATTTATATAGACGTTTTGCTGAATATTATTTTATATAACTTTGGTAGACAATATTGTTATATCTTTAAATCGATTAAAAACAATTTCTTGGTGCATTTATATTCCATAAAATAAATTATTATTCAGTAAACCATGAAAAAATACAATATTTATTTTATTCACTAAAGCGATATCGATATGCTCATACATTTGTTGCAAATCCATCAAATGTTGAATTTGTATAAATTGTATAAACATATTATAGTCTAGTAGATTAAAATTATTTGATATTAAATTATTTAAATTATTATTATTAGTAGCATAATATATTATGAATCGGTCAAAGACGATTGGAGATAATAAAAGATGTATCATATTTGTTTTGTTTTTTTATAAATATTAAATTATAAATAATGAATTTAGTAATATAAATAATTCATTATTATTTTTTGCATTAGTATGTATTGACACATCAATTGATGGTATATTTTTAAATTTTAAAAATTCAGTTTTTAATTCAAAAAAATTTAAAATATTTTGATTTTGAATTTGAAAATTAATTATATTAATTGAATTCAAATTATTTATTTTAATTTTTTTTGAATGTGCAAGTAAAAATTTTTCTAAAAAAATATTTATTTGATTTTTTCGTAATGTTATTTTACATCCAATAATTGAATTTTTTTTTATTGTTAAAAAAATATTATTTTTTTTAGATTTAGTAATTATTGGATGTTGATTAACTATTAATTTTAATAAAACAATGATATTAATTAATTTTTTTTTTTCACTATTAGCATTTTTAAAACCAATATTTAAAAATATTTTTGTAATTTTTGGATAAGTAAAAATATTTTTAATATTAAATTTAGTTAAAAGATCGTATATTATATTATGTTTATAATGATTTTGTAAATTTGTATTCATAAAGTGTAAAAGATTATTATAAAATATGTGATGATAATGCTAAAATTTTAAATTGTTTTTTAAAGCGAAATTCAGAAGTAATAGGCCCGAAAATACGAGTTCCTAAAGGTTTATTTTGATTATTTAAAATAATAATACAATTTGTATCAAATTTAATCATATTACCTATAGTACTTTTTTTAAAATATGAAGTATGAATAATTAAAGCTTTAAATAAATCACCTTTTGTTATTTTTATTTTTTTTTTTGAATTGATACGTAATTTTTTAATAGAAATTAAAATAATATCTCCAATTTGACCTGTTTTTTTTTTATAAATTTTAAGACATTGACCTATTTTAATGCCGCTATTATCATTGATTTTTAATTTAGTTTGAATATGAATCATAATTTTATAATAATTTTAACGAAAGTAGGACTTGAACCTACATCTTCAGATTATGAGCCTGATAAGTTGCCAATTACTCTATCTCGTTATTAAATATATGTTTTGAGAAAATATCAAAGAAGGGATTTGAACCCTTAATGCAGTATCGCTTTACATTCTAAGTGTAACGTGTTTACCAATTTCACCACTTTGATAAAAATACCTACTATTGGACTTGAACCAATAACCCGGATATGGGAACAGATTTTAAATCTATCGTGTTTACCTATTTCACCAAGTAGGCTTTAATGAATAAAAATGAATAAAAATTTTTTAACATATTTACAATTACATATATTTGAATTAAAATATAATTTAATTATATTTTTAATTACATTTTTTTACTTATTTTTTATATTATTTTATTTTTCAAATCAATTAATTTATATTTTTACTAATATTTTATTAAATAAAACAATATTAACATATTTTATTTTTACTAATATTACTGAAATATTTATAACAAATATTTTTTTAGCATTTATTATTACATGTTTAATAATGATTCAAATATTATTAATTCAATTATGGTTTTTTTTTTTTAAAGGTTTTTTTAAATATGAAAATTTAAAAATAATTAAATTATATATTTTATTTTTTATTTTTAATATTTTTATCCTTTTTATAATATTAATTAAAATTATCCCAAATATTTGGTTTTTTTTTCTTAATATTAATTTTACATCAACATTTCTATTTAATATATATTTTGAACCTAAAATTAATACTTTTTTTAATTTTTTTATTTATTCATTTATACATATTTATTTATTATTTTTTTATTTATTTATTTTATTTTTATTTTTCTTAAATAAAATAAATAATATTAAAATTATAATAACATTACGTAATTTTTTTTATTTAAAATTTTTATTAATTAGTGCATTAATAACACCTCCAGATTTAATTAATCAAGTTACTATTTTTATAGGTTTAGTTATTTTTTTTGAAATATATATATATTTATATATATTTTTATTTAAATATATCTTGAATAAATCCAGATTTTAATTTTGGAACAATTTTTATAGTTTCATCTATTTTTTTAGCTGATTTAAAATTTGTAAAAAGAATTAAATTCAATTGATAATTTTTAATAAATTTAATTGAATTTATTTTTACAGAAGATCCATTTGTTAGTATTATTCTATTTTTATAGGTAAATATTTTTTTATCTGTTTTCATATAATGATATAGGCTAAATAACATAACGGTAATGTATAGGACTGCAAATCCTTTAATGATGGTTCAAATCCGTCTTTAGCTTTTAAAAAGGATAGAGTGGGATTTGAACCCACGGTATTTTCATACTTCAGTTTTCAAGACTGATACCATAAACCACTCGATCATCTATCCGTTTTTATTAGCGTCTTTTTTTTTTTTTTTTTCGACACCCATTAAAAGATTTAGGAGTTTTGTCAAAAATATATCGAATTGAAATATGATTTTGATATATTTTTAAATTTCGAATTATATTTCTTCTACCTAAACCACTACCTTTAAAATAAATATTCATTTGTTGTACTTTTTTAATTTTAATATATTTATTAATTTTATAAATTAATAATTGCACATTATATGGAGTATTTTTTTTAAATTTAGTTTTTTTTAATGACTTAGTTGACCATTGTTTTAATACATGTCCACTTGATTTAGTTAAACTAATTAATGTATTTTTATATGTTGCTTGAATATATAAATTAACTAATATAATAAAATTTTTTTTGTTTTTTTTAGTGATGTTTTTTTTTATTTTTATTATTTTTTATTTTTTTTACTTTTAATATTTTTTTTTACAATAAAAGTTTTTTTAGTTTGATTTTTTTTAGCTGTTTTAGCATTTGTATGGGTTCGTTGACCTCGTACAGGTAATCCTTGACTAAATCGTATCCCTTTATTTGTTTTAATTGTTAATAAATTACTTATTTCATTTCGTTTAAATTGTTTTAATTTTTGCTCAATTTTTAAGTTTTTGTTTATATAATTAATTAACCGATTTACATGGTTATTTTTAAGGGTATTAATAGTTATTCTAGGATTAATTCCTATATTTTTACAAATTTTATTAGATTGATATTTGTTGATTCCATATAAAATAGTTAATGAATATAATATACTTTTTGAATCTGAAATTGTTTTATTAAAAATATATAACATAATAGATTTTATCTATATACAATATAATATGATAGAAAAAAAAATAAAACCTTTAACACCTTCTCAACGACAAACTGTTTTATTAAATAATAAAAATTTAATAAAAAATATAAAAATTAAAAATTTAATAAAAGGATTTCAACGTGCTAATGGTAAAAATAATCAAGGAAAAATTACAGTCCGTCATCGTGGTGGTGGACATAAACGGTTATATCGAAAAATTGATTTTAATAGATCTTTAGGATTAGAAGGAACCGTATCTAAAATATTATATGATCCAAATAGATCAGCTAATATAGCATATGTTGAAAATACAACGCAAAATTTTTTTATTTTAGCTCCAGATGGATTAAAAATAAATCAATATATTACAAGTTCGAATACTTCAGAATTAAAAATAGGTAATGCGTTACCTTTATTAAATATACCTATTGGTAGTTTAATACATAATATTAGTTTATACCCAAAAGCTAAAGGAAAATTAATTCGAAGTGCTGGAACATCTGCACAATTAATTCAAAAAATTAATAATAAATATGCAAAAATTAGATTACGTTCTGGTGAATTGAAAATATTATTATTAACATGTTATGCTACTTTAGGTATTGTATCAAATATATATCATCAACGAATTAAACTTGGAAAAGCTGGAAGATCTCGTTGGTTAAATCGAAGACCAAAAGTTCGAGGAGTTGCAAAAAATCCGGTAGATCACCCACATGGTGGTGGTGAAGGTAAAACAAGTGGTGGACGTCCATCAGTAAGTCCACAAGGTAAAATTACAAAAGGTAAACCTACACGTAATAAAAAAAAAAAAAAATTATTTATATAATGTCACGAAGTAAATATAAAGGTCCTTTTTTTAAAGTTAATTTAAAAAAAAATAAAAAATGGGTAAAAATAGATAATAAAAATTTAACAATTGTTCCAGAATATATTAATACATTTATTAATATATATAACGGTAAAATGTATAAAAATCTAAAAATAACAGAAAAAATGATTGGATTTAAATTTGGAGAATTTATAAATACAAGAAAAAAACATATATATAAAAAAAAAAAATAAAATATGGGTCAAAAAATTATACCAATTAGTTTAAGATTAAATAAAACTAAAAACTGGAATTCACAATGGACAATTGAAAAAAAAGAATATGCTAATTTATTATTTTTTGATTTAGAAGTTAGAAAATATTTTACTTTATTATTTAATTATAAATTTTTGAAATTAATACAATTTAAAATTGTAAAAACATCAAAAAATATTAATATTTATATTTATTTTACAAAAAATATAAAGTTTACAGAACTTTTTTTATTTAATAATATTATTAATAATTTAAATTTATTTTATAAAAATCATAATATTAAATTATTTATCCGAAGAATAAAACTAAGAAATTTATTACATTCAAAAAAAAAATTCAAAAAAATTTTTTATAAAGTAAAAAAAAATAATAGAATAACAAATCATATTAAAAAAATTTTATATAATATAAATTATGCGTTATATACAAAAAATATAAATATTATTTCAAATCATATTCAACGAACTTTACAACGTAAAAAACGACATAAAAAACCAATTCAAAATTTTGATAAAATGTTACAAATTTTTTATAAAATGTTTTCAAATTTTTTAGGATATAGATTGCAATTTAAAGGAAGATTAAATGGAATTAAACGTAAACGTAAAATGTTATATCAAAAAGGTAAAATCCCATTAAATTCATTAAATTGTGATATTAAATATCATTTTACTGAATTTAAAACTCCTTCAGGTATTTGTAGTATAAAATTTTGGATTTTTTTAAAAAAAAATTAATATATGTTATTTCCCAAAAAAACAAAATATAAAAAACAATTTAAAGGTAAACTTATAGGTCAAACAACAAAAAGTAATAAAATTATATACGGTAAATATGCAATTAAAGTTGTTGAAGAAAATAGAATAACAGCTAAACAAATTGAATCTGCTCGGAGGACAATTGTTAAAAAAATGAAACGTTTAGGTTTTTTATGGATTAGAATATTTCCTAATACACCAATTACTTCAAAACCAACAGAAAATCGTATGGGTAAAGGTAAAGGAGCTGTTTCATTTTGGGTTGCAAAAGTAAAAAAAGGGCAAATTTTATATGAAATAAGTGGTTTATCATTAGAAAATGCAAAAAAAATTTTAAAAGCAGGATCTAATAAATTACCAGTTAAAACAAAATTTATTTATAAATAATAAATAAAGGCTTATAGTTTAATTGGTTAGAGCATACCGCTCATAACGGTATAGTTGTAGGTTCAAGTCCTACTAAGCCTAGATATCTTCTAAATAATGAAAAAATTAAAAAAACAAAAAATTAATCAATTAATTAATTATCAAACTTATTTTAAAAAAGTAAAAATAAATATAAAAAAAATAATTTATGAAAATAATTTTTTATTATCATTTAATGATATTAATATTATTGAAAATAATATTGATCATAATGCTTTAATATTTAACAATAATTTAATAAGTACAATAGATAATACTATAAATACGATTTCAACAATTGAACAAAAATATAATGATTCTTTTTTATTTAATTATAAATTAACATTTTCTATATTAAGAAAATTTCATAATAATATAATAAAAAAAAAAAATAAAAAAGATACAATATTTAAAGGATTAGCAATAATTAAAACCAAAAAAATAGTTAAAAATATACTGGTATCAAAACAAAAAATTTTATTTGAAAAAGAAAAAAAAAATAAAAATAACAAATATAAATATTTTTATTTATTATTTGGTTATTTATTTGAAATAAAAAATAAAATATCAATAAAATATAATTTAATAAATAAAAAAAAAAATAATAATACTTTATTTCATCAAAAAAAAAGAAATTTAAAAATACTATTTGAAAATCAATTAAAAACGAAAAAAATGGTAGTACAAGTAAAAGGAAAAAAATATAACATTTCGAGAATTAATTATTTATTTTATATAATTAAAATGAAACAAATTGAAATGATAAAGAAATCTAAACGTGTTGACAAACAAAAAAAGCGACGTAATGCCTCAATTTGATCAATTTTCATTTTTAAATCAAGTTTTTTTTTTTTTCCTTTTCTTTTTTTCTTTTTATTTTTTCATTACTTATTATTTTTTACCTAAAATTTGTTATAATATAAAATTTCGAAAAAAAAAAGTATCATTTGATCTAAAAAAAAAAAATCAAATAAATTTTGAAAAAAATAATATTATTTTTTTTTTTAACAATTCATATCAACTTTTTTATACAAATTTTGATTTATTTTTAACGCAAAAAAAACAAATTCATAATGAAAATCAAAATATTAAAATTAAAGAAATATTATTAATAAATAATTATTTAAGTAATCAAATAAATTTATTTTTAAATCAAAAATTTTTATTATTTAAAAAGATATTTATAACAATATAATATTTTAAAATAAGTATATAGCTCAGCTGGTAGAGCATCGGACTTTTAATCCGCGGGTCTTGGGTTCAAATCCCAATATACTTATTGGGGGATATATTTCAATTGGTAGAAAATATGTTTTGCAAATATAATGTTATCGGTTCGAGTCCGATTATCTCCAATATTCAATTTTTATTATATGCAAAAAAAAATTAAAAAAAATATTAATCAACGTTATTTATTTAAATCAATCGAAAAAAAAAGATTAATTTTGAAAATTATTTTAAATAATTTAGACATTAATAAAAAAATTAGATGGAAAATTCAACAAAAATTCTTTTTTTTTAATCAAAATAGTTCTATAACCCGAATTAAAAATATTTGTATTTTAACAGGAAGATCTAAAAGTGTTTATAGATTATTTAAAATTTCTCGAATTCAATTACGAAAATTAGCATCAGAAGGATTTTTACCAAATGTTTCAAAATATAGTTGGTAATAAAAATAATAAAATATGATTATAACAGATACTCTTTCAAATTTATTTTCAAAAATAAATAATGGTTATTTATCTAAAAAAACGAAAATAATTCAACATAATTCAAAACAATCTATTAATATTTTAAATATACTTATTAAAGAAGGTTTTATTAAAAGTTATAAATTAACTAAACAAAATCAATTAAATATTTATTTAAAATATAAACAAAATCAACCAATAATTAATCAAATAAAACGATTATCAAAACCAAGTCGACGTATTTATTTTAAAAATAAAGATTTATATAAAAAAATGAATGGATTTTATATTTTATCAACATCAATAGGAATTTTAACGGATGTACAAGCGAAAAAATTAAATGTAGGAGGTGAGGCTATTTGTAAAATTATTTAAAAATTATGCTTATATTATCAAAAAAAGAAAATAAAAAAAATAATATACTTTTTTTTAATAGTTATTTAGGAAATATTAATCTTTTTTTTATTGATAAAACTATTAAAATACCTTCAAATATAAAAATTTATATAAAAAAAAAAATAATATTTTTTAAAGGACCTTTTGGTGTTCTATCAATCGAACAAAAAAATTTAATTATATTTAAACATAATAATCAATTAATATTAATTTTATCTATTAAAAAAAATAAGAAAAGTATATTAAATTTATTTTATAAATTAATTATAATTAAAATAAAAGGAATTTCAAAAAAATTTAAACTACAATTAATTTTAAAAGGAATTGGGTTTAAAATTTTTATTGAAAATAATATATTACACTTAAAAGTTGGATTTAGTCATATAATTAAAATTGCAATTCCTAATAATATTCAAATAATTAATCAAAATAATAATTTAATTTGTAGTAGTAATAATTTTATTGAATTGACTCAATTTATTTATAAAATTAGAAAAATTAAACAACCTGAACCTTATAAAGGTAAAGGATTATTATTAAAAAATGAAAAAATATTATTAAAAGAAGGAAAAAAAAGTAAAAAATAATGTTTAATGATACAATAAAAAAAAAACAAAAAAATAATAATTTATTAAATTTATTATTTAAATCAAAAAATATTTATGGTGAACTTATTAATGAAAGTAATAAAGATCTTTTACCATTTATTTTTGGAATTCGACATAATTATACAATTATTAATTTAAAAAATGTTTCTAATTTTTTAAAAATAATTTTTAAATTAATAAAATATACATTACAACAAAAAAAAAAAATTTTATTTATAGGAAATTCTATTGATATTAATTTTTTAGTAAATATTAAATTTATTAAAAAAAATAAAAATCTTTTTTTTCTTTCTGAAAAACTTTGGATTAATGGTTCGATTACAAATAAAATTGATAAAGAATTAAATAATTGGTTAAAAGAAAATAAAATTAATTTAATTCTTATTTTAAAAAGTGATGTTAATGAAAATTTTTTAAATCAGGAATTAATGTCATTAAAAATACCTATTGTATCTATTATTAATACAAATAATACTATAAATAATATAACATATCCGATTGTAACAAACTCTAAAAATATTCAATCCTTATATATAATAATGTATTTATTACGAAAAATTTTTTAAATTAAATATCATGAATAAATTAAGACCACGAAATAAAATATGTTTTCAAAATAATAAAAATCTACATTTAAGTTTAAAATTATATAAATTACGAAAAAAAAAATGGAGTTTATTTAAAAAAAAATCAAAATATCGAAAAGAAATAAAACCTGAAAAAAAAAAAAACTTTTTTCAAGCAAGATTATTTGAAACACAAAATTTTAGAACTTTTTATGGATGTATACCAAAATATCAATTAAAAAATATTTTAAAAAAATTATCAAAAAAAAAAAATAAAATAAATCTTTTTAATAATTTTTTATTTTCTTTAGAAAGTAGAATAGATGTAAATATAGTTCGATTGAAATTAGCAAAAACTATATTTCATGCAAAACAATTAATAAATCATAAAAAAATTAAAATTAATAATAAAATTATTAATAAATCAAATATGATATTAAGAAAAGGGGACTTAGTTAATATTATATTATAAAAATTATATTTATGCTTCACAAAATAATAAAACTAAAAAAAATAACACTTAAATCTAGAATTAAAACAGAATATATTTTTGCTGTAAAAAATAATAAAGTTTATATGATAAAAAAAGAAAAAAAAAAAAAAAAAAAAAAAAAAATAAAATATTTAAAATAATAATAAAAATTATATAAATAAAAATATATATATAAAAAAAAAATCTTTTATATAAAAAATATTATAAAACCAAAAAAAAAAAAAAAAAAAAATAATAAAA
>RRZT011032852.1_pt1 | contig 39694 bp, 27 predicted proteins | sample 2165551 | NCBI WGS metagenome assembly RRZT01 (sample SAMN10456910, study PRJNA506462) | wastewater metagenome | biome: wastewater; feature: sludge; material: wastewater sludge; isolation source: wastewater sludge with Escherichia coli K12::gfp cells carrying plasmid... | place: USA: Moscow, Idaho...
CTTTGATAATCCTAGTGAAGCCTATGCACTACAACAAACCAATGGTGTAGGTGAAGTAAGAGAAGTCAAAGGAACAGTATCAGCTTGTAAGTATTGTCCTGCATTCTTGTTATGTAGCCAGAAAGATGAACTTATTAACAGCGGTGATTTAATTCTTTAATTACTTAGCCGTACTCCGTACGGCTTTACGCATCCACTAAGACTTCAACACTGCACAGGTGGCTTAGAAATGAAATATGAACTTATTAACGGAGTAGTGTAATGAAACCTGAACTTTTAAATGATTATCCCACGAAAGTCTTAATAGGGAGTAATCCTATTGAGGGTAAGATTTATTTAATTAAACCAAAATGGGAGTGTGATTGGTATTGGTCTTTTGGTTGGATTGGTAATAACAACTTACTTATCAATTTAGATAAATTGGGTAATAGTAATATATATGATAACATCAAAGGGTTTATCCCTAATGCTGAGCTATCAGATACAAACCTATGGAAATTCTGTGAACTTGCAGAGAGTATTTATACATTAAAGAAATCAGCAGAACTATTTCATAGAGGTGGTAGTCATATTGTATATAACGCTAAGTATAAAGAGATTATGCAAAATAAAGAATGGTGTGAGCATATTAACTATGTAATTATTCCTGCTCTTATTGATGAACTATATAAGGTATTATTAGATGAAACCAATTGATAAAATGAATTACTTTCCCCTAGCTGAAAAGTTAGTGGAAGTATTACAAACCAAAACACAGAATAGTAATCCTTTATTCTTTCGTGTGATTACTGCTTACTATTTTTCAATGGTAGCAGGGCATATGAGAGCAGGTATTAAGAACTGGGTAGGTAAGGGTATATTACCCGTCAATAGCTATGCTATTGCTCTCTCCACATCTGGGAGCGGTAAAGGACATAGTACTACTCTTATTGAACAAGAAGTCCTATCAGGCTTTAAAGAGAAGTTTATAGAGCATACTTTTCCCATTATGGCTGAATGTAATATTGAAAGCTTAGCTATGAGACGTGCTAGTAAATCTGGTAAAGATGTAGATGATGAAAGAGCCAAACTTGAGAAAACCTATAATGATTTAGGCGCTTTAATGTTTAGTTTTGACAGTGCTACTGTTCCTGCTATTAAGCAAATGAGACAGAAGTTACTCATTGCTAATGCAGGTAGCTGTAACCTAACCATTGATGAAGCAGGTGCTAATCTAAGCAGTTCTGTAGAAGCATTACACGCTTATCTTGAACTATACGATAAAGGTCTAATCAGAGATAAACTGGTTAAATCATCAAGTGAGAATACTCGCTTTGAACGTATTGACGGACATACACCAAGTAACCTACTTATGTTTGGTACACCCTCTAAACTATTAGACGGAGCAAGAACAGAAGAGTTATTCTATGAACTTTTAGAAATGGGTTATGCACGTAGATGTATCTTTGGTTTCAGCAATGCCAGTACTAAAAACCATATTAAATCAGTAGATGAGTTAAAAAGACAATTATTTAATTCAGACCATGACGATGATTTAGAAGAGTTAAACCAACACTTCTCATTATTAGCTGACCCTGATTTAGTTAATAGTCAATTAACATTAACAGATGATGCTATTGATTTATTATTGGCTTATAGACTACATTGCGAGAATACATCAGCTACATTAAGTGAGTTTGAAGCTATTCGTAAAGCAGAGTTAGAACATCGTTACTTTAAAGTACTTAAACTAGCAGGTGCATATGCTTTTGTAGATAACTCTAAAAGCATTACAACCAACTATTTAGAGAATGCTATTAAACTTATTGAAGACAGTGGTGAAGCGTTTGTACAGCTTCTAACACCACAGAAACCCTATGTTAAATTAGCTAAGTATTTATCATCAGTACCACATGAAGTAACCCTAGCTGATTTGGATATTGATTTACCTAGCTTTAAAGGTAGTAAAGCGCAGAAAGATGAAATGATTCTTATGGCTATTGCATGGGGATATAAAAATAACATTGTTATTAAGAAATCTTATGCTGATAGTATTCTGTTCTTACACGCTGATAGTATTCAAGAAACCAATCTTGATGAAGTAGTATTATCCTATTCCAAAGACATTACTACAGGTTATAAAGCAGATAAAGTACCTTTTAATAAGTTAGATAAGCTATTAACCACAGCTAATTATCATTGGCTTAATCATCACCTAAAAGAAGGTTATCGTAAAGAGGATAACTGTATTGTTGGTTTTAATTTATTGGTTTTAGATATTGATGGTACTTGTAACCTTAGCACTGCACAGATGCTATTAAAAGGTTATAAGGCTATCTATCAAACAACCAAAAGTCATACAGATAAAGACCATCATTATAGAATTATCTTACCTTTAAATTATACTTTAAAACTAAATGCTAAAGATTATAAGGATATGTATAACAACATTATCCAATCTTTACCTTTTGAAGTAGATACCCAGTGTAACCAAAGAAGTAGAAAATGGGAAACCAATAAGAATGCTGTTATTGAGCATACTGACGGTGAACTGTTTGATATACTTCCATTCATCCCTAAAACCACTAAGAATGAAGAAAGACAATCACATCTCAAAGACCAAGAACATCTGGATAACTTAGAAAGATGGATTATCAATAATACTGGTGATGGTAATAGAAATAATATGCTACTTAGATATGCTTTGGTTTTGTTGGATAGTGGTTTAAACCAACATCAAATCAAAGATAAAGTACTTGCACTTAATGATAAGCTAATTGATAAGTTAGATGAGTTAGAGATTATGAGTACTATCCTTTATACAGTAGCACAAAGAGCAAATGAATAACTTGAAAGGGACTTCGTCCCTTTTGTGGTTGCTTTGTTTGCAATCTTAATTATCTAAAGGAATGATTATGCATGAACTTTTAACCTTTAACAATGAACTTACAATGTCTAGCCGTGAGATTACGGCACTGACAGGCAAGAAACATTACAACGTTATGCGTGATATTGAAAATCTGGCTGCACAACTAGAAGTAGATGTATCTAAATTTAAGCATATCTACACAGACAGCCAAAATCGTGAACAAACTGAGTATCTGCTTGATAAGGACACCTGCCTGTGCTTGGTGGCAGGCTACGATGCCAAGCAGAGAATGAAAATTATCAAGCGTTGGAAAGAATTAGAGCAAGGTAAAACCAAGCTATTACCCCAAACCAAACTTGAAGCATTACTTGAAGCATTAAAGGCATATGTAGCAGAGATTGAAGCACATGAAAAAGAATTAGCCAAAAAAGATAATGGTAAATCTATTCATGGTGCTAGTATTAAACAGGTTAATAACACGACTGGAGATTGCTACTCTTGGAGACCACTAGCCAAATGGTGTGATGAAAATGCTATTGAACCTCAAACTATTTATCTTAATGGATACGATAGCTTACTTACCAAGATGTACCCCTCAGAAGCATGGCTAGATGTCTATGAGTTAGATTTGGATTTATTATTTGGAGATTAACAATGAGTGATAACGGTTTTAACCCATATATTGTACTTGTAGTAGGTAAGTCTGGTACAGGTAAATCTAGTTCATTAAAAGGATTAGATAACCCTGATAAAGTACTTTATCTAAACTGTGAAAATGGTAGAGCATTACCATTTAAATCAAAGTTTAAAGAAGTTACTATTACTAATCCTAATCAGGTACCTAGCTATATTGAGAAAGCTACAGCAAGTGATAAGTATGATACTATTATTATTGATAGTCTTACTTATCTTATGGATATGTACGAAAGTAAGATTGTTCTTACATCAGCAGATAAACGTTCAACATGGGGTGATTATGCACAGTTCTTTAAGAACATCATGCACCTTGTAGCACATAGTAATAAGCAGTTTATCTTTCTTGCACATACTACTACCCAATACAATGAAAGTAACATGGCATTTGAAGCATATGTACCTGTTAAAGGTTCATTGAATAATAATGGTATTGAAAGTTATTTTAGTAATGTTATTGCTGTAAAAAAGATGTCCACAAATGATTTAGAAGAGTATAATTCTACTTTACTGAATATTACTGAAGATGAAGAAGACTTAGGATTTAAACATACCCTACAAACACGCTTAACCAAAGAAACAGTTAATGAGCGTATTAAATCACCACAAGGTATGTTTACTAAACAAGAAACTTATATTGACGGTAATATTCAACTAATCCTAAATAGATTAAGAGAGTATTATGCTTAAAGAACTTATGGAATATCTTAGTTATGATAAACATACTGGTGTATTTACTTGGATTAAAAAACCAAGTAAGAAAGTAGGTATTGGTAGTCAAGCAGGATATATTAATAAGGGCTATGTAACTATTAGATTTAAATCTAAGGACTTCTTAGCACATAGATTAGCTTATGGTTTTATGAATGGTGAATTACCACCAGATGATATGGTTATAGACCATATAGACCATAACAGACTAAACAATGCTATAGATAACCTTAGATTGGTTTCTGTTGCTGATAATAACCGTAACAGAGTAAGACGAACAGGTAAAGTAGATGAAGCAGGTATATGGTACTGTAGAAGAAGACAGCGGTATATAGCTGAAATTACTTATAACCAAAAGAAAGTATATCAACGTAGCTTTATTGATATTGATGAAGCTATTTCACATCGTAAAGCCAAGTTATTAGAGCTTGGATTTCACCCTAAACACGGAGATAAAGCATGAGCTTTTTTAGTGATATTGAACAAACCAATGACCTTGAAGAAACCAAAGATGTAGTAGGTGGTGGTAGCTTTGCACCATTACCTTCAGGTGTATATGATGCTACTATTAAATATGCCTATGCTACTGAATCTAAAGGTGGTGCTAAAGGTATTGTCTTTGGTTTTGATGTAGCAGGTAAAGAACACAGTGAAACACTATGGATTACTGGTAAGAATAAAAAGACTTACTATGTACGAGAAGGTAAAAACTATCCTTTGATTGGTTTTGAATTAGCTGAAGCTATCAGCCTTCTAAGTGCAAGTAAGAAACTGGTGGACCTTAAAACCAGTGAGAAAATCATTGATGTGTATGACTATACTCAAAGAGCTAAAGTTAAAACAGCAGTTGATATGTTTACTGATTTGCTAGGTAAAGAGGTTAAACTAGGACTACATTATGTCAAAGAGTTTAAGAAAGTTAAACAAGGTAATGATTATGTAGATTCAGATGAAACCAGAGAACACAATGTTATCAATAAAGTATTTCGTAAGAAAGATGATAAAACAGTTAATGAAATTCGTGCTAAGAAAGATGAAGCAGAGTTCATTAAACAATGGTCTGATAAGTGGGCAGGTAAAGTATATGACAAAACCAATGGTAAAGCATCTACTAGCAACCAATCTACTAACAGTAACTCTAACACTACAGCTCAAGTTGATGATGACGTATTCGCTTAAGCTTAGTTAACAAATAAAACCAAGTAGTATTAGTATTACTTGGTTTTTCTTTTAATCAATCAACCCCAATAAGGAATTAATATTATGTATACTAACCACTATTCTATTGAAGATACCCTACAACTACATTTCCATGTACTTGAGTACCAAAATAATCTACTTGATACCATTGATACTCTTGGTAAAATATTTCCATCAGATGAATGCCATACACTACTTAGTCGTATTAAAGAAGAAGTAGAAACACTTCCATACAAGACACATACTATCTTCTATGCAGAACATGATGATGAAGATATTAGCATTTGACCCATCATTATCTAACTGGGGATATAGCATAGCTAACTATCATAATAACCAGTTATTAGATATATTGGATTATGGTGTAATACAAACTAAACCAAGTAATAGTAAAGAAAGGCAGAATATAAAAGACTTCAATAGATGTCAGTATCTGTACCAACAACTATTACCTTTGGTTAAAAGTGATATAGATATGATTATTGTAGAATTACCTACAGGGAGTCAATCTAGTAGAGCAATGGTTTCATACGCTTCATGTATCGCTATAACAGCTTGTATAAGCCATACTAATCCAAATATTAATATAGTTACCCCTAATCAAATAAAACGTCTTGTAGGCTCTCCTACAGCGTCAAAAGATGATGTTATTGATTGGGTTAAACAAAGACACCCTAACCTTAAATTACCTGTTAAATCCAAAGCAGAGCATATCTGTGATAGCATTGTAGCTATCTATGCTCATTTAAATATAGAGAGTTAATTATGAAAATTATTGTAGATTTCAATGACCTTACTAACCTTATCATTGCTGACCTAGCTGATAAAGGTATCCAAGTATCTGAACAAGATATTGAATATACTGAAAATGGTGCAGAGATTATCCTTAATAATCTTGGTGCTAAACCAGTTAAGCCAACTAAACCAAAGCAAACTCGTACTGTAAAGAAGCAAGAACAAGAACCTATTGTTGAAGACGAGACTGAAATTGAAGAAGAAACCAAAGAACCTGAAATTTATCCTGAAATTAATATTGCAGGTAAAGAAGAGGAAGTAGGGCTAGCAGAAGAAACTGTTGATAGTGTTGATAGTGATGAAGATGATGATTCGCTGTTTGACTAGTACTTTAGCTTTCTTTGGTTTAATTATGCTAGTAGGGGTAATACTCTTACTAGCATATTTATTACTTAGGGTATTAGTTATTGGTTTTATTATTTGGTTAGTGTTGGTTGTTATTTATTATGGTTTTAAGGAATTATATTTAGGAGACTAATATGTTTAAAGAAAATGATAAAGTTTATTGTCCTATCATTGGTAGTGATATTTACACCTTAGGTAGAGCTGGTTTACTAACCCACCCAGTATCTATTGTAGATAATGAAGGTATTGCTCTTTGTTTTACAGAAGAAGGTAAACTTAACCCTGATGAGTTTGTTCCTTCACTGTTCCATGTAAATGAAGCTAACCATGCAAAGCTAGAATCTCTTTATGGAACTAGCTTTACTAATCTAAGCAAAGATATTGTTAAATGTTTATTGGATAAACAGCCTTATGTAGTTTGTTGGGTATCTCAAACCAATAAACAACCTGACAGTAGTTGTGTTAAAGATGTTATCTATCACGTGGATGAGTATTACTTTGACGGGTATGATACTGAATGGACATATGCTACACCCTTTGACCCGATTACTAATGAAGCAATTACAAAGGTATAGACATAGAAAAGACTTACACCAAAACCTGATGTAAGTCCTTAATTAAACCATATAATTAAAATACAAAGTCAGTAATAATTGCATCTGCAAAAGCATTATCAGCCATGAAGATGCTATCATCAAATGGATTTCCAAATCTACTAAATATAAATGGTTCATAGATTCCTTGTCCACCTAACTGCTCAATAGCGTAGTGTTGTGCTAATGCTGTAACAGGCATCTTATTAAATAGTTTAAGCATTACTTGTTGAAACCTTAAAAAGAATTTAGTAAATATCATAAATCCCATACGGTTCATATAGTCCAGTACCTGATTAGTTGGCACGTCATAGTTAATAAAATTAATCTGTGATTCATAAATAGCACTAGATATATCCATACCTTTATCCATATTATGTTTAGTCAATACATACTTAGCAGATAAATCACTAAACTGTACAGTATCACTTAAGAAGTTATGGAGTAAAGTACCTTTATTAATAGATAAAGTATCAAAAGTACTTCTAATTGGTTTAGATATTTTATTTAAATATTTATCCGTGCTTTCTTGGATAGGTGTTTTATACTTATTATCTTGATTTGTTAAATCTTCAACAATAGTACTCATTAATCCTGCTTGCATAAACTCATGCATAGGATTATTATCTAGTTCTCTTTGTAATGTTTTAAGTTCTCTTTTAATTAAACCAATCTCTTGTTTATTGGTTAAACCAAGTAATCTAGTATTTAAATCATTTACCTTTGCTTGTGTTTTGATATATCTATTACTATTACGCCAAGCAAATATACTATCTTGCAGTACCTTAATTGGATTAACACCATGTAAAGATAGTAATAAAAAATTAGACCTAATATTACCCAGCAATACTCCACCACTTCTAACAACAATATAATCTTTAATAACAGACATAAAATCTTGTATTAGTTTCTCTAATTGTACTGCTCTTTGTCTTGCCTTCTCTTCTGAGAATGCTCTAAAGATACCTGTTATTAGCTTCTCTGCAAGGTTAAGTTTCTGTTCTGGGTCATGTAGCTTATCAAACATATTAGCAACACTATAAGCTCTAAAACCAAACATAGAAGTATATACACTCTTATGTACTGGAACTACACCATCACCAAAATGTTTAATAATCTCTTTTCTAAATGAGTAAGGTAATAGCTTCATTGTTTCTTGTACTGCTGGGTCTGGATTATCAAAATCCAATAATACAAACTCATTAGGATTTTTAGCAAAATTAGCTTTAGCTTCTTTAAAGATTTCTTTAGCTATATCGGCTTGATGTTCCCTAATCTGTGGTTTAAATTCAAGATTACCATGTAATGTACCCATTAACTCATCAAAGCTGTTATCACGCTCTAAATAAGTATCTCTAGTATTACCTTCCATTTCATAATGATAATCAAGAATAGCACCATCTGTAGCATAAGTAGCTACCATAACATTTCTATCAACACTAGGGTCATAATTCATATATGAACCTTGGTTTCTTTGTTTACGCATTGCTACATTAGCTTTGGTTACTTTTGCTATTTCTCTATCATTAATACCCTGTTCATATACTGTAGTACCACGAGCATGACTATCAGCTAAATCTAACCCACCTGATACATAGTTATTAGGTGAATAAGCTGTATGAAGCATTAAAGTACGTTGGTCTGTATCATCTAACTTATCTTTGGTTAGTTTGGTTACTACTTCAAAACCTTGTGCTTTAAGCATTTTGATTTCATCTGGTGTAGTTACCCATATAAGTTTACGGTAAGGGTTAGTAATCTGTGGTGTATAACCTTTTTGATAGTTTAATGGGTTATGCTCAAATTCATCTCTACCCTTATCTACCAAACCTTTCTGTAGCTGTAATACAGTATTCATAGCTAATGGTTCATTCTCAAGTAATGCTTTAACAGATTGTCTAGTACTCTTATCTGTATAATCCAAAGCATATAGAGTACTTAATACATCAACCAACATAAATACATCATTATCCATATTACTAAAATCAGTTTGATAATCAGTACCTAAACCAATAGCAATACCTTGTGCTGATTTAGTCATATTTCTTACCGTACTTTCTTTAGCCATATAGTACCCTAATGCTTTAGACTGCATTAACATATCATTAGCTTTTGTATAACCAACTTTCTTAATAAGCTGTTTAGCATAATTATCTATGGTTTTATTTAGTGTAACTTGTTCAAACATACTAGCTACTTTCTCAATAGAAAAACCATGTCTAACCAAACTAGATAGTTCAGTTCTTAATACTACTTTGGTTATATCAGACTTTTGTTCTTTGGTTAATGGTGTTTCAAATACTTCATCAAGTACCCTTATGGTACTTTCTTTCATAGCTTGTCTTACTTTACCAATACCTTGAGTAAGACGTACCATATTCTCAATCCATTTACCACGTTTACCATACATAGTTACTTCATTGAGAGTATCTCTAATAAGCTTATAACGTTCATCACCGTAAGTTTGAGATAGTAGTCTATTAACTACACTTACATGCAATTCACCATTCTCTTCATCTAAATATTTTAAAGTTTTAACATCACTCTGTAATTTAGCAATACCACCTAAAGTACCTAGTCTTCCTGTTGAACCTGCAAACTGTTTAATGACTTTATCCATTAACAGATAACCAAGTTTTTTAACTGGTTTATCTAATACTTTACCTGAAAATTCTAAAGCCTTAGTCCAACCTACTTGTAACCAATCAACAGAAGTATTTCTAGCTTTAATATCTAAATTAACTAAACGTTTAGTCATAGCATCAGTAATATCACTGTGCTTATTGGATTTAGACATAAAGTAAACTCTATTAAACCAATTCACTACTTTATCTAATACACGCATAGCTTTATCAAACCAAGTAGTATTATCTCTCACTGGTTTACTGCCACTCTGCATTAGCTGTCTAAACTGTTCATTGGCAAGAGTCATAGCCATAAATCTAGCTACACTATCTTGTTTGGTTTTATTGTTAAAGATAAAGTTATACATCTTAGCCATTTGTGCTTTATCTTCTTTACTTGCTGTAGCAAAGTTAGGAAATAAGTCTTTAACACTTGCATACTGCTTGATAGCATCTCTGTACAGGTTGTTTAGACCATTAACAGCCATATTACCTGTATGAGCTTTAAGATAGCTCTCAAACACGATAATAAGAGCATCTGTGATGTATGCTTCTTTATCAGATGATTTAAAACCATTTAATAAAGAAGTGTTTCTCAACTTACCATTAGCTATATTAACCATTTGTTTACTATGGGTATTTTGATAAGTACCAATGATATTATCTACTACATAGTTTAAATGCTCATTGTGAGCTTCAGAGACGTTTGTAGGCAAGTTCTTGAATATGTCTAGTGCATTAGTGCTATTAACCCTAGCTGTTGCTTCTTGACGCTGTGAATGGCGTATATCGTTACCTATGTTATCAGGGTCATACTCAACCATTACATCATTGATTAACTGTGTAAGGGTATTAACATTGGCTTTATATTTAGATAAACCAAGTGCTCTCATCACAACACCTACAAAGTATTGTAATTTATTAGCCTGTTTAGCTTTAATACCTATCTCTTTTAAATCCATGGTTTTTACTACCCAATCCATGAATACTTTATCAGTCATAGCATAAGCTACAAACTCATTTATATCTTGTAATTGGGTAGTGAACTTACCATTAGCTTTACCTTTAAGATAGTCATAGATTGCTTTTAACTCTCTACCTGCTTGGGTATCTTGTGTTAATCCAGTTTCTGTTAGAGCATGGAATATCTCATGATTAAGTACTCTTACCTTTTGGTCATCAGGAACTTTTTTATTAAGGTAAATAATATTCTCTACTGGGTCATAGTAACCTTCTTCAGTACTATCAGGAAAATCATCACGAGTTACTACCTTAAGATTAGGGTTAAGTTGTTGTACCCTTTGCCATAAATAATGATATAGCTTATCTTGTGCAGATAACTCTGATGAAGGATTAAGATGTTCTACAATATCTTGTACCGTATTTAAAGCATACTGTACTACATATTGTATTACTTGCTTATAAGTAGGTTTATCTACCTTAGTAGTTTCTTTTACTACAGCTCTTAATTTATCTTTGGTTTCATTATCCAAAGTATCTACTAAGGCTTTAGCATTTTCCTCCATACCACTTACAATAGTTAGGTTATGTAACTTCCTAACAGCTTCTTTAAGTATTCTACGTTTATACTCTATTTCTGTCTCATCTACTTGGAAATAACTATCTACATAATTACCTGTATCCATAGCATGACTATTCATATAATCATTAGCGTCTTTGCTACGTCCGAGGGAATTTTTTTCAGCAATACCTCTTTCATAGGAAAGAAAGTTCATGCCTAACTTGCTATCAAAGGTATTAGGTAGGTCATAACCAATAAATATATCAAGCCAATAAAACTGATTGGCTTTATCTTCAGGAAGCAACTCCGTAACAGTATCTATGCCTACTCTTTTCTTTTGGCTTTTTAACTGCTCTATTGCTTGGTCAATAAGGGCTTTTGTTTGAGCATCCTTAGTAACCACATATTGATATATCTGATTATCGTATACTGCCCCAAAAGAGGCAGCTAAAGATAGATGTGGATACTGCTTAGATAGCTCTTTAAAGAAGTTAGTATTTTCAAATTCATCATCTCTTAGGTTCTTATATCCAGTTGCTTTAAGCTCTTTTTTAATATCTAAATACAAGTCTATATCATGCAAGCTATCTTTTGCTTCACGGAATATACTATTGAAATATCTTAATCCAAAAGAACCTGTAATCACACCTCCTAACGATGATATATCTTGGATAAGTTTCTCCCCAAAACCATTATCAATAGTACGTTGATGTGCCAATGTATTTTCTACATTTAATAGGTTTCCTTTAGTAGTACGAGAGTGTACGATACCATCAAGATTACCTTCTTTTAGATAATCTGCAATGACACTTGCTGTTCTACGCAGTTCTCTATCAACCCCTTTTCCAGTAAAGTCATCATAAATTCTACCAATAAGGTCTATGAATTTCTTAAGGATACTGGTTATGAACCCATCATCAATATACTCTATACTATAAAACTTAAAGTCCTTATGGTCTGTGATTGCATAGCTTAACACCTGTGCCATAATCTCTTTATGGATTTTATTCTTATCAGGTATACCATTTCTAGTGTAGATACTTGCATATTTATTATATATTTTTGGGTACTCTGACCATGTACTTAATTGCTTATAAAGAGCATTTAACATACTGCCATTATCTTTCCAGTTAGCTACTTCAATAATAGCGTGTAAAGCTTCCTCTGGTAATGTAGTAATATTACGCTCATTAGCATGAACTACTTCTATACTCTTTTGTACAACACTAAATACACCATTAATACCTAAACCATATTTATCTTTTAATTCTTGTTTGGTTTTAACAGACACAGTATAACCAAGAGACTTAACCATACTAACCAATCTACGCTCAAGTTCATGGTCTAACTGTTTAATTTTTTGGTGTTGTATGTATGAGTTATTGAATGCTTTAAATAACTGATTACCTGTTAAACGTTTATAACCCGTACTGCTTAGTTGAGCAGTTAGATACTGTTTAACAGTTGTAGGTAAAGCAGAGTTTCTTATATCTGATAGGCGTATCACATTATAAGAACGTAGCTTTGCTAGTTCTTCTAAAGTATCTTTGGATAATACTCTGTTAAAGAAGTCCGAAGAAACATCTAACTGATATAACAAGTCTTGTTGAAGTAATTCTTGAATAGCTTCTTTATTCTGCTCGTAGATAGCACTTACTTCATCATCTGTTAGATTATCAATCGCTTGTTCAGTAAGCGTATCTAAGGGTAGATTTTGACTAGGTAAACCAAACTTCATCACATACTCAGCCACTTGTTTAAGTGATGGATTATCTTTGTTTAGATGTTTGGCTACTGTATCTCTTAGCTTATCTTTATCTTGTTTGGATAAAGTGTTTATGAGTTGTTTGGCTTGTTCATATGCTAACTCTTCTCTTACTTCCATTAATAGCTCTGGGAACTTTCTACCCCACATACCAGTATCTTGTCTATGGGTAAGGGGTCTATCACCTGTAGCAAGTAATGCCTGTAATGCTTCAGGATTTTGTTCAAAAGATAATTTTATACCTTTCTTCATTAAGGCAATGTTGTATCCATTATCTGTTTTAGGTTTATCACCTTGTATTTTAACACCACCTTTAGCCCATCTAGGATTGAGATATACTCTATCAAGATAATAACCAGCTTTATTGGTTTGATAATAATGCTCTACAGAATAATACCTTGTACCATCTTTAGTTAGATTTACAAAATCTTTAGTTATAAAAGGTCTTAATGCAAGATTTGATAACTCTGCATTCTCATTAGTACCATAGTGAATATTTAATGGTTCATTAGAATCATTAGATTGGTTACTTGCGGTGGTATTAGTACTGGTATTAGTACTGGTATTACCCTGTTTTTCTTTTACTTTACCTGCTTCAATCATTTGAATAGTGTTATTAGTAACTTCATTTAATACCAGTCGTATGTCAGTTTCAAGTGTAGGACTAAGTTCTATTACATTTCCTGAAATAGACTCAAGGTCTTTCTTACCTGTTACTACAGCTTTAGGTGTAAGTACCACTGGTTTATTAAAAGGTACAAAACGTTTAAGCACTGGCTGGTACTTAAGCCATGTCTGTGCATGTGTATCATACACATACAAAGGCTTATCCAATTTCTTAGCTATATTTACTGTAGTATTAGCACCCCCATATACACCAATATTCCCTTCTCTCATAGGTGCTACTACATAAACAGCATCAGAACTAACTACTTCTATATATTTTTTAGCATGAAACTCTGAATGCTTTTTATTAGGAAACATTGCACCCAAAGCATTTATAGCTTGATTGATATTACCTTCAGCAGTAATAGGGTTCTTAGCCCAATCTCCATAAACAACTACTTCACTTATATCAGTAGGTACTGGTTGATTGGTTTCATCATGATACTCAAGTTTATGCTTAAATTCTTTACTCACTTTAGCTATACGTTTTCTTACCGATTCTTCATATTGCTCAAGAACATCTCTTTGTTCATTAAGCATTTTATAATCTTTATCAGTTAGTTTTACTTGTCCACCTTCACCTGAATATTGATGAATAGAACCTAAGCCTTCTAGTAGAATAATCTTATTTATATCATACCAAAGACCTTGTGTAACAGTATTATTTAATATTGTTTGGATTAAATCACCTGTAGTATTTACATTAGGAACATCAATCACTAAACTTGCAACTAAACCAATAGCTACATCAGAAGTAACATAATCCTTACCCATAACTTCAGTGATATTCTCAATCATTAAAACCAATGCTTCTATACTCTCTGAAAACATGTGGTATTGTGCAGTACCTTCAAAGAATGCTCTATTCTGTGCTTGAGCCATAAGAGCATAATGAGTAGGTTTACCTATATCAGCATCATGTACGTTGATAGATACTTCATCATTAACAACCATAGCTTTAGAAGTAACATAAGCATCTTGTTGTTGTATCATCTGTGAGTTAGGTGTTACACCAGTAGTAGTTAATACTTTATCTCTAATAAAGACATTTTGATTAGTCTTATCTTTATTGGATTTATTCTTTGGATTAAATACCTGTGTAATTGCTTGTATAGATATATCTTGTCTGAAAGTCTTTTCAGGCTTAACAAATTCAATACTACCACTTTCTAAATTATCTTCTACTTGATGACGTGTTCTTACAGTAGCAAACATCTTTTGTAAGGGTTTATCTACTTGTTCATAGATGTCTTGGGTAGATAGAGTGTTATACGCTAATACACGCTTTAATTCATTCTCTGTAGCGTCTTTATACTCTTCCCTTAGCTTTGCTTCATGTTTCTGTTTGGCTTGCTCTAACAGATGCTCACGAGCTTTTACATAGGTCTCTGATATGGCAGTATGAATTTTAATGTTAAAGTTGCGTCTTTCAATAAATTCTTTAGCATATTCTTTAACAGCTTTACTGATAGCTTCACCCATAACAACTTCATAGGCTTCAAGTAATAAAGCATAATCTTTATTGTTAAACTCATACTCTAACAATTCATTGATAGGTGGTAGTTTAAATTTATTACCAAAGATACCTTGTAGCTGGGTAGTTAGATTGTTATATGCTGTAGTAGCTTTATCTCTATCTTGCTCATTAGCTATTTTAGACATAGACTTATAAATATCTTTAATCATCTGTTCTGCTGCTGCTCTAATAAGTCTTGGACTACTTGCACCATAACCAAAAGGAATAAGAATAGCTTTAAGCATTTTACGAGTTTCAAGTGAAGTATTTAATGCTTTAAGTGCATGAAGTACATTTACTTGGTCCGTTGTATCTGCTAAGTTATCTATTTCATCTAATAGGTACTCTTTAAATGCAGTATAGTAATCACCAATGGTAGTATCGTTACGAGTATCAAAGTATGTTTGGTTAGCTGCACCTTTACCAAATAAACCAACTCTTTGTAAGGTAAGCACATCATTAATACCCATCTGTACCATACCAATACTTGTACCACTGTTTACACCATCACTACCTAAACCAAGTGAACTAACAAAGGTAGTATTATTCTGTATGGCTCTATGTAAGTTAGCTACTTCCATTAAGGCTCTAAAGCTACTAGCACCCATTTCCCATTGTGCTACTACTTCTTGGATAGCTTTTAACTGTGATTCTGTTGGTTTCTTACCATCTTGAATATTATGGATACCACGAATAGCAGTCTTTAACTTACGGTCAGTAGTTAAGTATTTCCATGCAATAGGCATAAAGTTTTCAGTAGATAATTTATCTACTGTATAACCTTCAGATAAGTTTTTACTTTTTAATGCTTTTTCAAAGATACCTTCAGTACCTTCAGCATTTTCAAAGATTGCTCTGATAAGATAAGCTTCAGCAGTAGGATTACCTTTATCATCAGTCCATTTTTGATTGATGAAATTCTTACTATTATATTCAGTTTCAAAAGGAGCATATTCTGCCAATGCTCTATGTACTTTCTCTGCTTGGAAATTAAGTACATTAGAGTTATAGTGCATACGACCATTTTTAACTGTTTTAATCTGGTCATAGAATACTGTATCTCTTGTAGGTAATCCTTCTCTTAAATCCAAATAACTGTCTAATGCTTTTAAGTTACCTTCAGCAGATTTAATCATAGACTCTCTTTCAGAGATATGAACTCCTTGTTGTGCTAACTCTTCTGCAGTATAAACTTTAGCACCAAACATGGTATGAAGCATTTCTTCATTATTATCTAAGAAGTAATCCAATAAACTAGACATACCTTGGTTTAGTTTAATAGGTTCTTTTTGAGTACGTTCAATGACTTCCATTTGACTTTTAGATACTTCACTTGAAGTATTATCAATCTTATCAATAGTTTCTTCAATAGGTACTAAAGAGACAGTACGTCTTCTTGTAGATGAACCATATAGACTAGATAAATAACCAGAAGTACCTTTAGATAGTTCAGTAATATCATCTATCACTTGGTCTAATTCATTAACTAATGGTTTAAGTGTAATGGTTGATTTGGTTGCATGAGCATTTAATTCTTTAGGTATAAGTCCTAATGTGCTTGCTCTATCATTCTCAAGTTCTTGTTGGCTATAAGTATTCTTATATGCTAAATTGTTCTCAAGCATGGTAGTAAGTATCCAATCACCAATACTACTTTCAAGCCTTTGTAATGTTTCAGCAGGTGCAGTATCAATAGCAGTTAAACCAAGTGATTTAACAGCATTCTTACCCAAATCAATAATGACTTCATTAACAGATATACCTGCATCTTTATATTTAAATAAGACATAGTTAGGTACAAGAGCTTCTGTATCTAATCCAAGTAATACTGCAATATCTTCAGCAGATGTATAATTACTACCACCATTTAAAGCAATATAATCGTATGCTGATAAAGCCATAGCAGTAATAGCATTATCATCAAATACTGGATTTTCATTAGTACCAATATTTAAGAATTGTTTTAAATCTTGATATTTATATTCATCTTTCTTGGATTGGAAAGTATTATATAAAGCTTGTTTAAACTGTTGTTCAAACTTTAAATAATGCTTTAACTGTGCTTCTTGTTTTTCATTAGGTGCTTTAACACCTAAACGTTTAATCTCTTTAATACCTTTTTGGATTAGTCTTGATGATAAAGATTTAACATTAACTAGATTACCTTTAGTTGATTGAGTAAAACTACTAGTAATTAAATTCTGTTCATCAAAGGGTTTATCCTGTTCTTTCTTACGAGTAGCACTATCACTAACCATAGATAACACATATGATTTATTATCCTGTGCTTGTAAGTTAATAGCCTTACCTACATCAGCCATTAGTACTTCAAATAAATTAGTAGTAGTAGCTTTACTTGGTACACCTAAGAAAGACATAAAACCATGAATAATTACACTAAATAAATTATTCCTAACTTTTCTTTCTTCGGTTTTAATAGATTCAAGTAAATCTTTATATTCTTCATGTGATGTACCTAATGCAACTAATGCTTCTTTAGATTGTAATAGATTTTGTATTAACTCTTGTTCTTTAGGGTCAGTAGTTTTATATCGGCTTAATTTGTTAATTACATAATCCAAAGATTTATGAACACTTTCATGTGCTTTAGATGTAGTAGGGTCTTTAGACAATACATCTCTAGTAGCTAGATATATAAGTCTAGCCAATACAGTTTCAGGCTTAGTAGTCTTAATAGATATATCAGCATTACTACCATCAAAGCTAATGGTATGCTCTGGGTATTTATTAACAACAGCATTAGCTATAAGTAATTGTATATCAGTAAATGCTATATGCTCAATCATATCTAACAATGTATGAACACCTTTAGTTATATCTATATCAGTATCATTATTATCTTTACCTAATACAATATCATTGTTAGTATCAGTACTAGTATCAGTATCCTTATTATCATTGGTTTCTTGTACATCATCTAAATCAATAATAACTTCACCACTATCTATTGTAGGTTCATCACCAAAGTATAATTCTATATCAGCATCATTATCATCTCTACTAGCAAGCTGTTGTTGTACATCGTCATAATCATCAGCAAAGATTAAGCTATCATTTTCATTGAATGTAGGTTCTGGTATAGACTGCTGATTGTTGCTATCACCAAAATTCAAAGTATCATTTTCATCAAATACTGGTTCTTGTTGTTGTTGTTGGTTAGAGTTAGTATTAGTATTACCTAATCTATTACTTACTGTATTATCCAATTTACCTGATTTAATAGCATTAGCAGTATCTCTACCACCTTGTGATAATGCTCTAGCATATGCTAGTTTCTCTTCAGCATTCATACCCTTAGTTTCTTCTAAGAATTGTGAAATAGCTTGCACTTCTACTGCTGAACTTGAATTACGCATACCAGTATGTAAGGTCTTATCTCTAAGACTTTCTACAGCATCTCTAAACCATTTCTTCTTACCATGTGAATAGTATTCAGCAAGTTTCTCTTTATACTTTTGGATATGTAGTTGTCTAACTTCTTCTTTAGTTTTACGACTACCATTATCATTTAATACCCAACCATGGCTACCAGATTCATTAAATGGACTACCAAACATACCTATATATGGTTGAGTACTTCCATCAACTTGACTCATAGATACAGTATCTTTACCGTAACCATTTCTACCTACCCATACACCGTTAGGGTCATTCATTTCTTGTGCAGTCTTTGTATAAGCAGAGTTAGTATTAGTATTAGTATTACTAATTGGTTTAGGTGTAGTAGGTACTGTTGGTACTGTAGGAACATTAGTACTAGGTTCTACTGGTTTAGGTTGTGATTGTTGTTGTTGAACCTGTTGTTGTTGTTGGTTATTATTCTGTTGTACTGGCTTATTACCTTTTTGGTTTAAGATAGTCTGCCAATTGTTTGTGAAGCCATCAATAGCCTTAGCTTCATTGGTTACAGCATTAATCAGTTTTTGGCTTCTACCATTGATTTGATATGCTGTCTCATTAGCTGATTTATTCTCATACTGTTCTTGGGTAATGAACTGCCAACCGTCTGTAGTACGACCTACATACTGGTCTTTTCCAGTAGTATTAAATTCTGCTAATGCTTGTTGTAAGATACTAGATTTAGCATTATGGTTATCTCTAAAGTTTTCCAAGTAATCCATATACTGATTGGTAGTCTTTTGGTTCCCAGAGCTAAATACTCTTTCATAATCTTTTAAACCAAGATTATTCTCTAAAGCAGTAGCACCGTGTTTACTACCATTATAAATATCTTCAGATACACCTGACATAGTATTAGATTTAATACTGGCTTTAATATCCAATAAAGAGATAAGGCTATTAGCTTTCTCTTCTGATAGTACACCTGCTTGTTGGAATTGTTGTATCTCTGCTTTAGCTTGGTCTAAATCACCGTCTAAATCCATACGAGAATAACGTCTGACAATCTGTGGTTCTACTTGCTCTGCATACTGCTTCTGCTCTTGTGTAGCTTCAGGTTGAGTATTAGTAGTATCAGTAGTATCAGTAGTATTAACAGTATCAGTAGTGTTAATAGTATTAACAGTATTAATAGTATTAGCAGTATCAGTAGTGTTAACTGTATCAGCAGTATTAGCAGTGTTAGTAGTATTAGCAGTGTTAGCAGTATTAGCTATCTGTTCTTGTAGTTGGTTTACTTGCTCTTGTAGCTTCTGTAGGTTCTCTGCATTGGTTTCATTATCCATCTGAGCCAATAGGTCATTAAGTCTATTGGTTTGCTTTGTAGTGTCTGTAGAGCCTTGTATAGTGTTACTGAGGGTCATAGTACCTGCATTGGCTAGGATATTCTCTACATATAGTAGAGTTTCACCATTACCCCTGTTCCACTTCGTAGTCATGACACCACCACCATTCCCAGTGCCATCTTTACCCCAGTGTGCATCTACATTACCTTCACCTGTGTTATATCCTGCTAGTGCTTTAGCCCAGTCTCCTTTATACCTATCCAATAAATATCTCATGTACTTGGCTTGTCCGTGTAGCATACTGTCTACATCATTAGGTTTAACACCAAAACGTTTAGCAGTACCTTCTATAAACTGAGTTAAACCAAATGCACCGCTACCTACATTTTTAGCATTTGCATCAAATCCACTCTCTTGCCCTACCTGTGCTTTAAGGATTTGTTGTTCTGCAAGGGTAAAACCATACTGACTGTAGATACTAGACATCTTACTATCATAAGTAGCGTTATTACTGATGTTTCTATGTTTCTTACCTTGCCATGAACTATTAACAGTAGTACTTGTAGCTTGTACTGGATTAGTTTGTTGATTAGTGGTAGCATCTCCATGTGCTTGTTTAAGTTGTGCTTGTCCTTTAGCATCTTGATGTAGTATATGTAATACTGCACCATCATCAAAGGTTACACGAGTATAGTAACCACCATCAGTACGATTACCTTTTTTATCATATTTAACATTGTCTTTTCTGGTCTCAAGACTTACTACTCTATCTTCCCATTCAGGGGCTATAAGCAATGTTCTCTTGGCTTGGTTTTGTTTGAATGACCCATTAGCTCCAAAGTCTAACCCCCAATGCATTTTACCATTACTACGCATTTCATACCCTGATGTAGCTTTAGCATTAGCCAAACTCTCACCATCAGAAGTGATGAATCTATTTAAATAATCTGCTGGATTACCTCTATGCCCATTCTCAACCCCAATCTTACTATCACTGGCTAAACGAATATCATAATGGTCTCCAGTACCTGCTCCAGTGTCTCTATGCTTGTCATCAGATTTCAAAGCATAAGAACCCATAATAGCTACTGGTTTACCTTTAACATAACCATTAGGCTTTGTTGTCTGTGTAGCTTGTGTATTAGGTGTAACCATATCACCAGTAGTATTTGTACTGGTTTGTGCTTGTGCTTGTCCCTGTTGTGCCTGTATAGCACCTAACTTACTGTAATTATCAAGAATACTACTTGCACTAAATCCTTCATCTTGTTCTGACTGTACAGCATCAGTAATGGTGTTAAGTGTAGTAACTTGTGAGTTAAGCCATTTATTCTTGCTCTCTTCTAACTTTTTCTTTTTGGTTTCATCAGTTTCATTATTGATTAACGCATCAAATTTACTTACACCAGTATAAATAGCTTCTTCAGCTTGTCTCATTTGCTCTGTAGCTTGTTGCTGTTGTTCTGGTGTAGTTGCTTTATTAAATGCAGTCTGTGCGTTAGTATAAGCCTGTGCAGGGTTAAACTTTTTATAAGCTGGATTGATTAAATCATCATGGGTAGCTTGGAATTGCTCTTTAACTTTACCTACACCTTGACTTATTGCACTAGGGGTATTAGCCAAAGCACTTGGACCAGACATCATACCTGCCATATAAACACCTGCTGCACTACTCCTACCTGCATCATAAGCTGCTTGTCCAAAATCAACTTCACCATTATTCAAGGTCATTTGGTTAAAAACACTTTCAGAATATCCTTGCCCTGCTTCTTGCCCTGCTTCTCCAAGAGCATGTGGTACTAAACCAACAATACTTGTTTTAGTAGCCCCATTTGCTAATGCACTTTCAATATCCAATGAGTTATTAAAAAGTCTACCAAATGCATAAGTACCTGCTCCAACAGCAGGTATATATCTAGCATCATGCAAAGTTACTTCTTCACCCTGTTCAGCCTTTTGTGCTGATAAATCTGAAAAAGCCATTCCTGAAGCTATAGTACCTTCACCCAAAGCACCTGCTCTAGGAATAATCACTCCTGCTAATGTATCCCCAAGCATAGGAGCTGCTTTAGCTATACCCCTACCAATCATACCACCAGTAAATGTAGCAGGTAGAGATTCCATTACCATAGGTATACCTAATGTAGGGTCTTTTAATGTTTCTGAAACACCTACATAAAATTTCCCCAAATCATTTTCTTCATTATCTACCTTTGCTTGTACCTTTGCTTCAGCACGTTTATAAGCATCTGAGTTTTTATCTGCATAGTATTCTTGAACATTTTTCTTATCATAAACACCGCTATCTAACAGGAACTTTCTTAAGGAGTTGTCATTAACGTTATATTCACTAGGTTCCATTGGTGTACCTGTACCATCATCACCAATTAATCTAGCACCATCCTTCAACAATCTAGCACCATTCCTCAACTGTGTAGCGACTGTATCAACAGCGGTTAAACCTAAGTCAACTAAACCAATACCACCTTTTAACGCACCTAAACTTGCATCTTTTAAAGAGTCCATGCCATCTGCATACTCCATAATCTTACCATCATATTCTGTACTCTCTAAAGCACCTAAAGAAGGGTTAAAACGATATTCTGGATGTGGTTGCATACCTTCAGGGAGTTGTTGTCCTACTGCCTGTCTTTGCTCAAGTATATCTCTTGCTATAGGGTTACTCTCTGCAATTTGTGCTACTCTTGCAAGGATTTTATCTACTTCACTAGTCATAACTTTTCTACCTATTTAAACCAAATGATGAAAGTATAGCTGATAGATATAATCCAAACAAATATATTGTATTTTTATTTTATGTTTGCTTTAATGGTTTAGTACGGTAGTGTGTACTCCGTACACATATATGAGTTAGACAATGTATAAAACCAACAGGCAGAAACCAACACGCCACCAGTAATAAATAGGAAATTTTCAATGGATATTCAAGAATACTATAAACAGGCTTATCACAACGGTTATCAAGATAGGTACAGAGAAGAGAGTTATGACCCTTTGAAACACGAGTTTCCGTGTGAAGCTTCACAAGTGTCAGATGGATACCATACTTTTGAAGAATTATATAATCACCGTATGATTTTGTTTTCTATTATCTGTAATTCATATCCTTATAGAGCATGGAAATCTAAACTCCATCACGATGGTACTATGTACGATAACTATTTCATAGTTGGTATTAATACACCTGAAGGCTATTTTACATATCATTACCATCTTAACCATTGGGATAAGTTCCAAGTTAGAGAATTACCTAATGCTCCTGAATGGGATGGTCATACTTCAGATGATATTTTAAGATTGTATTCTTTACTTTGAACTTTACTGAAGTTCATTACTTCATGCGTCATAGATTAAAAGTAAGAAAGCAAAGACTTAAAGAAGAAAGAAGATTAGAAACCATAAAGAAAGGTTTAGACTTTAATCTAAACCTTTATTATTTATTTCTTTTTAGTAGCACCTTTGGATTGTAATTGCTTATATGCACTTACTACTTTATCAGGTAAAATATCTAATTCTGCTTGTGATAAAGGATTGCTCATTTTTCCTGTTTTAGGGTCATACCCTACCATACGTGTAACCAAGTCTATATCACTTAAATTAGATACTTGAGTTAGGATATTTAATTGCTCAACAGCTTTAGATTTTGCTCCATTCTTTTGTAATGCGTCTTCCCGTTTAAGCTTATCATAGGTAACATCTAATATATCTGCCAAACTATCACTTGCACCTACACTAAACCAGTTACTAAAACTAGGGAACTTATTAGTAGCAAATATCTCGTGGATAGCAATTTTATATCTATCTGGCATTGAATGCTCATCTAATGCTTTTAGAAAATCATCTCCTTTAGTACCAAATCCAAAACTACCCCCTTCTTTGGCTACAGGATTTTCCCAAATATCTTTAGCATCTTTACCCTCTTTATAGGCTTTGTAGGAAACATTATTCTTTAAGGCATTTTCATTTGAAGCATAAGCATCTATATTACTAAAGAATTTAGTTCTTAAAGCAGGAGCATTAATACCTTTTGTAGATACAACATCAGGGGTATACCCTAATGCATATGCTTTCTCTTCTGAAGCATTTACTGGATTATTAGGATTAGCATTACTTCCACCTGAACCACCACCCCTATCCACTACCGCTTTAGCGGCATCAATAGCTGTTCTCTTTGTAGCATCCTCTATAGCAGCAGTAGCTGTCTTCTCTTGAATACCTAATCTACGTTCATCACGAGAGTTTTCTATATCTTTTTGTTTCTGTTGATTAGCATCGCCTATAGCCTTATTTATTGCACCTACATAAGTATCATAACTTACCCCATATTTAAATAATTCAGCACGTTGGGGAGATATACTATCTAATATTCCATTAGCTTGTGCTACTTGCTCTGGTGTACTTTTTGGATTATTTATGATGTCACGGGCTTGTACTTCCTGCCCTGCTATAGTAGCTATTTGATTTTCTACAGGCTTAGCCACAGCTTGTATGTAATTATAGTCGCTGGTATAACGCTTTGTACCTCTATCAGTATCTGCTATCTGTTTATTCTCTACTCCCTCACCAAAGAGAGTTTTAACCATAGGACTAGAGTTACTAAATGCAGACTTAAATTCAGCAGTAAGCGTTTCTTTATTTGGGTCACCTTCTTTCACCTTACCAATGATATCATACATAGCAACTAATCTATTAGCAGATGCTGTATCTTGCAAATTCTGTACTTTGATTTGGTTTTCTTGGTTTACATGTTCTGCATTACTTCTTGTAACCAATGTACTACCACGTTTATCAATAGCACCAAATGCTTTATCCAAATCAACCATACCCGCTGAATTATGTTCCACGTCTCTAATGACATTACTTAGCATTAATTGGGTATCTGGCTTAGACAAATCTTCTTGACTGATACCATTGATAATACTATCTAATACAGCTTGGTTACGGTCTCTGACATTCTGTCCAAAGGTATCAACAGTATCAATACCTGTCTTGAATGCTTGGTCCATATTCTGCATAGCAGCATGAAACATTACATTACCATCCTTAAAATCAGTAGGTGCTGTAGGTGTATATGTAATTACTCTAGTCATAGTTATACTCCATATCTATTCATGTAATCATTAACAGATGTAGTAGTACGTCCATTAGCTTGTGCTTCTTCTACACGTCTTTTTTGTCTATCTTCTAATTGTGAGTTAGTCATCCTACGTTGTGCTTGATAGTTACGCTCACTCTCTGCTTTTTTATATGCTAACTGGTCTTTAGCCAACTTCATTTGTTGACGTGTATTATACATACCATACACTGTACCTAATGTACCAAGTACTGTACCTGCTTTCTGGTCAAAACCAAGATTACCAAAACTCTTAGCTACACCGTCTGCTGTTTGTGTAGCTTTGGTTACTGCACTATTAGGATTACCAAGACCCATTCCTTGAGCAACAGGGTGATATTTTTCTGGTAGCCATGCAGGTACTGAAGTATTTTGAATTACTTGTTCTGGTAAATACTGATTATTTAAACCAATAGACCAGTAAGCACTAGGTGCATTACCTAGTAGTGTATTAGGTAATAGACTTGCTACATCACTACGAATAGGTGTAATGGTAGATGTATCTACCTGCATTGGATATGATTGTGGATACATATAATAATCTCCTTATGATTATTGGATTAAGAGAACATCATCAATGGATTCACTGATAGGTTGGTATAACCCTTTTTTTAATGTTAGTGAACCATCTACAAAATTTGTGATTAAACCATGACTTGCTTCAATCACATTAAAACTATTATGCCTACTATAAAACATCTCTACTGTATCAAATAAATTTACAGTAGGTGTATAGCTGCTTCTTAGTAATTCATGGTTTAATTCAAATACTCTAGTATCTAATAACTTCTGTGTTTCTTTTAATCTCTCTGCTTTATTAAGATACTCCAAAGATACTGATTGCATTTGTTTTTGTATATCAGCTATCTGTACAACTAGCATTTTTTGATACCATTCAAAAGAAGTATTCAATGCTTTCATGATATTAGGTGCTGTTAATACTTTACTAAAATCAGAGTTACCACCACCACCATAAGCCATAGCTACAATACTAACAACCATAGCAATAGCAGCCACTATCTCTGGTGCTAAACCAAGTTTAACAGCTATCTTAACAGCTACTTGTACAGCCAGTGTTAATGCTATACCTTTTGCTACAGCTACTGCTGTAGCTTTTGCTATAGCCATATATCCTGATGAAGCTGCACCTGATGTCATCACAGAGATGACTACACCTATTACAAATATAATGGCTTGGAATATAGCTGTTTGATACCATTTCTTTTTAGTTACTTTTACATGAAGTAAGTTAATCAACAATGAATGGTGAAATAAATATTCCCTTTCTTTCTTGGTTAAATCATATATTAATGACCTATCAATAGGTAATGCTAAATGCTCATCAACACCATTAAAACTAGAAGCATACCCATTAACATAATTAGTAGCCCTCAAATTAGCTACATTAACAGAGATATATTTATCATCTGATACTTGGTAATAAAATATATGCTCATAAGTAAAACTTCTTTTTCTTTTACGAAATAATTTTTTCTTACCTGAATGAACTGTTTCTTTTACTTTTAAACAATACTCTTTTGGATTAAGTGGTCTATGCTTATTTGATATGACTCCTGTATGTTCCTGCTTAGTGATACTGTCCCAAGCATACTCTTGCCATGAAGCCTTATCAGATACTCTAATAGCACCTGATGCTATAGTATTAGTACCTACTTGTGGAAAATGCTCTATTAACCTTTCAAAGTATCTATAACAGTATTCAGATAATATACTATCATCATTGGCTAGATTTACTTTTACACCCATGTGCATATAAAGAGATTGAACATTACCATACTCATCACCAATACTTGTAGCCATAGACTTAGTTACATCTTTAGCTTGTAAACCAAGTATTTTACACCCTTTAATAGTAGCTTTCTTTCTAGCAGTATCTGTATGTTGATAGACTTCTATACCCTGATGTTTGATATAAACTCTTGGATAATACTGCCCTAATACATCACTACCACTTAATGCATTATCTATCTGTAATAAACCAGAACCTAACTTATAAATATACCAATAGTACTTATCTTCCTTGACATAAGTAACAAATAAGCTATCTGCATCAGAAGGTATCGTTTGCCCTTCTACAGGTTCTGGATTAACATCTGATAAATCTAAAACCAATGAATAATCATGTATGGTTTTAATAGGCTCTATATAGCCACCAAGTAAAGTATCTATAGTTGGAGGAGGGAGTTCTTCACTCTCATAGGTATATAACACCATAAAGCTATCTACAGTGCCTATAATAGCTGCTGTTTGCTCTCTATCACTATCAGGAAATCTATCTATAAAAGGTATTTGTCCATGATTAAATGGGAGTGTAGAATTATCTAAACCAATATCTATAAATTCATCATAAGTTCTTTGTGTAGTAATAAGATAACCATCTTTTAAATAACAAGGGTATTTATGTTGTTTAGATAACACTGTTAATTCATTAGTGTGGCTATCATATCCATAATCATTAATCAACCTAAGCCAAGCAGTATAGTAAAAATCCATCTCTTCAATATGGCTAGTGTGTATCTCTATATCACCATGTAAATCTTTTAAATATTCTTCTGCTGCTTTAAGATACTGTTCATCAGGGTCATTAATAATAGTTGATGTAGGTAAGCCATAATAATATCTATTTGGTTTTTCAGCCCATCTATATAACTTATCAAATTTCTTAGGTAAACTATTTTGATGATACTCAATAAAATAATCAGCTAAATCTTTACCACCTAATGAGATACCTAACCCTGTTTTAGTCCATACCCATTCATTCATGGCTAATTGACCTGAATACTTAAAATCACCACTATCTAACATCTTTTGGTTCATAGTGGTTACTGTTGTCTTTCTTCTGCCCATAATAACTCCAATAAAAAAGCTAGGAATATATCCTAGCTTAATCCAATAATAATAAGTTAGTTTGTAATACCTACACTCTTTAATACTTTAACTACAGCAGTACCAATATTTGGGTCTGCTAGTTTGTTAATATCATTAACTGGTGCTTCATCAGGGTCATCATTACGTCTAACCTTCCAAGTATCAACAAGCATACTGGTAGCTTTTAACTTACTGTCATTATCATAGCTTATGGCTTGTTGTGCTAAGACTTTATTATTATGGTCTATAACACTACCACTACCAATAACAGAAGCATCTGTTTGTGCTTTCTCTGTTACTACTTTTTGGCTATATAAATCAGCTTGTGCATTAATACTTCTTACTTCAGCAGGTGCTTTAACTTGTACTTCATATTCAGCCAATCTTAATTGCTGTTCTTTAATGCCTAACTCTTTAATACTAATATCAAGTTGTTTATCTCTTAATGCTAACTCCTTCTCTTGTAGTGCTAATTGGATTGGTTTAATGTATTTAAGTTCATATTCTTTTAAAGCTATTTCAGCTCTCATATTAGCTATCTGTTCATCAATCAGTGCTAATTCTTTAGGGAATTTATATTCCATCTCAAGATGTAGCATTTCTGTTTGTGCCATCTCTTTATGGATTTGTGCATCTATTAAACCACCTTGTTTAGTAGCTACAATAGTATCTGTTGCTGTCTTATGTATTTGTGCTTCTAACAGTTGTAGTTCTAAAGGTAACTTTGACTTCTCTAGTGCATAGTTACTTACTTGGTTTAAAGCATTGTTGATTAAACCAATATAAGCATTAGCATAATCAGTACCACGAATACGTTGTTTGTTATATTCCCTTTCAAGATGTAATTCAAATGTCTTCATTAGTTTATCAAAGACACCATTACCATTTAATTTACCTTCTGTTAATTCATCAATATTAAAATCAGGTGATATGGTAGCATTAGGTATAATCATTTATTTACTCCAATAAAAAATACATGGTTATTAAACCATGTATTTAAACCAATAAACAAGTTAAGCTTCTACTGATGCTCTTGCTTGTTGTACTTTGGCTAATTCCTCAATCTCTTCTTTGGTTGGTAGTGGTAGTTCAGTAATCTGATAAGCAGGGGTAATCTTACTCTCTACAAATTCATTACCTTTACTGTCTCTACGAGTAACAAAGATTTGAGTCTGTTTCTCTTTAATAGATTGTAAAAGTACATTCTCAATAAGCCATTGCTCACCAAAAGGAATAATACGAGCAATAGTACCTAATACAGAATTACCTACACCAAAGTATTCATGTCCCATTTGTTGTTTCATTGGGTCATTGGGTGTAATGATTACATGAACCAGTTTAAGTGCATCATCTTTTAATGCTTGTAGTTTAGCATTATCATCTTGCTGTTCTTCTACTTTATCTGCTTGTTCTAGCAGTTTCTCTAAAGTAGCTTTAGAAGCATTACCTTTAAATTCAATACCACGCTCTGTAAGCTGTGCTTTAAGTTGTTCAATGTCTGACATATCAATCTCCAGTAAATAAAGAAAGTAGCTTAGACTAGTACTAAGCTACTTGGTTGGTTTACATCTTAGCTACACATTTAATAACAGCTAGACGCTCAATGTATTGTGGCATAAAACCATAGAACCATTTGATAGAACTAAACCCAGTCTCACCATAAGGGTCAGATTTATCAGCAGTATCAATACTTGGTTTTTTATGGATAGTAGTAAACTTTTGTGATTTACCATCAGTTTGGAAACCAATAGAAGTAAATGATTCATCACCTACTACAAGGAATGGGAATACATCATGCTTACCTGCAGTTTGATAATATGAAGCACTTGCACCATTTGCACCTGCACCAGCCCATTTCATCATATTAGGAACAAGTACAATACGGAAACCAGCAACACGACCAATCTCGCCTTTAAGGAGTGTAGTACCAGCTGCATATTTATGAGCAGGAATGAAAGCACGTTCACCATGATAATCTTTCATAGCTTCCAGTGTAGGAACTAGCTCTGAACCAACATGAGCTACACGGCAATCAGGAATAGTCATCGTATCAATCATACGAGTACCAGTAATAATCTTGGTTTGCTTAGGTGTACGGTTCTTATCAAGGTCAATACCAAGTTTAACCAAATCAGCATAAGTTAGTTCACTGCCAGTAGTACCACCTCCTAGAGTAGCTACAGAAGTAGCAGTACCTGCATACTTAACCAAACCTGCATTGTTCAATAGGTCAATTTGTAGCTTATCTTCATAAACCTTAATAGCACCATTCATCAATTCACGGTTAGCGTGGGTCATCAATTCTGCATCAGTATCAAAACGTTCTAGGTCAGCAGAATATTCCCAGAAGAAACCAAACTTCTGTAGATTAGATACTAGTTCAACACGAGTAAGACCTACACGGTTTACACGTCCACCAGTTTCACCTAACACAGGAAACTTAGTATTAACCACACCTACGTCAGTAGATGAACCATAGATATTACCATTGGCATACACTACACCACTAGCATCAAGACCCATACTATTAAGGTTACGGGCATCTACTACTGGCATATAACGGTATTGCTTAATAGACTTGCCCTGTGACTTTGGCATATTCTTAGTATCAGCAAGTTGCCCAAAGTAAGACTCTTGTACTGCTTCAATAAGTGCTTTACGCTCATAAGCGTGTTGATTGATTTGGTTAGCACCTAGTGCTGTAGTACCATTACCATATACTTGTACCATAATATTTTACCTTTTATAAAGTAGCCATCATCTTTAATAAATCTTCATCAGAAACAGATAAGGCATTAAATTGTTCTTGAGTTGTAGCATTACTACCATTAGGTAGTCCTGCTTTCTTTTTCTTATCCAGATTACTATCATCTGGTTTATTGGTTGGTCTTGGTGCAGTAAACTTATTAGCATTATTCATAAGCTGTTGTTCAACAATACCGTATGCTTGTAGATAAGGCATATTGGTTAAACGACCAAACATACGCTCTGTCTCAATGGTATCTACAATCTTATCATACATACCATTAGCTTTTTGTTCACTAATGGCTCTTAGAATATTTGGTTCATTGAATATAGCTTCTTTACTTTGACTATCCCAAGTACCCATATGATTAACTACTTCATACATAGAATTATTGCTAGCTAGTAATTCTTGTAGAGTATCTTCAAATGCTGTTGGTTCAAGGATAGTAAGTTGTGGTGCATATCCTTCAGCTTGTTCTACATCAAACTCATATAAATCAATCTCTGATTCTTTAATAAGTTTAGCAATAGCTTCAGGTCTCTTATTAGCCAAATCCAATAAATAACCTAATTTCTCTCGGTTATCTAAATGGTTTTCTTCTAAGACTTTTAATAATGCTTGTTTAGGTTTTAACTGCTCCATTTTCTTAGAGTAATTAGCACCCATTTGCATAAGCCTAACAGCATCATCAGCATTCGTAATACTTAGTTCACGACCATTGGCTTTAAATGGCTTAGTCATTTCCTTATAGAATGCTTCATAATCTACTGGTATATCTGTCTGTGTATCAGTATCAGTTACTTCATCAGTAGTACCAGTATCAGTCTCTGTTTGCTCTGTATTGCTCTCTGTAGCTTCTTCAGTCTCATTGGGTACATCAGTACCATCAGTCTGTTCTTGTTGCTCTGGTTGCTCTACAGTAGCTTCTGTAGCTTGTTCAGGCTCTTGATGTAACTCTTCTAAATTAGTATTTAATAGAGCTTCATCATCTAGGTCATATAGATTACTCATCATCAATCTCACTTAAAGGGATAGCGTTCAAATCATTTAATGATTGTATAGCCATTGCCCCATTGGTTTGTATTATATTTAAAAACTTTTGAAAACTACTTATCACGGATAATTCAAATAGAATCTCTTTGTGTTCAATAGTATCATCTGTATAGGTACTTAGGTCTTTAACCAACTCTAATACATACTCGCTACAGTAATAAGTTTTAAATACTTTAATAAAATCAGGATTACTATATAACTTATTTAAAGATAAATACAAATCTTTTTGATGATTATATTTAATTTCATCCTTTTTTATATCAGTAAGTTGGATTTGCATTTAATGTCTCCTGTCTATCTTGTATATTAAATACTTGGTTAGCCATATCACCTACCATCTGATTTTGTTGCATATTAAGCTGTGTATCTCGCTTAATTCTCTCTTTATCCAAAGCTGTTTGATTATTCATGGCTTGTTTATTTAACTCATTCTCTTGCGTTACACCAGTATATCTCTCTGCAAAATCCAATGAGTTACTATCAGCTTGTGATTGTAAGTTCTCTGCTCTAGCTTGCTCTGTACCAACCTTGGCTTGCTGTACTTGTGCCCTAGCCATATTCTCTTGTGCTTGCGATTTAAGTAACTCAACCTCTGCTTGTAGTCTTTGCATCTCAAGCTGTTGTAGTTCTTGCTGTGCTTGGTCAGGTTCAGGTTTATACTCTTGGATAGCTTTAGCCAAATCAGGCATCTTTCTAAGTGTAGCTATTTCACTTAACATCATTTGGGCAATGTCTTGTCCAAGTGTATTACCTATAGTTTGTAACATAAAAGATAACTCTTTAGCTTTAGCATCATCTGCTTCTGCTGTAGCAATACTGATAGATAAATCATAATGACCTAATATGTCATCTTGTCTTACAGATACAAACTCTGTATTAGTAATTCTAACTACTTCTTGTTCAGATAAGAAAGCAGAGTTCATGCTCATAATCTTTCTACCCAATTTAACAAAGTCATCACTAATACGTCTTAATGTACTCATCTCTCTTTTAGATACAGCATCTAATACACCACGAATACCTACTGCTACATTACCCAATGAATTTGCACTAATACCAGTACCACTAAATGCTTTAACCCCTGATAAACTCTCTGCTTCATTATTCATCATCTGAACCATAGTTAAAGCACTGTTAGGTATCTCTGGGTATTTATGTTGGTGTATATGTACTCTTGGGTCAAAGCCTTGGTTATATTCATAATCCAAACCATTTAAGTACCTACTCTTGTTGGTCGCATCCAAGAAGTTCTTTGCATAACCTGTTTGACTATTAGCACTCTTACCCATTAAATCAATCATACCACGAGTAATAGCACCTAGTATTTCTTGGTTATCACCGAGTAATTCAGCATTGGGAATACCATATACACTACCTTCATCAGGTATATAATTAAATACTACAAAGGGAGGTTTACCATCAGGGAATGGATTCTCTTCCATACGAATAAGCACATCACCTACCCAAGTAGCAACAATAGGAGAAGTCTCACCTTTACCATGTATATCCCAATATCCCCAGTATTCATAGACTATTACCTTACGTCTAGCTACATCAGCAAATCTAAAGTCATGACTAGTAATAAAATTACTGTCTGTATTATCATGGATACTCTTAGCCAAATAATCTAAGTTTTTGTAATTACCATTTTTCTTAAGGTCAGATAAACTACTCTCAAAACCATGAATAACAAACTGTGCTTTATCAAGATTACCTTTACAAGTAGGGTCTATATAAACATTCTTAATATCACATATATCTACAGTAGGTTTATTAGTAATTGGTTTAATTATTTTCTCTTTCTTAAAACCAATAGAAGTAGCCTGTAGTAATACACCTTTCTCTGTACTCATTTCAAACCCTGCTTTAAGTTCACTAGGTAGTTGCTCATAACTATCTGGTTCACTTTGCTGTAGCTGTGCTAGTTGCATATACTGTGCTTCTAACTGGCTATAAGGGTCTTCTATACCTTGTTCTTGCAACATCTCTGGTGGTATATTCAATGGTTGTAGCTGTGTATATTCAAACTGTTCTATATCTTCTATAACTTCTTTTTCTTGATATTCCCAACCAGTTCTAACAATACAAGTACCACGTTTAACCAATGCTCTGATAATACTATCTACCAACTCAGTTTTATTTAAATCTACACTAAACTGTCTATTAAGTAATAAAGTATTTTGTTTAGCTCTAGCTACATCTTCAAAAGTTAATGCTTTAACTTCAAATAAATTACTGGTAGATAAGAAAGGTTCACTTAATGCAGGTGCAGTCCATTCAGCTTGTTTTCTAATTAGCTTTGGATTAACCCTACTACCTTTATGTTTCTTATCTCCAAACTTAGGTGCATCATATAACCTCTCCCAGTAATCCACTTGAGCCATTACTTGTGATTGACTACTCTGTGCTTGTCTTAAATCATACTTCAAATCATTGATGTTAGGTTCTTTAGTCCATTTAGTTAATTTAATTGGATTAACGTCATGCAATGACTTAGGTACTTCTACTTCACTATCTGGTACTTGTAATACTTTCATTAGATAAATCCCCTTTGGTTAAACCAAGTATGTTGATGTAAATCATCTACATCAATCCCTTGTTGTTGAAGTAACTGTATCTCTTGTACATACCTTTGCGCATATCTATTAGATTCATTTAAATCACCATCTAAATGATTAACAATACTGGTATATAATCTACTGGCTATAAATGACAATAAAGCATTCATATAAGATGCAGGCAACTCTACATCTGTATCATCATCTATATCTTGTTGTGTTAAAGTCTTATGCCTTGCTTTATATTCTATAAGCAGTGTTTCTTTATCTCTTGGATAATCAAATAACTTAATGGTATTAGTATCCAATAAATAATAATCCATATTAAGACATAACTTATCTAAACCAAGATTAACTTCTGTAATCTCTATACACTCTACATCATCTACTTTATAAACCGTTATAGATTTATCAACTAATAGTTCTTTGGTTTTACGCTTTAAATAAAACCGTGTATATAAATCAGTTAAACCAAGATTAATAGACCTTAATACTATTTCTTTCTTTTCATCAAAAATAGTATTAGCACTATCTGCTAAATGTAAATTAGCTAATTCACCACTAGCTAAAGCATTAAATATTTCTGATAATTTCATATACACCCTTATACAATATAACTACTGATTTGATTATTGGTTTCTTGATATGGCATTTCCCATATACTATCAACCTGTCTTGTTGGTATCTCTTGGCTAGGTGTCCAGATAGTCATCATACCAAGCTGTGATATGGTATCTAAACCATCATCATGTTTAGACCTAAATCCACCAAAGGTAGCTTGTGATAACTCAAGCATTAACTCTTTTAGTACTGGTGATAACTTCTTCTCTATAGGGAAGAAGAATCTCTTTAATTTAAAATCAGGTACTATAACATTAAATCTTTCTAACTTATTATTATTTGGTTTTAATCCTAATGAACCATCTTTACTATTACTAGCCAAAGTAAAAAATATATTACGATTAAACATTTCTCTTTGTATCCAACTAATAAATCCACCTTGTTGTCCTGATACTTCAATACCAACAGATATTGGATTATATGCTTTAACCATTCTAAATAATTCATCTAAATTCTTATCCATTGTTTGCCTTGCACATATACCATCTACCCAATAATAAGAACCTTTATGATTAACAGCCCATACAGATATAAAAGAATAATCAGCACTTTCTTTTTCTGATGTAGCAAAGTCAGTAGTAATATAAAAATTAAAGTTAGCTTTATTATCCAATAAACTGGTTAAACCATACCACTGTATATCACTATCCAAGATAATCTTTTCATCATCACTCATAATCTGTAGCATTAGTTCTTGATAAAAACCATGTCCCCTACCTACTGCTTGTGCTGTTTCATATTTACGTTTAATAAATTCATAGGTAAATCTATCTTCCCATGCACCTTTAAACTCATCTTTACTACAAGGAAACTTTTCACATATAGGATAAACATTGCTATACCATGAACCTGATTCAATGGCTTCATATAAAGGGTCATTAGCATTAAATGGAGTACCCAACCATATTACCTTTTGCTTGGTCGGGTGTAAGGCATTACTTAATGCTTCATATACTGTAGCTTTAATACTCTCTAATACTGTAGGACTTCTGGCATCATCATCAGCTACTAAGTCATCAAGTACAGCTATCTGTGGTCTTTTACCGTCTTCACGAGTACCACGAATACCTGACTTAGCACCATAAGCACTAATAACAAAGAGTTTACCTTCTTTATTAGTAAACTCCCATCTATTCTCTGTAAACTTAGCTTTAGGTAAATAGTTTTGTAAGAAAGTACTTTTATTCCAAATACTCTCTAAGTTCTTACGCATTACCTTAACACCGTTTTCAATACTATCTGAAACATACAAAGCATAGTTAAGATTTTTTAACTTACCCAATTGTCTAAATACAGCCAAATAAAAGAATAGATACTGACCCATAATAGTACTCTTAGCACCTCCACGAAATACCATTGTAGCAATCTGTGTATGCTCACTAACAAGACTATCAGCCATCTTATAGTGCATAATAGGTGTAGTATTCTCTTCACCTTCACTACCATTAACCAACTTAATAAAGTTAATATACTCTACTGCAAACTGTGTTGGTTTATATGTCTTTAATGACTCATAACTTACTTCACTAAGGAAATCTTGTACTGTCTTACTCATTCTCAACTTCCTTATATTCAGCTTCTACAATCTTAGTGTGTGCTACATCAACTACTGAAGCCATACCATTATCAATAAGCTGTAACTGTTTGGCTGATAACTCTGCTAACAATGTTTTCATGTCATCAATTTCTTTATTAGATTTAACACCAATATCTAACTCAACTTTCTTAACTTCTGGTGGTTTAAGATGAACCAATAAACTATTAGCACTATCTGCCCTTACTTTCTCACTATTAGCTGTCATCATTAAATCAGCCAATACATTAATAGCTTTCTGATGTAAGTCTTGGTTAATAATCCAACTAGGTATAATAGATTGCTCTAATATAGAGTTAGGTAACTTACCTTTATTATAAATACTAACCTGTGCTGATATTTCTTTATCACTATAACCTTTGGCTAAGAAGTCATTATACCTATCAGGGAATGTTCTAATATAACTATCAATATTACTTCTACCCATTAACTTATGACTACAGTACTTAACTGCATTTAAGTACTCTTCCATCTTAAACTTACCATCATTTAACACGGTACTATAAGCCAAAAAGTTATCACGATAAATCTCTGTATAGTCTGGGTCATCTAACAACTGATTTATCTTATCTGCAAACTCATCTGTAATTCTTACCTTATATTTATCAGGTAATGCTTTCTTTAATACTTCAACGGTTATATCACTCATAACTTTATCCAATGACAAATAAAGTAAGTATAAACCAAATATATTAAAAATAAAAAATACCTACCTAATATTCTTAGGTAGGTATATGTCAAAGTAAGGACTATCCTTAGTCTTAGACTAAGTATAACCTATATTACTTTCTATTGCGTATTCTCTTAATATGCTCTTCTACTTCTTCTGGTGTTAGACCATATTTCTCTTGTAACTCTTACGCACTCTCACTACCTCCCCTTAAGAATCTCCGTGTGTTGTTAGTTATTCATCAGTATCATCTCCTTTAAAAGAATAATATATAATATATAATACTGCAACAATACAAGCACCAGTCATAATGTTTACTCCTATAAAATATTACACGCCTTACGGCGTATGTATGAGTTGCAAGAACTAAACCAATAAATATAATATATAAAGAATAAGAATACCCTACTATTAAGTAGGGTATTCTTTTACATCTATACTACATCAAAGCTAGTCTTTGCTCTAGTACTTCAACATACTTAACCATGATATGTAGCTGTCTGTGTAACAGTACCCACCGCTCTACATCAATATCACTTGGTTTATCTTTGGTTAGAAATACAGCTAACTTATCTTTACGTTCAACAAGTTCGTTTAGCTCATCTTGTACACGTTGCTTTTGCATTGCATCAATCATGATATAACTCCATTGGTTTAAAACCATTAGTATAAACCAAAACAAAAGACCTAGCATAAACTAGGTCTTTCATTACTTACTCTTAATGCACAATTAACAATTAACAAGGGAATAAAAACGAGCAAGTAGATATATTATAAACAATATACTTAAACTTGTATAGTAGTTTATTGGTTTAATATTTATATAAGAAAATTTTAATATAACTTCATGGGAATTATTTAATATAACTTTACAGGTAATACTCAACTTCATGGATAACTTTACAGATAACTTCATCAATACAACTTTATGAGTAATACTCAATACAACTTTACAGGAACTATTTAATATACCTTCATGGGTAATATAACCTCATGAGCAATATTACTACCCAACTTTTTGACAATAATTTAATATAACTTTACAGGTAATACTTACACACAGGTGGGTATAAATAAAATTTATACCCCCCCAGTCGTACAATCCCAAAAAGGATTGTTATCTACCTGTAGAAGTCTATCTATCATGCAGTGGCTGATTGGCAAAGGCAATAACGCCGTAAATAAAATAGGAGTAATAAGATGTTCAAATCCATCTTTAACTTTATCAAGTCTTTCTTTAGCTCTGCTGAAGACCTCACCGCTGCAGTGGACAACTGCGTTCAGTTCGCTATCTTGCAAACCGAAAGCTGGGTGGATGAGGCCTTGGCAGAGAATCAAAAGAAAGCTGAGCAATTGGGTATCGACCCTGAGTATAAGAAAGAAAAGCTTAAGGCTATTCGCAAATCGCAGAACCATTAATCCAATCAAAGCAAGCACTGCTCCAAAAGAGTAGTGTGAGCAATATACCCATATATCTCAAAAGGATATATGGGTATATTAATTTAAGAATCACACAATCTTGCACAAGCACAAACACATACACATACACAATGGCAGACAGTACAGGTTCACATCCCTACTTAAAACTTCCTGCAATTTCCCTTGCGTTGGTATGGTCTAGTCTAGGTCTATCTGTGTCTATCTGTAATGCAGTAGCTTACTGGCAACAGCACAGATAGTTACATATATTTAGTGCTAAACAGTAGTTTTTATTAATTATTTAATTGGAGTTGTATCATGGCTTTTGTATCAAAAAACAAATCAGGTAAAGGTAATCTTCCTGACAACCAGCTGGTTATTAAGGTCAAAACATCTAAGGGGTTTGTTACCTTGGGTAAGGTTGGCTTGTATAATGAGAGTGCCCTTCATAGTAAGGTTGCGCAATTGACCGATGAACAATTGGTTCGCTTGCTCTCTCAAGCAGAGCTTAGCATTGTCCCTTATCAAAGCGGTAACGCTGATGACGAAATCGAGCTTGTCATCTAGCCTTAATCCACCCACCAAATACCCTAGCATCTGTTAGGGTATTTGCCATTTTAAAATAGAGAGAGAGACAGTCTAATGCTCACGAAAACCTATATCATTGTGGATGTAACGGGTATCGTTACGTTTATCCGTGCAAGCAGTGCACAGCAAGCATTGGCGATTGCCTGCGAGCAAGGCTATAAGCCATTTGTGGTGCGGGAAGCATAGCCCTCGTAAGAGAAGCATAGCCCTCGTAAGAGAAGCATAGCCCTCGTAAGAGAAGCATAGCCCTCGTAAGAGAAGCATAATCCCGTAAATAACCCATATACCCTATATACAGCAATGTATATAGGGTATTTAACCCTGTAGACTAACAGACAGTCTACAGTAATCATATACAAGGACTACCCAATGAACCAGAGTACATACCTGAACCAGAGTACATACCTGAACCAGAGTACATACCTGAACCAGAGTACA
>RRZT012990381.1_pt1 | contig 39651 bp, 33 predicted proteins | sample 2165551 | NCBI WGS metagenome assembly RRZT01 (sample SAMN10456910, study PRJNA506462) | wastewater metagenome | biome: wastewater; feature: sludge; material: wastewater sludge; isolation source: wastewater sludge with Escherichia coli K12::gfp cells carrying plasmid... | place: USA: Moscow, Idaho...
AAATTTGACATCGACCTTCCAACGGCCGACGAAAGTTTAAAGCAAAAAGTACGAAATGTGGTAAATACTGAAGAGATGATGAATCGTCAGATAGCTTATTTATTGGCATTTAACAGTTTTTATAATCCTCAGCAGGTCGAAAATGCCAATGCTTCAACACTAAATTCATTTTTAACATCTACTTTGAGTGCTCAGTTGAATAACTTTATTCATAAATCATTCAATTCGGATGTCATTTCGTTGGGCGTTGATGTGCAAAAAACTGACCTTACCGATACACAATACAAGGCAAATGTGGTTATTCAACCCAATGAGCGGATAATCCTCAACAGTAATGTGGGTTACCGCGATGATAATTATACACAAAACCCGGAAGACAAATACATGCTCGATTTCGATTTTGAGTATTTACTCACCAAAAATGGAAAAATTCGTTTCAAAGCATATAGTCATACAATTGACCGGGCTCAGTTAAAAGATGCAAAAACCACACAAGGATTAGGTTTTGTATATAAAGAAGATTTCCAGAGTGTTTCTGAGATGCTACGCTATTATTGGAGAAAAATTACTTTTCAGAAAACGAATGTAACAGCAACCGATAGTGTTAAACAAAAAAATAATAAAAGATGAAACGATATATTCCAAGCATACTTATTTCGATTTTTTCAGTAACTTTATTTGCAATGCCTACCGACAGTGTGTTTATTCATCTGCCGGATAATATATTGCCTACTTTAGGAGCTAAACAACGCTTTGAAATGGCTGAGTATTTTAAAGCCGGAAAAGCCGACAGCACTCAAAACTTATTTGGTAAAAATGCTGTTATAACATTGTACGACACGTTAAATTGCCATATAAGGTTGGTTACTTCGGCCACCGGAACAACCGAAATAAAACGGTTTTATACAGCTGATAACAGTGAAATTTATGGCGTTATTAACACAGTAAACACTCCTGTTAAAACTTCATCAGTTTGTTTTTACAATGCAAACTGGCGTAAGCTGAAATATAAAATCATATTACCCGAATCGGGTAAGTGGATTGACGAGGAGAAATGCAAAACAGAAAAAGCAGACTATGATCAAATGAAAAATATCGTTCGGATAGCATATTACTCCTTACGGTTCGATGCCGATAATCAATTGATTATAGAAAATAATACTCTTTCAACCTTAAGTGAGGAAGATAGAAAAAAAGTAGAAAAAGTGTGGAATGAAAAAAGCATTAAACAAGATGTTTTTAATTTAATTAGAGAAAAATGATGCAAAACAATTCGGAATATACGGGTGTAAAACCTTATACCGATAATGAAAATAAAACCTCGCAACTGTCGCGAATGTTTAACACCATATCCGACAAATACGATATTTTCAACGATATAATGACCTGGGGACTTGCACGCTATTGGCGAAAGAGGGCCCTATTATCGCTTAAAAAATCCGATCCAAAAAAAATACTGGATATTGCAACCGGTACAGGCGATATTTGCATAAAGGCATTTGAATACCTGCAACCGGAGTATGCCATTGGTGTGGATATTTCTGATAAAATGATGAATGTAGCGCGACAGAAAGTAGAGAAAGCCGGATTAAGCTCCAAAATCAGTTTCGAAATTCAGGATTGCGCCAGGTTATCATTTGAAGATGCTGTTTTTGATGCCGTAACCATATCGTTTGGAATACGTAATTTCGAGAAACTGGATCAAAGTCTGGAAAATATTTTCAGGGTTTTGAAGCCGGGAGGTAAATTGCTCATTTTGGAAATGAATGAGCCACAAAAAGGAGTGTTATTATCGGCCTATAAACTTTATACACGCATTTTTGTAAAACTGAGTTCACGTTTACTATCCAACGATTCAAAAGCGTATGATTACTTACAAAAGTCGATGCATGTATTTGCCAGTGGTCAAAAACTAATTGACATTTTGGAATTTCACGGCTTTAAAACTGTGCGTTACAAACGTTTTACATTTGGTGTTTGTAGCATGTATCTTGTTCAGAAATAGATTTATCGAAGCAAATTTATGTCACCTTTTTTATTGTGTACAACACCGTCGGCCCCTTTGGCTTCAATTATGTAAAAATAAGCTCCCGGTTTAACCGGAGTTCCTTTGTAGGTTCCATCCCACCCTTTTTGCGGATCGTTCCAGAAATAAATCTGTTGTTGCCAACGATTAAAAATCCAGCACCTAAATTCGACCAATGATTTATAGGCTACCCGAAACTCATCGTTTTTACCATCGCCATTAGGGGTAAATGCACGGGGAACTTCCATTGCTGATTCTACCACTTTGATGGTGATAGAATCGGAATAGGTACATTGAATAGTGCTATTAACAGTAAGTTTGATTTTGTATGTTCCTGATTCCTGGAATGTATATCGTACATCCTGGTCGTTTCTTACAATTAATAAACCGTTATCTTTGTATATATCCCACTGATAAAACTGTGTGACCGGCACATTGGCATTGCTCGACAATACTAGTTCCAATGGTGCTGATGCTGTGGTTATTGATTCATTATCAGGCAATTCATCTTCGTTTAATTCAGACCGAACTGATGCTTTTGAAATAATATGGCATTCAGTTTTAACTGCATCGTAATTTGCCGATGCTATAGTAAACTTAAGTCCTAAATCAGTAGCAAATTGGTCGCCACTCAGATTAAATACAGTGTTTTTAAGAGGAATGTCCAATACTGAAATCAAATTTGAAGTGTAAGTAAATTCATCTGTAGTAATAATATCTTTCCAGGCAGACCCACTCCACTCAATATTATCGTACTCAAGTTTGAATTTACGATTAATTTTTTTTTGAATTCCGGTCGGAGTTTTATAAGTGATATCAGGTATTGTAGCCTGTAAATTTAAAGTTAACTCTTCGCAAGGTAAATTGCTTTGTACCAATTCAAGAGCAGTTAAAACAGGCTTATATATTTGATAGTCAATCACCCAAAATGTAGTAGCTGTACCGTTCACATCTACCATTGTATAGCCTGTAGCATCGTTTAACAAAAAGTTCTCTGCCTGATTCTGAAGAATCAATTCAGTTGTTGGATTATCAAAAGTATACCATTTTACTTTATCGGCATCAGTACCATTATATACAATTGCACTTGAGGCGTTTAAACCATCAAAAACAACCAAATAATCAATTCCCTGAAATTCATTGTGGTATAATTTAGCAGAATTGCCAAGTGTGCTGAATTGAGCATACAATGCTCCCATAGTAGCAGTACATGCAAGTAAAAGAAGCATCCGGCGGAAATAAAGCATATAATATTTTGTTTTTGAAAATGAATGATAAATATTCCTGATTGCAAAAGTACATTATTATAATTAAAAACAAAAAAATCGGCTATTTATTGCTGTAGTTACAGCTGAATGTTTATTTTTTGTAAATTTGTACACGTAAAAGACATACGGAATAAATTTTGATAATTGTTTTCAATATTTCAGATTCTCAGATTTATTCACACAAACACACATATGATGAACATACAAAAAACCGTATTTACAGTAATATTTTTAGCAATTACACTTATAACTTTTGCTCAATCGCCTGTATATCAGGTTAAAAAAGTTGATGGAAAGGAATATTTATTGTATCCGGTACAATCCGGAGAAGGACTTTATGGTATTGCGCGACGTTTCAATACAACCATAAAAATACTGAATGATTTAAACCCGGATGCAGCTAATGGTCTGAAAACCGGACAGATAATTTTAATTCCATTCAACCGTCAGGAAATTAGCGCGAAAGTATCGCAACCGAAGGTGGAAGAACCGAAAACTGAAGAAAAGAAAGAAGCCTACATTCATCATTTAGTAGAAAAAAAGCAAACACTTTTTGCTATTACTAAAATGTACACTATAAGTCAGGATGAACTTTTTCGGGTTAATCCGGAGTTAAAAGACGGATTGAAAACAGGTATGGTTATAAAAATACCTGCTAAATATGCTGCTAAACAGGCTAATGTAAAAACACCCGAAAAGCAATCGAACAAAAAGCTTGTTACCATAAAACACACCGTGCAACCACACGAAACCCTGTATGCTTTAAGTAAAAAATACAAAGTTAAAGTGGATGATATTGTCAGTCAGAATCCTGAAACATATAATGGTATTGTAATAGGTACCGACCTGTACATAGATGTAAAAAAAGAAATTGCTGAAAAACTTAATTTAACTGAAGCTTCAAAGCCTGTTGCACCCGTAGAAGAGATTATTACCCTATCGAACGAAGAAGTACAATATCTGACGCATTTAAAAGATAAAATTAAACCAAATCAGAACCCGATTAAAATTGCTGTTTTATTACCATTGACCATTAACAGCAGCAAAACCGATGTGGTGAATGAACGTTTTCAGGAGTTCTATGCTGGTTTTTTAATTGCTGTAAACGAGGCTAAAAACAAAGGTGTTTCACTGGAAATCAACACATTCGAGACAGAAAAATCGGAGGAAAAAATAGCTGATATTTTATTGGATCCTAAATTAAAATCGATGGATTTGATAATTGGTCCGGCTTATTCTAATCAAATTAGCTACATAACCGATTTTGCATTTAAGAATAAGATAAACACTATTATTCCATTTTCTTCAAAAGTTCAGAACATTGCAACAAATCCGTATTTATATCAATTTAACCCTAACTCTGGTATTGAAGTTCAGTATTTTTGTGAGTTAATGAAGCGCAAATACAGCACGGATAATCTGATTTTAGTAAACATACCCGGTGTAAGCTTCAACGATGGAGGTTTTTCATTTTATAATGAATTGAAAACCAATTTGATGAAAGAGAATATCAATTATAAAACTGTTGAGAATACTACCGATTTAAAAACAATAGCCAATGATATTTTATCGGTTGATAAAAAGAATATCTTTGTTTTTAATACCGATAAATATACCAATGTATATCCATATCTTAGTTTTCTAAATCAGGTATCGTCTACACATCAAATAACTCTTTATGAGCAGTACAGTTGGAAGAAACAAAGCTCTAATACTAAGTTTAATGCATTTAGTATAGCACCGTTTAAACCATTGCACAACGATAGTATTGAAAATAAATACAATGCTGCATTTAAAAAGTACTTCAACTGGAAAAATACCACAAGCAATCCAAGGTACGATTTATTAGGCTACGATTTAGGTAATTACTTCATTGCATTAATCTATGAGTTTGGGCCACAGTTTGGCTGGGGAAAAACTAAGTTGCCATTGGCATCGGGTGTACAATCGTTTTTACGTTTTGAGCGCGAAGATACGCGCAGTGGTTTTATTAACAGTCAGCTTTATCAGCATGTAAAATAACGAACCTGAAAAATGAATAATACCAGATTTTTTATACTTCTATTTTTTATAGGATTTTCGGTAAGCACTTTTTCGCAACGAAAACCCTACGTTTCCGAAAAATACATTGGCCTTACAGCAGGTATGACTGGTTCGATAGTTTATTTCAAACCTACTGTAGAGCAAAGTATTCAGCGTTCGCATGAGTTTGGTTTAGTGTACAGGTATATTGGTACAAAGCATTTAGGACTTGAAACCGGTATCAATTATAATGTGCGGGGTTGGCGCGAGAGCAAAAATATATTTGAACGTGAATTAACATATTTGGATATTCCTTTTTTAAGTCATTTTAATTTCGGGCGTAATTTTCGCTATTTTTTCAATTTGGGACCGCGTTTTAGCTATTTATTGTCGCAAAATGTTGTACTTAACAATGGTAGTGGATTAGCACAACAAGTTACAGCTGTACCAAATAAACTGGAATATGGTTTACAATTCAGCACCGGATTTTACCTTAAAATGAAGCGACAACTCATTCAGATTGAAGCAAAGGCCAACTACAGTGCTGTGGATTTGTATCCTAATCAACCAATTGACGATTTTGATTATTCAAATAGCATTTACGCATCGGTTAATTTTAGCTGGATGTTTCAACTTAAATAAAAACGGGACTCAATTGAGTCCCATTTCTTTTCCAATCTGCAGCATATAATTACGCGCAGCTTCATATTCGTTCGGAATAATACCATCCAGTATTGCATCCTTAATTTTCATTTTTATATCGCCTACAGTTGAACAGGCCGGTAAATTAAATGTATCCATAATTTCCTGCCCGCTTACAGGAGGCTGGAAATTTCGCACTCTGTCCTTCTCCTCAATTTCCTTCAGTTTTTTACGCACAAGCATAAAGTTGGATTTGTAACGCTTAACCTTTTCCTGATTCTTGGAAGTGATGTCAGCCTCGCAAAGAGTCATTAATTCTTCAATGTCGTCGCCAGCATCAAATAGCAGACGTCTTACTGCCGAATCGGTTACTTCATCCTCGCTCAGAACAATCGGACGCATATGAAGCGAAACCATTTTTTGCACATAGCGCATTTTTTCGTTGGTAGGCAGTTTCATTCGTCTGAAAATTTCAGGTATCATGCGTTCGCCCACATAGTTATGATTGTGGAAGGTCCAACCCAAACGTGGATCAAAGCGTTTTGTACGAGGTTTGCCTATGTCGTGAAGCAGTGCCGACCATCTGAGCCAGAGATTATCCGAATGTTCGCACAAGCCATCTAAAACAGCCAGAGTATGATAAAAATTATCCTTATGCCCTACTCCATCTTTGGTTTCGGCCCCTTTTAATGCGAGTAATTCCGGGAAAATAAGTTCAAGTAAACCTGTCTTTTCCAACAAAATAAAACCTACCGATGGTTTACGCGACATCATAATTTTATTGAGCTCATCGGCAATTCGTTCTTTTGAGATAATGGCAATTCTATCTTTGTTACGGGCTATTGCATCGTAAGTATTTTCCTCCAGAAAGAAGCCCAGTTGTGCCGAAAAACGAATTCCACGCATCATTCGCAAAGGGTCGTCCGAAAATGTAATATCCGGATTCAAAGGCGTGCGAATAACCATGTTTTGTAAGTCAACCATACCATTGAACGGGTCCACCAATTCGCCAAAACGACTCTTATTCAGACAAATAGCTAACGCATTAATTGTAAAATCCCTACGGTTTTGATCGTCCTCGAGTGTGCCGTTTTCCACAATAGGTTTTCGCGAGTCGCGCATGTACGATTCCTTGCGGGCCCCTACAAATTCCACTTCTAAATCTTTGTATTTGATTTGTGCCGTACCAAAATTCTTAAAAACGGATAGTTTGGCTTTTTTCCCAAGCTGAGCTGCTATTTGTTCGGCCAGTTCAATGCCACTGCCTACTGTCACCACATCAATGTCTTTCGAAGAGCGTTTCAGAAAAATATCGCGTACAAAACCACCAATTACATAACATTCTTTTTGCTGTGTATCAGCTACCTCAGAAATAATTTCGAATATCTTGTGTTGTAAAAATTCCTTCATATATAATCTTTTCAAATTGTATTTAAAACCAATTAATTTGGTCCGAAATCCATTTTGATATTGAATAAGTATGCAAAGGTAATATTTTTTAAAGAGATTGACACAAAAATGTAGCCCTATAGCTTTTGAAATCTATTGAACTGTTGATAATTTGAAATTCCGAACCAATCATTCTAAAAATAATTGACTACCTTTGTAATGAGTAGATAATTATCGTCAACAACAATTTAAATTACTGAATATAAATAGATAAAATGAATTTAACAGGTTTTGATTTTAGCTTGGTCGAGTTGATAATTTCGGGGGTTATTCTGGTTGCATTTTTTTACGAGTTGTTTTATTATTTGAATTATATAAATGCTCCGCTTTCCACATACCGGAAGCTCAAGAAATACAATTCTTTTCCTTCGCAGTCAACAATTGGTGTTTCGGTAATAATTTGTGCACGCGACGAAGCTGATAATCTCAGAAAAAATCTGCCTCTGTTTATGGAGCAAACCTACGAAAACTACGAAATAATTGTTGTAAACGATGGTTCGCTCGACGATACAGAGTTATTGCTCACTAATCTGAAAGATGTTTACCCCCGCCTACGTTCAACTTTTGTGCCCTATGGTGCGACCAATGTCAGTACAAAAAAACTGGCGCTTACTCTGGGAATAAAAGCAGCAAAATACGATTGGGTTTTACTTACCGATGCCGATTGTATTCCGGATGGTAATAACTGGATAGCACGTATGGCTCGTAATTTTCAGCAAGGTACAGAATTCGTTTTAGGATACGCTCCTTATATGCAGAAAAAATCGGTACTTAATAAACTAATTACGTACGATACCTTGTTCAACGGGCTTCAGTATCTTGGTTTTGCGTTACACGGTAGCCCTTATATGGGCGTAGGGCGCAATATGGCTTATCATAAGAATGTTTTCTTTCGGAACAAAGGATTTGCATCAACCCTGCATTTGCGTTCAGGCGACGACGATTTAATTGTAAATCAGTACGCTAATGCTTTCAATACCAAGGTGGAACTATCGTCCGAAGGTACAACATGGTCAGAACCTAAAACTACTGTTCGCGACTGGCTTTATCAAAAGAAACGTCATTTATCGGTATCCAGTTTTTACAAAAGTACCAGTAAGTTTAAATTATCGATTGAGCCGGTTTTCAGAGGAATTTTTTACCTATCACTAATAGCTTTATTAATATTAGGTAATCCAATTACTAAAATTTGTGTTGCTTTATTGTATTTGGTTCGGCTTTTGTGGCAGGTTCTGATTATAAACAAAGCATCCAGGCATTTTGGTGGCCGAAACTATTTTATGTCGATAATTGTTTTTGATATATACCTCCCGTTGTTGAGTTTATTTATGATGACTTTTGGCAGAATGGGAAAAAAATCAAAACGTATTGTTTGGAAATAATTTTCCGGGTTACACTTAATTGGGATTTCTACTCCGGAAATCCGTTAAAAGCTTTACACAATGAAAAAAAATAAGAAAATCAAGAAAAATCCGAGTACGAAGGTTCGTAAGTCGGATTTAATACGGAATATTGTTAATATTTTCAACTCCAATCCTGAGTTAACGTACAATTACAAGCAAATGTCCAAGGAATTGGCCATTACTGCCGAATCGCAACGTATTTTTATCAATCAACTGCTATACGAATTATTGGAAGAGGATTTTCTGGTAGAAATATCGCGCGGAAAATTTAAACTGAATTCAAGAGGCGGATACATTACAGGGGTAATTGACCGTCAGGGCGTAAAAACTTATTTATTGCCCGATGATGGAGGCGAACCTGTTTTTATACCTGAGCGTAAAACCAACCATGCATTACTCAACGATACTGTGAAGGTATTTTTGTATGCACGCCGTAAAAACCAATCGCCGGAAGGAGAAGTGGTTGAAATAATAAAACGTGCAAAAGATACTTTCGTAGGTATACTTCAGGTATCGGAAAATTATGCCTTTCTGATTTCGGATAATAAAGTACTTACCAACGATATTTTTATACCCAAAAGTAAACTTAAGGATGGTAAGAATGGACAGAAAGCAGTTGTACGACTACTTGAATGGGAACCAAACATGAAAAATCCTGTAGGTGAAGTAATTGATGTTTTGGGAAATAAAGGTGATAATACGGTAGAAATGCATGCAATTTTGGCTGAATTTGGGTTACCCTACAAATACCCTGAAGCTGTAGAAGCTGCTGCCGACAATATTGATGCAGGTATTACGCCACAGGAAATTGCTAAACGTATTGATATGCGTAATATTACCACCTTTACCATTGACCCACGTGATGCTAAAGATTTTGACGATGCTCTATCGTTGCGTAAACTCGATAACGGATTGTGGGAAGTAGGCGTCCACATTGCAGATGTAACGCATTATGTACGCCCAGGAAGTATCATTGAAAAAGAAGCCCGTCAACGCGCTACATCGGTTTATTTAGTTGACCGTACTATTCCTATGTTGCCCGAACATTTGTCTAACGGAATTTGCTCACTTCGGCCAAACGAAGAAAAACTGACATACTCTGTTATTTTTCAAATGAACGACAATGCTGAAGTACAAAACTATGAAATTGCAAAAACCGTAATTTGCAGCGACCGGCGTTTTACATACGAAGAAGCACAGCAGGTAATTGAAACCGGAAAAGGTGATTTTGCCCAGGAAATATTGCAATTGGATAAATTAGCCAAAATGTTACGCGAAAGCAGGTTTTCAGCAGGCGCAATTGCGTTCGACCGTGTAGAAGTACGTTTTGAAATTGACGAAAAAGGCAAACCGGTATCGGTATTTTTCAAAGAACAAAAAGATGCAAATAAGCTGATAGAAGAGTTTATGCTTTTAGCCAATAAAACAACTGCAAAACACATTGGTAAACCGGGTAAAGGGCTGAAGGCTAAAACCTTTGTGTATCGTATTCATGATGTTCCGAATCCGGATAAATTACAGAACTTTTCGCAGTTTATCAAACGGTTTGGCTATAATCTGAAAATATCGGGTAAAAACACGGCTGTTTCATCGTCGATAAACCATTTGCTTGATGAGGTGCAGGGAAAAAAAGAACAAAACCTTATCGAAACACTGGCTATACGCTCAATGGCCAAAGCAGTTTACTCAACCGAAAATATCGGACATTATGGTTTGGCCTTCGATTATTATACGCACTTCACCTCTCCTATTCGCCGCTATCCGGATATGATGGTACATCGCTTGCTTGAACGATACATGAGTGGTGGACGAAATGTAAACAAGGAAGAATACGAAGAATTGTGTCAGCATAGTTCCGATATGGAACAGGTAGCTGCCAGTGCCGAAAGGGCTTCGATAAAATACAAACAGGTAGAATTCATGTCCGATCACATTGGTCAGGTGTTTGATGGCGTTATATCCGGTATAACTGAATGGGGAGTCTATGTAGAGCTAACAGCCAATAAATGCGAAGGGATGATTCCTATTCGCGACCTGGACGATGACTATTACAGCTTTGATGATAAAAACTATTGTTTGGTTGGACGAAGATATCATAAGCGATATCAGTTAGGCGACGAGATTACTGTAAAAGTAGCCAAAGCTAATCTTGATAAGAAGCAACTCGACTTTCTAATTGCCTGATATTTTGTAATTTAAATAAAAAAAAGCCCGTTGAAACTCCAATGTTTTCAACGGGCTTACTCTTAGGTATATATGAATTACAAACTAAGAAAGCATACTTAATAAAATACCGGCAGCAACAGCCGAACCAATTACACCTGCTACATTAGGTGCCATGGCATGCATCAATAAGTGATTTGTTTTATCGTAATGCAAACCTACTTCCTGCGATACACGAGCCGAATCGGGAACAGCAGAAACTCCTGCGTTACCAATAAGCGGATTGATTTTATTGCCTTCTTTCAGGAATAAGTTCATGAATTTAGCAAATAAAACACCACCGGCTGTAGCTACAACGAATGAAGCAGCTCCTAATCCGAAAATCAACAATGAGTCTACAGTAAGGAATCTGTCGGCCTGAGTCGAAGCACCCACTGTAAGACCAAGTATAATTGTAACGGTATTAATTACCGCAAAACGGGCTGTTTCGGCAAGTCGTTCAGTAACACCCGATTCTTTTAGAAGGTTACCAAAGAACAACATACCTAAAAGCGGCATAGCACTTGGCGATATAAATGTAGTTAACAACATACCAATAATAGGGAAAATAATCTTTTCAAATCGCGATACCTGACGCGGAGGTTTCATTCGGATTAATCTTTCCTTTGAAGTAGTGAATAACTTCATTATAGGTGGCTGAATTACAGGCACCAAAGCCATGTACGAATAAGCTGCAACGGCAATTGCACCCATTAATTCAGGCGCTAAACGCGATGAAAGGAAAATGGCAGTCGGGCCGTCGGCTCCACCAATAATACCAATTGCACCGCATTGTTCCGGAGTAAATCCCAGTGCATAAGCACCAATAAATGTGGCAAAAATTCCTATCTGCGCAGCTGCTCCAATAAGCAAAAGTTTCGGATTAGCAATCAAAGTAGAAAAATCTGTCATGGCACCTATACCCAAAAAGATTAATGGAGGATACCAACCATTTATCACCCCACTGTATAAAATATTTAATACTGAACCTTGTTCGTAAATACCAATTTTATAACCTTCAGCAAAAGGAACATTTCCTACCAATATACCAAATCCAATGGGCACAAGTAACAATGGTTCCCAGTTTTTAGCAATACCCAACCAGATAAATGCTAAACCGACAACTATCATTACCAGATATTTCATTTCAAAATTTGCAAAACTGGTGAATGCCCAGAACCGTTGCAAACTTTCCATTACCAGCGAATGCTCACCTGCTTGTTGTGCAAACAAATGCACAGGCAGAAACATTCCCATCAGGATAAGTAATAAACCTATCTTATATTTACTATCTCTCATTCTTGTAACTGTTTATTATTCAACAAGAAATAAGTCGGCATCCTGAAGAACGGCACTTCCGGCAGGAGCACAAATTTTTACAACTGTACCACTGCGTTCGGCTAAAATGTTATTTTCCATTTTCATCGATTCCATAACCATCAGTACATCACCTTCTTTAAAACTTTGCCCTTCAGTTACCATCACTTTAATGACACTTCCCGGAAGTGGCGATTTAATTGCTTTTGAACTTGGTTTTGCACTGTTGCTAACCGGGCTCATGTTTTCGATAACACGTTTATCGGCCGATTTACTGCTACCTTCTTTGCGCACCAAAATAGGTGTTTTAGAAGTTTTTATTTCCTGTTTAATTTTTACGGAATAAGGAGTTCCGTTTACTTCGATTTCAGCCACATCGCCTTCTATTGATTTGATATGTACATTGTAATCGTCGCCATTTATATTAAAATCGAATTTTTTCATTATCTGCGAATTGTATTGTTTAAACCATAAATCTTTGAATTCCAAGGAGAATAGCGACGTTCAATACGTTTAATCGTGATTACGTTGCTCTCTTCGTCGTGCATATCGTTCATAAACAGATGAAGAGCCATTGAGATAGCAGCAATTTCATTTGCGGCAATATCCTTGATTTCTTCTTCTTTTTTACCTTCCTTTACCAATTTTCGTTTTGTATTACCCAAAATGATTTTTTGTTGTATTTGGAATAGTACAACAAGAATACATAAAGCCAGAAACACTACGCCAATTCCAATAGCAGAACCAATTAAAAGCTCTGTCCACGATGTAATTTTTAATAGAATCATAATTACAAAGGAATATTACAGTGTTTACGTAACGGATTTACTACTTTTTTGGTTTGCAGCGCCTGGAATGCACGAACAATACGGAAACGAGTATTACGTGGTTCAATTACATCGTCGATATAACCATAGGCAGCTGCCTGATAAGGATTTGCAAATTTCTCGTTGTATTCACCCACTTTTTCAGCAATGAATTTTGCTTTTTCTTCGGGGTCGGATATGGCATTAATACCGCGACCTTCCAATACCTCGATAGCGCCAGCTGCTCCCATAACTGCAATTTCGGCTGTAGGCCATGCATAGTTAAAGTCGCCACGCAATTGTTTACAGCTCATAACGTCGTGTGCACCACCGTACGATTTACGCAGTGTAACTGTAACTTTAGGTACAGTAGCTTCGCCATAAGCAAACATTAATTTTGCACCGTGCGTAATAATACCTGCGTATTCCTGACCTGAACCCGGAAGGAATCCCGGTACATCAACCAGTGTAAGAATCGGGATGTTAAATGCGTCGCAGAAGCGTACAAAACGGGCAGCTTTACGTGAAGCATCGCAATCAAGTACACCTGCAAGGAAGTTAGGTTGATTAGCAATAATACCAGTTGAAACACCATTGAAACGGGCAAAACCTACAATAATGTTACGTGCATAATTGCGATGAACTTCGAGGAATTCCGCATTATCCACAATGGTATGAATTATGTTCTTCATGTCATAAGGCATGTTCGGATTGTCAGGAATTATCGTATTTAAGCTATCTTCCAAACGATCAATTGGATCTTTTGTGTCCAAAATCGGAGCTTCTTCCAAATTGTTTTGTGGTAAATACGAAAGTAGTTTACGCATTAACAGCGTTCCTTCCTCTTCATTTTCAACTTTGAAGTGTGCTACGCCCGATTTTCCGGCATGTACATCGGCTCCTCCGAGGTCTTCAGTCGAAATATCTTCGCCAGTAACCGATTTTACTACTTTCGGACCTGTTACAAACATGTATGAGTTGTCTTCAGTCATTAATACAAAGTCGGTTAATGCAGGTGAATATACTGCACCACCAGCACAAGGACCATAAATGGCTGATATTTGAGGTATAACACCCGAAGCCATAATGTTGCGTTGGAAAATTTCGGCATATCCGGCAAGCGATGTAACGCCTTCCTGAATACGGGCACCTCCCGAGTCGTTAATACCAATAACCGGACAGCCCATATTCATGGCCATATCCATAATTTTGCAAATTTTGAGTGCCATAGTTTCAGAGAGTGAACCTCCGAAAACGGTAAAATCCTGAGCAAACAGGAATACTGTACGGCCATCAATTGTACCATGACCTGTGATAACACCATCGCCAAGATACTTTTCTTTTTCCAAACCGAAGTTGTTACAACGGTGAGTTACAAACATGTCGAGCTCTTCGAAACTACCTTCATCGAGCAGCATTTCAATACGCTCACGTGCAGTAAGTTTACCCTTAGCATGTTGCGATGCGATACGCTTTTCGCCACCACCAATTTTGGCCTGTGCGCGTAAGTCGATCAGCTTTTTTACTTTCTGTTGATTTTCCATAAAAACTTTTTTATTATTGATTATATCCATTTTTTATCCAACAGGATCACGTGCCATGCCGGATAAATAGCGGATCGGGAAATCTATGAGAATTAAAAAATTATTTGTTAGGGTCTTCGCACAATTCAGTCAGCACGCCGAAAGTTGATTTTGGGTGCAAAAATGCAATGTTCAATCCCTCTGCACCTTTACGTGGCGCTTTATCAATTAATGCTACTCCTTTTTCAGCAACCAAATCAAGTGTTTGTTGCAGACCTTCTACTGCAAAAGCTACGTGGTGTACACCTTCGCCCTTTTTTTCAATAAATTTTCCTACAGGTCCTTCCGGATCAGTCGATTCGAGTAATTCTATTTTTGTTTGACCCACAATGAAAAAAGCAGTTTTAACTTTTTGCTCTGCAACTTCTTCTACTGCATAACATTTTAATCCTAAAACGTTTTCGTAATAAGGAATGGCTGTTTCAAGGCTTTTTACTGCAATACCTAAGTGTTCAATGTGCGTAAGATTCATAACGTAAAATAATTTGAAATTTATAATGATATTTTTTTAAATACACAACTAAAAATTCAAATATTACGGAAAAATTTCCATAATTGAATTTCGCGACAAAATTAGTGTAATTATTTCTCATTCTCAACGAAATAAGCATTTATTTTTGAATTATTTTTTTGATTCTGATAATCAGAAAGATATTAAATATTCAGTTTTATAGCATTTTATTGCTTTTTACACAGATGTGTGAGAAATGCGCAAAAAAAAGCTTGTAATTTACTCTATTCGAGATAAATACAAGCCTTAAGTTGTAAATCAAAAAAGATTACTTTGATTTGAATCGCTGGATTAGATTATACGATTGATAAATGCCCAGTTCGCCGGCTTTGCTCAAATCTGATATCCCTTGTTCGTCTTCGCCTATAAATATGCGTGTTAAACCTCGGTTAAAGTATGCTTCAGCAAACTCATTATCGCGTTCAATTGCCTTGGTATAAAGCGCAATAGCCGTTTTAAAATCTTTTTGAGTACCTATTATGTTGGCTTTATTAAAGTATGAAAAAGCAAACTCTGGATGCATCTCAATGACCTTGTCCAAATCGCGAATAATCATCTCTACATCATACTTATATTTTTCGTCGAGCGATTTTCGTTTATTGATTTCACCTTTACTATTAAATGTACTTGTCTGCTCTTCAGCAGCAATACTTCGGTTGTATTCAATAAGTTTATACCGAATATTTGCCCGCGAAAAATAGGCCAATGCAAAACCCGGTTGAATTGCCAAACATCGGTTTAAATCATCAATAGCACTATTAAAATCCTGAACCATGGCAAATTCAAGTGAACGACTGAAGTATAAACCGGCATTTTGTTCACTATAATGAATTTTTCCCGTTAAAGTATTAATATTCTCGAAATGCATATTAACAAGTTCAGATGTCTGGGGCATTTCAATATTCGTAATTTTTAATGGTGATGATAATTTTTTGAGCTTGTTGAAATCCTCAATTAATGCAACATACAGGTTTGTTCGTCTGTAGTCGTCAGGTTTCATGTAATACGTTAAAACAAAATTTTTCTCATTTACAATATCAGTATATTTGTTTTGTATATTACCTCTTTGTGAGTTGCCATATTTTGTTTCCGACTGATTATCATCAATATTTTGTGTTACAAAACGGTTAAACAGTTCTGTCTTCTTGGCAACAGATGTTTTTTCGGTTCGTTTATCAATTTTATTGTCAGTTACTAACTGATCTTTTTTGCGTTTTTGTATTTCTTCCTTATTCTGGTCAAGGTTGTAAGCCATCTGACGATATCTGAATGACTCTTTGATATCTTTAAGTCCATCGTAAGCTTCGGCTATTCCCCAATATGCCGGCAGAAAATACGGATGTCGTTTTATGAGTAAAGAAAAATCCTGTATAGCTTTTTTGTGCATCTTCAATGAATTATAGATCAATGCTTTTCTGTAAATAGCCTCCGATTGTGTTGAGTCATCGGCTACAACTTTTTCAAGATCCGATAAGGCATTGTTATTATCACCCAAATTTGCTCTAAGCAATCCTCTGTTGTAGTAGGCAAGTGTGTTTTTTTTGTCTAAATCAATGGCTTTTGTATAATCGGTTAGGGCTTCGCGGTAATTTTTGCGTTGAACATTGATAATACCCCTGTTCATATAATCGCCTGAGTATTCTGATTTAAGTTTAATTGCCTTTGAATAAGACGTGTAGGCCTTTTCTAAATTATTCCGTTGCAACTGTAATAGTCCCATGGCGCTCCATGCACTGGCATTTGTACTGTCGGTACGTAGGTTTTCTTCAAAGGCTTTTTCAGCTTCTACTGTATCTTTCATCATAAGCAAAACAACTCCTTTTTCGTAATGTAGTTGCTTTTTTTGTGATACTTGTTTGTTAAAGGTATTCAGATCGTTGAGTGCTTCGGAATATTTCTCCATTTGCACATAAGTATCCATTCTGTTTAACAGCAGATTTGTACTATTCGGACTAAAATCGTAGGCCGATGTAAAATCTTTTATTGCTTCCGCATAATTTTTGGTACGTCTTCGCGCAAATCCCCTTATATAATAGGCTTCGGGCAAAAACGGGTTACGTTCAAGTGCCGCTGTGGCATCCAATTCGGCACCATTATCGTCGCCTAACTGAATTTTTGCCATGGCCCGATACATATATGGTTCGGCCAGATAGGGCTTGATTTTTATTACCTGATTAAAATACTGTATGGATAACACGTAGTCTTCAAAATACAATGCATTCCTTCCGATTGTAAGAATACGGTCGGTATTTAATTGACCAAAGCTATAGAGTGTAAGAAATAAGAGTGTTGTTACTATGAGTTTTTTCTTCATTATCAGAATTAAAAAATAATAATGCAGCGAATGTACAAAAAAAGACCGGTTTTAAACTTGGAAGTTTAAAACCGGCCTGTGATATTAACATGTTTTTAGTCGAACATATTTTCTTCGCAACCTTGATTAACATTAAATGTCTCCGGAATATCAAAAACCTCGCTTTGCGAATACTCCAGCGATGCATCATTGTAAATCTTTTTCATGTACAATGCCCATATAGGCAGTGCCATGCTGGCTCCTTGTCCTTCCGAAATATTATCGAAGTGAATACCGCGGTCTTCACCACCAACCCATACACCCGAAACCAGTGATGGGGTATATCCCATAAACCATCCATCGGAATTGTTTTGTGTTGTACCGGTTTTACCAGCCATTTGCATTCGTAAACCGTAGCGGCTACGGATACGTCCCCCCGTACCACCATCAACTACGGCACGCATCATATAAATCATTTTATAAGATGTTGATTCGCTGAAAATTTCGTACATCTTTGGTGTAAACGATGCTATAACGTTTCCGTTACTATCTTCAATACGTGTTACATACACAGGGTCTACCCTGATACCTTTGTTCGGGAAAGCTGTATATGCATCAACCATTTCGGCAACCGAAATATCGGCAATACCCAAACATAACGAAGGAACCGGATCCAATTGTCCGCGAATACCAAACGAGCGCATAAGCTTTACCATGGCTTCGGGGGTAAACATACTCATTAGATAGGCTGATATCCAGTTGTTTGAATTGGCAAGTCCCCATTTCAAACTAACAGACTGCCCAACACGTGATTTGGAAGAATTCCGGGGTGTCCATGGGCCCGAAGGTGTGTGTATTGTGGTAGGTTGATTGATTACCTGATCGCAGGGCCACATTCCTTCTTCCATGGCCAACGTATATAAATAGGGCTTAATTGTTGAACCAACCTGACGTTTTCCAAGCGTGGTCATATCGTACTGAAAATGAGTAAAATCAGGTCCACCCACATAGGCTTTTACGTGTCCGGTTTTAGGTTCCATCGACATAAATCCACAACGAAGAAAATGCTTGTTGTATTTAATAGAATCGTAAGGCGTCATTATGGTATCAAGCGGACCGTTGTACGAAAATACCTGCATATCAACAGGTACCCGAAAAGCTTTGTTGATATCCTCTGTGGTATATCCCTGTTCTTTCATGCGCAGGTAACGTTCCGATTGTTTCATGGCATTTTTCATGATGTCGTCGGCTTGTTCTTGCTTTAGTTGACGCGAAAACGGCGCATATGAACGACCCTTTTTTTCTTTGAAAAATGTTTTTTGAAGCCCTTCTAAATGCTCTCTAACTGACTCTTCGGCATATTTCTGCATACGCGCATCTATAGTGGTGTAAATTTTTAAACCATCTACATAAATATTGTAAGGCGTACCATCTGCTTTTTTATTTTTATTGCAAAATCCGTACAAAGGATTATTTTCCCATTGCCAAAGGTCTTCTTTGAATTTCTCTTCCTGCCAACTGGCATAATCGCTGCGCGAAGGTTCTTTTGCCATCAATACTCTTCTCAGATATTCTCTGAAATAAGGCGCTAAGCCGGCTTTGTGATCTGCTTTTTGGTAATCCAGTTCGAGGGGTAATACTTTTAGTGAATCATATTGAGCATCAGTAATGTAATCGGCTTTACGCATTTGATTTAATACCACATTTCTGCGTTCACGTGTACGTTCGTTGTGGCGTACAGGATTAAAATATGATGGATTTTTACACATTCCAATCAATGTAGCTGCTTCTTCAATTTTTAATTTGTCGGGAGTTTTATTAAAGTACACCTGAGCTGCCGATTTTATACCAACTGCATTGTTTAAAAAACTGAACTGATTGAGATAGAGCGTAATAATCTCTTCCTTTGTATATAATCGTTCTAATTGCACTGAAATAACCCATTCTATCGGCTTTTGAAAGGCACGTTGAACTACATTTTGTGCTTCGTCGGAAAAAAGCTGCTTGGCCAGCTGCTGCGTTATTGTACTGCCACCTCCGGCGCTTTTTCGTTGCAATATACCACGTAAAATCAATGAGCGGGTCAATGCAATGCCATCAATCCCGGAATGTTCGTAATAACGTACATCTTCTGTAGCTACCAGAGCATGTACCACATGTTCCGAAATATCTTTATAATTCACTTTTACCCGGTTTTCGGTACTGCGCGAATACCGTCCAAGTAGCTGCATATCTGATGAATATATTTCAGTGGCATACTTGTTTATCGGATTTTGTAATTCGTCAATATCCGGTAAGTATCCTATCCACCCGAAAGTGATGAATACAAACATTAATACCAATGATAAAAGTCCGGTTCCGAAAAGAATCCAAAACCATTTACGAAATTTAAGTCTAAAATTACTGTTCTGCGCTTTTTCTGCCATTTTAATTCAAAATGTGAAATACGATTGATGTTAGTTGAATAGGAGATGCAAAAGTACAATTTTTTTCGCAAGTAAAACTTATTGCAAATGATAATACCAAACTTGTGTGCTGCTTTGCAAAAATCTGAAAATTACGTTTTTATACGATAATAAAATCTTCGATAATTGTATTTGAAATAAGGATACCTTCCGAAGTTAATTTTATACTTGAATTTTCAATACTTAAGTATTTATTATTTTTATATTTAGACAATATATTTTCAAAATAATTCAGCTGCGATTTATTGAAATTATTACTGATAAAATCACGGTCAATTCCATCCGAAGTACGTAATCCCACCATAATATATTCGTTATAACGGTCGTTATCGGTGAGGGTTTCCAATTCGTAAAACACTTCGTTTTTGTTGATTTTTTCGGTATATTCCTTTATCGAAGCTACGTTCCACTGACGTACTTTTCCATTGAACGAATGCGCCGATGGACCTAAGCCAATGTAGGGAATTGCCTTCCAGTATGCGCTATTGTGGCGCGACTGAAACCCAGGTAAAGCATAGTTTGATATTTCATAAGCATTGTAACCGGCATTTTGTAACAAATTGAATGTCATTAGGTGCATTTCAATCATGCTGTCGTCGTTCACTTTTGTTATTTTATTTTTAACCGCAAAATGCTGTAGTGGCGTACCTTCTTCGTAGGTTAAGCCATATACCGAAATATGTTCAGGTTTTAGTGAAATGGCTTTGAGCAGCTGAGTATTCCAGTTTTGAATGCTCTGTCCGGGTAATCCGTAAATTAAATCGACACTAATGTTGTTAAATCCGGCGTTTCGTGCATTCTGAAAAGCTTCGACAGCTCCATCACCCGTATGTCTGCGATTTATCGACTTAAGTTGAACATCATCAAATGTTTGAATGCCCATACTTATACGATTAAATGGCAGGTGACTAATTGAATCAAAGAAAACAGCAGTTAAATCCTCCGGATTTGCTTCGAAAGTAATTTCGGCAGTTTTACTCACCTTATAAACCGATGAAATTTTATCCAATATCAGTGCGAATTGTTCTGCTGTAAGCAAACTTGGTGTGCCTCCACCAAAATAAATTGTGTCAATATCTATTGTTGGTAAAAAATCAGTTCGCACATCCAGCTCACTCACAATGGCGTTGACAACATCGTTGGTTTTTGAAGGTGCCACACGCGTATAAAAGTCGCAATATGTGCATCGTTGTTTACAAAACGGAATGTGAATATATATGCCTGCCATCCGTTGTTATCATAAAATTGAATTGTTATTCATCCGTTTTTTGCAGTCGTGTTATTATGGATTGAATATCGAGTGTTGAAACATCATTTTGTGTTGTATCTACCACAATGTCAGCATATTTCAGCATATCGTCAGTTGAAGTCTGATGCTGAATTCGTGCCAGAACCTGATTGCGATTAATGCCATCCCGCGTCATTACCCGTTCTATTCGCGTCTCAATATCAGCAGTTATTACTATTACTTTTTCAGTATATGCCTGAAAGCCCCCTTCGAACAAAATAGCACATTCCAGAAACTTGATACTGTCTGGAGCTAGTTCACTGCACCATCTGCGAAAATCACTTCGCACAGCAGGATGAACAATCTCATTCAGCTTTTTTAATAGCCCTGCATTGTCAAACACCACAGAAGCCACGAATTGCCTGTTAAGCACATCGCCATTGTAGGCATTTTCACCCAGCAATGCTATTATTCGCTTTTGGACCTCTTTGTCAGTATTTTGTAGTCGACGCGCTTCAATGTCAGTATTGTACACAGGATAACCGGCTTCCATAAGGCGTTTCGAAAAACTTGTTTTTCCGCTGCCAATTCCGCCGGTTATACCTACTACCATCTTTGAATAAAAAAACGAGTTATTTGCTATACTTTAAATCGTGCCCCATGCGGAGTTTTTTGGTTTGCATGTAAAAGGCATTGTATTTATTGGGCTGGATTTCAATGGCTACATTTTCAATAATGGTTAGGCCATAGGCTTGCAAACCAATGCGTTTAATCGGGTTATTGGTAAGTAACCGGATGTTTGAAACGCCAATCTGACGTAAAATTTGCGCACCTACGCCATAATCGCGTTCGTCAGCTTTAAAACCAAGATGTAAATTTGCATCAACGGTATCCATCCCTTCTTCCTGTAGTTTATAAGCTTTCATTTTATTCATCAAGCCTATACCACGACCTTCCTGATTCATGTATACAATTACTCCTTTGCCTTCCTGCTCAATCATTTCCATTGATTTGTGTAATTGTTCGCCACATTCGCAACGCATCGAACCAAAAATGTCGCCTGTTACGCACGACGAATGTACACGCACCAATACTGGCTCATCGGCTTCCCATTCGCCTTTAATTAACGCAACATGCTCTAAGCCATTCGATATTTGTTTGAATGGTATCAGTTTAAATTCGCCATAAGCTGTGGGCATATTTACTTTTACGCCCATTTCCACCAGCGACTCCGATTTTAATCTGTAAGCAATTAAATCTTTAATCGCCACTATTTTGAGTTCGAATTTTTGTGCCAGAACCATTAATTCCGGTAAACGGGCCATGGTACCATCCTCGTTCATGATTTCTATCAAAGCAGCAGCCGGATTTAAACCAGCCAGACGAGCCAAATCTACACCTGCTTCAGTATGTCCTGAACGACGTAAAACACCTTTTGAACGTGCTCTGAGCGGGAAAATATGTCCCGGACGTCCAAAAGTTTCGGGTTTGGAAGCGGGGTCGGCTAAAGCCTGAAAAGTAGCAGCTCTGTCTTCGGCCGAAACGCCTGTAGTGCAACCTTCAAGTTTGTCCACACTAACAGTGAAGGGTGTGGCGTGTATAGAAGTGTTTTTTTGTGTTTGCATTTCGAGTTCAAGTTCATCACAACGCTCCTCGGTGAGTGGTGCACATAATACTCCTCTGCCCTTTGAAATCATGAAATTGACAATTTCAGGCGTTACCTTTTCAGCCGCACAAATAAAATCGCCTTCATTTTCACGGTCTTCATCGTCAACTACAATTATTACTTTACCCTCTCTTATATCAACAATTGCTTCTTCTATCGTATTTAATACAAATTCCATATATAGTGTTATTTTTTTGTTTTAGAACTGAGTTTTGAAAATTTAGCCACCAAACGTTGTATTATTTTCTGGTATTCTTCAATATTGAACAAGGTTGCATCGACAGCGGCTTTATAGGTTAAAAATATACCTATAGGAAGCAATATCGAAGAACTAAGCCACATCCCTTCATAAGCAGTCATTATACCTTCGCGTGCCATTTTGTAGCCGGTATTATCAATAATATAGTAAATAATAAACATGATAACCGAGATTACTACTGGTGCACCTAAACCTCCTTTACGGATAATTGCACCCAATGGTGCTCCGATAAAAAAGAAAATAAGGCATGCAAACGACAGTGTAAACTTGCGATGCCACTCAATTTGATGGCGGGCAACATATAATATCGGTTCGCCAAGAGTTACTTTATTAAACTCTATTTGTCCCTTCATATCAATGGCCTTTTGCAAAGCAGTTGACGATGCCATTGTCATTGTTTGCTTGTCCATTGTATAAAACAAAGTGTCGGGATTATAGTTTTTTAATTGTATGTTTTTTGTTATATCCAACGAACGTCCGGGAAACGATTCCCTCCCGAAGTAGCGTCGTTCAACAATATCGTGTGCCTGTTCGGCACGACGTTGCTCCACTATCTTTTCGGCCGAATCAATTGAACTCTGAAGTTGAAAAATATTTTTACTTACAAAATTATCTTCCAATATACTCTCGTCGTAACGGTTAAAATCTGAATCGAAATCAATTAATATTTCCTTGTAACTAAATGATTCTCTGCGATATGGTATATTGCCTGAAGTATAGCTAAACGATTGATTTTTCAGATTTTCAAAACTTTCGCCACTGTATAATTGCAGCAAAAGATATTTCTTATCCTCACTGAATTTGATTCTTCCCGAATCGGCCAGCATGATTGATGAATTATCAAAACCCTCTGAGAAATCGTAAATCATCATGTCTTTCAGTTGACCGTTGTGTTTTTCGCGTACATACAGATTTACACCTCCGATACCCGAATAAAACTCTCCAGTAGGTATATCCAATTCGGGCGACTTCTGGCGCAGTGAAAAGATTAATGTCCAAAGCTTTGTTTGTGTAACGGGTAGTACATTATTGGCAAAAAAGAAAGCCCCCATGCTGATAATTATAATGAAAATTATCAAAGGGCGAATGATACGAAACAAGGAAATTCCGGCCGATTTCATAGCTGTAAGCTCAAAATTCTCGCCCATATTACCAAATGTCATCAGTGAGGCAAGCAGGATGGCCAAAGGCAATGCCATCGGAATCAGCGAGGCAATGGCGTACATGAAAAATTCGGCAATTACATCCAGGCCAATGCCTTTTCCAATCAGTTCGTTAAAATGCTTCCACAAAAATTGCATCAACAAAATGAAAATACATATCAGAAACGTCATTACAAACAATGTAACAAAGCGTTTAAATATATATAAATCAATTTTTTTTATACGAAACATTTGCCTGTGTTTTAATATGAAACGGGCGCAAAGTTACTCTAAAAATGCTGATATTACAATATGAAATTGTTTTGTGTTCCTCTCATTTTTGATTTATTAATCATTCAATTCAGAAAAAGCAAGCAGGTTTTTATTTATAGCTGTAGCTTGTTTCAATTCAACAGTTATACCTATATTTGTATTTCAATTGCTTATAATGAATAATTTATTTCGAAAAAAGACCATTCAACCACAAATTGCAGACAATATTCATGCTCCTCATAGCATGAAAAAAGTATTGCGTGTTCGCGATTTAACCATGATGGGCATCGCCGCTGTTATAGGTGCAGGTATTTTCTCTACAATTGGTACTGCAGCATACAATGGCGGACCGGGAGTTATTCTCCTTTTTGTGATTACAGCTGTAGCTTGTGGTTTAACTGCATTGTGTTATGCTGAATTTGCCAGCAGAGTTCCGGTATCGGGTAGTGCTTACACCTATTCGTATGTAACATTTGGTGAGTTAATTGCATGGATTATTGGCTGGTCGCTCATTCTGGAATATTCTATTGGGAATATTGTGGTTGCTATAAGCTGGAGTGCCTATTTTAGCAATTTGCTTGAAGCATTTCATCTGTATTTGCCAGAATACCTGCGTGTGGGCTATCAGACAGCATACAATAGCTATTTACATGCAGTGGAAAATAATTTACCTACTGATTTATTAACCTGGAGCAATGCTCCTACCCTATTGGGAGTGCCGTTTATTATTAATCTACCCGCTTTTATAATTGTGGTTTTTGTTACTCTGATTGCCTATATTGGCATTTCTGAGAGTAAAACCGGTGCAAATATAATGGTACTGCTTAAAATCGCCATTCTTATATTTATTGCTGTATTAGGTTTCTGGATTATTTTCAGTGAAAATAAAACTGATAACTGGTCGCCCTTTTTACCCAATGGAATGAAAGGGGTTTTTCAGGGCGTTTCAGCAGTTTTCTTCGCTTATATAGGCTTTGATGCAATATCTACTACTGCTGAAGAATGCGAAAATCCCCAACGCGATTTACCGCGTGGCATGATATACTCATTATTGATTTGTACCATTATTTATGTAATCATTACTCTGGTTATAACCGGTCTGGTTAACTATAGTGAACTTGAGGGAGTAGCCGACCCGCTGGCCTATGTTTTTAATGTCATTGGCATGTCTCAGGTAGGTTTATTTATTTCGGTAATTGCAGTTGTTGCTTCTACAAGCGTTTTATTGGTATTTCAAGTCGGTCAACCCCGTATTTGGATGAGTATGAGTCGGGACGGATTATTACCTGCTATATTTGGCAAACTCAACAAAAAGAGCAAAGTCCCCGGATTTGCCACAATAATTACCGGATTACTTGTGGGTTTGCCTGCATTGTTTATCGATGAACTATTGATGACCGATCTTACCAGTATCGGAACATTATTTGCGTTTATTTTGGTATGCGGAGGCGTGCTAATGTTGCCCGTACTGCCCGAAAAGAAAGGCTTTAAGTTACCGTATATCAATGGAAAATGGATAGTTATGTCGATTATGCTGTTGCTTTTAATATTATTCAGAGACCGTATTCGTATAATTATTGTAAACTTTGAGCATATCAATGCACAGGAGATTTTGTTTATACTTTTTCTGTTAATAGGAATTTCGCTGGCTGTAATTACTTTTTTAAAACGATTGACATTGATTCCGGTTTTAGGAATTTTGAGCTGTTTGTATCTGATGGTCGAAATTCCGGCAAACAGTTGGTTTGTTTTTCTGAGTTGGATGGTGCTCGGTCTTGTAATGTATTTTTTATATAGCCGCAAGCATAGTGTGATATATTTGCAGACGAAAAACGGGAAATAAATTGTATATTTGTATATCATCTGCGCTTATAATCGACAATGCAAATAAACTCTCTTACATTACTGAATTACAAAAACATAACGGAGGCCGAGTTGCAATTTTCCACACGTGTAAACTGTTTTATTGGCGACAATGGAATGGGTAAAACAAATATTCTCGATGCCTTGTATTATTTATCGTTTTGTAAGAGTTTTTCAAATTCCATTGATTCTCAGAACATTAATCACAATGCTGATTTTTTTCTGATTTCAGGCAAATACAATATTGCCGGAACAGATGAGGAAATTTTATGCAGCATGAAGCGTAAACAAAAGAAGTTGTTTAAGCGCAATAAAAAAGAATACGAACGCCTTTCGGACCATATAGGCTTGCTACCGCTTGTGTTTGTATCACCCGATGATAATATTCTGATATCGGACGGAAGCGAGGAACGCCGGAAATTTATTGATGGTGTAATTTCGCAATGCAACAACATATACCTTCAACAATTAATTCAATACAACAATGCTTTACGTCAACGCAATGCATTGTTAAAAGCAGAGAATACCGTTGATAATACTCTGTACGAAATTTGGGAAGAGCAGCTCATTCATTATGGAACTTATATATATGAACAACGCAAAGCTTTTCTCGAAGAATTCATTCCGATTTTCAGGGATATATATCACCAGATTTCAGGTGGAAATGAGTCTATCGAACTAATATATCAGTCGCAGCACGCATTGCACAATATGCGCGAACGCATAGTAGCAACCCGCGAACGCGATAGAATATTAGGCTATACTACGCAGGGCATACACAAAGATGAACTGGAAATGTTGCTCGACGGGTTTCCTATTAAGCGGGTTGGTTCGCAGGGGCAAAATAAAACCTACCTTGTTTCGCTAAAGCTGGCTCAATATTATTTTTTGCAACGTGAACATCAGTTTGCACCAATTTTATTACTGGATGATATTTTTGATAAACTCGATTCCAAGCGAGTTGAAAAAATTATGCAGTTAGTATCGGGCGATAATTTTGGTCAAATATTTATTACAGACACCAACAGGGAACATCTGGATAAGATACTTTCGAAATTAGACATCGAAATAAGTATTTTTCAGGTAGATAACGGGCAAATTTCCACGCTCTGACAACCTCTGTCCTACTCCATATTAACATTTTTATTTTGCAATTACAAAAATAGTTGAATTTCTATTTTTGTCATCAGAAAAACTGTTGAAAAGTATTTTTCGGAAACTTTTTATGCTTTTTGAAAATGCAAATATCTTATAATCTGTAATATAAAAATATTTTTGGGAAACTTTTTGTAAGTAACATCAATTAAAAAACATTTTATTGTTGCATATTCAGGAAAATATAACTAAAATTGCAATCGCTTTAGGGCAAAAATCTCCAGTATATTAAACTATTAATAATAATCTTTTTAACACATCTAAAACACCGTGAGCAAACGAACTTTTTCCCAGGAAGAAATTAAACAGGCCTCGTTCGAATTTTTCAAAGGCGATGATTTAGCAGCCCGTGTATGGGCAAATAAATATGCTCTGAAAGATTCATTTGGCAATGTTTACGAACTGACCCCTGACGATATGCACCGCCGATTGGCCAGGGAAATTGCACGTATCGAGAACAGTTATCCAAATCCGCTTTCGGAAGATCAGCTTTTTGAGTTATTCAAAGACTTTAAATATATTGTACCACAGGGAAGTCCCATGACGGGAATTGGTAACGAACATCAAATTGCTTCGTTATCAAACTGCTTTGTAATTGGATTTGATGGTGATTCGGACTCTTATGGAGCGATTATCAAAATTGACGAAGAACAGGTACAATTAATGAAACGACGGGGTGGTGTGGGTCATGACTTGTCGCACATCCGACCAAAAGGATCACCGGTAAAGAATTCAGCATTAACTTCAACAGGTATTGTTCCGTTTATGGAACGTTATTCAAACTCAACCCGCGAAGTGGCACAAGACGGTCGTCGTGGTGCGTTGATGTTAAGTGTTTCAATCAAACATCCCGATTCGGAATCATTTATCGACGCCAAAATGGAATCGGGTAAGGTAACCGGAGCCAATGTATCAGTACGTATAGATGATGCCTTTATGCAGGCTGCAATTAATAAAACACCTTATGTACAGCAATACCCAACCGTATCGGATAGTCCATGGGTAAAACAGGAAGTGGATGCCAACAGTATATGGAAAAAAATTGTACACAATGCATGGCAATCGGCCGAACCGGGAATTTTGTTTTGGGATACAATTATTCGCGAATCAGTTCCCGATTGTTACGCCGATTTAGGTTACAGAACAGTATCAACCAATCCTTGTGGCGAAATTCCTTTATGTCCGTACGACAGCTGTCGTTTGTTGGCCATCAACCTGTATTCATATGTAGTTAATCCGTTTAAGAGCGATGCTTATTTCGATTTTGACTTGTTCGAGAAACACGTTGAATTGGCACAGCGTATTATGGACGATATCATTGATTTGGAGATGGAGAAAATCGATCAGATAATTAAAAAGATTGACTCCGATCCGGAAGATGAAGAAATAAAACAAACTGAATACCAACTTTGGGATAAAATTAAGGTAAAAACCTCTCAGGGTCGTCGTACAGGCGTGGGCACAACCGGCGAGGGTGATATGTTGGCTGCTCTTGGCTTCCGTTACGGAACCGATGAGGCTACTGACTTTTCAGAAAAAGTACACAAAGAATTGGCCCTAGCTGCCTATCGCTCATCGGTAAAAATGGCCAAAGAGCGTGGTGCATTTACTGTATACGATTCAAAACGCGAAGAGAACAACCCATATATCAACCGTTTACGCGAGGCCGATCCTCAATTGTATGCGGATATGACAAAATACGGTCGACGTAACATTGCCTGTTTAACCATTGCTCCAACAGGTACTACCAGTATCATGACGCAAACAACTTCGGGTATTGAACCGGTATTTATGCCAGTATATACCCGTCGCCGGAAGGTAAATCCAAACGACAAAAATGTACGCATTGATTTTATCGACGAAAGTGGTGACTCCTGGGAAGAATATGTGGTTTTCCATCATAAATTTGTAACCTGGATGGAGGCGAATGGTTATCCAACCGACAAAAACTACAGCAAAGAAGAAGTAGATAAACTGGTTGAATTATCGCCTTATTATAAAGCAACTGCAAACGATGTGGATTGGATGAAAAAGGTACAAATGCAGGGTCGTATTCAGAAATGGGTTGACCACTCCATTAGTGTAACCATTAACCTGCCTAACAACGTCGATGAAGAACTGGTTGGCCATTTGTACGAAGAAGCCTGGAAGGCAGGTTGTAAAGGCGTAACCGTATACCGCGATGGTTCACGTTCAGGTGTATTGGTAGCAACTTCGGAAAAGAAAGAAGAAAAGGAATCGAACAAAACAGTTTGTTTCCCTTACGATGATGACCAGTTGGTACGACCAAAAGAACTGGATTGTGATGTTGTACGCTTCCAAAACTCAAAGGACAAATGGATTGCTTTTGTAGGTTTGAAAAATGGCAAACCATACGAGATTTTTACCGGATTAGCCGACGACGAAGAAGGTATTATGCTACCTAAAACAGTTACTGAAGGTAAAATCATTAAAACGGTGGATGAACATGGCAACAAACGTTACGACTTCCAATTCTCCAACAAACGTGGCTACAAAACAACTGTCGAAGGTCTTTCGCATAAATTTGATAAGGAATTCTGGAACTATGCCAAACTGATTTCGGGTGTATTGCGTTATGGTATGCCTATTGATCAGGTTGTTAAACTGGTTAGCGGTTTACAGCTCGATAACGAATCCATCAACACATGGAAAGTGGGTGTGGAACGTGCACTTAAAAAGTATATTCCGGACGGAACACAAATTGCTGAGCAGGAATGCCCAAGTTGCGGACAAAAATCTTTGATTTATCAGGAAGGTTGTTTGACCTGTAAAAGCTGTGGCTATTCAAAATGTGGTTAATTAACCGCAGAATAGCTCCCTAAATAAAAAGTCTGTCTCAAAAGTTGAAGTGAAATACTTTACTTTTGAGACAGACTCTTTTTATACTGAAATCAAGCGGTTTTTACAATTCAATAGATTGAATTTCCACCAGTAGTTCATCTTTCATAACCGATTGTCCGGGTTGAACTTTTATTTTTCGAATAACACCGTTACAATTAGCAGTTATTTCGTTTTGCATTTTCATTGCTTCGAGCGAAAGGATAGGTTCGCCGGCATTAACCATATCTCCTTCAGCCAGAAATAACTCCACAATTTTTCCCGGCATTGGAGCAGTAATGTTATTGTCGTCCAGTTTATTGTCGTCAACGTGTAACATTCCTCTGCGGATGTACGAGAAAATGGATTCGATGCTGTATTTGTATTCAACGCCGTTTACTTTCACCACAGCTTTGTTTTGGTCGCGCGATACCAGTTCACAATTGAACTTCTGCCCTTTCCACTCAAATGTAAGCTGAAAATCACCCTGTTCCACAAAATCGATATCCATGGTATTGCCATTGATTTCAGGTTTTGCATCTTCAGGAATAAATAGTTTATATCGCTTACCGTTTTCGCGCAATGCAATAAACAGTCGGGATGAATCGCGGTTGTATATATAGGATGTTGCCATATTTTACGTTTAATTTTTCGGTATTTAGTAATTCAATCGTTTATTCAAAACCCACACATTCAATCGGTCGCTCTTGTACGATGGTACATCGGACGATAATTGTAAATATTCCTGAGCATAAATAATTGTTGCCGCCAATGCTCCAATCAACTCATCGTCGTCATTTTCAAGCATATCGGCTGTAAAAACCTGATCAACCCATCGCGTTGTATAACTGGCATTCACAAAATCGGGGTGTTGTAAAACAACTTTACAAAATGGCACAGTAGTTTTTAAACCATTCAGAGTAAACCCATTCAATGCTTCCAGGGTATTTTTAATACACAGTTCCCTGTTTTCGCCTTTTACAATAATTTTGGCAATCATTGAGTCGAAATAAGGCGTAACCACAGAGCCGGGCAATACGCCGGATTCAATACGGATATGTTTCCCTTCGGGGAAAATCACATTGTCAATCAGGCCGGTTTGAGGACTGAAACGGTTTTGAGGATCTTCGGTATTAACACGTATCTCCATTGCCCAACCATTAATTTTCACGTCTTCCTGTTTCAGTGTAAGTTCCTCACCTAAAGCAACCCTTATTTGCCAGTCAACCAAATCAACCCCTGTAACTTCTTCGGTAACAGGATGTTCAACCTGAATACGGGTATTCATTTCCATGAAGTAATATGATCCGTCTTCGTCCATAATGAACTCAATAGTACCCGCCGAATAATAACCAATTGCTTTCGCAAATCGAACAGCCATATCACCCATTTCGGAGCGCATTTGCGGTGTTACGCTTGCCGAAGGTGCTTCTTCCACAACCTTTTGATGTTTGCGTTGAAGCGAACATTCGCGTTCACCCAAATGAATGACATTACCGTGCTTGTCGCCCATAATCTGGAACTCAAGGTGTTTCGGGTTTTGGAGGTATTTTTCAATAAACATATCGCCATTTCCAAATGCAGCCAGTGCTTCGTCGGATGCTGATTTGAAGTTGCGCTCAATGGTTTCGGGCTTTTCTACAATACGCATACCACGTCCACCTCCTCCGGCCGATGCTTTAAGAATTACAGGATAGCCAATACTATCGGCAAATGCTTTTGCAGCCTGAGCATCGCGCACCGGACCATCACTACCGGGCACCAATGGCAATCCGGCCGCAATGGCCATGCTTTTTGCTACAGTTTTTAAGCCCATATCACGGATTAATTGTGGCGATGGGCCAATGAAGTTCAGATTGTTATCTACACACAATTGTGCAAAATCAGGGTTTTCTGATAAAAAACCGTAGCCGGGGTGTATCAGGTCGATATTGTTTTCGACGGCCAGTTTTACAATTAACTCAGCATCTAAAAAAACAGCTTTTGCATTATTGGCATCTCTTGCAGGTATTACCTCGTCGGCATGCGATAGATAGACAGCTTCCGGTTCACGGTCGCTCTGAAACACAACTGCCACCATACCTGATTTGTGAGCAGCTTTAATAATTCGTATAGCAATTTCGCCTCTGTTGGCGATTAAAAGTCTTTTTTTCATGTGTAAATCTGTTGATTTTATTACAATGGAATGCTACCGTGCTTGCGGGCTGGTTTGTGATATTGCTTATTCGATAGAATTTCAAAAGCCGTAATCAATATCTCACGTGACTTCGAAGGAAGAATAACCTCGTCAATCAGTCCCAATTCTTCCGCTTTATAAGGGTTCGCTACTTCTTCTTTGTATTTTTCGGTGAGCAGTTTTTCCATTTCAGCTTTATTCTCAGCTTTGGCTAACTCATGCTTGTTTACAATTTTAATAGCTCCTGCAGGCCCCATAACCGCAATTTCGGCCGAAGGCCATGCAAAGTTAAAGTCGCCACCCGTATTCTTACTACTCATTACGATGTATGCGCCTCCGTAAGCTTTACGTGTAATAATGGTAATTTTAGGCACTGTAGCTTCGCAAAATGCATATAAAAGTTTAGCTCCATTACGTATAATACCATTGTGTTCCTGCTCTACGCCCGGTAAAAAACCCGGAACATCTTCCAAAATCAATAATGGGATATTAAATGCATCGCAAAAACGTACAAAGCGAGCTCCTTTAATGCTGGCATTAATATCGAGCGTACCGGCCATTACTTTGGGCTGATTGGCAACTATACCGATGGTTTTTCCGTTCAGGCGTGCAAAACCCACAATAATGTTTTGTGCAAAACGCTCGTGTACTTCCATAAAAGTATCTTTATCCACCAGGATATTGATAATCTCCTTCATATCGTACGGACGGTTCGGGTCGTCAGGTATTATCTTATTGAGGTATTCCTGCCGACTGTTGTAAACATTCACAATGTTCGATACCGGAAGTGTATCGTAGTTGTTCGATGGAATGTACGAAAGCAGTTTACGGATCAATAATATGGTATGCTCTTCATCATCGGATACAAACTGAGCCACACCACTCTTTTGGGCATGTACATTGCCGCCTCCAAGGCCTTCCATATCCACATCTTCGTTCAATACTTCGCGAACCACATCAGGACCGGTTACAAACATATAAGATGTTTGGTTGGTCATAAATATAAAATCGGTTAATGCAGGCGAATATACTGCTCCTCCAGCTGCAGGCCCTAATATGGCCGATATCTGAGGAATAATACCCGACGACTGAACATTGTTACGAAAAATGGTGGCATAGGCTGATAGACTCTTCACACCTTCCTGTATACGGGCACCACCGGAGTCCATTAAACCAACAATAGGCGCTCCCAGTTTCAATGCCATTTCCTGTACTTTGGCTATTTTCATGCCGTGTGCATAGCCCAACGAACCTCCAAGCACTGTAAAATCCTGTGCATATGCAAATACACTACGGCCCTGTACAAGGCCCCGGCCCACTACTACCCCATCGCCAAAATTGGTTTGACGACTACTAACAGGGCTTTGCGAAGGCGATACAAATGCATCGAGTTCAAAAAAGGTTCCTTCGTCAAACAGAATGTTCAGGCGTTCGCGGGCTGTTAATTTCCCTTTCAGGTGCTGCTTGTGTGCAGCGTTGTCTTCCATTTCCTGCAAAGCTTTTAATCTTTGCTCAAAAACAATGTTTTTATTCATTCGTTTTCAATATTATTTTAAGCTAATATTTAGTTTATCAAATTTTGTCGACACAATATTGGTGTAACAAAAAATATTCTGAATCGTTCATCATTTTAATAATTGTATTCAAAATCATGAATTATCTGCACAAAATTAATATTATTGTGCAGATAAGCCAAATTATCAGTATTACATTTGTATTGATTTCAATTTTCCACAGCTGATATTAATCGAAGTCAGCAACTTAGCTTTCGATTTTTTTTTTAGTAAAACAGAATAAAGTGAATTTCTTATTCGTAACGGATAATTTTAGCAGGAGATAATTTAGCAATCAGGTACGAAGGTGCAATCATCATTAAAAACGATGCTACAAAGGTTCCTGCATTTAAGAGTAGAATAAACGTCCAGTTAAAGAGCACAGGTACAAAGTTGACATAGTAACCTTCCGGATCAAGCGGAATTATGTGGGTATAATATTGTAAAGTACATAATGACAGACCGATCACATTGCCCCAGAACATTCCACGAGCAATCAGAAAAGCAGCATAAATCAGGAAAACTTTACGAATAGACCAATTTCCGGCACCCAGTGATTTTAGAATACCAATCATGTTGGTGCGTTCAAGTATCAGAATCAATAAGCCCGAAATCATGTTAAAACCTGCTACAACCAACATCAGCCCCAAAATAATCCATACATTCAAATCGAGTAACTCAAACCAACTAAACAAACCCGGATTGAGTTCTTTTATATTTTGTACGAAATAGGGTGGAATATCAATTACATCCTGATTCATGGACGGCAATCCAAGAACCGCATCAGTTACTGCTTCAAGCTGCTCAAAATCATTTATTATTAATTCGTAACCACTATATTGATCAGCATTCCAGCCATTTAATTGTTGTATATGGCGCAGGTCTGTGATAACAAAAAGCTTATCAAACTCCTCAAATCCGGTAGTGTAAATGCCAGCAATTTTAAATTTTCGTGCTTTTACCTGATCTTTTAAAAAATAAGTGTAAAAACTATCACCCAGTTTCAACTGTAGCATATCAGCCAGTTTTTGCGATAGTATCACCTCGTTTTTTAAGTCGGTATCCAAATGCAAAATTGAGCCCTCCTGCATGCCCGATTGAAAAAATTGCCAGTCGAAATCCTTACTTACTCCTTTTAAAACAATACCCTGAAATTCAGTATCGGTTTTAATAATACCGGGCTTGGTAGCATAAGTTTGTATTTTTTGCAGACCCTGAATTTTTTGGAGGTCGGCAATAAAATTCTTATCGTACGTTACCGGATTGGTTTCAAAAGAATTATTGTGATCGTAGCTACTTACCCTGATGTGTCCACCAAAACCTACCACCTTATTCCGAACTTCCTTTTTAAAGCCCAGCACCACAGCTACCGATGCCAACATAACCGTCATACCCAATGCAATGGCTATGATGGCAATGCGTACAGCAGGTCGCGAAACATTTTTTTTACCCTGCTGAAAATAAATACGCTTGGCTATGAAAAATTCGGTCTTCAAGATTAAGTCAGATGTATGAAGTTTAAAATTTGAAGTATGAAATAAAAAGCGGATATTGTGTTGCTACATCCGCTTCTATAGTTTCGTTATATTGTTTTTCCGGGGTAAACTTCCAGTGCTTTGCGCAACACTACCAATGCCTGTTTCAGATCTTCCTTATCAAGCACGTATGCAATGCGCACTTCGTCTTTACCCATACCATCTATGGTGTAAAAGCCCGACGCAGGTGCCATCATCACGGTTTGACCTTCGAATTCAAAATCGGACAACAGCCATGCACAAAACTTATCGGCATCGTCAATTGGTAAGCGGGCTACGGTGTAAAATGCTCCCATAGGTATAGGCGAATACACTCCAGGAATACGGTTCAAGCCGTCAATCAGGAATTTTCTGCGTTCTACATATTCGTTGTAGGTATCAAGCATATAATCGGCAGATGCACTCATAGCTGCTTCCGAAGCAATTTGCCCCAATAAAGGCGGACTTAAGCGTGCCTGACAGAACTTGATGACATTCTTTTTCACATCGGCATTTTTAGTTACAATAGCTCCGATACGTACACCGGTCATGCTATAGCGTTTCGAAACCGAATCGATAAGTACCACATTGTCTTCAATACCATCCAGGTGAAAAGCCGAAATATAGGGTGCTCCTGTATAGCAAAACTCACGATAAACCTCATCCGAAAACAAATACAAATCGTACTTCTTAACCAGATCACGGATTTTGTTCATTTCGGCACGTGTATACAGGTAGCCAGTAGGATTGTTGGGGTTACAAATAAGTATACCTTTTGTTTTGGGTGTAATCAACTCCTCAAAACGATCAACATGAGGGAGCGAAAACCCTTCCTCAATAGTCGATACCACCGGTTTTACCACAGCACCGGCTGCAATAGCAAATGCAGTGTAGTTGGCATATGCCGGTTCGGGAACAATAATTTCATCGCCCGGATCGAGACAGCTCATAAACGCAAAGTTTACAGCTTCCGAACCGCCTGTAGTTATGATAATATCCTGCTCGGTAACATCAATATTGAATGTATGATAATAGGCCGCCAGTTTCGATTTCAGGCTTTTAATACCATCGCTCGGACTGTATTCCAACACGGTACGATCGATATTACGAATGGCATCGAGCGCTTCCTGAGGTGTTTTCAGGTCGGGCTGACCAATATTTAAATGATAAACTTTTATTCCGCGTGCCTTAGCCTTATCCGACAGTGGCACTAATTTACGAATGGGCGACTCAGGCATAGCCTTGCCCCGCTGCGATGTTTGCGGCATTTTATGTGTATTTTTCAGATTTTTACTAACTTATAATTTTTAAGTATTATAAGCCATTTTCCTGCAATCAGAGCCGCAAAAGTAATGATTTTAAACGAAACAATAAAAAAACAGGCATTTAAAATATGAATCATTTTATATTACAAAGCGCTATCAGTGCATTTATGGTAGGCAATTCGTGCATCACCGTTGGCCAGATAAATTGTGCCACATCGCGTATATCCGGCTTTCAACAATAAACTGTGCATAATAATATTATCGGCATGCGTATCGATACGGATGTTGGAGTGTTGTAAAAAACACCAGTTAAGTACATAACTACCAATTCCTTTCACTTTTCCATTTGTGGCCAAACGGTGTACCACCGCATAGGGTTCGTTGTTGAGCCACGCTCCGTTTTCAATGTAATTATAGGTAGCATCCTCTCCTATCCTGAAATAAAATGTGGCAATAATTTCGTTGTTTTCAATGCAAACGTAACTATTCCCGGATACAATATCGGCTTCGATTTGCTCCTCCGTGGGATAGCCATTGGTCCATTGCTGATAATTGCCCGATAAGCGCATTAACTGTCGAGCATAATCAAATATTGGTTTTAACTGCTCAGATTCATGCAGTGCTGTTTTTCGTATCTGAATCATTGTATCTAATACTTAGTGATGATACTCTATCATTTACTAACGTTTGTTTAAAACTCAAAAATACGATAAATAGTACTTATTCTGCAAACTTTTTGTTTATTGAAATGTTTAATGGGCAACAAAAAAAATAAATATACAGATATGAGTAATTTTTTAGAACTAGCAGAAAATAGGTACACAACCAAACATTATGATGATTCCCGCAAAGTGTCGGATGCTGATATTCAGGCACTAAAAGAGATTTTAAGATTGAGTCCTTCTTCCATCAACAGTCAGCCATGGCGTTTTTACGTTGTTTCCGACGATAAAATTAAAGCAGAATTGGCCGATGCATCGTATTTTAACAAAAACAAAATATTGAATTCAAGCCATTTGGTGGTTTTTTGTGTAGTAGACGACCTGAACTTATTTGAAGATCAAATTACAAAGAACTATCCTGAAGCTACGGTAGCTTACTACAAACAAAACGTTAAGTTACAACCTGAAGCCAATATTAAAAACTGGCTTTCACGTCAGGTGTATTTATCGCTTGGTTTCTTTTTAAGTGCTTGTGCCTCGATGAATATTGATTCTACACCTATGGAAGGTATTGATTTAAATGCTTATTCGGCAATATTAAAAACAGATGGATTCAAGCCATTGTTTGCTGTAAGTATTGGATACCGTGCTGAGGATGATAGTAATCAGCCTTCCGTAACTCCTAAACAGCGGTTAAAACTGGATGATGTTGTTTATTCCATTTAAAACAAAAAAAAGTAACGGGTATTCCGTTACTTTTTTTGTTACTGTTTGGCTGAACAGTTAAACATCCACTGTACACCAAATTTATCTTTCAGGCTTCCGTAATAGTCACCCCAAAACATATCCTGTAATTCCTGTTCTACAATACCTCCAACAGCAAGTGCATCAAACAATTGTTTGGTTTCCTCACGCGTATCGGGTTGTAACATTATGTACGAATTATTTCCTTTATGTACTTGAAATCCCATTTCGACAGGAGCATCAGAGCCCATTAAATAATGTCCGTCCATAATAGGCATCATACAATGCATCACCAGACTTTTAACAGACTCCGGCATGGCTGGCATATCTGGCGAAGCGGGTATATCCCCATAACGCATAATTCCACCTTCAAAATCCGTTTTAAATACTACTTTGTAAAAATTAAATGCTTCTTCAGTTTCAGAAACAAAGTTGAGATAAGTGCTTACTTTTGACATGGTTATTAGAAGTTATAAATGTTAATAATACAGAGCTAAAACACAAAAGACCCTTATAAAAGGGCCTTTATGTCCGTTTTTAAATCCTCTGGTTTGGTTTTAGGCGAGAATCGTTTCACGACATTGCCTTTCCGGTCAATTAAAAACTTCTCGAAATTCCAGCGTATATCGTTTTTCCCTTCTAAAGCCTGTTTTGTTTTCAGAAACACATACAAAGGATGTGTGTCGTCGCCATTTACTTTCACTTTTTCGAACAGTGGAAAAGTTACATTGTATTTGGTAGTACAAAATTCCTGAATTTCTTCAGCTGTTCCGGGTTCCTGTCCTAAAAACTGATTACACGGGAAAGCCAGAATCACAAAGCCTTCGGCACCGTATTGCTGATACAAGTCTTCCAAACCTTCGTATTGAGGCGTTAAACCACATTTACTGGCCGTATTCACTACTAAAACCACTTTCCCTTTGTATGCACTTAACGACACATCGGTCCCACTGATTGTTTTTACTTTAAAGTCGTAGAAACTGGTTGGTTCCGAAGCAAATAAACTAATGCTCACCATCCAAAATGCGAAAAATACTACTTTTTTAATCATTTAAATACTGTTTAAATTGTATATAATCTTTGTAGCCCTATAATCCCATTTGTTTCAATGTTGTTTTAAGCATTTAATTTATTTAACTAAAATCAGATGGTTCTATTCCGGCGTTTCCGTAATACTGCCATAACGATGGTATTCGTAAGTAACACTTTGCTCTTTGAAGTAATGCAACAATTCCAAACGACCTTCCATTAAGGGCGATTGAGTGGCAATGTATTTGCCCAATTGTGCAGCTTTTTTGTAAACAGCATCCGAAAGATGATTGTGGG
>RRZT010482796.1_pt1 | contig 39373 bp, 73 predicted proteins | sample 2165551 | NCBI WGS metagenome assembly RRZT01 (sample SAMN10456910, study PRJNA506462) | wastewater metagenome | biome: wastewater; feature: sludge; material: wastewater sludge; isolation source: wastewater sludge with Escherichia coli K12::gfp cells carrying plasmid... | place: USA: Moscow, Idaho...
GCCATCGGGCCATTTCTTACCTTTTCAACCTCAAAATATTCTTCCCATTGCTGTTCTCCCTTGGCTCGCTTATGTTCTAAAAATTTATCCGGGCTCATGCGCAGGAGCACGCTTTTGTATAATGGATCGGCCATGCTTAGATATATAGATAGTCAATGTACTTAAGTGCTTCGCCCCTTCCCATCTCCCAAAAAAGAATCAAAGATACTGATGCAACTGCCCGACCGAAAAGCTTAATACCACATCATGATATAGTACATCCTATGATATACCTAGCCTGTCCATATTCCCACCCAACCGAGGGAATACGCAAAGCAAGATTCAGAGCCGCAAACATCGCCGCCGCCCGCCTAATGTCCGAAGGCCATATAGTCTATTCTGCCATTAGCATGACTCATCCGATAGCGGTCGAGAATAACCTCGGCCTGGATTGGGACTTTTGGCGGCCTCAAGATGTCTATTTTATCGGCATCTGTGACGAGGTTGTGGTGCTGAAGTATCCTGGGTGGGAGGAATCGCAAGGAGTCGCCGCTGAGGTTCGGCTTGCGGAGAGTATGGGGAAGAGGATTAGATATATGGAGTGGGAAGAATGAATCTGCTTGTAGAACCCGATTATCGCACCGCCTATCCGCCCCTTGGCCTGCTTAAAATTGCCAGCATGCTTAGGGCACAAGGCGAAATTGTTCAATTGGCGAAGGGCAAAGTCATCACAGAAAGGCCCGAAAAGATCTTTGTTACCAGCCTATTTACATGGGAGTGGAAAGCGGTTTGGGATGCGATCAGATTCTACAAGTCACGATTTCCAGATGTCGAAATTGTTCTAGGTGGTATATATGCCAGCCTAATGCCCGACCATGCCAAGAAGACCGGCGCAACCGTTCATACTGGCCTATACCAAGAGGCTGAATATCTTCTGCCCGCCTATGACTTGGTGCCCGAATGGGATGGGAGCGAGGTCTTTAGCTCGCGGGGATGCGTGAGAGCGTGCGACTTTTGCCCGGTTCGTATAATCGAAGGCAAGATAAGGCAGCATGTCAATAGCATTAAGCCATTCATTTGGCCATCACATACCAAAGTGATCCTTTTCGATAACAATGTCATTGCTTCGCCCAATTGGGATGTTACTTTGCAGGAGCTAATGGAAATAGGTAAAAAGGTCAATATTCGCGAGGGCATTGACGCGCGCCTGGTGACGGATGATATCGCGATTCAATTAAGCCAATTGAAGCTTGAAAAGGTCCAAACTGCTTACGATAGCATAAAAGACAGTGATAAGGTATTGGAAGGCATTAAAATCTTGAAAAAATATATCCCCAAAAAGGCCTTCGTTGCCTTTGTTCTCTATAATTGGAAGGATACGCCCGATGATTTCTTCCAGCGATTAAAAGAGCTACAGGCGCTTGGTGTTATCTCGTTTCCTATGCGATACCAACCACTCAATGAACTTACAAAAAATGCTTATATTTCGCCAAATTGGACTAAAGAAGATCTTCGTGATGTGCGCCGCTTGATTCATAAAATGGGCTACAATTCCATGCTCATGCCAAAAATGGTATCATCGAATTTTCAGAACGCCCGATCTATAAAAGAACTATTGGCAGATGAACGACAGAAAGATATATATGCATATACTACATCATGATGTAATGAGGTTTCAAACATGAATTATGAGGAGTTTTTGAAGTCCAAGCGGATCGTAGTTCAACCGTCGGGCTTTGAACCGGATGCCATCTCCGATAAGCTGTTTCCCTTCCAACACGATATTGTTCAATGGAGCTGCCGAAAGGGAAAAGCTGCCATATTCGCGGGAACGGGCCTCGGCAAAACCGGCATGCAACTGGAATGGGCGCATCGGGTTCATCAGCATACCGGGCGCGATGTCCTGATTCTTGCGCCTCTGGCAGTCGCCGAGCAGACGGTCAGAGAAGGAGAGAAGTTCGATGTGGCGGTCCATAGATGCCGATCTCAGGCCGATGTTATAAAAGGTGTGAATATCACAAACTATGAGATGCTTCATAATTTTGATGCCGCTTGGTTCGCGGGAATAGTACTCGACGAATCCAGTATCTTGAAATCTTTTGAAGGAAAGATCAGAAACGAGATCATAGGAGCCTTTCGAGACACGCCATATAAGCTAGCTTGCACCGCCACTCCTGCCCCAAATGACCACATGGAGTTAGGCAATCATGCCGAGTTCTTGCATGTGATGAGCAGAACCGAGATGCTAAGTACGTTTTTCGTACATGACGGCGGGCAAACGTCTCAATGGCGGCTGAAGGGCCATGCAGTTACCAAATTCTGGCAATGGGTTGCTTCATGGGCGGTTATGCTTCAGATGCCTAGCGATTTGGGATATGAAGATAATGGGTTTAAATTACCACCAATGAATATAGAATCTTTCATAGTCGATCATACGGGATATATTGTAAAAGAGGCGCAAACCCTTCAAGATCGACGGCGAGCGAGGACCGATAGCCTAAATCCAAGGGTTCAAAAGGCAGCCGAGATAGTGGCGGCTCATCCAGAAGATACCTTTTTGATATGGTGCGACCTGAACAAGGAATCCGAAGCTCTTCGCAAAGCGATACCTGGATCCATCGAAGTCAAAGGATCGGACGATCCTGAATATAAGACCAAATGCGCCAATGATTTTTCAACCGGGAACATCAAAATCATGGTCAGTAAACCCTCCATATTTGGAATGGGCATGAATTTTCAGGTTTGCCATAACCAGATATTTACAGGTCTATCCGATAGCTTTGAGCAGTATTATCAGGCCGTGCGCCGTTCTTGGAGATTCGGGCAGAAAGAGCAGGTAAATGTCTATGTGATCACCTCCGAGAAAGAGGGCGCGGTGGTCAAAAATATCAAGCGCAAGGAGCGCGATTTTGAGAAAATGCTCAACGGCATGATTTCGAGTTGCCAGGAGATAACGAAAGCCAATCTCAAAGCAACTTTTAGGGAGAGCGATGAATATATGGAAGAGATCAAAGAAGGCAACGGCTGGAAGATGTTTTTAGGGGATAATATCGAAGGAATGAAGCAAATAGATAGTGATTCTATCCATTATGTCATTTATTCCCCGCCATTTTCTAGCTTATATACATATTCGAATAGTGAGAAGGATATGGGCAATTGTCGAACAGATGAAGAGTTCTTTGAGCATTTTAGCTTTTTGGCACCAGAACTATTCCGAGTCCTGATGCCAGGTCGCTTGATGTCGGTCCATTGCATGAATTTGCCTACATCCAAAGAGCGAAATGGTGTTATAGGAATCAGAGATTTTCGAGGAGATCTCATCAGAATCTTCCAGAAGGCCGGATTTATATATCATTCGGAAGTTTGTATCTGGAAAGATCCAGTAACCGCCATGCAGAGAACGAAGGCTCTCGGATTACTGCACAAGCAACTCAAGAAAGATAGTTGCATGTCTCGTCAGGGCATACCTGATTACCTTGTCACATTTAGGAAGCCCGGAGACAACCCGGAAAGAGTCACGCATACAAATGAATCGTTTCCCGTGGCTATCTGGCAGCAATACGCCTCGCCCATCTGGACGGATATTAATCCAAGCGACACGCTCCAAAAGGAGTCGGCCCGAGAAGACAAAGATGAGCGCCACATAGCGCCTTTACAGCTCGAAGTGATCAGAAGAGGGCTTGAACTATGGTCAAATGACGGAGATATCATCTTGTCGCCCTTTGCCGGCATCGGGTCGGAAGGCTTTGTAGCGGTTGGGATGGGCCGAAAATTCATCGGCATGGAACTAAAGAAGTCCTACTACGATCAAGCCTGTAAGAACCTCAAGAGGGCCGAATTTGAAGCGACCAAGCCCGAACAGATAGATCTATTCAAGTTTGAAGGAGATGAACCCAAATGAAGACGCTGAAATGCAATCAATGCAATCACGAATGGGTCCAAAGAGTGGCCCATCCGTTGAAATGCCCCGGTTGCCAAAGCAAGTTCTGGAATAAGCAAAAAATAGAGAAGAAAAGCTAAACTCTTTTTTGAAATTCTTCCAATGTCTCATCCGGCCTAAAATCTACCAGCACGCCCCATTCCAGCTTCTTGCTATGCTCACAATAGCCATCCCTTTCGCAGTACCATTCCGGCATACCACTAGCAGGATCTACCCTGACAGCATCCGCCCAACAGTACAGTCCATCGCTTGATTTCATGCCATATCGATGGCCGCCGTTAAGTGGCTCTTTCTCTGAACGAACGCGGTCCAAGCCGCTTTGATGCGATCTATCAGGTTCATACTTGGCTCGCCTCCCTCTTCCCCATCCAATCCCGAAAATGCGAGCAGTTCAAGTGGCAATCATCGAACTCGCTCACCTTGCTTGGATTGAGGCCACAGCCATAGAGGGTGGTGCAGGCGGCGGGGGTTTTGCAGGTCAAATTTGGGCAGGGATTCACGCCATCACCCACGCCCTATATTCCGCGACCGTCCTATGATACACGTGATCAGGGCAAGGCGCTTCCGTGGTCCAACAATCGAATAGCGCACAATACAGGTTACAGACCGACATTGGCACGGATGCCATGCATTCACAGCACGGCTTCATGCTTTGAGCCTCCGATCTGCTCTAATCGCGTCGACATATGCTTGCAAAACTGCTTCAGTCACTCCAATATCTTGAGCCATGCCTAACTGAGGCCACGGATCTTCCCCGAATTCGCGGACTTCGCCCTCGACATAAATTCTCTGATACCGGATAGTGCATCGGTATCGCTCGCCGCTTGACCCCTGCGCAATCCTCGTGATTGATGGAAACAGCTTTCTGCGCTCCATCGTGTTCAACAGGCATAGAAGGAGCTGGGATCTTCCCGCCATGTCCAGTTCGTTGTCGTCGTCTGCTGACCACATCCAGACGAGTTTCTTGAACTGATCGACTGTGATCGGATCAACTCTGCTTAGCTCATCGAGATATTTTCGATGATTGATCATCTGGCCGTGAATCATTGCTTTTTACCTCCCGTCTTCCTCTTCTCTTTCCCGCGTAATTTCCTCGGCCTAAATGAGACACATTTCTCCTCTCCGGTCGGCTTGGGAGTCACGATGCATGGGCCGGTTCGAACCGTGAACTTCCAGTAACAATTTTTGCAAGTTTCCCAAACCATCATGCCACCGCCAATGAGTAAAAGCCGTTTTTTGATCGCATTCGATATAAAATATATTGGAGTAACGCGGGTTCGAAATAATGGGTTCCATGCGCATCATCTGAACATGCATATCCTAGCAGACCTGCCGCAACCATCTCTTTCATTCCAGGGGTTCTTTTCAAGGCAAAAGGAAACTCGAGCATCTAAGTCACATCCTGCGCACAATCTCTCAACGCTTTGATATCTGCCTCAACCATCGCCAACCTCGCCCTAAGATCCTCGCGCTCCTCTAAACACATACAAAGCGCCTGCTCAACAGGTATCCTGGTAGGTGCAGGCTCTTCGCGGTTGTGCAATGGATGATTGGCTCTGAGCAAGTTGCGCCGGGCATTGACCGATTCGGGTGAGCAATCATCGTGTGGGATATGATTCATGCAATCACCTGAACCTCTCTCACGTCGCTTAATCTAGCGGGCTTCGGGCCTCTGTGATGCAAGCTCGCGTAGAACCGAACTCTTGTGCCGGGCTTAATGCCATCTGGAAAATTCGCTCTCCCACCATTCAAATATAAATGATCGCGAATAATATCATCAGTAACATCATGTAGCATATGATGACCATTTTTATCTTTTCCATCATATCTAGCTTCTATTCGCATATCTTCACCTCTGAATACCTCTCCCTCACAATTTCTCGGTCATCTCTCCATCTCCTGGGGTGCAACCCAGTGAGGTTCAAATGCGGCGACCAGTCGCGTTTAGGCCGATGCTCGGTAGATCGACGAATTGCGATCATGGCCATCCCCACTCGGCACGCGCATATACGGCGAACCAAAATCCGATCGCTGCCCCAAGAACGAAGCTGAACGCAAAATCATATAGCATCATGGCTTGGCCTCCGTCAGCATGGCCCGGAGTACTTCCACCGACGCGCCGCACTTCGGGGGTGGCATCCAGTAGAGTGCGTCATTGATGGCTGCCTTTTGCTCCGCCGTCAGCATCAATTTGGCCGGCTCGATCATAGTAGACCCTCAGTGTGTAATTGCTTGCGGGCCATCTGCTCGCAATCTTCCATCGTCATGGGTGGCTCGTATCCCGCGAAAGCCATAACAAGCTTCTCGGTGCGATCTATGATCAGCGCGGCCTCAAGTTCATTGATTTTTTTCTCTTGCTTTTCCGGAACTTTCCGCATATTTTCGACCGTCTGCTCAAGTATTCGGATGCGGGCCGATTTTGTGTCTAATTCGGACTCAAGTGACTGGATGCGCTTGGCCTGCTCTTTCGAATTGACGATAATGTTTGTGTCGCCCGCCGTAACGACATTCAGAAGGATTTCATTATCGGCCCGAAGTCGCTCAATCTCTCCTATGGCATCAGGAAACATCTTTGCTGCCTTGGATTCGTAATGCTCTACAATTGAATCCGTGACTGCGAAAAGACCATCTCGGATTTTAAGAGCTTTTTGCAAATCGAAAATTTCAGCCATTCAAATCTCCTCCATCACATACCATAACCCATCCTCTCCCTTCTTCGCAACCTTGCACCCATCAATATCCAGGCATCCGCCGGGCGCAAAGTCATCTAGGCCGCAACCACATTCCATGAATGGGAAGCAGAGGCCGTCACCGCCCAAGGAGGTGATTTGGGCCTTTAGGATCTCGCGAATGGATGGCATCAGATCGCCCCATAATCGTAATCCTTAAGACACCGCGTGACGCGCATTCGAATGCTTCTCAACTTTTTCCAATCGGGCCAACCATGTGCATACTGAATGCGATTTAGGATTTTCAGGTTGCTTGTTATGCCCACTTCTCGATGCACGATGTTACCTTGCGCAAGCACAAGGAATAAGCCGCTTGTGTTTGTTTCAAACATTAAATCACCTCTATAGACCCATTTTCGGCCACAAAATATTCCGTCCCATTCACCCACATTCTGCTCTTCCCATCCGTCTCATAACCATGTGTCTCAAGCAGGAACATGGCCCAAGACCTCTTGTTCGGCAACTCATCATGCACCGACTCAATAAGCTGTCCAGCCGCTTCTAGGCTATGGTCCTGGACGCCGATGCCTGATGCATTGCCGGAGATCGACATGTAATCCTGCCCATGGGCGGCCATGATCGCAGGGCAGACGAGGGCGAGCAGGAAGGCATACCAGGCGATGAGAAATGCGTCGCGAAAGTCGGACATGTTCAGACCTTCCTGGTATATTGTTCACATTCTTTCATAGGCGTCTCTCCACCATTTCGGAGAGATGCGCATTTTATGCCAGGAGTCAATAAGCAGAATCCCTCGTCGAGATTGCCCTCATCACCCGGAGCATCTTGAAACCATTTGCAAACCATTTAAGCCATCTCCTTCTTCTCAATCCTCTCACATATCCACCTAACCATCCAAAATTCCTCTCCTCCCAGACCCGCCAGGGCTTCGCGGAGGGAGAGATAGTAATGGGCCATTGCATTCATATATCGACCACCCCGCCAGACATCTCATGTCTCGCGCCCCATGCAGCATCAGACACCACCAGTTCAATGCCCGCTCTTTCAAGCAACTTGCGCGCAGCCGCCCCGAAATGTTCTGCCATTGTCGGGCAGATGCTGATTCGCTTCAGCCGTGGGCACATGGTCAGCACATCCAGAAGCTGAGTGAGCTTTGGCCTCCTGCTGAAATGGATGGCGGTGTCTTTCCTGGATAGGCTGGAAAGGTCGGCGGGGTCGGATATGATGCGGGTGATCATTATAGCACCCGCCCATCTTGCGCGATCCTGACCCCACAAACATCTATCTTCTGTGATCCAAACTTCAATCGGAATGCGTCTAATGCTTCTTTCGGAGTCGCATTCATTTCGAGGGAATCAATTATTGATCCGTCTTTCATGAGATCGTATTTCATGTCATTTCACCAATACTGCCCTATGCAACTGTCTCTATAAATAGGTATCGGTTCAACAAGAAATGTCAACTGAAAAAAGAACTGAAAAGAGGAGTCCGGCCTGGCATTTCGCGATCAGTCCTTCATAGCGATCTCCTTCAATTTCGCGATGATTGATATCTCATGCCCATCATTGCGGCTATTCGCATATACTTCAATAGCTGGATTGTAGCCTTCACGCAGGCACCAGACATCGGATGCTTCCAAAAATGGTTTCCAAGTCATGTTCAGATCTCCAATATATTGCTAATTTTTACTATGCGCTTTCCATACAATTCGGGCGCGCGATGCTCATTATCTATGAGCCAATAGAGCCTGGCGAGCAGGCGGCGTTTGGTAGCGGGGGAAATGAGAGAGGGCATTAGGCTACCTCACATATCCCCTTCGGAAATCTATTTTCTCGGATTGATTCCCGGACATATCGGTATCGGTTGTCATACGCTCTTCTGGCGTATGCTTCATCCCAGTAATGTCCAGTGATGGGGGAGTTCGAATACAGGGCGTCGAATGCACGTCCGCCTACGACGGCCTCGTTGTAGTTCATCATTTTCAGTCACCTCAACTTCGATATCCCTAATAGAACTCGCTGGCATAAATAGTTATCGGTTTGATACCAAAATAGAAACGTATAAGTACTAGAAGAGATATAATAGGAGTACATGAAAGAAGATAATTCAATTGCTTTCATAGCAACGGTGGACAGCAAAGGCAGACTTCGCATACCTAAGAAGCAACGAGACGCAAAAAGAATAGACGCTGGAATGGACTTTGAGGTGAAGATATGGCCGGTGGAAAAACATGAGTGACGAATCAATGAGACATTGCCCTCGATGCGATACCACAAAGGCAAACAGCGACTTTTGGACGCGCAAAAGCGGTAAACAAGTAGGAACTCCCATGACTTGGTGCAAAACGTGTGTCACGACATACTCAAGAGACTGGAAACATCGAACGGGAAGGCAAGAATCAATGAAAACTAATCGTGATTGTCCGGCTTTCTTGGGAGTGAATATTGCGGAGCGTATTTTATCTGGATTCTTTAATAACATTCACAGAATGCCATATAAAAATAAAGGATATGACTTTATTTGCGGAAAGGGTTATAAAATCGATGTGAAAAGCAGTTGTATCATACAAGAAGAAAGAAGATCGTCATACTGGCAATTCACCACACGCCGAAATGGAGTTGCTGATTACTATTTATGTATCGCGTTTGATGATAGGAATATGCTGCGCCCGTTGCATGTTTGGTTAATTCCAAACACTGATGTAAAAAAGCATCTAAATATAAAAATATCTACCATTGAAGCTAAACGATTGAACTGGAATGTGTATGAACAACCGATCGACAAAGCAACCAATTGCTGTGATGAAATGCGTTTTGGAGCGAAAGCATGAAGAAAGTCGAATCAATGAGCACCCCAGAACTAATCATCTGGAACGACAAACTGACCCAACTTCTGGCCGACAAGGCCGGGTATGGTACCCTGGCATGGACCATGATGGTTGGAAGCCACTTGGAGAAATTGGTATCTTCGTGGCTTCAGATGGATGCGGAAGAGGCTATTAGGAGGTTGAGACATGAGTGAATCGCTTATCGCCACTGTAAAGCGGCTGGCAGAACTTGACACGAAGATCATGCCGGGAGATTTGAACGTAGAATATGAGATGCTTTCTAGGATGCTGGAAGTGTTGAGCCTCTTCAAAACAGGCGATGCCGCCTCTTTGGAAGCAATGATCGAGAATGCGAGAGTTGCTTATGCAGACGAACTTGGCCCGGATATGAGCGAATTGGATCTGCTGGAAAGGTTGCAGAAAGCAGCCAACTCGATGGAGGCCACCCAATGAAGCCACTTAAAGCCGTGATCGAGTTTGACATGTCCGCCTATGGAACCGTCCAAGCGGAGAAGTTGCTGAGGATATTTAGCTGGTTCTTCCGGGAATGTACGACATTTAAGGGCGATATGAGGGGATATATTGTTTATGAGGAGGATGAATCATGAGCATCCTTTCAGATGCCCGCCAACTCTTGGCCGAAACCGACCAAAAAATCAGAGATCCTACATTGACCGCCACCGAAACCGCATGGGCGGCCATCAACTTCGCGGATAAGATGTCGGTCATGCTGCCGGAAGTGCTGGCTTATGCAGACCTGCGTACCGCCCAAGCCATCCAGGACCGCGCCAGAGGCAATTTCTATAAGGATTCGATGGAGAGCGGAACGCACGCATTCTGGCTCGGCGAGGACGCGCCCGACCATGTAGAACATGAGCATATCGATCGAAGAAATTTGGATCTCTATATGAATCTGGCGGCTAAGGAACTATCCGCAGACCTCCCACAAAGGATTACGGAGGAAGAGAACGCAGCATTGAAAAATATCGAACTATGGATGACGGGGCACTTGCCAGAAAGCCGAAACTGGATGCCGAAAGCGTTGGAAGTCCTGAGAGGCCTGATCAAATGAGCGATATTGCCTATCCTCAAATTTATTACGAAATTGCTATGAAATATCCATGCACCGCCGAAGACCTATTCCATGCAGCCCCGTTCCAGCCCGATTGTGTGATCGAGAAAGCCGGGCAGTTATTTGCATTGGGATATCAATGGATGGCTATTAGGAGTATGCTTCCATGAGTATAAAACTCGATTTGGCCGATATCACCGGCCCGGAAGGCGACTATATCAGATTGCTGCAAGCGGAAATTCGCAAGAAAGATCAAGAGATCAAGCGGCTCAAATCACTCGGCATGGACGCCCTCGACTTCTATATCCAGGCCACCGAAATGCGGCATAGAAACATGATGAATGTGTGCGATATGGCATTGGAAGCGATTGATTACGCGGAGGGCTCGGAGCAGCAATTGGCCAAGCAACATGCATACATAGGCCGCTTAGAGTCGAGGTTCTTAGAACTCGCTGAAGCCGATCTATGGGATTCCACCTATAATGCGGATGGAGCGACGGCGCACATTGCCAGGAACAAGCTGGTTGCGAAGGAGGCGTTAGAAAAATTGAAAGGTTAATCTTTTTTAGTGATAGGTCATTTTTTCCGTCATTTCTCGGAACTTTTCTTTTGTCAATCCAGACGCCTTCCATTCGTCGATGATAGGACAACCATCACAATTGGGAGCATTCGATTTTTTGTATTCATCGCTGATCGCATCTCCGCAATTTTCTCCGCACAATTCGCAACAATAATGCTTGACGGTGTACCAATATTTCATGCTTTCATCAGCTCCTTTGCCCGCGTGATCAAGCAATCCGCCTCATGCCCCGACCACTTGAACCGCCCGCAAAATATGCAGTATTCAGTGGCTTCATCATTCGTTGCCATGCAATTGCTTGCCACCAATTCCTTGACGATGGATCGCAAGGCTTCTACCTCAGCAAGCAGCAACGGAATGGTCTGCATTGCCCTCGAATTGAGCAAATCGATCGGAAGAAACACGTTTTCGGTTGTCGTAAATGTTCTATCTCTGACGTGATTCCATTTCACTTGTATCTCCCATAGATCATTATCATTCACAGTTCTGCACCTTCCCAATCCACTTTATCATCCATATAATCCTCCCATTTATTCCCGAACGGGCATTTATCGCCCCGGCAATCTTCCAGGGTCGGACCCATGATACCGACTGAGGTATCCGGTGGCACCCAAAAGCTATCCTTGCATCTTACGCAATGCTTAATTTTGAACATAGGCAATCTATTCATCCCAATCCTATTTATATGTTACTATGGGGTTCTTTGTGGTTCTATGCGAACCTATATATAGCATTAGTTACTTATTGATGGTACATGAAAACGCCTTATGAGTTTCCAGCAAAGATCGATAAACGCTGGAGAGTACAGATCCCAATTGAGTTGCGTGATCAACTGAATAGCGGAAAAGATGAAGGAAAGACGTATAGAGTAAGAATAGAGGAAGCCTGATGGTAGTTTATTTCGTTCAACGAGAATCAGATGGCGCGATTAAAATCGGATTTTCGGGTTGTTTTGAATATAGATTAAATAACCTCAAATCGACCACCGGGGAGAAATTCAAAATTTTGGGTATCATAGAAGGTGATAGGGAAATCGAGAAAGAAATGCACTTGAAATTCGGCAATTCCAGAATATTAGGCGAATGGTTTAAACCGAGCGATTCATTGCTAAGTTACATTATAAGCAGAAAAGGAGATTTTTTAAATTTAGCAGATTTGCCCAAGACGAGAAAAAGAGATTTCGGAATATCAGCCACGGTTTTGAGTATGCCGTGAATGAACTTATGAAGAAGAGGGATTGAACCATGCCAAAAAGACCAAGAGGAGAAGAGTTTTTCGTGCGAGTCGCGATCGATACCCATCGGCCCGCGCCCATGTCCAGCATGAGGATTGGCACGCTCCTGGCATTCCTGGCGGGAGATTTTGGGAATTGGATGGTGGCATGACATGTCGTTCCGGTTTCATTTGGTGTCGGAGAACTTTGAAAGGAAATCTCCGGAAGATTATGTTATTGGTTGCGAACGGTCGATGTTCTGCGATACATGCGAATTTATGCCCGATTGCAAGCATGGCGGAAAGCGAAGGCACGAGGTGGCTTAGGATGCGCTACGAAGCTCCTAGACGAAAGGCCGCCCGGTCTGCCGCCCTCATGCTCCGATTAGCCCGCGAAGGCATCACATCCAGCCACGGCCCGCATAAGAAGCAATGCGTTGGGTGGGGGCATCATCCAATTTCCGACCGAGTCCATAAAACCGTGGACCTGGAAATGGCTCTATGCGAGTATGCGGAGTATGAGGCGGCTGTCCGGCATCTGATGAGCCTGCCCAAGGAGCTGCCCCTGGACCCGGATAGGGAGTACTATCGGGCGAGGGATAGGCAGGATCGGGCAAGGGCGGATGATGCGGAGACCCGGGAATTGTACTCGCTTGGGGTTATAGAGAGTCCCCCGACGATGTGGAGATGAGAACATGGATCGCGAAATAATCAATGGAGCGGGCGACATAATCGGCATGGAAGAGGGCCCGCTTAGTCTTCTTGACTTGCCGGTGATTGATGCAGACGAAGAGGAGACATGGGAAGCAGAAAGAAAGTATGAAGAAATGAAAAGGAAGGCGATCTAAATGGCTGGAAAATCCCTAACCATCGACGACCTGCGCAGCAAGCTAACCGCCTTCTGCCAGGCCAACAAGGAATACATCTTGGAAGAAGCAAATGGCAAGTTCTTGGTGACGAAAGAGGGGCAGCCGCCTATTTCCATTGGTATCAAGAATGGCAAAGCGGATAGCTCAGATATCGACTTCTTACAAGAGGTTGTCGACTTCCAAGCAGGACTTGCGCCCGTTCCCGCCATTGTGGGCGAGGATGCCACCAAGATCATGGGCCTGCTCGCGCAGGTTCCCGGCTATACACCAGAGATCACAGTCGGTATGGTCGCAAACCTGGTGGGTTGCCCGGAGGCCACATCAGACGATCTCATCATGCTGGCAGTCAGGGCAAAGGCAATTGGCGCAAACCCATTCCTGCCAGGCGAGATATTCCTCATCAAGCCGAAGATGAGGGACGATGGAAGCCGCCCGCCTGCTTATACGGTCATCGGGCAGACATTGGTCGCCAAGAAGTTGGCAAATGCGCCCGGCTTCTCCAGATCTACCCGAGGAATCATTGTGGAGTCCAAGGAAGGGGCGATCTCCTATCGGGAAGGGAAATACTACAACCCCAAGAGGGAAGAACTCGTGGGAGGTTGGGCAGACATCTATTATGATAATAGGCCGGAGAAGGTTAGATCGGAAATCGCGCTCTCCGAGGTCATCGGCAATTCGCCCAACTGGAAGAAATCGCCTGCTACGATGGTAGCCAAATGCGCCTTCATGGATTGCGCAAGGACGGCGGAACCCAACCTTATGGGAGGCTGCTATGATGCTGATGAGATGAGCGGAAGGATTAGGATGGACGAAAGCAAGGCAATTGACATGGTGGGGCAGGCATGAATCCCGCCTCTCCTCTTCAACTCGATAAGTATTTATAAGATCGCGTGCTATTATATAGTATGACAAAACGCTATACGATCTCAATAGACGACGAAACCGGGAAATGGCTGGAAGACGAAGTTTCAGCCAAACGGTTTCGGAATGTGAGCCACGGCTTTGAGTTTTGCGCAAATGAGTTCCGAAAGTCGGTGATTGGAAAATGATCATTCCATTAACACATGGGCGGGTTTCTATCATAGACGATATCGATGTAGAATTATCTGATATCAATTGGAGTGCGCATTTTATAAAAAATCCGAACGAGTTGCATGGGCAATGGTATGCGGATGGACATAGCGCGACTATGAATGGAAAGCGAAAAACTATTCGGTTACATAGATTGATATTAGAGAAAATGCTCAATCGCCCGCTTGAAAAAAATGAACATGTGGATCATATAAACCACGATAGTTTAGATAATCGACGATCAAACCTAAGATTAGCGACAAGTCAACAGAATCAGTTCAATCAACGTATTAGATCGACGCCCAAATCTAGCAAATATAGAGGAGTTGCTTGGAGAAAACGGGCTGGTAAATGGATAGCGCAGATTGGATGCAATCGAAAAAGATTCGGGCTCGGATATTTTAGTACGGAAGAAGAGGCAGCGCGTGCGTATGATCGCAAAGCAAAAGAACTCTTTGGATCATTCTATTGTCCAATTTTTGATGAGCATGAGGTGGCCGATGTGTTAGAAGAAATGGTGGAGGAGATGAAGAAATGAAGACATTCGAAAAGATTCCAGAAGGCGCAAAGCAATATGTTAAAAAGCCGATTCCAATAAAGGCAATCCAGATATTTGAACATTTCGAGGTAAAAACTCTGGAAGGAATCGAGGTAAAAACTCTGGAAGGAATCATGCAAGGAAAGCCGGGTGATTTCCTGATCGAAGGTATTCGAGGAGAATTATATCCGTGTGATATGGATATTTTTGTAGAAAGCTATGAGGGGATCAGCATGACTGATTCCCCCATCAACCTCGATGAAGCATATAAATGTATAAAAATCAGCCAATGGGATCGCAAAGATTTTCCGGGGATGCGATGCGAAGTGTTGATCGAGGGTTCCTATCTGGAAAGCATTGTCAAGGAACTGGTCGCTGCTCGAGAGAGGATCGCAGAACTGGAAGGACAGAATCGACGGTTGAACGCACGAGTGGCCGAAATGGAAGATGATAATGCAATTATCCCGCAAGCCGACGATGTTCATATCCTATCAGAAGCATTAGATTTAATCGAGAGAAATTTATATTACGAGGACAATGTGAACTCCGATCTATGCAAGGTCATTCGGCGATATTTGGCCGCCATCGATGGAGGCAAGCCATGATTCTTTTTAAGCCGGAGCATTTAGATTTGATTCTCACAGGCACCAAAACCCAAACTAGGCGCATAAGCTCCACCGGAAAGAAGCGCTGGAATGTCGGAGCAGTCCATTTGGCCAAGACCAAGATGCTTTCCAAAGACTTCTTCGCGCGGCTGGAGATCTTGGCCGTCTATCCAGAGGCAATTCTGAATATTTCGGAAGAGGATGCAAGAGCAGAGGGATATCCAACGAGACTTGACTATCTGGATGCGTTTTGCCGAATTAATAAGTTATCCTTGGTTGATTTGATGGGGCTAATGGTATTCGTGATAAAGTTTCGGGTGGTCGCATGAGTGAACTTAACGAATCGTGGTTCGATCTGGTCATCGCCACAAGAAAAGTGTTGTGGATCTATTCGCCCGAGGTGCTTGTCATCTCGGGCTTCCTGGCGGGCATGATTGTGATGGGATTGATGATGCTGGTGGTGATAAGATGAATCTTGAAAACCTAGAATTCCTGGTTTATGACCTCATGCAAAGTCGCCACAATGCATGGATTCCACCAAGTAATATTTGGTTTACGATGGCGGATAACTTTCCAGAAGTCACGCAAAAGATGGTCGAAGATGCGTGCGAATCCCTGACGAAGAAGGAACTCGTCGAGAAAACAGGCGGCTTTCGTGGCGGCCATGTCTATCGCAGAACCCGTGTCTGGAAAGCACTCGGCCTGCCGAAAAGAGATCGCTATGGGAACCTGGGAGAGGACGACGATGAGTGAACCAATCCTCATGTCCATTTCATCCAATGAGAAAAATACACCCGATCGCGTCAAAGATCTTGTCGCTGCAATCGATTCCTTTCATGGTCAAATCATCCGGATTCAAGATGATGCCAAACAACCCGCCGATATCCAATGCAAATATCGCGGGCATTTCTGCCACATCGAGGTAAAAGACACAAAAGAGACAAACGATCTATGGGGTTCAAAAAATGGTCATATCGGAGACCAGTTAGTAAAATTGATCGATTCCGGCCAACCCGCTTTCATCGTCGTCTGCGGATCATTGGATGAAGTTCTAGCCGAGGTGCCCACCCTAACCACTCAGAAGACCAAGGAAGGTCACAAGACCAAATGGGCGGGTAAATATGAGCAAGAGAGCAATAAATCCTCTCTGAGGGCTCTTAGCGCAGATTTCGCGGGCTGCAATGTGCCCATCCATTACCTTAGCAAGAATCGGGTGCTAAGTTTCAAATGGGCGCTGAGCTATGCTAAGAATATCCTCCAAGGCCCGGACCCATTGCAGTGGTGCCCTAGATTCGAGGGCAATGCACGGAGACAAAGAGCACTCTTAGGCAATGGCATCGGCCCGAAGAATGCGGCAACCCTGATAGAACATTTCGGGAGCATTCGGCATATCGCAAATGCCGGATACGAGGAATTGATGAAGTGTCCCGGAATTGGGCCGGAGCGGGCGATCTCGATTATGGAGCTATTCAGATGATTCCAAAAAAGATTATTCTATCAATCGATTGCGCTGGAATGTCATTGCTCCGGGTCGAGCAGTTGATTTGGGCAAAAAATCCATTATTGGTATTTGCGAAATGTGATGGCAGAATGGTAGATATAGGCATTGCATTGGAGGATTCGTGTGAGAAATGGCCGCCCTGCCGATAGCAGAGGGGCGAGGCGATTCGCCCGCATTGCTCATTCCAAATTACTACTCAGCCCGATGGAATGCACCCCAGACGGTGCATATCCATCAACGGCATTACCCCGACAATTATTGCCGAGGAATATGTTATAGTCAGAACCTCCGTCTGCGTTAGATTCCAAAATGCCGTAATGCTGGGACCAAGTAGCAGAATTCCTGGTGTCGTGGCATTGATTCGCCGTGAGTGAACATCCACTGCTTTGATAAAGTTTTATGCCAGCCGCGTTTTCTGATAACGCGTAATTGTTGTTCCAACATTTGCTATCAGAGATGGAACAGTTTCGAGCATTTATTAAATAAATTCCGTGCCGATTATTCTCAAACGATGATACCCCGGCGATGCTAACCATGTCGGAGTATTGGCCAGAATTGATATAATATACCAAAATGCCATCTTTGCTATTGCCACGGCATGTGGACCCAGTTATTGATACACCCCTGGCATTTATTGTCTCTATGCCCCATTGGTTGCCATAGAAAAATCCACCGATTACAGATACAGGCGCAACAACACCAACAGTATTACCGCCCACAATGCGAAGCCCTTTATCGAGGCATGATATAGCATTGAATGCGACGATATTGGTGTACCCGAGAGCGTCGCATTCAAAACCGGATCGATTACACGATATGGCGGTGCAATGATCGACATTTATCCAGCCGGAATTGGTAAGATAAAATCCTTCGCGCTTGCTGTTTATTACAGAAACAGAACGAAGCGTGATATAGCTTCTACCGACACCGATGATGCCGCACAAATCACCATCAACAGACGAATCCGTTTGAGCCGCACCATTCGCATCAATCGTAAGATCGGATATAGACAGCGAATTGCCAGATATGTTGATCATTGAGAAGTTTTCTGCTGCATGAGCCTTCAGAACGGTAGCACCAGAACCAGAACCACGAAGAGACTGACCACTTAACAAGTTTATGGAGATGTGAATAGGTCCCCTGGTGTCGTGGTATGATTTTTGTGTATATCTCATATCGAAAGTCCCAGTGCCAAGCACAACTTCCCCAGGAAGATTACGCAATGAGCTAAAAGCCGCCAATATTGCTGTGGTGTCGTTGGCATAATCATCGGTATTGAAATCAGCCGATGGGTCGTGAATGCCAACACTGCGAATCGATCTGGGATTTGTTGAACGATTATAGAGCTGAGAATGCGTTACCGCATCCTGCGCCGCCGTGCCGTTGGTCACATTGGTTAGCTTTGCACCGATGCCAGGGGTCCAATTGATTTGATCGGAGTCAGTAACCGTCTCAAGTCCTACAATAGTCGCATTCGTGAGGGTTGCATTGTCGATTGTGATATTTTCGATTGTGTGATTCAGCACATCATAGTCACTCGGCGTAACCTGATTGAGCCTAATAGCTCCCGCGCTGCCTATCAGCAGGGCAAAGATTATGAGAATTGCAAATTTCATTTAAATCACCTAATAAGGATATGTCACAAAGAATTCGTCACCAAGCGAACTGTCGGGCGCAAATGTGATGAGAGTCAGAGCGGTCCCGCTGTTGGTAAAATTCGTGCCATATCTCATGCGGACACTGCCATTTATATCGCCGAAAAAAACCTGCACCGGGCCGGTGGGAGTATGTGCGAGCGTGAAGCTCTTGTTGGTGCCATTCTGATCGCCTGTAGGAACCTCTTCGGTGGCCATCAGGTCGGTAATGCCACCGGGATCTCCTTGATTACCAGTCTCGCCTTTGTCTCCTTTTGGAATACCGAAATTGAATATAGCATCGCTGACCGTGCCCGAATTCGTGACAGTGACAGACTCACCGGGTGCTAATGTGGTTACTGTGCCTATATCAACAGTTGCCGCCTCGCCCGCAAACAAAATCGCCGTGCTCCAAGTAGATCCGGAATCGGTCGAAATCCTGAGGTATAGGTCGCCTGCTACAAACGAACTGTGCCAAGAGCTGCCATTGGCCGAATACTGGAATTGCGGGGCAGGCCCAACCGGACCAACCATGCCACGGACGCCATCATGCACAATGGTAATTATTCGTCCTGTTGTTACAGAAATTGACGACATTTAAGGAGCCTCCGGCGTAGCCCTCACGTCAGACAAGATACTGAGTACGCCTTTTATTATTGTATCTCTTCGGCCGTCCGGCCACGTGGCCTCGACATCGAAATCATAATCACCGACCGCAAGATCTTCCATTTCGGTATATGGCACAAATATTGAAACTGTCCCTAGCACCCCGCCATTTGTAATTACGACATTGGTAGTATCCTCGGTGATATCCTCGTTTGCGCCGATCGCAAATCGGAATGTCGCGTCGGTGAAATCTTCGGGTAATCCATTCACATCTGTGATCCTGATTTCCAGCGCCCCTTCTGGCATGAAGGAATCACCGCGATACATTTCTAGCTCAATTTCGTCCATGTTACCTCACAAGAATAGCCTGTATTGGTAGAATTCGCCCTCGATATCAACGTGCTCGCTGCCAGTCGAATCGACTGTTGCCACCGCGCTAGATGCCTTCGCCACCATCGGAACCTCGCCATCATCTATCCAGCGTTCGACTTCGAATTTTATAGAATTGATTCTAAGATATTTTCCGCCGGTGCCCGAATTATTGAGAATTTTCACATATATATCTGTCATGTATTCGGTGCCGGAGAGCACATATTCGGTCTCGCCCGATTCAAAATCATCCTGATTCAGCACTTCGACATATGAAACATTATCAGGCGATACGAGGATGGACGCTTCGCCGGTCGCGCCTCCGGAATCAAGCAATATATCCGCCGTCATCTTGACCGGATAGGTTGCCTGATGCGGGCCCGACAGCCTATAGATTGCATAGGCCGCATTTTCGAAGAGCAACGCACCGGATGAATAGGTGATCGTGCCACTCTTCGTCACATCCTGATTGAATTGCGTGATCGAGGCCACGGGGTCTTCGTAAGTTTCAAGGAGCCTGTTCTCATTACCCAAAAGCTCCCAAACTTCTTCGCTTAAGGCCACATCGCATATGGTCAGGGAATCTCCGCCTATGTCCAAGGACAGAGCTTGCACCTTCGCGGCATTATAGTGACAAGTAAGTTGCAGTGACTCAAAAGAGGCCGCAAAAAAGCCTTTGCGGTTGCTGATAGTTGTCGTCTCTGGTAGGGAGGTCGCGACTTTGGACCATCGACTTGGCCTCTTCGGATGGCTAAAAGGCGAATACAAATAGCAAGTGACCTCATAATCATAGAATCGCCAGCCGTTGGGATCGCCGGACACCTTCGGAGGCTTGCATTGCACCGCATAGACATCGTAGCACCAGTCGGGAGTTCGCGCATATAGCTGGATATCAGCGTCTTCCTCTTTGTCTGATATGTAGGCTATGAAAGCATCCGCTTCATCTGGATCATCGAAGACGACATTGAATTTTATATTTGTACCATCGGGCACGTCCTTGCGGGCACCTGTTCTCAGGGAGGTCGCACCATCTTGCTTATATTTGGTAACGCCCCCCGATGGCGTGGTGTCTCCATAGATCTTCCCGGTTAGGATTTGGGTGCCGAGGGCGAAATAATAGGTATCGGAAGACATAGAACTCCATTATCGGCTATTGCCGAAAAGTATATATTCCAAGGATAGACAATGAACTATTATGATAAAAGTTGCTTTGCTCATATTCGCCCTGCTTGTGCCCGCGAGCGCGGTATCCTTTCCGGTTGCCCCATTGGGCATGTGCTTTGATGGCGTAGAAAAGCTATGCTCTGGCAATGCCTATCCAGGTTCTGAGATAGCTTATAGCAGCATTATGGATGGCGGGCAAGGCCATGTTTGGCTCAGGCAGGGCGACATGATTATTGATCCATATTGGGGCGAGCGATCCAATGAGACGGTTAGATGGGTGCCGGAAGGAACATTCAAGACTTTTGAAGAGTTCCACGCGAGCCTGAAAGTCTCTTTTTAGGGTGCTACGAACTGTATGCCCCGATATTGCCGCACATAGGAATCGCTGCCAGTCCATCCCGTCCCATGATAGAGGGTCCGCGTAACCGTGTTGTACTGATCGGATATCTCCGATTTCAGGCAATGATCCGTGATATCGATGTGCACTTCTCCCCCACCAGTAAGCTTGATCCTGCCCGGTGGCACAACCAGACCATTGATTTCCAACGTGATAAATGAAGTCGTGTCTATCGATGTGCCATCAGTATCCTCTTTAAATGACTCGTCATAGTATACGACCAATCCGCCCGCCGCATAATGGGCAGCGGAAATTGTAAATCCGCCCGCGCCATCAGTTAATGCGCTGACAGTGAGTGGTGATTCAGTATCGGGAATAGACCTGCGCAGGTACTTACCAAACGCCGCGGAGGCGGAATAAATCTTCTTTCCACATGTCAATGTCATCATGCCATTGGAATAGGCCCATTCCTTGATGCGCAGGGGTAGCCATCCAATGCTGTCATGATAGATTTTGATCCAGTCCCCGGGGCGCAAGAAGTAATCCACGCGAGGAGTCACTATCTGAACCGATCTCTCATTGTTGTCTATAATCGCTTGCAGCGACGTTAGCACCTCTTCCTGGGTATAGCCCGAATTCTCATATCCTCTTATGAGTTGCACGCCCCTCCAATCCCATGACGAGATCGCCTGCGAAGGTTCTGATGGATCGGTCGAATAGCTAACCGCGGCTTGGACATCAGGAACATCCTGGTTGGTCAGATAGACTCTTGCGTCGCCCTGCCCATCGATGTATGTGTGAATAGGGGATGTCTCGTTGCTTCGGCCTGGGACTTCTGCCGCCAGATTGAATCGCAATGTGCCATCGTGCCAGGGCAGGAATTCTGGTTCCCTGCCGAGGTTAGAAACAAAATCGTTGATCTTTGTGGAGGCTTGCCCGGTTAATGAAAAGTCGGTTGCAGCGACGTAAGTGCCAATGTCTATTGTGCCTAATCGGATTCTGGTATCACACCAGTTCAAGGCCATGATCACATAGGCATTTTCCCTGTAACTTCCATCCCCCAACCGGACATATAGGTCATCCGAAGTACGATAATAAGTATCGGCTGCGGTGGGAATTGCGCCAGCGTCCGAGAGCTGGACCACCCCGTCGCAACCATCGACTGAACCGGCATTGGGATAACTTGTGCATCCATATAGGGGCAATGAGCCAAAGCATGATTTCAAGCCGCCGTCTGTGAGTTTTGCCACCGTTGCACTGTGATAATCAAATGCTCCGCCGGGAATGCCCCCATTGATCAGAGTAAATATACCCGGGACCGTGGAGGGCACGCCAGATGCAAACACCGAATTCAGGCTCACCGCATGATAAATCATCTGCGGAATGACTCGATAATCCAACAGATACTCCATGCTCTTGAGATAGAGCTTCTGATAATTGCCCTGATCATCCACCTTCGTTATGATGCCGTGAAAGATATGAGTGCCCTTGACAACAAAGATGACCTCCGCGAACCTCGGGGCTGGCGTGCCTTGATCGATGCTGATCGTCATCTCGTTTGCTTGGATGGGGACCTGAAAGTGCTTCTTCAGGTCGAGAAGCCGGGCCTTGAATTTTCGATATGTAGTGCCATCATAAAAATAAAAGCCAGAATCATTGACAGATAGCATCATAAGACCTCCTCGAGTGGCAGGAATCGCTTGAATTGATCAATGGAACCTTTCGCGAGATGGTGGTAGTAGTTGAAATTCGTGCCGATTGCCAATGCGCCCACAAGTTGCACGGCAAGCGTGTTTGAGGTGTCCGAGGTGGGCGAGGTATTGCAAAATTCGGTGATATCGACTTCCAGCGAGCCCGAATTACCAAGCGCAAGATACCGTCCTGGTGGAATGACTTTTCCATTCAAGGTGAGCTTCAGGAATTTGTCAAACGAGCTGACATCAAAAGTCTGGCAAACATGGATTGCTCCATGAATATGGTCATAGACGGCTATTCTTGACACTGTATTTCCATCATCCATGGTATAGGCCGTGATCGTGAGGCCGTGCCCTATATATGAATCGGTTGGAGTAGCATTTGCGGTGTATGGTCCTTCCCACGCACCTTCGTCGAATCTGACCAAATATTGGATACTGTAATCTCCGACAGCGTGATTCCATTCCTTTGATCCTTTCAATTCGATTTTTGTTATTCCAAATCCAGTATAGATGCCACTGATTGTAAGAACGGCCTCAGTTCTAATCGGGTCCCCAACAAACGAGGGCCACCGCATGAATTGTATCTCGCTGAGTATGCCATACCCATTCACATAATATATCGGGCTCGTTACCTCGACATCCCATCCAACCTTTGCTTTGCACGCCCATCGATCTCGCTTTACATCCTCCGCATAGATGGTGAATGCTTGACTCTGCGTCAGGCCCGTTACGGCAGCTATCTCTTGGCTTCGGATCTTGTTATCTTCGCGTTCTGCGGCCTTCGTGTCTCTCCATATGCCGAATTGCTCATTGATAGAAGACAAGCGAGCACCCGCGCGGATGATGGTCTGCTGGTGTCTGGTGGTTATCTGTCGAATTCGGACAGATACAGGCCCATCGTTCTCGGCCTGCGCCGAAATGTAATCTCCGGGCCGCATAAGCCAAATCTCTTCGCCCGTGATGGTGATATCATAGATCGTGTCGTCTGCGTCTAGGCGCTCATCGAGGTAATCTTGCAGATCATCAGCAGTATACGTATTGCTGAAGACCTTGGATATCCAAGTCCGGGTCTTTGCCCATGCGCTCGCGACCTTGGGATTATTGCCTAAGCCAATCGCCGCATTGTAGGGCGGTTCGCTTGGGATGCGTTTTACGATCTTGCAATTGTTTTGCCCATGAACGAATTTGCGAAGCGGATTTGACGCAGAGCCGTTTGCTATTTCGATTGCCGCATCCTGATAGACATTTCCATCCAGCTCATAACGATATCTAACCTCTTGGCCCATTTTTTTGAAGAAGTCCGAGAATAGCACGGAAACAATGCCCCGCCAGTCGTAGAGCACATTGAGAAGTCTATCGCCCAAATCATTGGTTCCGGGCCTGATATGCGTGTCCATCTCATGGTCTACTAGAATGCAAGTACTGCCTTCTTGTTGCTGGGTGTAGAGTGCGTCGCCCGAAATGGAAAATTCGCCGCGGCCCACGTTTGCTGGGTTGCTGCGCCAAGCGGCCCGGAATAGACCGCCGATATTTTGTGCATCGGTGGTTATTTTCACGGGCGGCGGGTTCCACATTAAAAAGTCTGGATGCTTGGAGGATTTAGAAGCATCATAGTATGCTACGTTTAGACCCTTTGGTATAATGTCTGCGCTGAAGATGGCTCTCCCATCTTCTGGGGCATCTGCCGTGTTTATCCGCCACGAATTGATGAAAAAGAAAAGACCGACATTAAAATTTTCGTTGTTTATATAGCCGGAAAATGCCCAAAAGGGGTTCGGTTCAGCATCTTCCTTTCCGAAAATGTTTTGCCAGCAGGGATAAGTTGGCATGGCATCAGAAAACATGTCGTCTATATCATATACCTCGCCATCGTATCCTTTATTTCGTGGAAAATATTGGATTCCCGGAAGAACGCGATAGTCGAGTAGAACTTGCTGAGATTTTGCGATAACATCCACGCCACTACCGTTCTTGTTCTGATCTGCTACCCAGACAAGACCCATCCAGACAATACGCCCATGTTTCACCAAAGCAAGCTCGGTCCGTTCTGGGATGAATCCGCCCAGTGGCAGGGAGAAAGTCAGATCATCCGGCCTAATAGGGGCCTGAGTATATTGCGTCAGGATGATCGAATTATCAATCGGATTTAGCAATTTGTAGGATACCGTTTCGCCCGCGATCTCATTATAATATATCTCCGCATATAACGTATATAAGAAAACAGTGCCATTCGCATCGTCGCGCGTAATTTTTAGCCCAAACTGCGCGCCTTGTGCCTCCTTATATGACCATGAAAGACCAGTTGCTGGGTTTGTTGCCCATTCGTGCGAATAATTGAGGACGGTGGATAGATTGCTTCCGATTGATCGCGCCGTCCCATAATAATAAGTTCCATCGATTTTTATATACGGGGTTATCGTGCATCCTGACTCATATGGAGACCACATATTCCAATCATAAGACCACCTACCAGCAAGATAATCTTCGTACCACTGAATCGCATCCATGCGATAACCATCGATACCAGCATATGAAAAATATACTTTTATTTTATTTATCTGTGAGAACCTGGATGGAAATTCGGAAAAATCCGATGAATATTTAACGTCGAGAACGTCTTGGTAAGATAATTTTAAACCATTGTATATAATTATTCCGCGAAAACATACTTCATGGTACAGAGCCACCGCGCCGTCCACCGAATCATGGAATGGGTTCCCAAATACTCGCTTGCCATAGCTATCGGAATATAGACTGGTTGGAAATATATCAACCGTTTGATTATCCCCATATGTGATGCGCAATTTTACATTCCGGCATCGACCGCTATTACATTCTAACCACATTCCAGCTTTTAAGCTATTAATATCCGACCAATTCCATGCCTGTTCGTAATCGGTGACTATCCAGCGATAGATATCAGGACTATTTTCGGCAGATCCATATAGAACAGTCCCCGCAATATTTCTGAAAGTGGTTTTGGCGTTGCCTTTTACCAATGCCATCACTGATATTTTTGATATCGGTTCAGAATATCCGCTTGGCGTGGAGAAACCGAATAAGCATAATGCGTCATATGACTGTGGAACATAACAACCATAATAACCTGTAAATATCGCAAATGGATCGATATCACCCAACCCAGTGCCCCGGTGCACCGTGGAATCCCAATACAATGAACATGCTATTATTTCGCTGCCCCTGCCTAGATAATTTTCCAAGCCATTGCCCGGAGGCCACTGCACGGGTGGATAGATAGACGACCCTGGTGAAAGCGGGACGCACCTCGGAGCATGAAATGTCGAATACGGCATCCATTTGTAATGCGAATAATTCGAAAACGAGGTGCCCTCTACATCTCTCCAAGCAATATTTTGAAATACCAAGCTCTCTCGATTGTTATAAGCCGAACAAACCAAGACTTTCTCGGGGCCAAGCGTCATGTCCCAGCCCCGGATGATCTTGTAGAGTCCATCGTTCATATCTGGTAGTTGGCGAGCAATATTTTCAGCGCATTCGATACCGCATCATAGACCTGCTGGGAGTCCACCTGCACCTGGATGGTGACGGGTATTTTCATCTCCCGGCTCTCATACTGCTTGTAGAACTTCTCCATCTCGGATTGAGCATGGGCTTTGGATGTCTCATCTATGATGAATTTGTAGGTGATGTTATTGCTGCTGGATATGCCAGTTATAGCATCAGTCGGACTATATTGTCCCGACATGGCCTGCCCCAGCCTGTCAGAGGCCGATTGGGCCTGCTGAGTTTGCATGGCTTTGTTATGGAGGTAATTTTCGAATTCGGGGCCACTGGATGCGCCTATGTAGCCTTGATTGAAGACCCCCGATGTGCCTCCTTCCTGCCAGGCAGCAAAGCCCGACATGCCTTCGAAGGTGGTAGAATCCTTATATTGCTCGGTCTTGGCAGTCGCCTCGGTGGTGTTCTCGGTGAATCGTTCCATCATCTCGTTGAGCGTGATCATGCCATTTTGATATTCATATAGAGCGGCTAATTGATTCGCTGAGAAGAGATTGGGCTGCACTGCGGCCAACTGCTCCATAGCCGCAACTTCTTGAAGTGTCGAGTCTATGGCCTGTTCCGTGCCGGTGTTATAGAGGTCATAGAACGATTTCATTTCGGCGGTCAGGGCCGGGCTCGCCACGTTCTTGACGAAGTTCTGCCAATTCCCAACCGAACCAAGCTTGGAAGGATCGGCTATAACATCCTTGAGAATGTCTTTCGAATTGTCTTTCATGCTGATGCCAAGCAGACCCATGACGGTCTCGCCCGCCTGGTTGGCAGCGGTTTGGATGGCCTCGCCCTGAGAGCCAGTTATGATGCCATCTGCTATCAGATCCTCGATGCTCTGGGAGAACATGGCCTTATTCGCTTCGGTCTCTAGCCCACTGGATAGGCCGCCCATGACATTTTCCAGGCTTTCGGAGAGTGTCTTATCCCCAGTTTCGGCGATGCGGCTTGCGGCATTGTATAGGGCCAAATCAATTTCGTCCGATGTATTCGCAATTGCATCCGTGTTTGCGTCGCGCCATTTGTCCCAATTTCTCTGAGTATCGGATACATCCCATGCACTATCGAGCTTGATATTGATGGTTTGTTCCCATTCCAGCGCTTCTTTCGGCATGTTGGCCAATTCAAAAATGTTGCCTTGCGTACCACTGATTCCCGCCTCCGCGAGAAGCGCCGCGATCGCATCATCCGAATTCGGCATCGATCCAATGGAATAATTCTCTTTCGCCAATTCGACTGATCCGTTTTGACCATCCAGCCATAGCGTGTATGTCCCGCCTGCCTGAGTCGAATCGAACGTGGCCCGGAGTGTTTTGCTTGACACGCTTGTCGTGGCTTCGTATGACTGACTGAGGTAATCTGCTTTTCCAGAACCGGACATAACAGGCCCGCCAAGCAGTTTTACGCCTTCCGAAAGCATATATGCGGTGGCCTGACTTACCCCCGCGCTCTGGCGTGACATTGCGCTCGTCATGGCTTCGGCGAAATCTTCCGCAGCCTTCCCGCCAGCTCGCTCATACGCTTCTTTTGCTTGGTCGGTTTCGAGTGCTTCCGCTGCGGCTTTTTGCAACTTCTCGTTCTCGCTGATCTCCTTCGCCATCTGCTCGGCATGCTCGGTGCCTATGCCGGCCCAATCTTTCGCAGCATCTAGCCCCATTCCGGCGGCGGTGCCCGTGAGATTCAACAATTGGCCAGGCAATGAGTTATCCCAAGCACCCTTAACAGCCCCGCCGATCCCAGATCCGGCCAAAGTCTCTCCGACCTTGATGCCAACCTTGGCGAGATCGTTTGCCACTCCGAGAGCATCCGATAAAGCGGGTATGAGAGTGCTTCCCATCTCCACGGCGGCCATATTGATGGTATTGGAGAACATCTGCCATTCGGAATTGAGAGTTGAACTTTGTGCCTCGTAGGTCTTGAGAAGGCTTTGGCCATTCTCCCATTCCTTGTTCGTGAGCCCTAATGCAGTCGCCAAATTCTCTCCCTGCCCCGCCAGCTTCAACAGGGCTGGTGCGCCTTCTGTTCCCGCCAGTGCGACTGCTGCCTGGAACCTGGCGACTGGATCTTCGATGGCCGCGATCTGGTTGGCAGTTTCGACGAGTGTTGCATTGAAATCGGCTTGAAGCATCTCGTTGAGGCTTGCCACATCCGTGCCCATGAGCTTCGCCCAATTGTCCATGCCGCCTTTCTTAGAGGTTTCCGATGTAGCCATGTTCAAGAAGGACTTCAACCCGGTTGCAGCGACCTCTGAATCCATGCCCGCACTAATCATAATCGTGCCGAGAGCGGCAATCTGTGGAATGGTCTGATCCATCGTGGTATTGAGGAAAGATGCCCTATTCACGAAGTCCAAGACCTGTGATTCCGTAGCTGCAAAGTTATCACCCATGCTATTTACGACATTGCCAAGAGCTTGCATGTTTTCTTTTGTGACATCCAGATTGAATGCGGTGAGGATTTTTGCCCCCGATGTCGCCGCCTGCTCGGCGCTCATCTCAAAGCCCACGCCCATCTGGATAGCAACTTCGGTGAATCCAGATATGGAATCTGCGGATACTCCAAGAGATCCGGCAACTTGGGCCACATTGGCTATTTCGCTCGCTGCTGCTGGCATGTTCGTGGACATGGTCAGCAATTCGCGTGATAATGCATCGAGCGCGGGACCAGACATGCCAGTAGTTTTCGATACGCCCGACATTGAGGTTTCCCACGAGGCTGCCGCTTGAACCGATCCCATCAGGGCCGCTCCGGCAGTCGAGGCCGCCAATGCAAACGCCGTCATGGGGTTAGCGAGTGTGCCCATGATAGTCCCCAGGCCGCCCAACTGCGTGCTCATGGTCCCTGTCTGGATGCCGAACTGTGAGGCGGTTGAATTCATTCGCTGAAATGTGCCTAGGTAATTACTGGCATCTAGGGTGGCTTGGTAGGCTAGGGTCTCTCCTGACATGAAAACCTCAAAAAGTTAAGTTTTGCTTTCTTTATTTGCCGCTAGGCATTCGGCCCAAAAATCATCCGGATCTTCATAGCGATCCATTCCGGGATGATCACGTTTATCTTTCGAATCTGCGATAGCCTTTTTTTGCGCTTCATTTTCCGCCTTGATCATCCGATTCAAAATCTCATTGTCACCAAAGATTATCTGCTCAGGCGAGAACTGATCTAGGTAATTGGCCGGGAAAAAATGATAGATCTCATCAGCTACCCTCAGGGGCGGCCACGCGCCGAATTCCCTTGCCAGACGGCCTATTGTCTGCATTATCTTCGTCTCGGCTATCTTCGGGATCGAAGGTATAGCCGGGAAATATCAGGGCAAATAGGCGCTTATACTCACCTGATCCTATGAGGGAGAAGCGGAGTTCACCTTTGCCCGGCTGCTTGCCGCTGAGATCATCCACGATCTTGACATTCAGGAGGCCGCTGTTGAGCTTGGGCAGCACTTCGCGCGCCCACTTATCATATCTGAACTTGGGGTTTTGGATCTGCTTGGTACTGACTCCATTGGTGGCTTCCATGAGGTGGCCCATTGACCGGGGCTTATACCTGATCTTGAGCCGCTTTCCGTTGAGCAGTTCCAAGATGGTGACTTGTTCTTCTACGGGCGTTCTGTTGATTTCATCCAGGGCTTGATCTATCTCTGGATCTATGATATCGTCGAATTCTTCCATTTAGATTTCTCCTGTTTATCAGGAGCCGGGCCAAAGGTTTCTCTCCTTTTCTACGCCAGTGAGCAATTCTGGTGGTTCGTACAAGCCCGGCTATATCCTGTTTGCTAAGTATTGCTTTATTGATTCAGAAACATAATGATAAAAATAAGAGGATTAAAAAGCATCCTCTACGCAAACGCCGTTGTCCTCTCGCATCTCATGGTCATACTGGGCTTTGTCCCGGACGGCCCCGATTCGTGCGCCGCCTTGATGGTCCCCTCATAAAAGTCCTCAGTATCCTTGAACTGGAAGGGCTCCAAGGCATTTGTCAGGCTCGTGAAGGACAGCATCCTCTGGTAATGGGTGAAGATGTAGAAGGTATCTCCGACCGTGCCGCCTGTGGTGCTTGAGAAGGCAACGGATATACCCGCAGTGACGACCTGGGCAGATCCGGTTATTGCGACTCCGGTTGTTATTGCTCCTCCGTTGAGCTGCCATGAGAAGGTATCCGGCGTGCCATTGGCATCTACCCAGACCTTCAGCATAGCCACATCAGCGCCTGTATAGCTGCCGGAGACAGTAACTGTGGTTCCGGTTGCAGCGGCCACCAGTGGCTGAACCGTGAATGCAGAAGGTGTCCCTACGCCAGTTTGCCCCGTCTTGCGGGCAACCGATACCAGAAGGTTAGCAGCGGTATTGGCCTCTATCGCACTCTTGATATCGTCTGCGGTTGTGGCGGGCGAGTCATCCAAGGTCACAGTTATATCGACTACGTTGGCCACCGCAACGGCAAGAGCACTTCCAGCCGCATATGTGATGGTGGGGATTACTCCCGGAGTTCGGGCCGTGAAGGTGAGATCGGCATTGCTACCTTGCGCGGTGCTATAGGTGGCGAGGTTAGCAACGGCCACCGTTGCAGTATTATTGATGTCTGCAATAACATTTAGGCCCGCGGCGATGCTCGACCCAAAGACATACCATTTGAAGGCCACCAAGGCCGCATTATCGGCCTCTTCTGTCGCTGTTGGGGTGACATTGCCTCCTGCCCGGCACCTCATCTGCTCCACGCCATCGGTATCGATGATGTCCATCTCAATGGTTGTGGCCCTCTTGCCTTTGACACTGATTTTGGGCGATGAGCTACCTGCTGGAATGGGCGCATTCTTGCCAGGCGGGCCAAATTTCATGTTCTCTTTCGAGGTTATCGTCAGTTTCTTCCACGAATGCCTGACATTTGCCAGCGGCTCGCCATACATGAGCAGGCTTTGGCCCGCGCTCATGAGGTTGGGCTTCTCGGTGGCTGGATTGATGTAGCTGGCAGAGCCAAAAGTGCTTGAATCCCGGACCTCTGCACCCATCAGATCGAAGGTGAAATCGACGGTGTTCTTTTCCTTATCGACCTCGATCTTCATGCTGTCAACCGACATCATGCGGGCAGATTTTGGCTTGAGCGTGTCCCAGACCCAAACGGTCATTGTCTTTGCGGTGTCATTTGCGGTAAACACATGATCATAGGCGGCGGTCGCGCCACATTGCGCCGGAGTATCCGTGCCAAATGTGCCAAGCAGCAATTCGCCTAGGCCATTATCATCTACCAGGGCCATCATGGGGATGGAAACCTTGGAGGTTTCCCCGCCTCTCCTGATCATGGCGGGGTCACGATTGCCGCTGACCTGGATCTCATCGTTCTTCTTTTCATTCTGCAATTTGAATTTTCCGCCTGCTATAATATAGACGGTTGGAGCGGCTGCTAATGCTCCATAGGTCTCAAAGGCTATACCGAGCCTTGAGCTAATGATTGGTTGGCCACCATCTGTCATTGAATCACCTTAAATATCTAAATATCTTAATCTGCATGTGCCTGTCATTTCGACGCGATCGGGAAAGGCCGGATCATCGACGGGCACAAAGTTGATTTTTCCTTTCGTGCTGACTGAATACGATATGCCGCCCATTGTTTTGGTGAGCGGCTTCTTCATGATGCGAAGAATTTCGGCCACGATGGATGAGATGTAGGTATCGTTTTGGGCGACATTTATGGCATGAAATTCGATCAATTGGTCATAATCTGAAATTCCATGATAGGCAACACCGGGCAGGTCTTCACCATTTAGGGAGAGATTTCTGACACCGATACATGCTTTATGCACTCCTGCCAAATGATCATCTGCGTTGGTACGTTGAAACCCCGGCACGATCTCGCCATCCACCAAGGCGTTTAGTGCATCGTCGTCGCTTAGGCATTGAGCGACCAGGGCAATATATGATGAGGGATTCGACATCAGGAACCTCCGACAGGTTTATTACTAATTAGGATAATTAGGATATGATGACAAAAATAATAGCCGAATTGGAAACCGACAACCATCGTTTTCTGACCGATTACAAGCTTACTCATGGCTATTCGACCTTGGAGAAGGCTTTGAATGCGTGGATTAAGGAGATGAGGGAGAAGAGCCAGCTATTTAGGAGAGTGTAAACATGGCCGAAGATTGCTCAGCATACACGATGACCGGAAACAAAGACGGCTCATATACGCACACATGGACCTTTGACCCTGTTATCAGGAAGCGTGCCGCGAGTGCAAACGTTCATGAATTTAATAAGATCTTGCGAGAAGCCGAAACTGTCCTATCCATTGAGATCGAGGTTCGGCACGGCGAATTGTGTTCATGGAAGATGATTCAACGTCCTATGTTCGATTTATCGCGCGCGGTGATCTTGGCGGCTGGTCATTGATCATTTCTTTTTCTTCCAAGTCTTCTGATCCGTGAAACTATAATCCGCCCGGCATCTGCAATTTGGGTCCCCATTCGGATATTGCTTTCCATTGCTGAATGCTTCGTCTATTTCCCTCTCCTCTCCATCCATTGCCAAATGATCCTTTCTCGGATTTGGGCCATGAGAATGCCGCCAGAATTTGTTTGTTGCACCCACCGACACGGCTTCTAAGTGCGCGCCTCCATTGATTGCGGAAAACTTTTCTGTCCTAAATATCGTCCTCATCCGATATGGAGAACATGGATAATCTTGTGCAAACTTCCTCTGAAATGTCCGCTCATTCAGGCCAAAATGCTTTTGGATCTGTGGCAGCAATCGTTTTAAATCGGTTGCCGTGAGGGTCTTAACTAGCTTCAGGCCCTCTTCTTTGAGATATTTTTGCGCCACTGGATTCCAATCAAATTCCGAGAACTCTAATCCCAGTTGCTTCGCGACTTCGCGCGCCCCCTGTTTAAGCTCGATGAGATTTTCCTCGGTGATGACAATCTTGGCAACTTCCCAATTCTTCTCCAGGGACACGGCCTTTAGCTTGTTGTAGAGCGGCGTGCCCCTGCCAAATCCAATCTTTGAAGCGATTTCTTCTTTTTGCACTATGGAAGTATCCAGTTCAAAGTATCGCGCCCTGTGCAAAAGGCCGGTCACATCGGGGCTCCATTCTTGGAGCAACTTGAGGATTGCTTTCTCTTCTGGTGTCACATTCCCGCCATCATGCTAAATTCATCGAATCCGCTTTCCTGACCACCCATGCCACCGGAACCACTCACGTTTTGGGTGACCGACCTACCGCCCAAGCCTTCTGTAATGACTTTCTGGTAGATGTCGGTTAGTTGTGGCTGAACTTTATGCCATCCGATTTCTATGGGATGGTTCAAGGCCTCTTGCAGAAAGTAGTATCTCTCCGCGCCATTGCTTCCCACCACGAGCAGCACTTTCGCATCGCTTATCCTCTCCACATGATAATTGATGCTCTTTTGCCAGTGGGAGGTAACAATATGCGGGGGAACCTCAGCCTGCATGGTCTGCTTCGCGACGATGCCCATTTGTTTGGCGGCGGTCATTTGGGCTTGCTTGACTCTATCCATATGGTTGGACATATTGGATAGGACTTCGCCTAGATTAGTGCAGGTTATGGGCATGAAACCTCATGTATGGCACGGTCTGGTAGGGTCATGGGAGGGAGGATCACCGATGGTTAAGGGAAAGTTATTTATCCTATAACATACATGTTACACGCATGAAGAATTATCTCATCGATCCTTTAATCGAGAAATGTATGGTTCCACTTGACGAAGAGCGTCGTCAAGAATTGCGAACCAGTTTACAAGAACGTGGCTTTGAAAAGGAATATCCCCTTATAATTTGGAAAGGACACGACACAATAGTAGATGGTCATCATCGTTATGGTATTTGCAAAGAACTCGGCATAGAACCCATTGTTTCAGAAGTGCCTTTTGAAACCATCGAAGATGTGATCGTGTATGCGATCGATCACCAGACAAGCCGCCGAAATTTGACCGTTGGGCAAATTACTATCGTTGCAATGACTCGTTATGAGGCAGAGGAGAAGATCAAAGCGAGAAATAGACAATTCGAAAGTGGAAATCAATATGCGCCATGCCTTACTCCGCCAGCGGAGGAAGCCAAAGGCTCATCGGCTGCCATCATTGCGAAGAAAGCGGGAATCAAGCCGCGCAACGTCTACGAAGTTCGCGCCGTTCGGAAGAAGGGCGTACCCGAAGTGGAACAGATGGTAATGCATGACGGGCTTCACCCGCAAACAGCAAATGAGTTCGTGCAGGGAACGCCCAAAGAACGACAATCCGAGATCGTAAAAGGCGGGATCGAAGCGGTCAAGTTGCATGCGAGAAAAATCCGAGAAGAACGCAAATCGAAACAACCCGCTGTCGTGTTCAAGACTGAACGCGAAAAATTCAAAGAATTGAATCGGTGTGTTGACCAAACCGTTGCTGAAAAGGAGAAAGTCATTGATGCAATGTTCGGTGGATCAAATCATGCTTGTTTTCTTCCAAATGTCAACGAGCTATGGTGCGAAGATTGTGAGTGGGGGTTCGATGTCTATTTGCCACCGCCATTTGCCCCCAAATGCCCGTATTGTGGCGGATCAAAACTAACCAAACGCATTGAAACGTGGTATCCCAAGGTGATGTAATGGTATATATCAAAGACTATTCGTGCGATAGGGATCGATTGGTGAACATTTGGCTCCGGCATCCTAAGTCGGAATGTGTAATTAGCCGGGCCATGAAGGAAATGGTTGCAGTGGAAGAATTGAGCCGCAAACTCATGGAGATGTATGGATTCAATTTGATCCATGTATCCACGACGGCGGCCATGCTTTATATCAGGCTCAAAGACGAAGACCTTAAGATGCGAGTTCTCAAGCGAATTGAAATCGCTATTAAGAGTCTCGTCGATCCAAATAACGACGAACCGTTGGGGGTTTATGGTCTAACGGTGCAGATGGTTACGGATTTAATAGAGTCCGAACGGACCGGGAAACCCGCGAACAATCGAATATATATCACCTATCGCCTTAATAAGCATGAACACGAACTCATCGAATCAATGCTCGCTTGCGTTTTATCCAAGTGCAAGCAATCTGATCTAAAAGATGAATTTATCGCATTAGGCAAAAAGATAAGAGGTCTCTGATATGCAGCATAGCATGACAGTTGGCCTGCCCGGCCCGCTCGCAGAAAGATTAAAGGCATTGGCCGAAAGAGAGAAAGTTAGTCGAAATAGCCTTTTGACTGAGGGAGTTCGCTTGGTGCTTGAAAAATACCAAGCTTAATTTTTATCATGGAGAAAGAGGTCATGCCGCCAATCGACATGCCGCTCAATCCATGATTTGACCTTCTTCAGATAGTACCTTGGCCATCTTTTGGATGACTGGAATAAACCATTTGGTCGATCTCGACTATATGGTCCTTGCTATCAATTTGTTGCCTTCAACAATATGATCACTGATACCTTTTCGCGCGCCATCCTTTCTTTCTCGCGACATATCGGGCAGAACTTGTCGGTAGCAGGTTGCATGTGATCGCCACATATGAGATAAGCATTGGTCATAGTCGCCTGATCACTTTCGCTGGATTTCCCGCAACCACACAATGCCCCTCTGGATAGCTATGTGTCACAACCGCCCCGGCCCCCACCACAGTATGCCCCCCAAGATGCACTCCTGGCAGGATCACCGCATTCATCCCTATCCAGCAATGGGCGGCAATGCGGATGTCCCTTGGTTCATCGTTCTTGGATAGATCAGTCAAATCATGATTCGCCGTGATGAGGCCTACATTCGGCCCGATCCACACATCGTCTCCTATCCAGATGTGGCCCGGACCTTGTAAGAAGCTGCCCTGCCCGATGCATCCGCCTGCGCCCCTATGCACATTGGCCGGATAATCGATCCTCACAAGCGGATGGATGCGAAGGTCGTAATGGGTGGATATGCCGAGCAGGGACCAGGCGAGTTTACGCAGCCATGTGATCATGGTTGGTCATGTTGAATTCAATTGGGGCGAAATCCGCATAGAACTCCGTCCAATTGATGCCCGTATAATTGATATCCGATAGATCTTCGCTTGTCTCGACGATGATTTGGGCCGCGGCGGGCATCTCTTCTGGAAATACCAGGGGCTTCTCTTCTTCGGCTATGATGGGTTGCTCCATATCTTCTGGAACATCCAATAAATCGCCTTCTGCGTAGAGTGGCGGTTCTTCATTTATGAACTCATCCGCCGCACCAGGCAAACATGCCAAAATGATTGCGCTAACCAAACTTAAGCATCCCATGCAGCCTCCGTTTCGTGAGCAATGCCCATGTGATGAGGCCCGCAACGATCGCACATATCACAAGCCCTAGAACATATTCCCACATCAGCGAGCCCCCAGCCACCAAATGATAAATGGTGACGCAATAACCACTATCAGGATGAGCACATTGATGGACAGTTGCACGCCGGATGCTTTATCCGCCCACTGCTTCAGCGTTTTGACTTCCTTTTCCAGGGCCTCGACTCTATCAGTCCGGTCTTTGGCATCTCGCTCTTGAATTTCCATTCGGGATGTCAAAGATATGATTTGATCGGGCAGGCCCTTGCGTATCTCCTTGTAATCTCTGAATTCCTGTCGCGTTGCCAGAAGTTCATCTTTGAAGTTGCATAATTTTTCTACCTGAGCCGCAAGATTCTCAATTGCTTCCTGATTTGCTCCAAGCAATTGAAGAATCTCCGCATCGCATTGCCCTCCATCCATGATGCCTCAGGTGAACGGCGCTTGCAAAGTCTCGGCTTGCGTGGCCTCAAGTTGTGGCACTTGCGATAATCCTAATGCAGCGACTTTGGTACAGACATAGTTGATCATCTGCGAGCGGGTGCCGGTGGCTTTCAGGGCTTTATTCACATAGTGACTAAATGCCCCCGCGCCTATGCCTGCCACTATCAATTCAGCCGCCGTTTGCCCGTCCTGGCAGGCCGCCCACAGGATATGATTGATGCTCGGCACCAGGACTATGGCCTTTGTCTTGGACTTTTTGCCCCGCTTTCTGACCAGCGGCGGCAACGATCGAATGGTTCCTATCCGATTGATATCCCTGGTGCCGGTTCCCGAATGGCAGCAATCCAAGAAGCAATCCAGGGTTACACCACTCGGCAGGCCCGCGAAGATGCCCCTGATATCATCATCACTGACATATTGCGGCCAATTGACAGGACAAAGTACCTCATCCTTGTTATCGGATTCATCCCCCGATGAATCTGTGATCTGCGAGCCATGTCCCGAAAAAGCGAATACGAGCGAATCCCCGGATGTTGCACCATTCACAAGCGACATGAGGCCAGCCAATATGTTATTTCTGGTGGCCTGTGCATTCAGTAGCATGGTGCAGGCAAATCCTTTTGCCTCCAAGGTCGCCCGATAGTTGTTTGCATCATTCACGCAAAATGATAGGGGCGCGGTCGCATAGTCATTTATTCCTATGATTAGAGCTTTCTTCATATTCCCTCCGAAATTATTATTAGCAAAAAATAATTATTGGATTTTGGCCGCCTCTATCTTAGCGGTCTGTATCTCTTCTCTCGCCTTGAAATAGCTAGTATAGGCATCTTTCAGCATAAGCACGAAGCTCGCCAGAATCACACCGCTCACGAATTCGGGAACCGGAACCCCAAACGCACTCAGGATCATTGCCACAAGTGCGATTAGCAGCACTGACCCCAGCATAGCCAATGTGAGCTGAAAGCGGGTATTTGCGTCGCATGAACTCATTAGATCACCTTCGCAGCCTGAATGGCAAGGAAGACACCAAGAAACACGATCAGGAAATCAACGACCGCCCATCGCCATCCAGTGGAGATAGTCGAAACTTTTACTTGCATTTCCGCCGGCGTCTCTGGCATCTATTTCATCTCCCTGTCCGCGAATCCCATCATGAGAAGAGTTATAACAGCGGAAGCCACGTGCTCATCGACCTGAAAACCGCTTTTCTCATTGGGCTTTTCGGGATCAAATATCTCAATTCGTTTCATGTATTTCCTCCCAGGATGGTCACATTTGTCGCATTCCCCACACTCACCGGCAGCACGACCTCAGAAGCCACAAACTCCACCTGCGCAGATGTCAATGTCTCATTCAGCCCCTGAACCGCTTCCCTAGTACCTGCAAAATATGGCCCCAGGTCGCTCATAGACCCCTTGGTAGGCATCCAGCCATCTATGCCAGGATTGGTTGCATCTATGGCCTGCACTGCGCCCCAGGCGACATGCTGAAGGTCTACGGCTGCGGGCTGGGCCTGATAGGACAGGTCATCGGCCATTGAGGCGAAGGCGGGCATGGTCATGAGCAGGAAGCAAAGTAGGATAGTTCTCATAGAATCCCCCCATATGATTGATTGGTCGTTATTGGTCCATTGGTCTCACATGTATAAGTTGGCTGCAAGTTCGGGTCCACGTACCAGAGAGGCTTGCCATCGACCCAAGGCGATTGCGTCGGTTGGGGCATAGTCAGGCACGGGCACGGACGCGGGCAAACTGGATAGGAAATATTGATGTTCGGTTGCTTTCCCATGTCAGAAACTTCTGCTTCAAGCAATCTAACCTTATATCGCAAGAATTCCAGTTCGGTTATTTCCTTCTCGACCGTCTCTTCCTTGAAATGCCGCCCATCCGGCTTATCCTCAACGCTTCCCGACGTGGTCCGCATGAAGAATTTGCCATCTCGTTCAATGATCATCAGAAATGCACTCCCGGTCCATTCAGATCGATTCTCATATTCCTCAACGCCACCAGCGCAATCCCCCGCACATCATTATTTGGATCGCTCGCATTCGGGAACTTGAGCGCCCATTGTTTCAGTGTCATGAACGGCCCGCCGTTGGCCTCCCTCAGCAGATAGAAGTCCTCGCCATATTCGGCTACCAGCTTTGCCAATGTGTTGCGGTTTACTTGTGCACCAATGATGGTATCTTCCTTGGTCAGCTCGGACCGCTTCTTCATCGTGTAGCCCGCGTCTGCCTCTGGATCAGACACTGCCCAAGCTTTGATGATGCCAGTCTCTGGGAACCAGTTTGGGATCTTGCTATGCCCGCCCAATGGCAGGTCATGGCCGGGGCCTTCATACTGGCATAGCCCATCCAGAGAGTCGTCTTCCAGCGTGGCGTTGCCGATCTGATTTTTATGACCACACGTCGGGCAGGTCCATGTATCTGCC